>UEXO01000034.1_pt1 | contig 76113 bp, 54 predicted proteins | sample 4301131 | NCBI WGS metagenome assembly UEXO01 (sample SAMEA4773185, study PRJEB27434) | metagenome | biome: 2259; feature: agricultural soil; material: soil | place: USA | collected 2014-09 | depth 0.25 m | reverse complement strand
AATCCCACCAAGAACCTCATCCGCGCAATCGATTACGCGGACGAACTCTCGATGCGCTTCACCTACCAGTTCTGAGTCAGTCGACCGTCGGGACGGCTGCCAGCCGCTGGTCCGGGGGCAGCCGTCCCGACGGTATCGATGATCCAGGACTCCATTGCTGTTGCATCCCCGATTCCATTCAGCGTCTGCGCCCCCAACAGGAGATCGATGCCATGAACCGTGCATCCCTGATCACAGGCCGACGCTGGATCCTCGCTGCAGCACTGCTCGCGGCCTGTCCCGCCACGGTCCTCGCCGCAGCGACACCGGCCGCCGATGCCGACGAGTTGTATGACGCTGCGCTTGCAACGCTGGCGGCAGCCACCGACACGCTCGAACAACGCGATGCCACCGCGGCACCGGGGCGGGTCGATGTCCATGTCGGCCAGGACTCGTCGTCGCGCTGGCGTCTCGATGCGCTGAGCTGGCAGGTCGACGAGCAGCCGGCTGCCAGCCTGAGCCTGTCCGCGTCCTTGTCGCAGGGACTGGCCAAGCAGGGTGAGCGCATCCGTCTCGAACGCCTGCCGCCGATCGATGGCCCGCGGACCGTCACGGTGACGGCGACGATCAGTGATCGCAGCCAGCCGCTGCGAGCGCCGCTGATGGTCAGCCGCAGCCTGCAGCTGCCGCCGGCCCAGCTTGATCGCGCGTTGGAGTTTATCGTCGACGGCTTGCTGGTTGGCACGCCCAGCCTGTCGACGCTGCTGCGCGCGGCGGACTCGACACCTGCGTCGTCGCGCTTCGGCCTGCCGCTGCCGGAATGGCGATCGACCCGTTATCGCCCGGGCAGCGTCGACGATCCGGCGCTGCGCCGGGTGCGCAGCCTGCGTCGCGAAGGCGATGCCGAACGGGCCGACCGCGAACTGCTGGCGATCGCCGCACGCGCTGGCGGCATTGCGCTGATGCCGGCCGCCTGGCAGCTGGAACGGATGCGCACGGCGACGGCGCTCGGCCGGCTCGATCGAGCCGAGGCGATCGCCACCCAGCTCGACGGCGAGCGTGACAGCGCTGCCGAACTGGCGGTCGAGCGTCTGGCGCTGGCCGAGGCCCGCTTCGCCAGCGGCGACATCGAAGCGGTCGAGCGTCTGCTGCCGCAGGCCAGCCGCAAGCTGCCGATCGCCCGCCTTCAGGACTGGCGGCACCTGCAGGGCCGGCTGCTGCTGGCTCGCCAGCGCAATGCCGAGGCCGTCGCCGCGCTCGACAGCGGTGATCAGACCGACGATGCCTTCCGCTACATGCAGCGGTCGACGGCCGCGGTGCAGGACGGCGCCTATCGCCGCTACAACCTGGCCGTGGCGATGCTGCGCAACGGTGACGAGGCGCGCGGCCTGAGCTGGCTCGATCTGCTCGGCCGCAGCCAGACAGGCGATGCCCAGCTGCTGGCGCTGCGCGACAAGGCCAATCTGGCGCTCGGCTGGCATTTCCTGAAGGCCAGGCAGGGGCGCACCGCGCTGGGCGTGCTCGGCCGCATCCCGCTCGATGGACCGCAGGCCGATCGCGCCCTGCTCGGCATGGGCTGGGCGATGCTGGCGCCGAACGGGGCCCGCCAGCCGCGGGTCGACCTCGACCGCGATTCCGAGGGTCAGTCGCGGCAGGCGAGCCTGCCGGCGCCACTGCAGGTGTCGCTGCTGCGCCTGCGGGCGCTGGAGCCGGAGCTGAACGGCGCGCTCGCCCCGGGCAGCTTCGAGCGCGACGCCGCACCGGCCCGGCGCGACGACGCGCTGCGCGCCGCGATTCGGGTCTGGCAGCCGCTGCTGAGCCGCGACGAGCGCAGCCCCGCGGTGCTCGAAGCCAGACTGGCCGTCGGCCACGCTCTGGACCAGCTGCGCGATGTCGCCGCCGCGCGCCTCGCCTACCGTGAGGCCTTGGCGGCGCTGCGCCGCGTCGAGGCCGATCTGGCCGCGACACGGGCACACCTCACTGACGGCGCCCTGCTGGCGGCCGCCGAGCACGGTGAGGATCGCGAGGCGCTGTACGCGCAGATGGATCGCCTGCAGCTGCCTTTCGAGGACAGCAGTGCGCCCTTGTACGTGTTGCTCGCCGAGCACGCGCGCTGGCAGAAGCTGGAGGTCGCGCTGCGCGAGGCGGCCGATCGCCTGGCGACGCTGACACCGGGTAGCGAATACGTCGGCGCCTCACTGGATGGCGATGCGCCCGCCACCGTCGAGGCTGATCTGCTGGCGCAAATCGGCAACCGCCGCGAGCTGCTGCTGCAGCGTGCCCAGGCTCAGGCGCTGGCCCTGCTCGACGCGCGCGCCGGCCAGGTGCAGGCCTACCTCGCTGCGGCGCTGTTCGCGCTCGCCCGGCTCGAGGATGACCCGCGGCTCGACGAGCGCGGTGCCGTCGACTGCAGCCGCGGCTGCCGCTGAGGGCCGCAAAAGCCAGTTTCCAGTTCACATCCCCTCGTTACGCTCGGTATGCCGGATTCACCCTCCGCGGCATACTTTTCGCCGATCTCGGCGCCGGCGATTCGCGCTTTCCAATCAGCGTCGGGTCGCCGTTCTTCTTATTCTCCGCCGCCGGCTCGTCGCGCTGCCGCGGCACTTGCAAGCGCCGCGCTCGCGCCGCCACGGTAGCCCGATCCGCAGGTCGCGATGGCAGGTTCCAGTCACGCCTAGACCGACAGCGCTGCTGGCGCCGCGGGCCGGCCCGTACAATCCGGCGATGACCACGTTCGATCTTTTGCTGCTCGCCGTTGCCCTGATCGCTGCCATCGCCGCCGTGCTGGCCTGGCTGGCGGCGCGCAACCTGTCCGCCCGCTTGAACGACGGCGCCCGTGACGCCGCGCGGCTGGAGGCGGCAGTCCGCGACGAGGCGGCGACGGCGCGCCGCGAAGCCGGCGAGCAGGCGGCCCGCAGCCGTGACGAACTGGCCACGGCGCTGGCCCGTTTCGGCCAGGCGCAGACTGGGCAGGCGGATCTGCTCGGCCGCCAGCTCGCGACCCAGCTGGAGACCTTCGCTCGCCAGCTGGAGACCCAGACCCGCCTCGGTGACGAGCGCCAGCAGGCCACCCTCGCCGAAGGCCGCGCCGCCCGCGAGCAGCAGGCCCAGGTACTCGCCCGTTTCGGTGAAGCGCTGGCGACCCAGTTCAACGGCCTGAGCGAAGCCAGTGCGCAGCGGATGAACGAGCTGCGTGCCACAGTGGAGACGCGCCTCGCGGCGATCCAGGCCGACAACACCGCCAAGCTCGACGAGATGCGCCGCACCGTCGACGAGAAGCTCAACGACACCTTGCAGAAGCGCCTCGGCGAATCGTTCTCGCGAGTCGCCGAGCGGCTGGAGCAGGTGCAGCGCGGCCTCGGCGAGATGCAGTCGCTGGCGGCCGACGTCGGCGGTTTGAAGCGGGTGCTGAGCAACGTCAAGACCCGTGGCACCTGGGGCGAGGTGCAGCTCGGCAGCCTGCTCGAACAGGTACTGGTCGCCGAGCAGTACGAGCAGAACAAGGTGACCCGGCCCGGTTCACGCGATCCGGTCGAGTATGCGATCCGCCTGCCGGGGCGCGATGACGTCGACACGCCGGTCTGGCTGCCGATCGACGCCAAGTTCCCGCGCGAGGATTACGAACGCCTGCTCGATGCCCAGGAACGTGGCGATGTCGTCGCGGTCGACGAGGCCGGCCGGCAGCTCGAAGCACGGATCAAGCTGGAAGCGAAAGCCATCCGCGACAAGTACATCGAGCCGCCGCACACCACCGATTTCGCGCTGCTGTTCCTGCCCACCGAAGGCCTGTACGCCGAAGTGATCCGCCGGCCCGCCTTAAGCGAATGGCTGCAGCGCGAATGCCGGGTGACAGTGGCAGGGCCGACGACCCTGACCGCGCTGCTCAACAGTCTGCAGATGGGTTTCCGGACGCTGGCGATCCAGAAGCGCTCCAGCGAAGTCTGGGGCCTGCTCGGCACGGTGAAAGCCGAGTTCGACAAGTTCGGCGACGTGCTGGCCAAGGCCAAGAAGCAGCTGGAAACGGTGCAGAACTCGATGGGCGCGGTCGAGACGCGCAGCCGTGCGATCAGTCGCAAGCTGAAGAACGTCGAGTCGCTGCCGGGCGCCGTGGTCGCCCCGATGCTGGGACTGGACGACGGCGAGCCCGAGGAATGAGCCGGCTGCCCTGAACCGCCGGCCTGGCGCACCGCGCCAGGATCGCCAGATCGGATTCCAGATACAAAAAAAGCCGGCCCGCATTGCTGCGGGCCGGCTTTTTCGCAACTGCGGTCGCTTACGGCAGGACCGCGGGGTTGACCGAGACGCAGGCCTGGATCACACCGAGCTGGGCCAGCGCGTTGACCGTCGAGCCGAAGCTGATGCGCAGCTCGTTGAACGGCGCCGTCGTCACCAGGCTGGCGAAACGCGGCTCGGTGGTGCCAATGATCGGCGAGCCGAGCAGGTCCAGGGTCAGCGTCGTGCCGTCGGCGCTCGACTGGACCACGCCGTTGTTGACGGCGCTGACGGTGACGGTTTGCAGCAGGGTCGCGGTCAGCAGCGCACCAGCCGGATCGTAGATCACGAAGCCGGCGCGACGACCGGCCGGGTAGGTCGTCGCAGTGTCCTGCACCTGCAGCTCCGACGAGCCGCCGAGCAGGCCGACCGGCGTGTTCAGCGTCGCGATCGTGGTGAAGTCGTCGTCGACGACACTATCCGGATTGCTGACCGAACAGCCGATGCAGATACCCCGGAAGTCGGTCTGAACCGCTGCATTCGGAGCCCGGATCGGCCGGAAGGTATCCGAAGTCGGATTGCAGACGATGCCGCCGATGTCGCCACCGGTGGTGGTGCCGCCCGTGGTTCCGCCGGTGGTGCCGGAAGTCGTGCCCCCGGTGGTGCCCGACGTGGTGCCGCCCGTCGTTCCCGAAGTCGTGCCACCGGTGGTCCCGCCGGTGGTACCGGACGTGGTACCACCCAGACCGCTGGCATCGTCGGCACAGCCGGCGAGACCAGCGGCCAGCAGCATTGCCGCTGCCAAAGGGATCAAACGCATACGCTGATGCTGGTTCATGCGCTCAGGCTCAGTTGTTGGAAACGCAGACCTGGGCGACCTTCAACTGGCCCAATGCGCCGACAACGTTGCGGAAGGCCAGTTCGACGCCATTGAAGGGACTGGTCGGCAGGAAGCTGGCATAGGACGGTGCGGTGCCGCCGATCAGTGCGGTGCCCAGCAGGTCCAGATTCAGCAGGCTGCCCAAGTCAGCACTGGACACAACCGTGCCGTTGAGCGTGGCGCGCACGGTGATGTTCTGCAGCAGGGTCGCCGTCAGCAGAGCGCCCGCGGGGTCGACGACCACGAAGCCGACGCGGCGACCGACCGGATAGGTCGTCGAGGTGTCGACAACCGACAGGACCGAGGCGGAACCCAGCAAGCTGATCGGCGCAGAGATGGTGGCCAGCGAGGTGAGATCGCTATCGATGGCGCCGTTCGGATTCAGGACGTCGCAGCCCAGGCAGAGCAGGCCGCCATCGGGTTCCGAGGTGGCCGTCGCATTCGGCGACAGCAGCGGGCTGGAGGCCGGAATCAGCGGATCGCAGAAGCTGGTGATCGGCGTGCCGCCCGTGGTACCACCCGTGGTGGTGCCGCCAGTGGTTCCCGACGTGGTGCCGCCCGTCGTGCCCGAAGTGGTCCCGCCGGTGGTGCCAGAGGTGGTGCCGCCCGTCGTGCCCGACGTGGTGCCGCCGGTGGTGCCAGCCGTCGTGCCGCCGGTGGTGGTGCCACCCGTGGTGCCCGAGGTGGTGCCGCCCGGGTCGTTCGGATCAACCGCGACGCAGGCCTGGAACACGCCAAGCTGGGCCAGCGCGTTGACCGCCGAACCGAAGCTGATGCGCAGTTCGTTGAACGGCGTGGTCGGGACGAAGCTGGCGAAGGTCGGTTCGGTGCTGCCGATGATCGTCGAGCCGAGCAGGTCCAGAGACAGGGTCGTGCTGTTGGCGCTCGACTGGATGACGCCATTGTTGACGGCGTCGACCCGGATCGTCTGCAGCAGCGTCGCAGTCAACAGGGCGCCAGCCGGATCGAAGATCACGAAGCCGGCGCGACGGCCAGCCGGATAGAGCGTTGCGGTGTCCTGCACCTGCAGTTCCGCCGAGGCGCCGAGCAGGCCGACCGGCGTGTTCAGCGTCGAGATCGTCGTGATATCGGTATCGATCGCGTTCTCGGGGTTGCCAACGCTGCAGCCGAGGCAGATGCCGTTGGTCACGCCCACCGCGGTTGCATTCGGAATCTGGATCGGCCGGTAGGTGCTCGAGGTCGGATTGCAGACGATGCCGCCAACCGCGCCGCCCGTGGTGGTGCCGCCGGTGGTGCCGGAAGTCGTGCCGCCCGTGGTGCCCGAAGTCGTACCGCCCGTGGTGCCCGAAGTGGTGCCGCCGGTAGTGCCTGCCGTGGTGCCCGAAGTCGTGCCGCCGGTGGTGCCTGCCGTGGTGCCCGAAGTGGTGCCGCCGGTGGTGCCTGCGGTGGTGCCCGAAGTCGTACCGCCGGTGGTGCCTGCCGTGGTGCCCGAAGTCGTGCCGCCGGTAGTACCTGCCGTGGTACCTGAAGTCGTGCCGCCAGTGGTGCCCGAAGTCGTGCCCCCGGTGGTTCCGCCCGTGGTGCCCGAAGTCGTGCCCCCGGTGGTTCCGCCCGTGGTGCCGGAAGTGGTGCCACCGAGGCCGCTGGCGTCATCGGCGCAGCCAGCAAGGCCGAGGGTCAGCAGCATCGCGGCCGCCATCGGGAGCAGGCGCATGCGGTTTTTAAGTTTCATCGTGTTCTCCACTGCACAGATAGTTGAGGGCGTCGGCTTACTTGCTGCCGACGACCTTGAATTCGACGCGGCGATTCAGTTCGCAATCGTCTTCGCTCATTTCCGGGTTGATCAGCATGCGCGACTCGCCATAACCGACCGCGGTCAGCTGGTTCGGCTTGGCACCCTGCGAGATCAGGTAGCTGCGAACCGAGTCGGCGCGCCCTTGCGACAGTTTCTGGTTGTAAGCGTCGCTGCCCTTGGAATCGGTATGGCCGCCAATCTCGACCGTCAACGAAGGCTGGCCGATGAAGGCTTTGACCACGGTGTCGAGCACCGCTTCGGCATTCGGGGTCAGACGCGTCTTGTTGAACTCGAAGGTGACGCCCTTCAACTCGATGATCTGATCCGGGATCACGCAACCTTCGGCGTCGACCTTCAGGCCGCGCGGCGTATCCGGGCACTTGTCGAGTTCGTCGGCGACGGTGTCGCCGTCGGTGTCGATGAACGGACGCGGCACTTCGCGGACCACTTCGACGATCTTCGGCTCGGGTGCCGGCACGATCACCGTGCTCTCAGAGGCGCGGCCGAGCGGGAACTCCAGACCGAGCGCGACGCGGACGTCCTCGTTGCCGGAGCGGAATTCGTCGCGCTCGAAGCGGCCTTCGAAGCGCACGCGGATGCCGTGGTAGATGTCGCGGCTGACCAGGCCGGCGCCGGCGCCGTAGATCAGGCTGACGGCGTCACGGCGGTCCGGGGTCACGTCGTTGTAGGCGACGCCGACGCCGCCCAGCACGAAGGGATGCACCCAGGCCGAGCCCTGGCGTTCGGTGAAGGTATAGACCAGATCGGCGGTGCCGCTGTACTGGTAGAAATCGGTGCCGTTGCCGTTGCCGGTGGCGTAGATCGCGGCGTGGGTGTTGCCCTCGATACCGAGATGCGGCGTCAGCGAATGGCCGTAAAGCAGCGACAGGCCGTAGCCGCTGCGGAGACCGGTGCGGGCTTTATCGGGGATTTCGTAGGTCGGCAGCACGCTGATGTACTCGTGCTGGCCGACGTCGCCTTCGCCGTGGGCGAGGGCGCCACCGCTGGCGAGCACCGTTGCCGCAATCAATGCTTTACGCATGTTTTTCCCTGTATGAGCCTGTTCTGGATTTGACGGCACAGGTCCTGTCTAGCCTTCGCCGCAGGGCCGCAGAATGCGCACCGGTCCATCCAAAGTCAATTATTTGACAGCAATAAGCTTGCCGGCGAAACCGCCAGTTTTGCCCAATTTAATCAAGCCTTTGCGCAGCTAGAAAGACGAACCCCCTGCCGTATGGCAAGGGGTTCGTTCCCCGGTCAACGCGCCTTGACGCGGAACTCGACGCGGCGATTGAGCAGGTAGTCGTCCTGGTTACGTTCCGGCTTGATCTTCAGCTGCGATTCACCGTAGCCGACAGCCTTCAGCTGCTCCGGCGAGACGCCCTTTTCGATCAGGTAGTTGCGCACGGCATCGGCACGGCCCTGCGACAGCTTCTGGTTGTAGGCAGCCGAACCCTGGCTATCGGTGTGACCGGCGATCTCGACCTGCAGCGAACGCTGACCGGCCATGCCGCGGGCGATCACGTCGAGCACCGACTGGGCGTTCGGACGCAGCTTGGTCTCGTCGAGGTTGAAGGTGACGCCACGCAGTTCGATCAGCTGGCCGGCGAGGATGCAACCCTCGGCGTCGACCTTCAGGCCCTTCGGCGTATCCGGGCACTTGTCGAGTTCGTCGATCACGGTGTCGCCGTCGGTATCGATGAACGGACGCGGCACTTCCTTCTCGGTCTCGATGACCTTGGTCGCCTGCGGCGTGTACTTGACGGTCAGCGTCTCGCGGACGCGGCCGAGCGGAATCTCGACGCCGAGGCCGACGCTCAGGTCGTGATAGCCGCTCTCGAAGGTCGAATAGGTGTAGCGGGCTTCGCCGCGCAGACGGACGTTGTGGAACACCGGCAGGGTGAGGAAGCCGACACCGAGGTTGACGGCGAAGCTGGAGTCGTCACGGGTATCGGGCGCCACGTCGTCGCTGTGGGCGGAGAGGCCGACCAGCGCGAACGGGGTGATCGGGTGCTCGTCGCGGCGATCCCAGGGAGTGGCGACCAGATCGACGCCGCCGGCCACCTGATAGAAGTCCGAACCCATGCCGCGGCCGGTTTCCAGCACCGAGAACGCGACCCGACCTTCGACCGACAGCAGTTCGTGGAACTGGTTGCCGTACATGAGGCTGTAACCGCCGCCGACCGTATCGGTACCGCGACCACTGTCGGGAAACATCGCAGCAGCGATGACGCTGATGTAGTCGTTCGACGTGTAGACGAGGCGATCGCGCACGATCGGTTCACCCTGGGCCAGCGCAGCGCTGCTTGCGCAGATCAAGGTCAAGGTCGCGATTTTCTTGAGCATTTCCCTTCCTGAGTCGATGTAGTCAGTAGCTGCAGCGGCGATCAGCGCAGGGCGCTTGCCGAGATTTGGACTTCTTGTTTGCTCACAGTTTGGCCATCAGCCGCGCCAGCGTCAAAGGGTTGGCGGATCGATCGCTGCGAATCGGTGTCCGCAAGGCCCTAGAAGCGCAGTGGCGAGTACGGCGCCAGGTCCAAGATTGGGGGCTTTCCGGTGAGCAATTCGGAGACCAGATGACCGGTGATCGCCGACAGGCTGACCCCGAGCATGCCGTGACCGGTGGCCAGCATCAGGTTGGCCAGATGAGGCGCACGGCCGATGATCGGCAGGTCGTCCGGCGTCATCGGCCGCCAGCCGTACCACTCCTCCTCGACCTTCGGCCCGACCGCTTCTTGCAGGTATTCAGCGGCGCCGCGGCTCAGGGCGTCGAGGCGCACGCGATTCAGGCTGCTGTCGTAGCCGGCGAATTCCATCGTGCTGCCGAGCCGATAGCCTGAATCCCAGGCAGTGACGCAGACGCTGCGCTCCTTGAGCACCATCGGAATCACCGGGGCGATGCCCGGGCGCGAATAGGTGATCGAGTAGCCCTTGCCCGGCTGGATCGGCAGCTTCAGGCCCAGTGCCCGACCAAACTGCGGCGACCAGGCGCCGAGTGCGAGCACGATATCTTGACCACAGCGCCGTCCGGACGAAGTCCGCACCGCGGCGATCCGGCCGGCCGCAGTTTCGAAGCCGTCGATGCGCACGCCCTGCTCGATGATGCCGCCGGCCGCCCGCACCGTGCGCACCAACTCGGCGACGTAAGTGCTCGGCCGCAGTCGGGCGTCGTCCGGGTGGAAGTAGCCGCCGGCGACGCGCTCGTTCAATGCCGGCTCCTTGGCGCGCAGCGCCGCGCCGTCCAAGGCCTCGCAGGGAATGCCCAGCGAGCGCAGCAGCACTGCGTCGGCCGCGGCCAGCTCATAGTTGGCCGCGTCCCGGTACACGTACAGCGTGCCGCTGCGCTCGAATTCGCAACTCATGCCTTCTTCGGCGATCAGCTGCTCGAGCCGCAGCCGCGAGGCCTTCAGCAGGATCGACTTGGTCTGCGCGGTGGCAAGGAAATCGCGCCCGTTGCACAGCCGGGCGAAGCGCAGCAGCCAGCCGAGCAGGGCCGGATCGAGGCTGGGCTTGATGCGCAGCGGCGCGTCCGCCTTGAGCATCCATTTCAGGCCCTTGGCCAGGGTCCCTGGCGCATGCAGCGGCAGATGGCTGGGAGTGATCGTGCCGCAGTTGCCGTGGCTGGCGGCGCTGCCAGGGGTTTTCTGTTCGAGGATGGTCACCGAACGGCCGGCGCGCAGGCAGAACAGTGCAACACTGAGGCCAATGACGCCGCCGCCGAGAATCAGGACGTCGCTGGAGCTTGCCGGCTGGGGGCTGGGGGCATTCATCGGATCGGGAGCGGGCGCGCGTAGCGCGGCATTCGGGAGCGCGGACTATATTGATTCGGCCACGAAAAGGTAGGGCGACGTGGTCCGCCCGAGCTTGCAGCCTGATCTTCCCAGGGAGGTTGCACGGGGCCGGATCAACAAGAAATCAAGGTGCTATTGCTATCGAGGCTGCCGGCCATCGCGCACGTAGCGGCCGGGGAAGCGGGCGCTGTTGCCGTAGGCGCGCGGACGCGGATTCGATTGCAGGAACAGTCATTCCGGCGCCGGCGCCTCCTCGTCCGAGCCGAGGCTGATCCAGGGCTGGGCGAGGCCCAGGCGGACATTGTCCTCGCTCGTCACCGTGTAAGCGGTGCCGACCCGGCTGCCGTCCTCGACGACCAGATCCATCATCGTGTCGATCGGTGAGCTGCCGCGTGCCCGCGCGACCTCGGCCAGGGTGCGGCCGGTCAGATGAAACCGGGCGCGATCATCAGCCCCCGGCATCGACGGTGGTCGCCGAGGCATAGGCCGAGACGTCGCCGAGCGCGACCCCCGGCCGTTGCTGACGGCCACGCCACCAGCCTGCGGTGTGCAGCCGCCGCCATCGACCAGCAGGCCACAGCTCAGCAGCAGGATTCGCAGCGTCATCGGCGGGAGTCCGCGGGGCGAGGCCCGAGCATATCGTCGCAGCCGGCGTGGGCACCGCCCGCGGCCTCGACAGGCTCCGGGTGAACGCTACACTCGCGCACCATTTCGATGCATCCATCTCGATCGATGAGCGATTCCGACCTGCTGGCCCGCGTGCTCACGGCCAGCCCCTTCGTGGCCTCGGTGTTCCGTCGCGAGCCGGCCTGGGCCGATGCCGCCTGGGCCGGGGGCGAGTTTGCCCGGCCGCTGTCGCCGGTCGCCGAACGGCTGGCCGCGGCGCTGGCCGGCGTCACCGACGAAGCCGCGCTGATGCGCAGGCTGCGCCAGTTTCGCAACCGCGAGATGGCGCGCATCGCGGTGCGCGACATCGCCGGCCATGCGGCGCTGGACGAGACCCTCGGTGACCTGTCCGATCTCGCCGACGCGGCAATCGACGTCGCGCTGCGTTTCGTTGCCGCGACCCTGCGGGCGCGTCACGGCCGGCCGCTCGCCGCCGACGGCAGCGAGGCGACGCCGTTCGTGCTCGGCATGGGCAAGCTCGGCGGCCGCGAGCTGAACTTCTCCAGCGACGTCGACCTGATCTTCGGCTACACCGCCAACGGCGACACCGATGGCATCCGCCCGCTGGCCAACGAGGAGTACTTCGCCAAGCTGGCCCGCGATACCAGCCGATTATTGGCGACGCCGACCGAGGACGGCTTCGTGTTCCGGGTCGACACCATGCTGCGGCCGTTCGGCAGCGCCGGGCCGTTCGCGGCCTCGGCCTCGGCGATGGAGGACTACTACCAGGCCCACGGCCGCGAATGGGAGCGCTACGCGATGGTCAAGGCGCGGCCCTGTGCCGGCGATCGCGCCGCCGGCCGGGCGCTGCTCGACCGCCTGCGGCCGTTCGTCTATCGCCGTTACCTCGATTACGGCGCGCTCAATTCCCTGCGCGAGCTGAAAGGCCTGATCGACCGCGACGCCCAGGCCAAGGGTGCGGCCGACAACCTGAAGCTCGGCCCCGGCGGCATCCGCGAGGTGGAGTTCATCGTCCAGCTGTTCCAGCTGACCCGCGGCGGCCAGGACACAAGGCTGCGCGATACCCGGCTGCGCCCGGTGCTGGCCTATCTGGGCGAGGCCGGCCTGCTGCCGGCCGCCGCTGCCCAGGCGCTCGACCAGGCCTATGTGCAGCTGCGCCGTGCCGAGAACGCCGTGCAGTTGCACGGCGATCGCCAGACCCACGTGCTGCCGGTCGACGATTTGAGCCGCGCGGCCTTCGCCGCCGCGCTCGGCGCCCGCGATTACGCCGCCGCGCTGCGGCCGCTGAACGCCGCCCGCGAGCGGGTCCGCGAGGAGTTCGAGCGCCTGTTCGCGGAGCCGGAAAAGACGCCGCAGACCAAGTCCTTCGACAGCGCTGCCGGCGAAGCCTGGGACCTGTCCGCCGAGGACGAAGCGGCGCTGGCCACGCGCGGCTTCGGCGAGTCGGCGGCACTGGTCGCCAAGGCGCTGGCCGACCTGCGCCAGTCGCGGCAGATGCGCACCTTGAGCGACGCTGCCCAGCAGCGCCTGCGCACCCTGCTGCCACTGCTGCTCGACGAAGCGGTCAAGCAGCCGGAGCCGGCGATCGCGGCGACCCGGGTGTTCGAAGTGATCAGCGCGATCCTCGGCCGCAGCCCCTATCTGATCCTGCTCCACGATTCGGCGATGGCGCGCGCTGCGCTGGTCCGCCTGTGCGCCGCCAGCCCCTGGCTGAGCAGCCTGCTGGCCCGCACGCCGGCGCTGCTCGACGCCTTGCTCGATCCGAGGCTGGCCGCCGAAGCGCCGTCGAAACAGCAGCTGCGCGAGGAGCTGCAGACACGCTACGCTCGTGTCGAGGCCAGCGATGTCGAAGCGCAGATGGACCTGCTGCGCCGCTATCGCCAGGAGATGACCCTGCGGATCGCGGCCAGCGATCTGGCCGGCACCTTGCCGCTGGTACAGGTCAGCGACCGCCTGACCTGGCTGGCCGAAGCGATCGTCGACCGGGCGCTGGCCAGCGCCTGGGCCGGCCTTGCCGAAGCCCACGGCGCGCCCTGCCACGGCGACGGCCGGCCGGCCGGTTTCGCGATCCTCGCCTACGGCAAGTTCGGTTCGATCGAACTCGGCTACGGTTCCGATCTCGACCTGGTATTCGTCTACGACTGCGATGCACCGGACGGCATGACGGCCAGTGCCCGGCCGCTCGGCAATGCCCAGTTCTTCGCCCGCCTCAGCCAGCGCATCGTTCATTACCTGGCCACCCTGACACCGGCCGGCCGCGCCTACGAGATCGACCTGCAGCTGCGTCCCAGCGGCAACTCCGGCCTGGTGGTCAGCGGCCTGCCGAGCTTCGCCCGCTACCAGCGCGAATCGGCCTGGACCTGGGAGCATCAGGCCCTGCTGCGCGCTCGCACGATCGGCGGCGACGAGGCGCTGTGCGCGGCGATCGCCGAGGTGCGCCGAGAGGTGCTGTGCCGGGTTCGCGACGTGCCGGCCCTGCGCAAGGATGTCGTCGAGATGCGCGCCAAGATGCGCGGCAGCCTGGAGAAGCGCGGGGCCGGAAAGTGGGACGTCAAGCAGGGCAGCGGCGGGCTGATCGACGCCGAATTCCTGACCCAGTTCCTGTGCCTGCGCGATGCTCACGAGTGCGCCGGCCTGATCGAGTACACCGACAACTGGCGCCAGCTCGAAGCGCTGGCCGTTGCCCGGCGGATCAGCCCCGATCAGAAGGATCGCCTGCTGCGCGCGGTGCGCAGCTATCGCGGCTGGCTGCACCGCAGGGCGCTGCAGCAGGCCGACGGCCTGGCCGATCAGGCAGACTTCACCGATGCCCGCGCCGACATCGAGGCGCTCTGGCAGCAACTTGTTCTGGGAGAAGTGCAGTGATCGTCGTCACCGGAGCCGCAGGCTTCATCGGATCGAATCTCGTCCTCGGCCTCAACGCCCGCGGGCGCAGCGACATCATCGCCGTCGACGAACTCACCGACGGCACCAAGTTCCGCAACCTCGCCGACGGCGAGATCGCCGACTACTTCGACAAGGACGAATTCCTCGCCCGCGTCGAGAGCGGCGACCTGCCGAAGATCCACGCGATCTTCCATCAGGGCGCCTGCTCGGCAACCACCGAGTGGAACGGCAAGTACGTGATGGACGTCAACTATCACTACACGAAGCGCCTGCTGCATTACTGCCAGGTGCATCGGGTGCCGTACTTCTACGCCAGCTCGGCCTCGGTCTACGGCATGGGCACCCAGGGCTTCCGCGAAGAGCGTGCCTGTGAAAAGCCGCTGAACATGTACGCCTACTCGAAGTTCCTGTTCGACCAGTACATCCGCCGCCAGACGCTGACCTCGCAGGTGGTGGGCCTGCGCTACTTCAACGTCTACGGCCCGCGCGAGCAGCACAAGGGCGGCATGGCCTCGACTGCGTTCCACTTCAACAACCAGATCATCAACGACGGCGTCTGCAAGCTCTTCGAAGGTAGCGACGGCTACGACAACGGCGGCCAGCGCCGCGACTTCATCCATGTCGACGACGTCGTCGCGATGAACCTGTGGTTCTGGGATCACCCGGAGAAATCCGGCATCTACAACTGCGGCACCGGCCGCGCCCAGCCGTTCAATGACATCGCCAATGCGGTGATCGCCTGGCATGGCAAGGGGCGAGTCGATTACGTACCGTTCCCGGACAACCTGCGCGGCCGCTACCAGAGCTATACCGAAGCCAGCCACGACAAGCTGCGCAGCATCGGCTACGACCGTCCGTTCCTGACCGTCGAGGAAGGGGTGAAGCGCTATCTGGATTGGCTGAACGCCTGAGCCTGATCAGGCGGCACCCTCATCCCGGCAGGGGAGGAGGATGGAGCGGGTGATGGGAATCGAACCCACGCTAGCAGCTTGGGAAGCTGCAGTTCTACCATTGAACTACACCCGCCCGGGTGCGTTTCGTGGCGCAAGGATGCACTTGCTGGGACGCCGCTGACAAGCCGCGCCGGCCAATTGCCGCTGGCCTGCTCGGTTAAACTGCGCGCCTCCCGCAAGCCCGGTCCTCCTGCCATGCAGATCGTCGCCAATGGCGAGCCTCTCGATGTCGCCGACTCGGCCACCGTCGCCACTCTGATCGAAGCGCTGGGCCTTGCCGGCCAGCGCTGCGCCGCCGAGCTGAACGGCGACATCGTGCCGCGCGGCAACTGGGGCGAGCGGATGCTGGCGGCGGGTGACCGCCTCGAAGTCGTTCGCGCCATAGGCGGTGGGTGAAGCTTATGCAAGCACCGCTCGCAGAGGCTTCACGCCCGGCCAGGGATGGCCGGGCCGGGGGACAATGAGAAGGATGCTGTCGCGGCCAGGGATGGCAGAGTCTCCCCCATCTTCCCCTGGGAAAGGGCTGAACGTATACGTTCAGCGGATGAGGGAACCAACCGTGCTGGCGAAGGCAACTCCCTCGGACAGCGCCCCTCACCCGCGAAGCATGCTTCGCGCGCTCCCGAGGGGAGAGGGCAATCACGCAACAATCGAGATTCGAGATGACCCAAGCTGAACCCGTGTCCACCGCTGCCGATGACTCGCTGGTCATCGCCGGCAAGCGCTATCGCTCGCGGCTGCTGGTCGGCAGCGGCAAGTACAAGAGCCTGGAAGAAACCCGGCTGGCCACCGAGGCCAGCGGTGCCGAGATCATCACCGTGGCGATTCGACGGGTAAACATCGGCCAGAACCCCAACGAACCAAGCCTGCTCGATGTCGTGCCGCCAAGCCGCTACACGATCCTGCCGAATACCGCCGGCTGTTACACCGCCGACGACGCCGTGCGCACCTGCCGCCTGGCCCGCGAACTGCTCGACGGCCACAAGCTGGTCAAGCTCGAAGTGCTCGCCGACCCGAAGACCCTGTATCCGGACGTGCTCGGCACCCTGGTCGCCGCCGAGATCCTGGTCAAGGAAGGTTTCGACGTGATGGTCTACTGCAGCGACGACCCGGTGCTGGCCAAGCGCCTGGAAGAAATCGGCTGCGTCGCGGTGATGCCGCTGGCCGCGCCGATCGGCTCCGGCCTCGGCATCCAGAATCGCTACAACATCCTGGCGATCGTCGAGAACGCCAAGGTGCCGATCATCGTCGACGCCGGCGTCGGCACCGCCAGCGACGCCGCGATCGCGATGGAACTCGGCTGCGACGGCGTGCTGATGAACACCGCGATCGCCGAAGCCCGCGACCCGGTGCTGATGGCCAGCGCGATGAAGCACGCGATCATCGCCGGCCGTGAAGCCAAGCTCGCCGGCCGCATGCCGCGCCGCCGCTATGCCTCGGCATCGTCGCCGCTGGCCGGCGTGATCGAGTAATTCCCCGCATGTCGGATTTGCCGGTTCTCCCAGAGTTGGATAACGACCGCCGCGCCCGCGCGATCCGCAGTTTCGTGCGCCGCGAAGGGCGGATCACCGACGCCCAGGCGGATGCGCTGGAGCGCCTGTGGCCACAGTACGGCCTCGGTCCGATGCCCGACGGAGAGCATGTCCATCCGCTGCCGGCCATCGATTTTTCTGAAGCTTTCGGCCGTGCTGCGCCGCTGTCGCTGGAGATCGGTTTCGGCAATGGGGAACGCTTGGCGCAGGCCGCCGCCGCCCATCCGGAGATCAACCACATCGGCGCCGAAGTGCACCGACCCGGGGTCGGCCGGGTGCTGCAGGAAGTCGAGAAGCTGGGCCTGCGCAATGTCCGCGTGATGTGCGCCGACGCCGCCGAGTTCCTGCGCACGACGGCGCCGCGCGGGGCATTCTGCGAAGTCGTCGTGCAGTTCCCGGACCCCTGGCACAAGACCAAGCACCACAAGCGCCGGATCATCCAGCCGGCCTTCGTCGCCACCGTGGCCGACGCCCTGGCGCCCGGCGGGCGCTTCAAGCTGGCGACCGACTGGGCGCCATACGCGGAAGCCATGCTCGAAGCGATCGCCACCGAGCCGCGACTGAAGAACCTCAGCCCCGACGGCCGCTTCGTGCCGCGCCCGGAAGATCGCCCGTTGACCCGTTTCGAGAACCGTGGCCTGCGCCTCGGTCATGAGGTCGCCGACCTCGAATTCATCCGCATCTGAACCGCACAGGAGTCCCGCTCGTGGAAATGCGCAAGCTCGGCCGTACCGATCTCGAAGTCAGCAGCCTCTGCCTCGGCACCATGACCTGGGGTGAGCAGAACAGCGAACGCGATGGCCACGAGCAGATGGATTACGCCGTGACCCAGGGCATCAACTTCTTCGACGTCGCCGAGATGTACCCGGTGCCGCCGAAGGCCGAGACCTATGGCCGCACCGAAGAGATCGTCGGCACCTGGTTCGCGAAAACCGGCAAGCGCAAGGACATCGTGCTCGCCACCAAGGTCGCCGGCCCGGGGCAGATGGACTACATGCGCGGCGGGCCTAAGCTCGACCGCAAGAGCGTGCTCGCCGCCTGCGATACCTCGCTGGCGCGCCTGCAGACCGACTACATCGATCTCTACCAGATTCACTGGCCGTCGCGCGCCACCAACTACTTCGGCCAGCTCGGCTTCAAGCCCAGCGATGACAGCCGCGCGCCGCCGATCGAAGAGACGCTCGGTGCGCTTGGCGAGTTGGTGAAAGCCGGCAAGGTGCGCCACATCGGCGTGTCGAACGAAACGCCCTGGGGCGTTTCCGAGTATCTGCGCCTGAGCCGCCCAGATAATGGTTCTGCAAGCCTGCCGCGCCCGGTGTCGATCCAGAATCCGTACAGCCTGTTGAACCGCAGCTTCGAGGTCGGCCTCGCCGAGTTCTCGCATCGCGAGCAGATCAGCCTGCTGGCCTATTCGCCGCTGGCCTTCGGCATGCTGGCTGGCAAGTACCTGAACGGCCAGCGCCCGGCGAACGCGCGACTCACCCTGTACTCGCGCTTCAGCCGCTACAACGGCGACCACGCAATGGCCGCGACTCAGGCCTATGCGGACCTCGCGAAAGAGCACGGTCTGGCGTTGAACCAGATGGCGCTGGCCTTCGTCACCTCACGGCATTTCACCACCGCGAACATCATCGGCGCCACGTCGATGGAGCAGCTGAAGTCAAATATCGCTTCGCACGAGTTGAAGCTGTCGAAAGCTGTGATCGAAGGCATCGAAGTCATCCACAAGCGCTACACGATTCCCTGTCCGTAAGCAGGCGCGCAGCTCAGGGCGGAGGTGCGACGCCGAGTTGCCGGAGCAGCGGTGCCGTCGCTTCGGCGGTGAGGAAGGCCAGATAGGCACGTGCCGCCGCCGTGTCCCGACCGGCCTCGGTGATCACCGCAGTGTAGGCGGCCGGGGTATACAGGCCGGGCGGCAGGGTCGTCGACGAGCCGGTCTTGCGGGTGTCGGTGGTGACCACCAGCGGCACCGGGACGACGCCGATGTCGACCTGCCCGGAGCGCACCGCCGCGGCGGCCGCGGCGTCGTCCGGAAACAGCTTGAACTTCGGCTCGGCCGATGCCAGCAGGGTCAATCTTTCCATCGCGCCGCGCGCCAGTGCCCCGAACGGCGAGCTGGCCGGGTCGGCCAGGGCGATGCCGTTGATGTAGTCGGCGATCAGCAGCGGCGCGCCGCGGCCGGTGTTGATGCCCGGGGTATTCGAGTAGATCGCCAGCAGACCGCTGCCGAACACAGTGATGCTGCCGGCCACCGCGCGCTTCGCCGTCACCAGCGCTGCCGCCGCTTCGCGGCTGTCGAGCAGCAGCAGTTGCGCGCCGTCTCCGGTCTGGGCTGCGGCGGCCAGTGCCGGGGTGCTGGCGATGGTGACCGTGAAGCGCTGATCCGGGTGTTCCTTGGCGAACGCCGCGTTGAGCGCCGCGACTGCTGGTCCGAGGCTCGGCGCGGCGCCGATCGCCAGCGGTTCGACCGCTGCCGCTGCTGCGGGCGTGGCGACGACGACGATCAAGCAGGCGAGCAGGGGACGCAGGAAGCGCATCGGATCATCCTCACACCAGGGCAGGGGCGGCGAGTGTGCCAGTGGCTGCCGGCCGTCGTCGCCACCTGCCGCCGAGTCGACAGATCGTCCCGGCGGTTGCTGGCCTCGCGACAATGAGTCGCCCCTCGAACGGGCATTTCATTTGTACGCATGCGCTTGCCTGGTCAATATTCCTCGGCTGGAAAATCCAAGGGCGGGATTCGAAGCGGCAGCCGCAGGGGTGAATCAACGGCGAGAGAGCGGTCAGGAGCCGCTTTTCATGAGAATTTCTGTGACTTCCATGGGCCCCCCGGTGACGCGACTCCGCGGCTTCCACTCACGAGATGGAACAGGATGCAGAGCAATCGATCAGCCTGCCTGACCCGCTGCCTCGTCCTGCGGCGCTTCTTCCCGGATTTCCAGAGTCACCTGGCCGTCCGGAATCGCTTTGCCGACGCTTGGGCGATGCAGAAATCGATACGGTCGATCGCCGCACCGGCGCCACGGACTTCGCGCTTGTAGAACGGTAGTGGAATGCACTTGAACTGCTTGACGGTCGGGTGCAGCGGCTTTGGATCCGTACAGATGCTGTTTTGCTCGAACACGACGACCACTACACTTGTCGGGATATGCGGCCGCGTGGCTGGCCGCTTTCCCGCCTTTCCATCTTCTTTTAGTTAGCGAGGAATCCATGAAGGAATCCATGAGCAGTCCATGCGACCGCAACCGACAGAACGTCATTGCCTTCTACGAGCTGATGTTCAACGAATGCCGCCCGGCCGAAGCGATCGAACGCTACGCAGGCGCGACCTACATTCAGCACAACCCGCGCGTCGCCGATGGCAAGCAGGGGTTCATCGATTACTTCGAACGAATCGGCAAGGAGTATCCGGGCAAGCGGCTACACATCAAACGCACGGTTGCCGAAGGCGATCTGGTGGTTATTCACTGGCACCAGGAGTGGCCTACCGATCAGGAAAAGGATTGGGCTGGCATCGATATCTTTCGCCTTGATGGCGACGGCAAGATCGTTGAACACTGGGACGTCTTGCAGGCGGTTCCGCGAGAAGCCGCGCACGGCAATACGATGTTCTAGTCGCGAGGGAATTCGCGATACCGCCGACATTCCGTTCTGCTCCCTGAAAAGGGCAACAAGGAGACTTATCCGTGGCCGATATCGACAAGCTCTTCTCCGGCTCGATTCCGAAGCTCTACGAGACCCATCTCGTCCCGCTGATCTTCGAACCGTACGCAGCGGACCTGAAGCAGCGGATAGCTTCGATCAAGCTGTCCCGGATACTGGAAGTCGCTGCGGGCACCGGCGTGGTGACCCGTGCACTGGCAAGCATCCCGAACGAACGCATTGCCATCGTTGCCACGGACCTCAATCAGGCCATGCTCGATCAGGCCGCGGCTGTCGGGACGGCCCGTCCTGTCCGGTGGCAGCAGGCGGATGCCATGGCCCTGCCCTTTGCCGATGGCGAATTTGATGCCGTCGTCTGTCAGTTCGGGGTGATGTTTTTCCCCGACAAGGCCAAGGCGTTTTCCGAAGCGCGCCGCGTGCTCAAGCCGGGCGGTGTGTTCATCTTCAACGTCTGGGACAGCCTCGCGGACAACGAATTCGCCGACACGGTTGCGACGGCGCTTGAGGCTGTCTTCCCCGAGGATCCACCGCGATTCCTGGCACGCACGCCCTACGGCTACCACAACCGCTCGACCATCGAGCGAGACCTTACAAGCGGTGGATTCACGAAGCCGGCCCAGATCGTCACGCTTGCGGCACGGAGCCGGGCACCATCGGCCAGGGTGCCGGCCATCGCTTATTGCCAAGGCACCCCGCTCCGCAACGAGATCGAAGCGCGCGACGCTGCGCGGCTCGGCGAAGCGACCGACAAGGCCGCTGCCGCGATCGCACTAAGGTTCGGCATGGCTGCCGTGGACGGCAAGATCCAGGCGCTCGTCGTGACCGTCGAGAAATGATGATGTCCGGCGGCCCCAGCAGGGGACGAACATCTCGGGGATAAGCGACCCGCCGTTCCAGCCAGCCCCTTGCCTGCAGCCTCGGCAAGCGGACGCGAAGCAGACCCGGAAACCTCGCGTGATACCCTGAGGTTCATCAGATATCTGTAGATATCGATGCTCGATATCCGACAGATGCCGGCCCGCCACCGCTCCGGCTCGATCGGCAGGTCGGCAGGACAGGCCCGCACGCCGCGATATCGCTCACCAGTTTGCCGACCAGGGATGGAGCGCCATGCAGCAGTTGACCCCCGCAGGACAGAACGTAGTCGATGATGTCGCGCGCCGTTACGGCCTGAGCCGGGAGGCAGTGATCCACATGCTGGTCGCCGTCAACAATGGTGGCGGCTCGATGGCACAGTTCTACTGCAACGAACTCGGTGGCGGTGGCCAGTGGATGCGCGGCGGCATGACCATGGTTGGCGACATGTTCAACTACGGCCTGAAGAACACGGTTGACAACCTCTGCAACGAGTTGTCGAACGCGCTGGCGAACACGCAGATGTTCCCGGCGGCGCCAGCCGGTTCGCGCAACAGCAACCAGTGGTGGCCCGGTGATCTCGGCAGCCCGTTCAGCAGCGGCGGCCAGAACAACATTCGTTATGCCGTGTTCCCGCAGCGGCTGGCAGTGGAACTGAACGGTCAGGTCACCGTCTACGACACGCTCAATCACAGCATCGGCGGCGTCAGCCAGCAGCAGGGCGGCGATACCTCGCTGAGCTTCAGCAGCCAGTTCGGCACGCTGTCGGTGAGCAGCCTGCCGATCGTCTCCGGCCCCGGCCTGCCGCAGCCGGCGCAGACCAATTTCGCGACACCGGCGCCGGCCCCAATGCCGATGCCGATGCTGGAGCCGGCGTGGAATCCGCCACCGCAGCCAGTGTTCGACGCCCCGCCTGCCTACCAGCAGCCGACCGGCAGCGCCTCGTCGGCCGACGAGCTGATCGGCCTGATCGAGAAGCTGGCCCGGTTGCGCGATGCCGGCGCGCTGACCGAGCAGGAATTCAACACCAAGAAGAGCGAGTTGCTGAGCCGCCTCTGAGGCAGGCACGAGGACTTGGTTGCGGGCTTGTCGGCAGGATGCGCGGTGAAGCCGCTTTCCCACCCTACAATCCGGCTTCCGCGTTTTCCTGCCAGTGAGGCCGCCGATGACCGCATCCATCGCCCTGCTGTCGCCCCGCGCGCTGCGCGAGCGCTTCGTCGCCCGCGCCACCGCGAAGTTCGCGGGCAATGTGCCTGATTTCGTGCGGCTGCAGGCGCTGGTCGCGGCACAGGGCGGGCGCTTTCTGAACGATCACGGTGCGATCCGTAGCGCCGATCCGGCGGTCACCGCGCTGATCGTCCGCGCCGCGCGGGTGCTCGGCCTGCAGCGCGAGCGCAACTACCGGTTCCCGGCCAAGAAGCTGAGCAGCTTCGATCTGCAGGTGATCGGCGCGGACGCGCAGCAGTTCAAGGTGTTCGTCAGCGAAGTCGATCTCGACGCCTTTCCGGCCGAGGTTGCGGCGCTGGTACGCGAGGACTGCGCGACGCAGGCCGCCGTCGTCGACCACGCAGGCTTCATCGCGCTGATCGCCAAGGCCGAAGCGCAGGGCGGTCTCATCGAGCCCGATGCCGACGCCTTCCTCGCTCACTTCGCCGACGTGCTGATGAGCCGTCCTGGGCCGCCGCTGCAGCGGGCAACGCTTGATGCCGTCGCCGCAGTATCCGGCGAAGCGGCGAGTGCGCTGGCGCTGGGCGCGGACTTCAATCACGTGACCATCGCCGTGCGCGCGGCCGGCTTCGACGGCATCGAGGCGATGGCCGCAGCGATGCGCGTCGCCGGCTTCAGTCTGCTGCCGGCGATCCAGGGGGCCCCGGGCACCCAGCTGCGCCAGACCGCGACGATGGCGGCGACGATGGCCACCCCCGTCCTCGAAGCCGATGGCCGCCTCGGCAGTGCGCAGACCGAGAGGCAGTTCGTCGAGATCATCGAGCGGGCGCAGGCAGTCGATACCGATGGCGCGCCGCTATGGGCCGATGACGGCTCGCCGCTGATCTTCCGCAACTTCCTCGCCGCCAATGCCGAAAGGATCTTCGATGCGGCGTCGACGCGCGGCAGCGTTGCCAGTGGCAGCAACGACTGCTGAAGGCGATGTCCTTGGCAACATCAGCTGGTTAGCGGGCTGCCAGCCGCGTGCTCAGCAGTGACTGGCGCGGCGTCGGTTCGCTGATCTTGCTGGTGACCGCCTTCGGCAGTTCTTCCCGCACCATGTAACGCTGCGGAAGCTTGTACCGTCGGCGAGGCTGCGCCGGGCCGGGGGGGGCAATGCAGTAGGCGACGATCGCTTCTCCGAGCCGGTCGCCCGGCTGTCCGATGACCGTTACTTCCATCAGGTCCTTGCAGGCCGAGCGGCGCCGCCTCGATCTCCTGGGCGGTGATCAACTGGTCATCGCTGATGATCAGGTCTTTGAAGCGGTCGCAGATCTCGATCGCGCCATGGTGTGGCAGACGGCGACTTCGCCGCTATGAGCCCAGCGGCCAGCGACGACGTGTATTGGTGGCAGTTGGTTCAAGAGGTTCGGAGTCTGGGAGGGTCTGCGTTCTGGACGTCGAGCAGAACGCTTTTGTCGTTGAAGCCGCTTGCGGGCAAGCGCTCGCCCTTGCCTGGAAACACGCCGCTTACCGGCAAGAGCTCGTCGGGTTGATGAGCAACAGCTACGGTTTCGCAGGTAGATTGATAAGACTGGGGGCTTGATTGCTTGAGCCGATTAGGCGGAGGGATGTCTGCCGCTTTAATTGGAGTTCGAATCGGTTCCAATCAGGAATTGACGATCGAGATACTACTGCGGCTCCGAGTCCAAACCTGGTCCAATGCACGCTGTATTGGCGCCGCGCATGCCCAGATATCCGTGTAGTCGCTTCGACGCCAGTGCGTTGAGGATGCTCTGAGCAACTCGCGCCGACCGGAGTCACTAGAAATGGACTTCGCTTGAAGCCGCCGAGTTGGCGATCTTGCGTTCAGCCGAGTGCGCCGGAACTCTGAAAAGCCCGGTTCTCCATCCTTCGGGTGGCCTACCTTTGCCAGGGAGGAAAGTACCGCTCCGCGATGACCAGGGGTGAGCTTTGCAATGACGTTCAGTCGATGCTTGTCCTTGGTCAGGCGCCGAAGGTGGACCTTGGTGAAATTGAACTTCAGCTTCATCACTGCAAACAGGTGCTCGACCTGGCGCGATTCTTCATCCGCTCGATTTCGTCGACGATGCTCTGGTACCGGTATACCGGTAGCGCCGCTTCGTGAAGTGCCGAACCTTCGGCGCGTGGATCGTCAGCAAGTCGCTCGGGCCCCGGTGCGTTCTGGTCGCCGTAGACCCATTGCTCAGTGAAACCGCAGCATCCGTTCAAGCCCCTCCGGCAGATGGCCCACTCGTTCTGCGGGTGCGCCGACGCGATCAACTCGCTTAGAGCCGGTCGCGGAACCACGCGATCCATATCTGCTTCATGGCATTGATTTCCTTGCTGCTTCAGGTAGCCGAATTCTATCTCCACAGGCTGCGGCCAATCAGGGGATCCATAAGCTTCGATAGCAAGGGAGACTGGATCATCGATCTGGAAAGTGTTCACCATTGAACAGATAGGAACGTCTCGTTTGAACATTGCGTGAGCACTGACCGGACCCCGGTATCCACTTTCGGTGCCGATTCCAGGGTGGCGAGGAGGTCATGATTGATAAATTATTTATCCATATTTATCAATATCTTGATTGACAAAATAGATCTGTCCCAAGAGCTGCTGCTGAAGATCTCGCACGGAGCTGGCTTGGTGCTTGCTCCTGTGGTCCGGACCAACAAGCAGAACCGCTTTAGGAATACTGAAGAAGTTCGTCGGGGTTACAAAAAATCAATCGCGGGCTGAACAACGGCCAAGAGCGACCAAAAGTAGGGGGAGAAGATGCATTTAGCGATCCGCTTAGGGCGGGGGGAGTCACATCCTCACGGGACTGCACGGCTGTCGCCGGCGACGGTGATATCTCATAAAAAACATCGGCGTAGAGGAGACGTCTCGCAATGACGAGTCGATCCCTCCGTGATATCCAGTCCGCGGCAATCGGGAGCCGCGATCGGTCGCTATTCGCCAAAGGTCATAAGCGCTAATGGACACGTTCCGTTTCCGAATCGCCGAATGGATCGTCGGCCACCGCCGTTCGGTCGGCATCTTTTTCATCTTCTTGACTTTGTTCTTCGCGGCAGGCTTGCCGCGACTTGATATACGTACGATCTTCGCCGACCTGCTGCCTACCGACGATCCGTTCGTGCAGGCCTATCACGATCACCCCAATTTTGGTGATCCGTTAACTGTCACGATCATGCTGAAGCGGACTGACGGCCAGAAGATCTACAACGCCGATACGCTGCAGAAGATCTTCAAGCTGACCCGCGACGTAGACCTCATCGAGGGTGTTGACCACGACCGCATCCTGTCGATCACGACTGAGAAGGCGACCTACGCCGAGGCAACCGCCGACGGTATCCAGATGCAGCCGGTGATGGGCAACGAGGTGCCGACCGACCCGAAGGACATTGCAGATCTCGAGCGCAAGGTTGAGCGTTCGCCGATCGCTCGCACCTATCTGGTCTCGGCAGACCAGACAGCCACCGTGCTGCGACTGTCGTTCCGCGAGGATTTGCTCAACTACGGCAAGGTGTTCGCTGCCATCAGCGACCTGACGCGTGCCGCCGCCGACGACAAGCACATCTTCCGCGTAGTGGGCCAGCCGATCTTGACCGGCTGGGTCTACAAGTTGCAGAAGCAAACCTACATGATTTTTGGTGTGACGCTGACCTTGCTGATATCTGCGCTGGCGTTCTACATGCGCAATGTCACCGGCATCGTCGTGCCCGTCACCTGCAGCTTCGTCGCCGCAGTCTGGGGCTTCGGCATGGTGGGCTGGATCCACTCGCCGATCGAGCCGCTGCTGATGGTCGTGCCGCTGCTGCTCGTTGCGCGCTCGTTCTCGCACTGTATCCAGTACACCGAGCGCTACTACGAGATCTACGCGCACCTGCGAGATCGCAGGAAGGCGTCCCAGGTCACGCTCGCAGTGATGATGGCGCCGAGCGTGCTCGGCATCATGACCGACGTCATCGCGATCTTCGTGATCGGCGTGGCGCCGATCCCGGCGATGCGCCGCTTCGCGCTGTTCTGCGGCATGTGGGCGGTCTACCTGATTCCGACCGGCGTCATGCTGATCGCCATCCTGCTGTCCTACCTGCCGCCGCCGAAGAACATCGACGCCATCGTTGGCGGAGAGCGCGAGAAGGGCATCCACAAGATGCAGAAGAGCCTGCTGATGGGGATTGCCAAGCTCACATACGGCCGCACGGCCACCATCACCCTGGTCGTGCTCACCGCCGTCACGACGGCCGCGATTGTCATGGCGGGCCGGATTGCGATCGGGAACCCTGTTGAAGGTAGCAACCTGTTGTGGGCGAAGTCGGAGTTCAACACTGCGGTTCGCGACATCAACGACCATTTTCCTGGCGTGAATTCGTTGGAAATCATCCTTGAGTCCAAGGATCCATCCAACAATCAGATCCGCGCGGCACGCAGCCTGGAAGCCTATCAGCTGTCGAAGTCGATCCAGAAGATCGCTGAGAGCGGTCCGTTGCCGGCCCGCGTCACACGCTCATTCGCCGACGTTATCGACGAGGGTAATCGTCTCTACTCAGGGGGGCATCCTGCTTGGTTGCCGGTCGATCCCAGCGACAAGTCGGTCGGAGCGGCTGCGACGGCGGTGGCCTTTGGCCAGAACCCGCTCAACTTCGCCGATATGAGCGACTTCCATTACCAGCATTCGACAGTCTCGCTCTTCTACCGCGACAACAAGCAGGCGACCGTCGATGGCGCGCTGGAAACGGCCCGTAAGGCGGTCGATGCGGTGGGCGTTGATCACGAGCACATCCGCATCCGCCTCGCATCGGGAACGATCGCGCTGCAGCAGGCGATGAATAGTGTCGTCGAGCGCTATCACTGGATTCTGGTCGGTCTGTGCTGCGCGGCAATCTTTGCCATCGCGACCTACGCCTACCGCTCGTCAGTGGCCGCAATCATCCTGTTGATTCCAACACTATTCGCGAATTTCTACCTGCTGGCGACGATGCACCTGATGGGTATCGGCCTCGATATCAACTCGGTGCTGGTGACCGTGCTCGGTGTCGGCGTCGGTATCGACTACGGCATCTATCTCTTGTCGCGTATCTGTGAGGAATATCACGCGCAGGGTCAGGACTGGGGCCAGGCGATCACGGTGTCGATGGCGACGACCGGCAAGGCGATCATGTTCACCGCCTCGATCATGCTGGTCGGCATCCTGCCCTGGTACTTCCTGTCCGACCTGAAGTTCATGGCGGACATGGGCCTCCTGCTGGCTGCGATCATGATCATCAATATGGTGCTCGCTCTGATCGCGCTGCCACTGCTGGTATGGATCGTCAAGCCGAAATTCGCCACCCGCACTGATCTGATGATCGGCGAGGGCATCGATCTCTCCAAATACGCAACACAGGACAGCGGATTTCTACCGCATTCGTTAGAGGTGGGAGGAGAGCATTCCGCTGTACTCGCCAACAAATAACAAAGTTCACCGGTCTGTCGTTCCCGGCGTTAATCGGACGTTCACAAGGTGTTGTGCGCGCGAGCGCAATGAGGAGACTTAAAAATGAGAATCAGGAAATACGACATCAATTACGGTCGCCGCAAGATGATGGAGGCGGTGGCCTATGGTCTAGGCGGTGGCGTGTTGATGCCACTCGAAAAGGCGTATGCCAAGGAGGTCGACGACATCAGCAAAGCCTATCCGGACGAACTGCTGTCGATTGAGGCCCAGACCAAGGGCAAGGTCAAGGTCGGAGACTACATCGACAAGAACAACGTCGAGCACGTCAAGCACCTGCTGGATCCTGGAGCATATGAGCAGATCGCGGGTACCGAAGGTCGCAAGGTCTATGTCAAGGCCCCGACGCTGAATCCGCGCGACCTCGTCAGCGCAGCCTATTACGACGCGACCGTCGAAGACGTCAAGAGTGGTCACAAGGCCAAGTGGGATGCCAACGGCAATGCCGTAGACGAGAACGGTAAGAAGTGGCAAGGCGGCCTTCCGTTCGTGAACCCGACGGAGGGGCGGCAAATCTGGTGCAACATGGCCATGAACATTGGCCGTGCAGATAACGCCTGCTACGTCATCGAACAGAAGGACTACGGCAGCGATGGCAAGGTCGAGTACCACTACAATTTTCAATGGGTCGAGCTGAATAGCACCGCTCGTAACGATCGCAAGGTCTTCAGGGGCCTTGAAAATGAGCTGCGCCGTCAGTGCGTGTTTTTTGCGGCGTCTCCGGACGTTCGTGGCACCTCGTTCCTGAGTGTCTGGGACTATGACCAGCGCAAGATCCCGGACCTATACGGCTACCTTCCCGAGTTTCGTCGCGTCCGCCAGTTCCCGGCCAACCAGCGCTTCGAGCCGCTGGTTCCGGGGGCCGTTTGGTTCCTCAGCGATCCGTGGGCTGCTGGCGACCCCTTCCTCACTTGGGGCAATCACAAGATCATCGAGCGCAAGCCGATGCTCGGTCCGTGGGCCGGTGACTTCTCCAGACATGACGAGAACTGGGAGCCGCCACACCAGAAGGACAACCCCAAGTTCTTCGATATCCCGTTCGAGATGGCGCCGGAAGTCATCGTCACCAGCTGTGAACCGACCGGTTACCCGCGTGCGCCAGTGTCGAAACGCGTGGCCTATGTCGACGCCCGAAACTGCATGGCGGGCACCAATGCGCGCTACGACCGCCAGGGCAAGCTCTGGTCAAACTTCGAAATGGGGCACGGCCAGTTCAAGGGCGGTGGCAAGGATGGCAAGCGCTTCATCAAGGCCGCCGACGGTGTGAACGCTGCCTGGTCCTGGATGTACGTGCAAATCTACGACTTCCAGAACCGGCGCATGTCTCTACCCAACCACTGCAGGGGCGCCGCCGGTCTCGAAGCGCGCTTCCAGGCCGACCCGGAGTGGCTGTACAACACTTACTGCACGGCGCAGGCGCTACAGGCCTTGGGACGCGCGTGATCGCATGCATCTGAAGTAGTCCCCTTCGTGGCAGCTGGCCGTCTGCGGCTGCCACTCCTCCATTCGATGCTTCCATTGGCGCTCGCCATGAACGTATATGCACGCCCGCTGTTAGCAATATCTTTGGCATTGATCGCCGCTGTGGTGAGCTTTACGGCCGCCGCCGATGCTGCCGGAAGTCGCGTACTGGCACAGTTAACACCCCACGACCGTCTCTATTCGGTTGCCTTCAATGGAGACTTCGGAGAGGCAGTAGGCGACGGCGGCCTCGTGCTTGTGACTGCCAACGGAGGTAAAACTTGGGGGCGCGAGACCAACCCGCCAACCGCCCTGTCCTTGATTTGCATCGCCATTTCAGGCTCGCGTTCGATCGCGGTTGGCCAGCAAGGGCTGATCCTGATCCGCGACGGCCGCAAGCCGTGGCGCAAGATTCAGCCAGTGACCGACCGCCGTCTGTTGCGTGTCAGCCTCAACAAGGATGGCTTGGCGATCGCGGTGGGCGCTTTCGGCACGCTACTCAAGTCGACGGACGGTGGCGAGACTTGGGCCGAGCTGAAGCCGGATTGGGCGGCGATCTACAAGACCGACGTCATCAGTGAGTTCGAAGCGATCCGCGACGAACCCACCCTCTACGTCGTGAAGGTATTCGACGACGGCTCGATCGTCATTGGTGGTGAATACGGTCAGCTCAGCCGCTCGACCGATGCCGGCGAGACCTGGACGCCGGTAGTCCACGTAACGGCGGAAGAAAAAGGGTCTATTCCACCGACGATTTTCGGCATGCATTTCCGCGATGACGGCATTGGCTATGCGGTTGGCCAGACGGGTCTAGTCGTCGCGACCTCCGACAATGGCGAAACTTGGTCCCAGCTTCGCAGCCATACGCAGGCCAGCCTGTTCGACGTCGAGTCGACCCAGGACGGTCACGTATTCGCCGTCGGCATGCGAAGCGGCTTGGTTAGTGCCGATGCCGGCAGGACCTGGCAGCCGCTAAAGGCACTCGACCTGAGCCTGAACTGGTACAGCGGTCTGGGCCGCAGCGCAAGCACCTCAGGCGCTTCAGTGATGGCCGTCGGTCACAGCGGCCGGGTGATTGAATTGGTAACCAGCAGCAATTGACTCAACGCTAATAATAGATATCAGGGGAGAACAGAAAGATGAATTCAGCGCTGCGTGCACGCCGGCTGATTACTGCCGGCATCGCAATGGCGGCTTGTTCGGCTGCCGCAAGAGCCGAGGATGGCGGCGCCAGTGGCCTCCTGTCCGATCTCTGGGGTCGAGCAAATTTTATCGGAACATTTCGCAGCGACACGGCGATCAAAACCACTGGAATCCAGAACTACAACAACCAGGGGAATGCGCCCTTTCAGCATGCGGATGTCCCCCGACAAGCCTATTTGCCCCCGGCTTTGAGCACAAGCTTACTGGGTGTTCCCCTTGCCCCAGGTCTGGATTGGATGGTTCCGATTCCGAATACCCTTGGCATTATTCACACCAGCGACACTATTCGACGCGACAACTACATACCGGGTTCGGATACCAGGGTAAATTATCAGGAATTTCGCTTTCAAGGAGAGCTTAACCTTCCGTTCACGGATGACTTTCGTATCAATATCCAGACGCGAGCGGTTTTCGACCCTGATATCTATTCAGTCTTTGATGCAAACAGCGTTGCCAATATTCAAGGGGGAATTGCGAGTGGCGGTGGCGATCGTTATGCCGATACCGGAAAGCCGCAGTACTTTCAATCAAAGGGTCGGAACGGGCACAAGCTGAATGCAACAGAGTTTGCTGGTCGGCAGTATATGATTGATTTTCCGACCGCGCTGGTTGAATACAAGCACGATGCTTTCAACCTTCGGTTCGGTCTGCAGCAGATTGCCTGGGGGCAGGCGATATTCTTCCAGACCTTCGATATGCCGGATGGTCTCGATTTCCGTCGCCACTTAGTGCTTGATCGTGCGATTGAAGAGTTTTCCGACAAGCGTGTGCCGGCCCTCGCACTACGCGGCACAATCCAGGCGAACGACGCGATTATCATCGATGGATACTTACAGAAGTTTCAGCCATCCATCATTCCGAATCCGAATACACCCTACAACGTCGCCCCTTCTCAGTTCTACAAACCCCTCGATAACTACTTCACCGGGAACTACGACACCAAGCTTAGCTACGGTCTGCGCATGAAGGCCGACTACGGCAACTGGGGCTACTCGGCGATGGCGGTAAGCCGCTACAACCCGCTAGGCGTTTTCAGTTGGTCGGAGAGCGGTATCAGTAAGGGCTTGCACGGTACCAATCCTAACGGTACCCCCTGGGGGAATAATCTCGGAGTCGTCGTCGAGACCGCATATGCGGCAAAGCTGGGTCCAGGTAGCCCTCTCTGCGCGGGTGCACTCTACAATCCATCAACCTGCAGGCTATACGGCAGCTTGGGCGAGGCGCTATCACACACGCCGTTTACGGTTGGGCCAGGTGGCGTGTACAGCAACAAGGAGTGGTTTTCTGCCGCCGGCAGTCTGCGCCTAGATGGATTGAAGGCGCTCAACGAGGCGATTGCGGAGTTCCCGGCTCTGAGGGATGTCTTTGCTTCGCCAGTCGACAACGTCCAGGAGGCGAGTAATTTGCTGAATACTTTCTTTATCGCCTCCGATGGCAGCTTGCGCGGCAACGTGCAGCGCGACTACTACCGTGAAGAGGTCTTCGGGTTGGGTGGGAGTTATGTGAATGAAATGGAGAATATAAACTCATTCTGGAACCAGTTCATCATCAATCTCGAGGCCCAGTACACGCCAAATCGGCGCTTGACGGACACCGGTCTTGGAAATGGTGGACAGAAGACGGATGAATACATCATCACGTTAGTCGCCGAGAAATGGTATCGCTTCACGCAGGCCTTCCCGGCGGCTTATCTCGCCTTCGAGTATCAGCACCGCAGCGCGAGCGATCTCGTTGGTCTGAGTCTGAAAGGCTACGGCGGCAACAGCGGCAACTATGGGGTCAACGCTCCCGTTGGCGCTCAGGGCAACGATTATTCCGGCATCAAGACTCCGAAGGGAATCGATGATGTCGGTGCGAACTATCTGGTCTTCGCCGGCTTCCTTCCGACCCCGAACCGAAAGTTCGTGATGGAGTGGGCTTTCCTGTATGACGTACAAGGAGGCTTACTGGTGCAGCCTCTCGTTAAGTGGAATCCTGGGCACAACCTCAGCGTCGATCTGTTCTACAATTATGTGAATGGCCATATGTACGGCAACCCAACCAACAATCTCATCCGCGCGATCGACTTTTCCAACGAAGTTAATATCCGCATCGGCTATCAGCTGTGAGTGTGTAAAAGCCCTGGATCGCACTGGGAATGGAGGTGCTGAGTTCCATTCCACTTTAGTCATAATTGAAGTCAATTAAGGAAGAAAAATTGATATCAACTCATATGCCGTCGGACCTCCGCTTCCGGCATTTTTAGCCGTCCTCTCCGGCTACGGCGGCCTCGATGAGTGTCGATGGCCGCCGATTTTTTTTGCGAGAATATGAGTGCGCAGCTAGTCTTACTGTGTCAATAAAATCAAGCTACTATGGTGCTTTCTTCAAGCAGGAGCAGAACTGCGATGAAGGCGAGCGAACGGTTTGATGCGTACCTGGATTATCTGTCGGATGGATTGGGCCATGCGGACCGTGAAGCGGGTCTTCGAGGCTACTGCACGGGGTTGATGCTGCCGCTTGCACGGAAGAGTGTGGAGCCGATGGCAGCGGGGCTGGACCCGTTGCATGTCCGGGTCCGGCATCAATCCCTGCACCATTTCGTGGCGAAGGCCGATTGGTCGGATGCGGAGATGCTGCGTCGGATTCGGGAATGGGTGATGCCGAAGATCTGTAGCCGGTATCGAGAACGGCACCTGATGAAAGGCGAGGGTCTGTTCGCGCAGGTTTGCTAGGGGAGCAAGCCCCGCTACCGAGGTGGACCGGTCGGCGTAGTAGGCAACGTTCTCAATCGTGTATCCACGCCAGAAGCACCGAACACCGTCTGGGTCACGGCTATCATCTACATCCGGACCCATGAGGGCTGGCTGTTCCTGGCAGCGGTGATGGACCTCCACTCGCAGCAGATCGTCGGCTGGGTCACGAGCGCGACCATGACCAACGACCTGGTGCTGCAAGCCCCGGTGGCCGTGGTGTGGCGGCGCAAGCCAGGGCCCAGGTGTGCTGGTTCACTCAAATCTAACGATGCCAACTCGCGAGCAGCGACTGGTAGTCATTCCCGAAGGCTCACCGCATGCTGTCGAGGATGTTATCGCCTTGGCGGCAAGCTGCCGGGCATAGGCGGCGGGCGTCAGCCCGCCGAGTGCTTTCTTCGGTCGCTCCTCGTTGTATTCACGAGCCCAGGCGCGGATCACGGCGCGGGCGTGGTGGATGCTGGTAAACCAATGCTCATTCAGGCATTCGTCGCGCAGCCGTCCATTGAACGATTCGATGTAGGCTTTCTGGTTGGGCTTCCCGGGTTCAATCAGGCGCAGCGCGATGCCGTGGCGATGCGCCCAGGTCAGCATCGCCAGGCCGGTGAACTCCTTGCCGTTGTCGGTCCGGATCACGGCGGGCCTGCCACGCCGTGCACAGACTTCGTCCAGAAGCCGCACCAAGTGGTCGCCGCCGATCGCATGCTCCGGGATCACGGCCACCGCCTCGTGCGTGGCGTCGTCGACGATGGCCAGGCATTTGATCGCACGGCCTGACGCGATCCGGTCGAACACGAAGTCCATCGACCAGACCTCGTTGGCGGCACCCGGACGGATCAGCGGCTGCCGATCGCCGGGCGGGATCTTCTTTCGGCGCCGGCGCCGGACCTGCAGCTTCTCCAATGCGTAGAGCCGCTCCACGCGCTTGTGATTGACCCATCAGACGTGTTCGACTACATCGAGAGACTCCACAACCCGATCCGCCGGCATGGTTCCGCCGGCGGACTCTCACCGATAGCGTTTGAACGGCGCTACGCGAAAAATGGCAATGGACTATTTGTAGAAGTCTCGCCGGACCACAGGCTTCCCCTAGCCTGAAGCAGAAAAGAAGCGATCGAAGTAAAGCTGATCGGCCGGTATCCCCTTCGCCGCAAGTAAGCGGCCTACGGTATCGCACATGGGGGGGGCGCCACACAGGTAGGCATCTACGCCACTGGCGTTCTCCACGCCCTTTTGAATTGCCTGAGTAACTGTGCCCGTACTAATGGGCCCAGTGTCTTCGCCTTGCAATCCATCGAACGTCGGCTCGAACTGCAGGCGGCCGTTGAGTGCGACGGGCAGATCTTCTCCCAGCTCCACCCGGTAGGGCAGGTCGCCTGGCCGCCGCACGCCGTAAAAGAGCCTGAACTGGCGTGGGTCGCCCGTTTCGGCAGCGTGTCGGAGGATGGATAGGACTGGCGCTATGCCGGAGCCTATGGCGCAGAGCAGTACCGGCCGGTCCCCGCTGCGCAGATAGCTCGATCCGAAGGGCCCGCGGACCTCTATAGGGGAGCCCACTGTCAAACGATTAAGTTGGCCGGAAAATGCGCCCCCCTCGATCTTCTTGATGACAAATCTGAGCTGCTTGGATGCCGATGGCGGAGATGCGATCGAGTAATTGCGCCGCACTATTCCATGCGCACTTTCTAATCCGAGTTCGACGAACTGTCCGGCGTAGAACCTTAAAGGTCTCGGTAACTCCACTTGCAGTTCCCACAATTCCGGAGTGATCGGCTTGACCATGGAGACCAAGCTGGTCTGCTCGGTCGGCCGCAGCATCGGCAAAGCGCGGCTGTCGTGGGTACGATTGTCGCGAATCAGAAGGTCGCTGTTGGGTCTGGCACAGCACAGCAACGCCCATCCTTCCTCACGTTGGGACTCCGGCAAGGAATATGCAGATGCGTGGCCTAGATCGATTTCACCGTCTTCGATGAAGTACTTGCATGTAGAGCAGTTGCCGTGCCGGCAGCCGTACTGTAGATCGATACCCTCACGTAACGCGCCGTCGAGCACGGTTTCTCCGGCGCGAACCGCGAAAGTCTGGCCGCCGGGCGTCAGTTCGACAATAAAATCAGCGTTCATTATTAAGAGTCAGAAGTCTAAAGTTTGTTGATTAGCCGAGTCATCACTCTTGGCTCGTCCCCGCCGTTCCTGCTGCCGACTGTCGGCAGCAGGAACGGCGGGTGGCTCCGGAAAGTAATCTCAGGAGGCCGAGTCGCTACCCCGTGACAGACCTCTGGCCTGACGGTGGCAGCCTATGCGCGATGGATCTGCGTGACGTCGCTGGTCAGGATGAACTTACGCGGTTCGGTGATCACGCGGCCGACGTAGGTAGGCATGATCACCAGCCATTGCGAGATCGATAGCTCGGCCCCCAGTTCTTCCGACACCCTGTCCAGATCGACTTCGATACGTCCGGTGTCGGATGTCAGTTTCCAGAAGGTACCGTGGTCCGTGAGGCTCAGTGATGGATCTTCCCGCTGCAGTAGGTCGACCGTCGCCTGCGCTTCCGGCGAGCCCTGCATGAGGACCAGTGAGACGCTGATGCGGCCAGCTTCTGCGCTCATGTCCCGGCCACCGAGCTGGTGAATCCAAGTTCCGCCAGTAGTTTGCCTTGCGTCAGCCGCGCTTCGCGATAAGCGGTTTCGAAGTCGATCGCCTGAACTGCAGGCCCATCGAAAGCAGGTGCCAGAGCGCGAGCCGCCGCGTCACTGCGTTCGCTCCAGTCATCCAGCCATTGCTGGATCACATTGCGGTTGTGAGTGGCATCGGCAAGATCATCTGTGGTCACCATGCGGACAAAGGCTTGCACCGCCGCCAGGTTCCGACGACGGTCGCGCTCAGCGGTGAGCACGATGCCAGCTGCGACTGGATCGTGGTTCGACATGGCCTGCCGCCGCACCAGTTCGCTGACCGCGATCTGCTGCAACAGCGGGCCGACCGCCAGATTGAGTCCGATCAACAACTCCGCCCAGTCATTGGTGGCCATGATCTGTTCCGCCAGTCGGCGCGACGGCTGATAGCGGGGCTCCTCTAACCAGGCACGCTTGCCGGCGTCGTCATCCACCGCGTCGTTGTAATTCTGCAGCTCGACCAGATAGATGACCACGTCCTGCGCATGACGTAGATGATCAAAACTCTGGAAGCACAATACGCTGCTGATGGTATCTGACAGGGCTTCGCGCTGAGCAGGTGCCAGTGAGCGGAACACGGCGTATTCGAAGAATGACCAGGCGCGATAGTGGCCACATAGAACCCGGCTCACCCACTGTGCGTCGAGTTCGGCCAAGGTGCCATCGAGACCAGCATCTTCCGTAGCGCGTTCGATCGATGTTTCCTGCTGTTCCTGATGACGCACGTAGGTACGCTGCCACTGCTGCGCAGGGTCGCGGAAGGCGTACCAGTCGGGATGCCGCAGCCGTGTCGACTCAGGCCGCCAAAGGGCGCTGCCGTCAGGCCGCGTCAGATACCATTCTGTGACATCGAGCCCGCCCGCCGGGCGATCGAAACCGAGCGGATCCGGCTGCTGGTGTACCGTCAGTGCCTCGTATTCCGTCAGGCGTCGCCGACTCGGCTTTATGTAAGTGAAATCGCGAGGTACCGCAGCCGCCGCGCTCATTGCATCACCATCACTGGGCCCTGCGAGGGCGCTGCCTTCAACGGATCGCGGATCTCATAATTTTGCGCGCGGATGTCGTCGATGGTCCACATGCGATCGCGACGCAGGTGCGGCTGCCCCAGCAAGGTCTTGCCGTCGGCACGGAGCATGTCGGTTTCCCTGAGGAAATCATGCAAAGCGAAACCGTCGTAATGCTCCAGCCAAGTGTGACTGTGGGCGTAGCGGTGGGGCTCGCTTGCGAAAGCGTGCTCGCATCCGTCCGAGCAGAATGCATGCTTGCGGCCCAGATGGTCCTTGATCCGTGCCGTGGAGATGTCGAGGCGCGGAAACACGCACGGCATATGGCATACGCGGCACAGTGGCGGCAACTGATCGAACATCGTCATCGACAGCTTCCCGGCCTTCGGGTCTGCCATCTGCGCGAAGGCTTCCCAGAACTTCCCGTAATGACTGTACCAGCCAGGATACTTGCGCTCGAACCACTCGAAGTCGCGCGCGGTGAGCGGATCGAAGCGCACGAAGTGCAGCGGCCAGCTGGCAGCGAATACCATCATCACGGTATGTCCGATCCATTTCATGCGATCTTTCGCCTCGGCCCACCCGCGCGGCAATTTCACGCCGAAAGGTTCCAGTCGCTGGATGTAAGCGCCCGCCCAGTCCTCGGCCACCCACTCGTTCCACGATTCCAGGTAGGAGCCGCCGCGCTCTTCCTGGAAGTAGTCGTAGACTGCGCCGACGAAAGGATCCAGGAAGGCATGCTGGCGCCAGAACGCAGCGTCGAAGTCGCGCTGCAGACGTGGCAGGTTGTCCGGTACCGACGCAATGGCCGCGAGCGTGGCATAACCGTTCGCCATATGACGGGCCTCGTCGGACTGCACGCTGAGGAACGTCGTCGGCGTGGCCTGGTCGCCGTTGGCGGCGGCGACTTCGGTCAGAGTCACGAAAATCGGATTGGTGTAGGCAGTTTCGGCAACGACTTGAAGGTTGAGTGCGCCTTCGATTGGATTCCCGGCAAAAAAACCATCGAACGCCGCGCGGCTGGCGCGCGTGATCAAATTGCTGGAACGCAGTTTGAATCCGCGATCAAAGCCTTCCGGGTCCGTTGAATGCTTCGTTAGATAGCGCATCAGGTGCGCTTCCTGGTTGGTGTGTCGTACCTCGTCGATCATCTGCGCGAGATAGCCCTGTTGCAGCTCGGCGTTCGATACGGCATCGACCAATTGGCCGGTGCACTTCATCGCAGCGTACTCAGCATAGGTGGTTACCGGCAGGACCATCTTGAGGACCTCGGTCCAGCGCTCGGACGCCTTGGCCGGCATCTTGGCGCGTGCCATGACATCGCTCATGGCGCCATACTGGCGATCGTCCTTGTCACGCTCCATGCTGCAGTAGTCGCGTACCAGGTGGCGGAAGGGGTCACTGGTCTTGGCCGGAATCCGGTAATCCATCGGGTAGCGGTCGGGCGGGACTTCATATGAGAAGTCCCAGTCGAAATTCTTGACTCGATCATGCGCCTTGACGAAATCTGCACTTTTCATGCCGCTCCCCTCGTTTCGTTAGTTAATTTGCGGGCCGCTCCGAACTGGTCGTTACCAAGCCGGTGCTGCGCAAAGTCGTAGGTGCAAGCGCCACGCCAGCTTTATCCGTGAGCCAGAAAAGTGGAATCCTCAACTAGATTGTTTAAGCAATTAAAATATTGATATGAATGGAAAAAATATGGGGGAGCAATGGTGCAATTCTCTCTTCCATGGCCTCTGAAAGTAGATATTAGGAGCTCACGCGATGCTCATGTGGCGTTCACGAAGACGTTCCAATCTGTTCAAGCTTGAACACTTTTCTGAATTTCTTGGGTGGCCGTCGAGAGCCCCGCTCCGCCGGCCAGGTAGCGTGTCATCCTGCTCACGGCCTGCCCTTTTGGACGACAGCGTCTTCGTCGAATCGCGCCTCCGGATCGCGAGGGTTCGGCGCCGCCTTGCCGAGGGGTTCACCTCGCTAGATCGGGCCAAGGACGTTTCACGAGGGCTGGACCGCTCGTCCGTTTTGCTCAAAGCGGAATGGCAGCAGCACACGAAGATGTTGCAGCGCGGCTGCACCCTGTCACAATCGACCCGCCGAGAAATGTGTTCCCCGCGCAAAAGCGCCGCCGGGCTATCAGACGGCCTTGGAGCGCGGCGTTCCAGATTCCCGCCAGCTCAAGAACTCGCCGGCACATGGTGCATGCTGCTGCGACGCAGTTACCCTTGTGGGAAAGGTCGATGTACTCGCCCGCCTACATTTGCCTCTGGTAGAACCGGGTGCGAGACCGAGGGTCTCTGGAGAGGTCCAGATCGATACTGGAATGATCACTTCCCATACAGCTTTCCCCGGAACGGCCGTTCATATGAGGAATCATTAAAGGAGGAGCCCATGATAGGCAGAGACTATTCCTTCTGGATCGCGTGGCGAATTGTCCGCTAAGGGGCATCACGTATACTGCGACGAACGCTCGCAGCACAGAGCGGGTCTGGTAATCGTCGGAGAACGGTTGATGAGGAGAATGCATTTACTTGTGCCTTCGGGAAAAATTGTAGCGCCCATGCAAAGGGGTTGGCCCGATTGGAAAGGGCTCGCTAGCTTGGGGCATCGCAATGCGTAGCTGGAGCACACTGAATTTTCCGGCAAGCGAGCAGTACAGCTACTGGCGGGAGGTTGTCTGCCTGGCATACACGGTTCTGGATCCGGTCAGCCGCTCGCGGGCGCACTTCGAAAGTTCGGTCACCGCGTCCGATATCGCTGGCTTGACGATTTCCGAAACCATGTCGAGGGCGCAGACCGTGATCCGGGGAGGGCACGAGATTCGAAGGCTGATGTCGGAAGAGTTCTACATCATTCTGCAACTCGCTGGCAGCTGCCGCGTCGCACAGCACAACCGCGAAGCCGTCATTTCGCCTGGCGAGTTCGTAATGGTCGATGCGGCTGAGCGATTCAAGCTTGATTTCGACGACTTCAACATTCTGGTCTTCACCGTTCCCCACAGTCGCATGTTGCCCTTGATACATTCTGCGCATGGCGCCGTCGCCGTGCGCCGCTTCGCAGACGGTGGACTCGGTTCGATCACACGCTCCTATATGCAGTCCCTGAAAGGTGCTTCCGAGGCTTGGCCCGATCAGGTGAAGGAGGTGACGACCTCCCACTTCCTCAATCTGATAGCTCTGAACTTCGGACCGGATGCCGAAGTAAAGGAGTGCGGGCGCGAGTCGGCAAAGCAGGGCCTGAAGCTCGCGATCGACCGATATATCGATTCGAGCCTGGCAAATCCCCACTTGTCAGTGACGACGATCGCAGAACGTTTCCACCTGTCTCCGCGCAGCCTGCACCGGCTGTTCGAAGAGACCGGAACGTCGTTCACACAGTCTGTCCTGGAAAGGCGTCTCCAGCGAGCAGCGGCTCTGCTCAGGAACGCGGCGATCGAATTGCCTGTCTCAGAGGTGGCCTACAGATCTGGGTTCAATGACTTGTCTCACTTCTGCAAGACCTTTCGCCGCCGCTACGGCGCCTCGGCCGGTCGATTCCGTCAGCTTCCAGAGGAATTGATTTCTGGCATCGGCACGCCGGGCGCGGTTTCCGGAACACTTCCGGGCTCTGCGCACGAGCGGCCTTTGTTGGAAAGGGAATCCTGATCCGATCTTTGCTCGCAGCGCAACAGAAACTGAGCCCCTGTTCTGTCCCGCTGATTCCCGAGCGACAAAGGGGGTCTTCAAGCACGGCTTGGCTAGCCTCTCGTCCCGGCAGTTGAATCGGCGGCAAGTCGAGAATCAGCTACGACAGGCTTGAGGAGCGTCGCGGCCGTCCAGTGGCGGTCTTGGTCCGCAGGAGTCCCCTGCAGAGCGGATGAACTTCCTCGCCCTGCTGGGCGGCTCGGATATCTCGCACTGTGGATCGAACCACGCAGTGGCATGTTGCAGGCGTTTCGACGTCTCGGGCTTGGTGGATTGCCGCGGACGTGGTAGTGCACGCCTGGTCTGAAAGCCCTCTTTCCGATGCTCGGATACTAGGCGAATCCTGCTGCTCCACGACCAGATTGGTGCTAGCCACTGGGCATCCCGGACCGTGGCAAGGCTGGCGCGATTCCCCAGTTAACTGGCACAAGTCACCAAGTCGGAAGCGATTCCATCTCAGAAAATGGGTATGGGTTCTCGAGAGCTTCCTTTGTGGCGACTCGAAAATCGATAGATAAGGCGGCAGACGTTTGAAAGATGGCTGGATGTTGGAATCGACGGTGCATGAGAAGAGGCGGCCGCACATTGCTTCATTCGACGATCAAAAACCATTGGGTCGAGGTTCAGATCGAAATCCTGCGCCGTACTCCACAAACTGTCCGATCATTTTTCAACTGACTGGCCGCAGCATTATTTATCGACTGCTGAGTCATAAGGCTGCTGGAGCTTTCTATGACCTACTTGGTCTCATGCCGATGGGAACACAAAACTTAAAGACAATCCCGCTGCTGACGCAAGTACCGTGGAGGAGGCAGCATGTATACGATCACAAGGAACGCTGACGATCAGATTCGGGCGGCGCGCAACCGGTTGCTGGACGGGCAGAACGTTCCCGCCGAACTTGTAGCTGATTCTGTAGTGCAGTCGTGGGAACGCTCGCGTCGGCACGGGATCGCTCCCGCCGAGTCGCGAATGTGCGGCGTCGATGTTCGGCAAGGCTGGGCGAGGCAGATTCGCGAGCAGCGCAGGGATTTGATGGACGCCATGCTGCCGGAAGTCGATATCCTGCGATGCGCTGTGGCGGATCCGAACTGGGTGATTCTGTGTATCGACGCCGAGGGTGTGCTGATCGAACTGCTTGGCTGCGGTTCCTCGGTGCCGCGCGAGTTGAGGGAGGCGCTGAAGCCTGGCCGGACCGTGGGTGAAGGCGATATCGGTACCTCCGCGCCGGGTTGCGTCCTGGTCGAGCAAAGGCCGGTGGCGATCAACAACAGCGAGCACTTCCTGGAGGAGAATGCCGACCTCGTCTGCGTCGCGGCGCCGATATTTTCGCCGGAAGGCCGCCTCGCAGGCGTCATCGACATCACCGGCCTCCGCACGGCGCAGAGGCCGGCCATGTTCGAATCCGTCGTTCGCGCCGCCCGTGCCGTCGAGAACCGGCTGCTGATGGCGACGGGGGACGGTCACCGCGTCATCAGCCTGCACCACGATCCGCGGCTGATTGGTTCGCCCCTGGAGGGCATCATCCTGGTATCCGGGGACAATCGTCTGGTCGCTGCCAACCACGCTGCGCGCGACATGCTGTCGCTCGATGCACTGCCGACTACGGGCATGGAACTCGCGGAAGTGTTCGAAAACCCCTACACGTTGATGCGCCGTGGCAGCCGTGATCGGGTCGATATCGGGCCGCTCATGTGTGGTCGTAGCCAGGCACGGCTTTACGTCAGGCTGCGCGAACGGACGTCACCGGTAGCAACTGCGTACCGGAGCGGACTGGTGGAAGTGACGGGAGCCGATCGGTGCGTCCCGGAGCATCACCCGGCGGTCACGGATTTCGTCTGCAAGGACGAGCAAGTGCAGGCCGCGTTCGAGCGCGCGAAACGCGCTTTCCTGCACGATCTGCCGGTCGTCATCCAGGGAGAGACGGGCACCGGCAAGGAAGTTGTAGCGCGCGCGCTGCACCATGCCAGGCGGCCGCGGGGCCCCTTTGTCCCGATCAATTGCTCCGCTATCCCGGAGGGCCTGATCGAGTCCGAGTTGTTCGGCTACGTTGACGGCGCCTTCACGGGTGGCCGCAAGGGCGGTGCTGCCGGTAAGGTCGAGCAGGCCAATGGCGGTACCTTGTTCTTGGACGAAATCGGCGACATGCCGCTGGCCTTGCAGACACGCTTGCTGCGCGTCTTGCAGGAACGTTCGTTGACGCGCGTAGGCGGCGCCGGCCTCGTGTACGTGGACATCTCCGTCGTCTGCGCGACCCATCGCGACCTCAAACTACTGGTCGCCCAGCAGTCGTTCCGCCAAGATCTTTACTATCGCCTGGCCGGGAGCTCCATCAGCCTGCCACCTCTGCGCCGTCGCGGGGATATCGAGGAACTGATAGATCACTTCCTTGAACGGGAAGCGGGACCAAGTGGTGCGCCCGCCTTGTCCTGCGAAGCCCGCAGGGCGCTGCGGGCCTACTCCTGGCCGGGAAACATCCGCCAGCTGCAGCAGGTCATTCGCACCAGCATCGCGACAACGGACGATGGCACGATTGCGCTTCAGCATTTGCCCGAGGATCTCAGCGACACACCTTCCCCGCCCGACGAGCATGGCGGGACGGAAGTCGGACATGGCCTGCGCGATATCCAGGTGGGCAAGCTCACGATAGAGCGAGTTCGCCGGGCACTTACAGCACGTCGCGACAACATATCGGCAGCGGCGCGGGATCTGGGCATCTCGCGCGGCACTTTGTACAAGCGAATCCGGCAGATGCACCAGGAATCCTGATCCGAGGATCTCGGAATCCGCGGTCCCCGCAGTTCTGCGGACGCGAGCACGTCGCCGGAGCTAAACAGATCGCGTTCGGAGCCTTGGAATCGTTTGCTGGGTATGGTCGGCGTGAGCAACAGCACGTAGATCGATCGGACAGCTACGACCCCACCCTCGGTCTGCAACGGTCGTCAACAGATGACGATCCAGTGCGGCCATCGGTATCGCGCGTCCTCGATGCAGTTCGAGCGGGCTGCTGGTCCCGAACGCCAGCCATACGATGGCCGCGGATTGAAGGAAGGCTGCTGTCAATGCTCGCTGGAAGCAGAGCAAGCCGCAGAAGAATCTGACTCGGCCGAGTCAAGCGGTTGATTCCTGCGGCTTCCCCCAAGCCTGGCCGTACAAGCAATTCAGACGCCGTACACCCAGTCGCGGAAAAGCCATCCTCACGCCGCCCGCAAAGCCACCGCAATCTGCATCCGCGCCGCGCGCAGCGCCGGGAAGAATCCACCCAGAAAGCCGACGAACAGGCTCAACACCAGACCATTGATCAGCAGGGTCGGCGTCACCCGGAAGCTGAAGGCGATCTGAGTGAAGCCGGCGCCCAGGGTCGAAACCGTATAGCCGTTGAAGAAGGCGTAGGCGCCAACCGCACCGATCAGACCACCGATCAGGGCCAGTACCATCGCTTCCATCACCGTAGCGGCGATGACCACGCCGCCGCCGAAGCCGAGGGCGCGCAGGGTTGCGATCTCGATGGTTCTGGCCGCGACCGCCGAGTACATGGTGTTCAGCGCGGCGAAGATCGCACCCAGACCCATGATCACGCCGACGACGCTGACCAGTACGCCGATCGTCTTGGTGAAGTTGCGTGACTGCGACGAGAAGTATTCGACCTCGTTCTGCACGTCGACCTGCAGGCGCGGGTCGGTGGTCAGGCTGTCCTTGAAAGTCTGGAACGCGGACGGGTCGTCCAGCTTCACCAGCAGTGATGAATAACCGTTGCGGCGGAACGCCGACTGCGCGGTCTCGATGTCGATCAGCACTTCGGATTCGTGGGCGTCGCCGTTGGAGGCGAAGACGCCGACCACGGTCCATTGCGAGCCGCGTATCCGCACGCTGCTGCCGATGTCCAGCCCGACGAACTGCTCGCGGGCTTTGAGGCCGACGATCAATTCCTGCAGGCCAGGCGTGAAGCTGCGGCCTTCGACGATCTGCAGTTCCGGGCGGATCGCGAAGCCTGCCGGGCCGATGCCGCGCAGCGAGACATTGCTGTCGGTGTTCGAGCGGCGCAGCGGCCGCTCGGCGATCAGGATCAGTTCGCCGGAGGCCAGCGGCTTGCCGTCGGCGCCTTTGGCGACGCCGGCCGCCTGCTCGATGACGATGGCCTGGTCGCGAGTGAAGAAGCTCGACAGTTCGGAGTTGGAGCCGCCGCGGAGCACGATCGCGCGGTCGGCGCTGCCGGTGACGCGCAGGGTGGCGACCATGCCCGCGGACATCGACTGCAATGCCGTGACCACGCCGACGACGCCTGCCAGGCCGACGACGATCACCAGGGTCGCGCCCCAGCGCGCCGGCACGCTTTTCAGGTTGATGCTGATCAGCTTGAACATCTGAGCTAAAAACTTCATCGATCAGTCCCCGCTTTTTTGAATAGACCGGGCCATGGATGGCCCGGTCTTGGACAGGATGTTCAAGCTCTTCATCGCCCTGCGAGCGCGTCAACTATCTGAAGTCGGCGTGCTCGCAGCGCGGGAAGGATCCCCACCGCGAACGCCAGCACCAGCATCGTCACGAACGCCTGCGCCCAGACGATCGGCTGCACGTGCACCGGCGCTCCGTTCAGCGCGCTGCTGACACCCTTGGCGGCGCCGACTGCGAGCGTCATGCCGATCAGGGCGCCGACGAAGCACAGCAGCAAGGCTTCGGCGAGCACCAGCGTCGTCACCTGGCCGTCGCTGAAACCGAGCGTCTTCAGCACCGCGAATTCCGGAATCCGTTCGCGCACCGCCTGGCTCATGGTGTTGCCGATGACCAGCAGGATGGTGAAGAACACCGCGCCGAGGATGCCGGTGACGATCAGGCCGATGTCGCCGATCTGGCGCACGAAGCTCAGATTCCAGTCCTTCTCGGTCTGGGTCTTGGTTTCATCCGGCGAGTTCTCGAACTGGCTGTCGATGGCTCGGGCGATCTGCTCGGAGTCGTCCGGATTGCCGACCCGGACGATGTAGACGCCGGCCGAGCCCTGGCCGAACTGGCGGGCTTCGTCGAACTGGCCGAAGTTCAGGTACATCAGGTTCGAGCGGCTGGCCCAGTCCTCGTCCTTGCCGTCGAAGATGCCGACCACGTCCCATTCCCAAGCGCGGCTGCCGTCCTTGCGGGTGAAGATGAAGGACTTCAGCGGGATCTTGTCGCCGACCTTGAAGCCGTACTGCTCGGCGAGCTTGCGGCCGACGATGGCGCCGGTCTTGGTGCGCGTGAACGCCTCGCGCTGCTCGGCCGGCAGGATCCATTCGGGGTAGGCGTCGAGCAGGCGTTCCGGGTCCACCGCGAACTGTGCGAAGAAGTTGCGCTCGTCGATGTAGATGCCGCCGAAGAACTGCGACCAGGCGACGCGGGCGACGCCGGGAATCGATTCGATGCGTGGCAGCAGCGCCAGCGGCAGTGGCTGGGTGAAGCTGACCTTGGCCTGGGTGATCAGCCGGTTGGCGCCCACGAAATCGGCGCCCGAGCTGAACAGCAGGCTGACCGCCTGCAAGAGGCCGAACAGCATGAACGCGGCGATCAGGCTCAGCTGGGTCAGGATCAGGCGGGTCTTCTTGTGGAACAGGTTGGCCCAGACCAGGTGGAGGAATTTCATGGCGGTGCCTCCGCAAATGCGCTGGCCGAGCGAATAGGCGTGCTTTTCCGCGGCAACCGCGTCATGCCATCCCTGGCGAGGCCGCATCCATCCGCGCTGGCTCCTGCCCGCACATCCATGTGCGGTCGCGCCTTGGCGGGAGAGGTGCCCTTCAAGGCACCTCTCCCGCCAAGGCGCCCTTGTCCATCTCCAATCGATGGGTCGCGTACTCCGCCGCCTTGGCATCGTGGGTGACCATGACGATGGTCTTGCCGTGCTGGCGGTTCAGCGCCTGTAGCAGGGTCAGGATCTCGTCGGCGGTCTTGCGGTCGAGGTCGCCGGTCGGTTCGTCGCAGACCAGCAGGGTCGGGTCGGCGACCAGCGCGCGGGCGATCGCGACTCGCTGCTGCTGGCCGCCGGACAGCTCGCTCGGCTTGTGGGTGGCGCGGTCGGACAGGCCGACGACGGCGAGTGCCGCAGCGACGTTCTTCTTCCGTTGCGCCTTGGTCAGGGACGTCAGCAGCAGCGGCAACTCGACGTTGGCCTCCGCACTCAAGACCGGCAGCAGGTTGTAGAACTGGAACACGAAGCCGACGTGGCGGGCACGCCACTTGGCAAGCTGGCCGGACGACAGCTGATCGATGCGCTTGCCGTCGACGATGATTTCGCCGGCACTGGGCTTGTCGAGGCCGCCGATCAGGTTCAGCAAGGTGGTCTTGCCCGAGCCGCTCGGGCCCATCAGCGCGAGGAAATCGCCGCTGGCGATGTCGAGGTCGAGCGCGCGCAGCACCTCGACGGTCTGCTTGCCGCGCGTATAGCGCTTGGCCACGCCGCGAATCGATACCAGGGTCGTCATGGGGCTGCTCCGCTGCTGCTGATGAGGTCAGTTGGGGGTTTTCTGGATGACGATCGCCGCACCGTCCTTGAGCTTGGCCAGATCGCCGACAGCGAGCTGATCGCCGGCATTGAGCCCGGCGATGACGGTCTGCTCGCTGCCGGATTTCGCGCCGAGCTTCACCGCGCGGCGTTCGACGGTCTTGCCGCGGATCAGGAACACCGCACCAGTGTCGCCGCTGCCGAGCACCGCTGCGGCCGGCACGACGATCCCGGCCGGCTCGCTGCTGCCGGGTTTCGGAGCGGCGCCGAGGAAGGACACGCGGGCGCCCATTTCCGGCAGCACCCGCTCGTCCTTGTCCTTGAACGCGACCCGCACCTTGACCGTCGCCTTGCTGCGATCGGCGGTCGGGATCACTGCGATCACCTCGGCGGGAATGCTCCAGTCCGGATAGGCGTTGAGCTTGATCAGCGCTGGCTGGGCGGCCTTGACGCGGTTGATGAAGTTCTCGTTGACGTCGACCTCGACTTCCAGCGAATCCATGTCGACCACGGTGCCGATGCCGGTCCGCGTGAAGCCGCCGCCGGCCGACAGGGGTGACACGATCTCGCCGACCTGCGCCGCTTTCACGGTGATCACCCCGGCGAACGGCGCGCGCACCGTGGTGTCATCGAAGCTGCGCTGGGCGACATCGACGGCGCGCGCCGCGACCGCGACATTGCGCTCGGCGGTGTTGTAGCTCGCGCGCAGGGCGTCGCGCGCGGTCTGCGCGGTATCGAGTTCGGCGACGCTGATGAACTTCTGCTCGACCAGACCGCGACGTCTGGCGACATCGCGCTCGGCGTTGGCGGTATTGACGCGGACCTGCGCGGCGCTGGCACGAGCCGAGTCGAGCTGCGCGCGCGCCTGTTCGAGCGAGGCGCGGATGTTGGTGTCGTCGAGCCGGGCGACGATCTGGCCGGCTTCGACTCGGCTGCCTTCTTCGATCAGCACCTCGGTGACCAGGCCGGTGATCTTCGCGGACACCGTCGCCGCGCGGCGGGCGACCACGTAGCCGGCGGCGTCGAGCAGGGAAGTGCCGCCCGCCGCACCGTCGGACGAGGCGGGGCGTGCGATCGCCATCGTCACCGGCAGGCCCGGAGACGGCCGCAGCCACAGCCAGGCGCCGATGCCGAGCAGCGCCAGCACTCCGAGCGCCCCGGCCCAGCGCAGCCAGGGCTGGCCGTCGTCGCCGTCATCGTCGTTACGGTCGATGCGAAGCTGGTTGAGCAGCGCGGCGCGGTCATCCATGGGTTGGTGGGGCGGATTCGAAAGGGCGTGCCCCATCATATGAAGAAAGCCCCGTGGGCAGCGACGGTCGCCGGATTGTCACAATCGGCCTCGATACTTCGCGCAGAAACCACGATCCCATGGGAGCAGCGCAATGGCGAAGATCGCGCATCCGGACAAGCCGGAGAAGGCCACGTATCACTACAGGACCATCTGGCTTTCCGACATCCACCTCGGCACCCCCGGCTGCAAGGCCGAGTTCCTGACCGATTTCCTCAAGCGCAACCACTGCGACACGCTCTATCTGGTCGGCGACATCATCGACGGCTGGAAGCTGAAGAGTGGCTGGTACTGGCCGCAGGAACACACCAATGTCATCCGCAAGATCCTGACCAAGGCCAAGCGCGAGACGAAAGTCATCTACGTCACCGGTAACCACGACGAGTTCCTGCGCAAGTTCGTCGACTACCGCCTGGAGATCGGCAACATCAAGCTGGTCAACGAAGCGGTCCACGAGACCGCCGACGGCCGCCGCCTGCTGGTGCTGCACGGCGACTATTTCGACGTCATCACCCGCTATCACCGCTGGGTGGCGCTGGCCGGCGACATGGCCTATGAAACGATGATGACCACCAACCACTGGTTCAATCGTCTGCGGGCGATGGCCGGACTGCGCTACTGGTCGCTGTCGGCCTACGCCAAGCAGAAGGTCAAGAACGCGGTCAGCATCGTTTCCAGCTTCGAGGAAGCGGTGGCCCGCGAATGCAAGCGCCGCGGCCTCGACGGTGTCGTCTGCGGCCACATCCACCACGCCGAGATTCGCGACATCAACGGCGTCGAGTACCACAACTGCGGCGACTGGGTGGAGAGCTGCACCGCCCTCGCCGAAGACATGAACGGCAAGATCTCGGTGATCCGCTGGGTCGAGATCGACCATCTCAACGAGCGGCCGAAGGTCACGCCGCTGAAGCGAGCGGCAAGGGCGATCGGGGTTGCGGCCTGAGACAGCTCTAGTCCGCTATCGGTGCGGCGCGCGTCCCGCCGTGAAAACGGCGCCTGAGAGAGCGCCGTTTTCTGTCGCGACGGCTTAGGCGAGAGGACTCGCTTGCGGGTCAGGCTCGTGCAGTCGATGGTTCGTGGCCGATGGGATACGTCGCGCCCGAAAACTCCGTCCGCGAACGACTGCGTCGATGCTATTCAATGGACTGGTTCATCGCAGCCACCCCGTTGGACCGGGGCGACTGCTCGCTCCTGCGGTGCGGACGCCTGACTTGGGTAGCAATGGGGTAAGGGTTTCAGCGGTACGGCCGTTACCCGTCAACCTTGCTGTGCATGCCCACGACCTGCTGTCGATAAACGCGAGGCGCAATCGCTTTCCAGCGTTTGAAGGCGCGCGTGAATGCGGAAGGTTCCGAGTAGCCGAGTCGCGCCGCAATCTCTTCGATGCTCAGGTCGGTGCCGGCAAGCAGTTCTTCGGCCAGCGCGCCGCGCACTTCATCAACGAGACCCTCGTAGCATGCACCTTCGGTCGCGAGTCGGCGGCGCAGGGTGCGTGGATTGAGTGACAGTTCTCCGGCCAGCGCCGTCATCGTCGGAATGTCGGCTGGGCTGCGCGTCAGGCGATCTCGGATCTGGCCGGCGAGGCCGCTGCGCATTCGATGGCTTTGCACTAGGCGCCGGCATTCCTCCTCACAGGCGCGCAGGGTCTGTGGATTGCTTTGCGGCAGGGACATGCCCAGCAACTCGACCGGCACGCTGGTCTCGTTCTGCGCCTGCCCGAACTGCGGCGTCACGCCGAGCAGTTCCTCGAAGCGCGACGCGTACGGCGGAGCGGCGCGCCTCAGGCGCAGGGCTTTCACGGGGAGGCGGTGGGGTTCCAGATCGCGTTGCAGGGTGATGTGCGTGGCCAGATCGCGTTCGACCAGAAAGTCGCGCACATCGTCGGGCAGGGCTGAGTCATCGAGTCGAAGGATGGCCTCCTCGGCGGTCACCAGCGGCGTGATGCGGCAGTACACGCCGGTCAGCCTCCGGTAGCGCAGGCCGAGAAGCACCGCGTCGAGGAACGTGGGGCTGCTGAGCACCGCGAAGCCCCAGACGCCGAACGACGTGATGTGATGACGGCAACCGGCTTCCAGCGCCAGAGGCTGGTCGGGACCGATCAGCGCAAGCAGATTGCGGATCAGCTGCAGCTCCTGACCTGCGTGGACCTCGGCTCGAGGCGCGTCGAGCAGGTCGCGGTCAATCCCGCTGCCGTCCAGGCAGCGTGCTTCGTCCAGCCCATACCGCTCCGCCGTCGCGAGCAGGATGTGGACGCTGGCAATAGCGCGCGGGATATCCCAGTACGGCGTTGTCGCCACACCTGTCCCCAAATGTCAGATTGGCGTCGATTGTGTCATTCACTAATGGCAAGGTCGAGCCTACTGTGAGCGCGTCACTGTCCACAGAACCTCACCACATGAATTCCCGGAACGCTCATACCCTCGCCCCTGCGCCGCGCTCGTTGCCGCTGATCGATAGCAGCAGGTATCCGAACGGACTGCGGGGCGTGGGTCAGAAGTTATTCAGCGAACTGGCGCTGCGTGGCTTCGGCGCCGTGGCGCCCGGCATCCGCCACCCGATGCCGGAGCCGGCGCTGTTCTCGCCCTATGCGGAGTCGAAGATCTACGGCTGCACCCACTACGGAATCATGATTCCCGACCTGCCGGCGCCGCATCACTTCCTGGCCTGCGCCGCGATCATCGGCATGCCGGGCATGCGCGTCTTCGACATCGACCACGCGGTGGATTCCGATGATGGGCCGCGCCACACGGCCACCATTGCCCACGGCACCGCCGCGGCCGTCGATGACAGCTTCCGTAGATACTCGATGACGCGCGAGATGCAACTTCGCGACGACGGCAGTCACCTGCAGTTCGGCAAGGACGTGACGATCAGCGGCACCTATCCCGACTACCGCCTGCAGAGCCAGCGCGAAGGTTTTGAAGTGGACCTGGAACTGACGGCGACCGGCGACATCACTTGGTTCAGTCGCAGCCCGATCTACAACCACATCGCCCTCACTACGCGCTATCGCGGCCAGATCACGCTGCACGGCGATGCGATACCGGTGTCGGGTCTCTGCACCTACGAGTACGCACGCGGCATCTCGCTGCACCTGCAGCGAAACCGGATCATCCCGCCGAAGTTCAAGCTGCCCTGGAATTTCTTCACGTACCAGACGATCAAGCTGGACGACCGCACGCAGTTGCTGCTCGCGCATTGCCGCTTCTTTGACTATCCAGGCTTGACCTCGGCTTATCTCGTCACCGTCGGAAGCGGCTCGGTGCGACTGGCCGGCGACACGCGCTTTCGCGTGCTGGAATTGCAGGAACAGCCTGGAGTCGCGCCGGATGGGCGCGAGACGCGCTTGCCGAAAACCTTTCAGTGGGACATCCGCGATCCGCAGGGTCGCAGCCTGTTCGAGATCAACGCCACCGCCGATACGCCGATGCTGTTCGGGCTCGGCAATGGCTTTATCGGCGGCTACCGCTGGGAGGGCACGCGCGATGGTGCGCCTGCGAGCGGTCGCGGCTACCTCGAATACGTCGACCAGAGAGGGTGAGCCCGTGAGTGCACACGAGCGCACCAGCGTCGCCGTGATCGAAGGCGGCAGTTCACGTCAGGCGAAATAGCCGATCGCTGAGGAAAAGCTTGGCTTCGATGTTTCGATTGTAGGATTCGTCGACTGTTCGGCAACGAAAAGCAGGGTCTGAAACTCCTGCAGGCGCCGCGAGCTTCAGGACAGGTTTTCACATGGTCTCTGCTAGAAGATGCCTGGGTGAAGGTCCGCACCGTGGCTTGGTGAGACCACTGCCCCCGTCCTCGTCGATCGCCGACCAGAGACCTGGAGTCCGGCAGGCGGCACCAAGCCGCCCGCCGGATGCCATTCAGGCGATCGAGCAACTGGGATAGCCGAGTTCGGCCTCTTCGTCGCAGATCTTCTTGTAGGACCGGAAGCCGCCGAGGTAGGGCAGCACCACGCGCGGTTTGCCGGGCACGTTGTCGCCCATGTACCAGGAGCTGGCCTCGCCGAACAAGGTCATCTTGCCGATCCCGTTGACCGTCTCGCGCCAAGCGCTTTCCGGCTCCGGCTTCGCCTCGATGGTCTTGTGGCCGGAGCGTGCGAGGTGCTCGATGCAGCCCATGATCCAGTCCACGTGGTACTGGTTGCCGAGCACCATGTTGTAGAGCACGGACGGGCTGCCGGGTCCGGTAGTGATGTACAGGTTCGGGAAGCCGGACGGCATGATCCCGTACAGGCTGCGCGGCCCTTCCTTCCAGTGGTCCTTGAACGCGAGTCCGTCGCGGCCACGGATGTCGATGTTGAGCAGGGTGCCGGTCATCGCGTCGAAGCCGGTCGCGAAGATGATCACGTCGAGTTCGTGGATCTCGTCGCCCACCTTCAGCCCTTCGGGCACGATCTCGCGGATTGGCGTGGCCTTCACATCCACCAGGCGCACGTTGTCACGGTTGAAGGTCTCGTAATAGCCGGTGTCGGCGCAGATACGCTTGGCGCCGAACGGATAGTCCTTCGGCACCAGCAGTTCGGCGACTGCGGGGTCCTTGACCTTCTCGCGAATCTTCTTCTGCGCGAATGCGGTGATCGTCGCATTCGCAGCCTTGTCGGTGAGCAGGTCGACGAAGCTGCAGTAGAAATAGAGGCCGCCGGCGGCCCAGCGTTTTTCGTACTCGGCCTCGCGCTCTTCCGCGCTTACCTCGAGCGCGCGCCGAGTTTCCGGTGCGAGGCGTGCGCAGATGCCGACGTCGGAATCCCACTCGCGGGCGCGCAGATCGGCGTAGCTCGCCTTGATCCGACGCTCGTCGTCCGGATTCATCGGCCCGTTGCCTGCCGGCACGCTGAAGTTGGGCGTGCGCTGGAAAACGGTCAGCTGCTTCGCCTGCTCGGCGATGATCGGAATGGCCTGGATCGCCGACGAGCCGGTACCGACCATGCCGACCCGCAGGCCGGTGAAGTCGATCGGTTCCTTCGGCCAGAACGCGGTGCGCAGGATGCGGCCCTTGAAGCTGTCGGCGCCGGGGTATTCGATCGGCTTCGGCGTGGACAGGCAGCCGGTGGCCATCACGCAATGGCGGGCGGAGATGCGGTCGCCCTGGTCCGTGCTGACATCCCAGAGTTGGGTGCTGTCGTCGAAGTGCGCGGCGGTCACGCGCGTCGAGAAATGGATGTCGCGGCGCAGGTCGAAGCGGTCGGTGACGTGGTTCAAGTAGGCCAGGATCTCGGGCTGGCGCGCCATGCGCGTCGACCACTTCCAGTCCTGCTCCAGTTCCGGGCTGAACGAGTACGAGTACTCGACACTTTCGAAATCACAGGCCGCACCCGGATAGCGGTTCCAGTACCAAGTGCCGCCGACGCCGTCGCCGGCCTCGAAGCAGATTGCCTTCAGACCGGCCTGCCGCAGCCGGTGAAGCATGTACAGGCCGGCGATGCCGGCGCCGACGACGACGGCGTCGTACGGGGTGGTCGAGCCCTTGCCTGGGCTCGGGGGCAGCGATGCGTCCATGGGTTTCTCCTCCTCAAGGATGGTTCTGGTTGGCGTTCGGGCCGGTTCGGTGGCGTTCAGGACTTGGCACCCTTTGCAGGGGTTCTGGGCTAAAAATCTGGATCCGATCTCCGACCTCGCGATAAACGCTGCAAAGCATCTGCCAACCTAAAATTTATAATTAACTTACTGTTATTAATATCTTTATTAATTTATCTCCGTGCGGAATCGTCGCCTCAAAAACCGCTTTCGCAGATTTTTGTGAATTAACGGCCAATTGCGGTGACGATTTTTATGGATCACGCTCGCGTACCTGACGACCGGAGTTGCCGCGATGCCTAGCCCCGAACCTGCGAAGACCCGGCGTCGTCGGCCGAAAGCCGGGGTCGTGTCGGCGGCTGGCGAAGACGATGCGGCGCGCCTGTCGCGCGCGGTCGCCGAGCACCTGCGTTTCTCGCCGGATGCCGGCCACATCCAACTGTTCGGCCAGCGCATGCTGCTGATGCACGCGCAGTCGTTCGCGGAACTGCGGCGCGAACTGATCACCCGGTTAGGCATCGCCGGTGCCCGTGAACTGCTGACCCGGCTCGGCTACCGGCAGGGCTTCGACGATGGCCAGCGGGTGCGGGCGCTGAATCCGGAAGACCTGGCGCACGCGCTGGCGCTCGGCCCGCGGCTGCGCGAAACCGAGGGTTTCGTGCGCACGCTGCCGATCGATGCGATGCGCTTCGACCCGGCGAAGGGCGAATTCTGGGGCGACTTCCTTTGGGCCGCGCCCTGGGAAGCCGAGGCGCACCTGCAGCAGATCGGCCTCAGCGGCGAGCCGGCCTGTTGGGTGATGCGCGGCTACGCCGATGGCTACTGCACCGCCGTCACCGGCGTGCCGATCTACTGGCGCGAAGTCGAATGCGTCGCGATGGGGCACGCGCACTGCCGGGTCATCGGCAAGCCGCTCGCCGCCTGGGACGACCTCAGCGAATCCGAAATCGGCTTCCTGCAGGCCGACAGTTTCGTCACCGCGCCGGTAAAGCCGCGGCCCCCTGGCTTCAACTCCCGTGCCGAGGCCGCGGCGGCAAGCGCAGCGACGCCGACCAACTTCGAAGGCTTCGTCGGCGCCTCGCCCGGCTTCAATGCCGTCGCCAATCTCGTGCGCCGCGTCGCGCCGACCGATTCCACCGTGCTGTTCCGCGGCGAAAGCGGTGTCGGCAAGGAATGCTTCGCCCGCGCGATGCATTCGATCAGTCCACGCGCGGCCAAGCCGATGGTGTCGATCAACTGCGCCGCGATCCCGCCCGAACTGGTCGAGGCCGAGTTGTTCGGTGTGGAACGTGGCGCCTACACCGGAGCCGACCACGCCCGCGCCGGCCGCTTCGAGCGCGCCGATGGCGGGACGCTGTTCCTCGACGAGATCTCCAGCCTGCCGCTGCCCGCGCAGGGCAAGGTGCTGCGCGCGATCCAGGAACGGGAAATCGAACGCGTCGGCGGCACCCAGGTGCGCAAGGTCGACGTGCGCATCGTCACCGCTGCGAACTGCGACCTGCGCACCGAGATGGAGGCCGGCCGCTTCCGCGTCGACCTGTTCTATCGCCTCAACGTGTTCCCGATCGAGATCCCGCCGCTGCGCGAACGCCGCGAGGACGTGCCGCTGCTGGTCTCGTTGTTCCTCGATCGCTATACGCAGCGCTTCGCGAAGGCCGTCCAGGGCCTCACGCCGCGCGCCTGGGATGCACTATGGGACTACGACTGGCCCGGCAACGTCCGTGAACTGGAAAACATGGTCCAGCGCGCCGTGATCCTGGCCGAAAGTGGCGGCGCGATCGATGTCCAGCACCTGTTCGCCGGCGGCGAGAAACTGCGGCCGGCGTCGTTCAATCTCGGCGCGCAGGGCGCGCTGGTGCCGACCGGGATCGCCACCAACCCGGACGCCACCGACCCGCAGCGTCGCCTCGCCGCCGATCTGCTGAAGGCGGTTCCCTCGTTGAAGCAGATCGAAGCACTGCTCGTCGATTGCGCAATGGCGCAGGCGGACGGGAACTTGTCGGCCGCCGCTCGGCTGCTGCACTTGCAACGGGGCCAGGTCGAATATCGGGTGAAAAGGCAGCGAGGCGGAACGACGCTCGATTAGCCCTGTCGGGAAACAAGGTTTTGCCTTGCTCGCGAATCCTGATCGCCCGTCGCACGCCCTCACCCGGGCCTTTGTTCGTCCGCGCAGCTTGGGAGGCAATATCGGGTCAACGGTTGGGCCGAAACGAGAACGGCGCCCCGGAGGCGCCGTTCTTCCCGCAACAGATCGCATCAGTGGAAGCCACCTTCCCGGTGGACTACCTCAGGCCATCCCCGGGGCGCGACCGCTTCTTCTTTGCTCAACCCCTTGGCCGGCTGTGGCCACTCGAAGGCCCGAAGCGAACTGACATCGAATCGGTTCGCTTCAGGCTCGCCCAGCCAGCTGCGCCACGATTCCCGGATTTTCCAGAGTCGGCACGTCCTGGGTGATCTCCTCGTTCTTGGCGATCGAGTCGATTTCCTAGGACACATGCTCTTTGAGCAACAAGTCCGTAGTGTTGCGGGAGGCGGAAGGCGCCTGCGGCTTTTCCGCCCTACGCGGGCCGACAGGTCCAAAATACTGTCGTGCCTCGAGATTACCCTCCGAAGCGTCGCGAATACCCGAGCAGGATCGTGTTCACGTGCGGATTGATTGATTCATAGCCGCCGATCCCCAGTGCATCGGTAGCGGAGTGGCCATCGATGTCACTATCCATGTATCGGCCATAAGCGAGATGCACGTCGCTCAGCTTCGTGAGTGCAAAAGTGCCGCCCGCTGTCGCTTGCCACCTCGCGTTCGGCGCGAATAGGTTGAGGCTGGTGGAGTTGGCATCGTTTCCATTGGTCGGGTGATGCCCAAACGCCCCGCCGATCCGCAGTGTGAGTTGCTGCGTCGCCGCCCATGCCAGCGCCAACCGGTAAGTGATGACGTTGTCCCAGTGGAAGCCGGAGCCGTTGCGTGAACCGAAAGCATCGTTAGGCGGATTGGTCACCGAATTGGCTACGCCGTTCGCGAGCGCTGGGATCTTGTTGAAGAAGATGCACTGCACGTCACCGCCGATGGTCAATCGACCGCCGGGCCTGAACCCAAAACCCACGCTGAAATTTGCCGGGATGTCGAAAGAGCCGTGGTCTGCGATCAAACCGCGGTACTCGTCGAAGTCCTGGAAGAAGACCTTCGTCGAATAGGCGGCGCCCAGATCAAGCCAGGGGGTGACGCGCCCGAACAGGCCAATGCGGACACCGGCCCCGAACGACTGTGCGTAGCCCTGATTGGTCACCTGCTCCGGGCTGTCCGAGATGGGTTGGAATGCTTGCAGGCCGTAGGCCTTGAACTGCTGGAACGCCAGCAGCGGGGCAATGCCGAAACTGTAGTTGGGCCGGAATGTCCAGGCCAGCGTGGGTGCCAGGATGATCTGCGACAAGTCGAAGCCGAGCTTGCCGCAGCCACCAAAGAAATTGCCGGGGCGATCTCCGCAAGCGGCCGGATTCCTGTTGCTGCCCGGAACACCGGTGTCGCCGTGATACTCGGTGTTCAGACCGCCGTTGCCGTAAAGTGACACGCCCCAGCTGAGGCGATCGTTGATGCGATGGGCGTACCCTGCTTCTGGCAGGATAAAGAGGCCATTTTTGCTCGTGGTGGTGAAGTTGTAGTCCGGATCGATAGCGCCGGAACGCGAAATGCGGCGATACGGGTTGAACAGCAGTACGTCCAGATCCAGACGATCGTCCGTCATCGCCAGCTTGGCGGGGTTGCTGGCTCCCGCAAAACTGTCGAAGCCGATTGCGGTCGCAGTGCCGGCCGATTGTCCTGCCATGGGTCCGTATCCGAGGATGAAATACCCGCCGCCCGCTGTTGCTGGTGGCGAGCCCAAGGCGGCGACGAACAGCATTGCCATGATGAGAGTACGGTCGAGGCATCGCGTCTTGGCGATCATGATCATATTGGCGGCGTGTGGATGATTGAGGGATCGGCCTTCGCTACTGCACCCGATGCGCTGGCGAATCTACGATGAGCGCACACTTTTCGGAAGTACAAACATGAAAGTAAGTATCCCCGCGTCTTCTGCAGACACCGGGACGCGTTCTCGGTACTTGGCAAGGAAACAGTCCCGGCGAGGAACCGTTCTGTCAGCGCAACGAGGCAATGTCCTTGCGAGCGAATGTCCGTCCCAAGAAATTCTGAAACACGTCACGAGTCGCTGGGGCGTACTTGTCCTGATCGTTTTGCAGAGCAGGACTCATCGATTCAGTGAGCTGCGCCGCTCTATCGGCGGCGTGAGCGAGAGAATGCTGACGCAGACCTTGCAATGGCTGGAAGGTGACGGGTTGATAAACCGTGTCGCGTTCAATGTCGTGCCGCCGCATGTCGAGTACAGCCTGACCGAGCTTGGCAATGAAGCGGCAGCGAAAGTCTGCGCGTTGGCCGATTGGATTGAAGTCAACCTGCCTCGCATTCTCGACAAGAAGTCGGAGGCGCCACAGCGTCGATAAACGTGCGGCGGCAAGGTGGATGTGCAGCCGCCGCGGTTCGGACGTCGCACCGGCCTTTGTCGATGACCGGCGCTTCTGATACTCGGAAAATCGTCTGCGGTCGTTCCGTCTTCATGGAACGGCCCTGGCCACTCGGGCCCGTACGAATGTCCACAAGGGCTCGTCATTCCCGCGCAGGCGGGAATGACGAGCCTTAAATGTTCAGCTGACTTAACAATGCTCTGGCCAAACAAAAACGGCGCCGAGAGGCGCCGTTTTTCGTTTCCGTTGCGACTCAGGCTTTGCCGGCAAGCTGCGCGACGATTCCCGGATTTTCCAGAGTCGACACGTCCTGGGTGATCTCCTCGCCCTTGGCGATCGAGCGCAGCAGGCGGCGCATGATCTTGCCGCTGCGGGTTTTCGGGAGACCGTCGGCGAGGCGGATGTCGTCCGGCTTGGCGATCGGGCCGATTTCCTTGGCGACGTGTTCGCGCAGTTCCTTGATCAGTGCTTCGGCCTCGGCGCCGGTCGGGCGGACGCCCTTGCAGATGACGAAGGCGCAGACCGCTTCGCCCTTGATCTCATGAGGACGGCCGACCACCGCGGCTTCTGCCACGCGCGGATGGGAGACCAGCGCCGACTCCACTTCCATGGTGCCGAGGCGGTGGCCGGAGACGTTCAGCACGTCATCGGTACGGCCGAGGATCCAGTAGTAGCCATCTTCGTCGCGATACGTCGAGTCGCCGGCAACGTAGAGCAGCGAGCCGTCCGGCCGCGCCGGGAACTGGCCGTAATAAGCCTTCTTGTAGCGCTCGTTGTCGCCCCAGATGGTACGCAGCATCGATGGCCAGGGCTTGGTGATGACCAGATAACCACCGGCGGTCTTGCCGGCAACCGGGTCGCCCATTTCATCGACGACATCGGCGAACAGGCCCGGCAGCGGCTGGGTGCAGGAACCCGGCTTGGTCGGCGTCGCACCGGGCAGCGGGCTCATCATGATGCTGCCGGTTTCGGTCTGCCACCAGGTGTCGACGATTGGCAGTTTCTCCTTGCCGATGACCCGGTGGTACCACATCCAGGCTTCCGGATTGATCGGCTCGCCGACGCTGCCGAGCAGGCGCAGCTTCGACAGGTCGTATTTGTTGGGGAACTCTTCGCCGGACTTCATCAGCGCGCGGATCGCGGTCGGCGCGGTGTAGAAGATGGTCACGCCGTGGTCCTGGCAGATTTTCCAGAAGCGGCCGGCATCGGGCACGGTCGGCACGCCTTCGTAGATCATCACCGTTGCGCCGCAGGCCAGCGGACCGTAGGTGACATAGCTGTGGCCGGTCACCCAGCCGACGTCGGCGGTACACCAGAACAGGTCGTCTTCCTTAAGATCGAACACCCACTGGGCACTCTTCATGGCGCCGAGCAGGTAGCCGCCGGTGGAGTGCTGGATGCCCTTGGGCTTGCCGGTGGAGCCCGAGGTGTAGAGCAGGAACAGCGGGTGCTCGGCGTCGACGAACACCGGCTCGCAGGTGGCCGGCACGGTCGCGGTGGCCTCATGCCACCAGGCGTCGCGGCCGGCCTTGATGTCAACGGCATGGCCGGTGCGTCTTGCGACGATCACGCCTTCCACGCTCGGGCAGCCGAGTGCCAGTGCTTCGTCGCAGGCCTTCTTCAGATCGACGATGTTGCCGCCGCGCTGGTTGCCGTCGGCGGTGATCACCAGCTTGGCACCGGTGTCCTCGATGCGGTCGCGCAGGGCAGTGGCCGAGAAGCCGCCGAACACCACCGAGTGGGTGACGCCGAGGCGGGCACAGGCCTGCATGGCGATCACTGCTTCCGGCGAGTGCGGCAGATAAAGCACCACGCGGTCGCCCTTGACGATGCCCCTGGCCGCGATCGCATTGGCCAGCTTGCAGACTTCGGCATGCAGCTCGCGGTAGGTGTAGTTCCGCGTATCGCCCTTTTCGCCTTCGTAGCGGATGGCGACCTTGTCGCCGCGGGCTTCCAGGTGGCGATCGAGGCAGTTGTACGAGGCGTTGAGGGTGCCGTCGTGGAACCAGCGGTAGTTCGGCGCGTTGGATTCGTCGAGCACGGTCTTGAACGGCGTCGCCCAGCTCAGCTCGTCCTTCGCGAAGCCACCCCAGAAGCCCTTGAAATCGGCGGCGGCGGCGGTGCGCATCTCGGCCATCTTGGCTGCGTTGATGCGGGCGGCGGCCGCGAACTCGGCCGACGGCGGGAACACGCGGTTCTCGGTCAGCACGGACTGGAAGTTGTCACTGCTCATTGTTCATCCTCGTTAGTCGAGTCTTGTCTTCTGGGTCCCGTGGTCGGGACGCCTCCTCGGGCCGGAGTGTGCCAGCCGCGGCGCACCCTGGTGGGCCGGTGCCGCGCTGAAGCAAACATCGCGCCTGACACAGTAAGCCCGCCAGGTTCATGGCGGGCCACCCGTTTCAGTGGTTGGCTGCGCCGGTGGCGCCGTAGCCGGTTTCGGCACGGACCAGTTGCTCGATGTAGCGCCCGGACTCGATCCGCGCTCGGGCGCTGCGATCGGTCACCGAACCCAGCCAGCAGCCGAAGAAGGCCAGCGTCATCGAGAACAGTGCCGGGGCATCGTAGGGGAAGATCGGGCTGTCATGGCCGAGTACCTTCACCCAGACGGCCGGGCCTAGGACGGTCAGTGTCACCGCTGACACAAGGCCCATGCTGCCGCCGAGCAGCGCACCGCGCGTGGTCAGCCCGCGCCAGACGATCGACAGCAGCAGGATCGGGAAGTTGGCGCTCGCCGCGATCGCGAAGGCCAGGCCGACCATGAAGGCGACATTCTGCTTCTCGAAGACGATGCCGAGGATGATCGCCAGCATGCCGAGGGCGATGGTCGCGAACTTCGAGACGCGGATTTCATCCTTGTCGTTGACCTTGCCCTTGCGAAGCACATGGGCATACAGGTCGTGCGACACCGCGGTGGCACCGGACAGGGTCAGCCCGGCGACCACCGCGAGGATGGTCGCGAAGGCGACCGCCGAGATGAAGCCGAGGAAGACGTCGCCGCCGACCGCGTGGGCAAGGTGGATCGCCGCCATGTTGGCGCCGCCGCGCAGGCCCTTGTCGTCGAGATAGAAGCCGTTGGTGCCGACCAGCACGATGGCGCCGAAGCCGATGATGAAGGTGAGGATGTAGAAGTAGCCGATGAAGCCAGTCGCGTAGAACACGCTCTTGCGCGCTTCGGAGGCGTTCTTCACGGTGAAGAAGCGCATCAGGATGTGCGGCAGGCCGGCGGTGCCGAACATCAGTGCCAGACCGAGCGAGATCGCCGACACCGGATCCTTGACCAGCTTGCCCGGCGCCATGATCGCCTGGCCGTCCTTGTGCACGGCGATGGCCTGCTCGAACAGGGCTTCGACTGAAAAGCCGACGTGGCGCATGACCATGAAGGCCATGAAGCTGGCACCGCCGAGCAGCAACATCGCCTTGATGATCTGCACCCAGGTGGTGGCGAGCATGCCGCCGAAGGTGACGTAGACGATCATCAGCACGCCGACCAGCACCACCGCGATGTTGTAGTCGAGGCCGAACAGCAGCTTGATCAGCTGGCCGGCGCCGACCATCTGGGCGATCAGGTAGAAGGCCACCGTGGTCAGGGTGCCGGCAGCAGCGAGGATGCGGATCGAGGTCTGGTCCAGCCGGTAGCTGGCGACGTCGGCGAAGGTGAACTTGCCCAGGTTCCGGAGCCGCTCGGCGATCAGGAACATGATCACCGGCCAGCCGACCAGGAAGCCGATCGAGTAGATCAGGCCGTCGAAGCCGGAGCCGAACACCAGGGCCGAGATACCAAGGAAGGAGGCCGCCGACATGTAGTCGCCGGCGATCGCCAAGCCGTTCTGGAGGCCGGTGATGCCGCCGCCGGCGGTGTAGAAATCGGCGCGCGACTGGGTGCGCCGGCTCGCCCAGTAGGTGATGCCGAGGGTGGCCGCGACGAAGGCGATGAACATCAGGATCGCGGTCAGGTTCAGCGGCTGCTTCTCCGCCTGGCCTTCGAGGGCCGCGGCGAAGCTGGCGAGCGGCGCCAGCAGGGCGCCGGCGACAAGCAGTTTCACGATCGGGGTAGTCATGCGGCTCATGCCTGGGCGCTCCGGACGGCCTTGACGGTCAGCGCGTCGAACTCGCCGTTGGCACGCTTGACGTAGATGCCGGTCAGCACGATCGCCGACAGGATCACGCCCAGCCCCAGCGGAATGCCGAGGGTGATGACGCCATCGATGCGGATCGCCAGCAGCTGCGGTGCGAAGGCAATCGCCAGGATGAAGCCGTAATAGACGACCAGCATCAGGACGGTGAGGATCGTCGCGAAGCGGCCGCGGCGCGCCCGCAGCTCGGCGAACGCCGGGCTTTCGAGAATGCGCAGGATCTCCGGCGCGACACGGACTTCGGTCGACGATGCGTTACCGTCGATGACGCCCGCTGGGGAATTGCTGTTTTTTTTCATGGATGCTCCTCGCACGTGCGACATGGGGACTGCGATGCTGATGGCGGAGCCTATCGGCGATGAGGCCCGGGCTCCATGCGACGTTGGTCTAAGCCCGTTCGCGACGGGCCTGCGACTTTGGTCGCAGCCGGCGTGGCGGCTGCCGTCGGCTGTCTTATGCTGAGGGCGTGCAGCCGGCCGCAGTCCGGCGGGGGAAGCCGGGATGCTCGAGGTCTGGTCGTTGTTCCTGATCTCGGCGATCTATGTCGCCGTGCTGTTCGCGCTGGCGGCGCACGGTGATCGCCGGGCCGCGGCCGGCCCTTCGCGCAAGCCCTGGACCTACAGCCTCGCGCTGGGTGTCTATGCCACCTCGTGGACGTTCTACGGCGCGGTCGGCCGGGCTGCGACCAGTGGCTGGGACTTCCTGCCGATCTACCTCGGGCCGATGCTGGTCTTCCTGTTTGCCGAGCGCTTCCTCGCGCGCCTGATCCAGCTCAGCAAGCGCTACAACATCACTTCGATCGCCGACTTCATCGGCGCCCGCTACGGCCGCAACCAGCGGCTGGCGATGTTCGTCACCGTGGTCGCGGTGATCGGCGTCGTGCCATATATCGCCCTGCAGCTGAAAGCTGTGGCCTTCGGCTTCGAACTGCTGGCCCACGGCCGCGGCGAAGCGATCACCAACGACCTCCTGTTCGACAACGGCGCGCTGTTCGTCGCCGCGCTGCTGGCTGCGTTCGCGATCCTGTTCGGCACTCGCCAGGTGGTGGCCAGCGAGAACCACCACGGCATGATGCTGGCGATCGCCTTCGAGTCGACGGTCAAGCTGCTGGCTTTCCTCGCCGTCGGCCTGTTCGTCTGCTATCAGGTCTACGACGGCTTCGGCGATGCCTGGAGCCACGCGCTGGATCGGCTTGCCGCGCAGGCCGATGCGCGCGATGGCCGCTGGCAGGCCGGCTTCGCGGTGCAGACCCTGCTCGCCGCCGCCGCCGTGCTGTGCCTGCCCCGGCAGTTCCACGTCACCGTCGTCGAGAACGCCGACGTCGGCGATCTGAACCGCGCCCGCTGGGTGTTCCCGCTGTTCCTGCTGGCAATCAGCCTGTTCGTGCTGCCAATCGCCTCGGCCGGACTCGATCGTCTGCAACCGGGCGCCTCGGGCGACACCTTCATGCTGGCGCTGCCCTTGTCACAGGGGCAGGGCTGGCTGGCGCTGATCGCCTATCTCGGCGGTTTCTCGGCAGCCACCAGCATGGTGATCGTCGAAACCATCGCGCTGTCGACGATGATTTCCAACGAGCTGGTGCTGCCGGTGCTGCTCGGGTCGAAACGGTTCCGGCTCGCCGAACGCGGGGACCTGAGCGGCCTGGTCAAGAACATCCGCCGCGCAGCGATCATCGCGATCATCGCCGCCGCCTACCTGTATTACCGCATCTACACCGGCCCCGGCTCGCTCACCGCGATCGGCCTGCTGTCGTTCGCGGCGGTGGCGCAGTTCGTTCCCGCGATCGTCGGCGGCGTGCTGTGGCGAGGTGGTAGCCATGCCGGCGCCCAGGCCGGGCTGCTGATCGGTTTCGGCCTGTGGCTGTACACCTTGCTGTTGCCGGCGTTGCTGGCCGGTGGCGACAGCAGCCTGCTGAGCGACGGCCCGCTCGGTGTCGGCTGGCTGCGGCCTCAGGCGTTGTTCGGGCTGGCCGGACTCGACGACATCAGCCACGGCACGCTGTGGAGCCTCGGCTTCAACACGCTGGCCTATCTGCTGACGCCGCTGCTGTTCAAGCCCGGCCTGCGCGAACGCCTGCAGGCCGGGCGCTTCCTCGAGGTGCCGTCGGCGGCGCGGGCAGCGCGCGAATCGTCGATGAAGATCGCCGCGACGGTCGGCGACCTGCTGGTGCTGCTGGAACGCTTCTTCGGGGCGGAACGCGCCCGCAGCGAGCTGGAACTGCACGCGCGCCGCCTGGGCCGGCCGACGCCGAAGCCTGACGACCGGGTGTCTTCCGAGCAGGCACGACACATCGAGCACCTGCTGTCCGGCGCGCTCGGTGCTTCGAGCGCCCGACTGGTGCTCGGTTCGGCGCTCGGCGGCCGAGACATGCAGCTCGAGGACATGATCCGCCTGCTCGATGAGACCGCGCACGAGATCCAGTTCAACCGCGAACTGCTCAGAGCTTCGCTGGAGCATCTGTCGCAGGGCGTATCGGTGGTCGACAAGGATTTGTGTCTGGTCGGCTGGAACCGCCGCTATCTGGAACTGCTCGACTATCCGGACGGCCTGATCCGGGTCGGCCGGCCGATCGAGGACGTGTTCCGCTACAACGCCGAGCGCGGCCTGCTTGGGCCCGGTGATGTCGAGGCGCAGATCGAGCGGCGACTGAGCCATCTGCGCGCCGGCACGCCGAACAGCCACGAGCGCCGAATGCCCGACGGCCGGGTCATCGAGGTGCGCGGCAGCCCGATGAGTGGTGGCGGCTATGTCACCAGCTACTCCGACGTGACCGCCTACAAGCAGGCCCAGCAGGCGCTGGAGGTGGTCAACGAGCAGCTCGAGGAGCGGGTCTCGGAACGCACGGCGGCGCTGGTCGAGGCGCGCGGCGTCGCCGAGCGTGCCAATCGGGCGAAGTCCCGGTTCCTGGCCACCGTCACCCATGATCTGGTCCAGCCGCTGAACGCCGCGCGCTTGTTCGTGACCTCGATCGACCGCGATGCGGTGCCAGCCGATACCGCGCGCGTGATCGGCCAGGTCGAAAGCTCGCTGCACGCGGCGGAAAACCTGATCAGCGCGCTGCTCGACATTTCCCGGCTTGATGCCGATGCCCAGCCCGTGCGGCGCGAGCATTTCCCGGTCGATCGGGTGCTGGCGCCACTGGCCAACGAGTTCGCGGCCCTCGCCAGGGCGCGCGGATTGGCCTTCCGCTTCGTGCCCTCATCGGTGATTGTCGAGACCGATCCGGCGCTGCTGCGCCGGATCCTGCAGAACTTTCTCTCGAACGCCGTGCGCTACACCCGCAGCGGACGCGTGCTGTTCGGCTGCCGACGCCGGGCCGATGGCATCGAGATCGGCGTCTGGGATACCGGGCCGGGCATTCCGGCCGAGCGCCAGCCGGAAATCTTCGAGGAGTTCCGCCGTCTCGAAGTCGGTCAGGACTTCGACCACGGCCTGGGGCTGGGACTGTCGATCGCCGACCGCCTGTCGAAGCTGCTGCATCACCCCCTGGCGTTGCGCTCCAATGTCGGCCGCGGCAGTTGCTTTTCGATCGTTCTGCCATTGGGTGATCGCGCGTCCATCGCGCCACTCAGGCCGGCGCCGGTCGCGCGCTCGACCGATCGGCTGCACGGCCGGCTGGTGTTCTGTCTCGACAACGAGGAAGCGACGCTCGATGCGCTCGGCGCGCTGCTCGGCCGCTGGGGTTGCCGGGTGATCGTCGCCCGCAATGCCGACGAAGCCTATGCCTGCGGGTTGCCGGGCGGCGAAGTGCCGGATCTGGCGCTGATCGATTTCCACCTCGGCGAAGGGACCAGCGGCATCGAAGTGATGGCCGAGCTGCGCCGCCGCTGGGGTGTGGCGGTACCGGCCATCGTGTTGACCGCCGACCCGACCGAAGCTGCGCGCAATGCCGCCAGTGCTGCCGGCCACGCGCGGCTGCCGAAACCGGTCAAGCCGGCGGCGCTCAGGGCGCTGATGAGCCGGACCATCCGCATCCAGAGTCCGGATGCGGCGGAAGCCGACGGCGATGCTCAGTCGTCGTCGACGATGTCGGACTGAGTCTCGTCCATGGGCGGCGTCAGCGCCTCGGCACTGGCGTCGAGCAGGCGGCGCGCCAGCAGCGCCGCCTGGGTCCGGCGATACAGGCCGAGCTTGCGCAGCACCGCGGTGATGTGGGCTTTCACGGTCGCTTCGGTGATGCTCAGCTCATAGCCGATCTGCTTGTTCAGGCGCCCATCGGCAAGCGCCATCAGCACCTTGAACTGCTGCGGCGTGAGGGTGGCGATCTGGCGGGTCAATGCCTGCTCGGCTTCGCCCTGGTCGACGACATCGACCAGCCCTTCAGGCAACCACTCGTTGCCGTCGAGCAGTGCCCGGACGGCTTCTCCGATGGTCGCCAGCGAGGCTGATTTCGGGATGTAGCCGCAGGCCCCGAAATCGATCGCGCGGCGCACCACCAGCGGATTTTCCTCGCCGGAAACGATGGCCACCGGCACATCCGGACGCAGGCCGCGCAGCTGGATCAGCGAGGAGAAGCCGCTGCTGCCAGGCATCCGCAGGTCGAGCAGCACCAGATCGCAGTCGTGCCGCGCATCGAGGGCGGCGAGCAGTTCGGCCATCGACGCCGTGGCGTCAACGACGGCGTCCGGCACGGCGTCGGCCACCGCCGCGGTCAGCGCGGCGCGGAACAGCGGGTGGTCATCGGCGATCAGTAGGCGGTGCATGGGCAGGCTCGTCCAGCGGTTCGTTGGCGCATTCAATCACCGTACGACCTTAGTCGCGATACGACCTAAGGTGAATGGTCGAGCCTCCCTGCGATTGCCACTCTGCGTCTGCGGTCTTCGATGCCGCTCCCGGATCCACCGTCCGGGCAACGAACAATGACCAGGAGTGAGGAGATGATGGTTTCCCGCAGCCGCTTTGCCGCCGCCCTGTGCGCCGCCGGATTCGGGCTGGTGACGGTGCCGGCCTTCGCCGCCGTAGATGCCGATACGGCTGCCGTGATCCAGGACCTGAAGCGGCGGATCGACGCGCTGGAGCAGCAGCTGGCCGCGAAGCCGGCGGCGCCGGTTGCCGCTGCCGCCGCGCCAGCCGTCGCTGCGGCGCCAGCCCCCGCTGCTGCCCCTGCGACCAACGGCAATGGCAACGGCAATGGTGGCGACTTCAAGCTTGCCTGGGGGGGCTATGTGAAGGCCGATGCCCTCGTCAGCCGCTACAGCGACGGCCCGGTCGCGCAGGGGCTGGGCCGCGATGCCTTCATCCCGAACTCGATTGCCGTCGCTGCGCCGGGTGCCGGCAACGCGCGCACCTACAACGATTTTCATGCCAAGGAAACACGGCTCTATCTCAAGGGCTCCGGCACCGTGCTCGGCCACAAGGTCGGCGTGACGACCGAGATCGATTTCATCGCCGGCCAGCTGACCCAGACCCTTGCCGGCGCGCCGAACGAGGCGGTGACCAATGCCTACAACCCGGCGTTCCGCCTCGGCTACATCGACTTCGACAACTTCCGCATCGGCCAGGACTGGACGACCTTGCAGAACATGGTCGCGCTGCCGGACATCATCGACCTGATCAACTGGCCGAGCGAAGGCACGGTGTTCGGTCGTCAGACGATGATCCGCTACAGCTGGGGTGGGCTGCAGCTGGCGCTGGAAAATGCCGAGACCACGGTGGCCTCGAACGGTGGCGGCACCTTCGGCGTGACCAACGACAATGCGCTGCCGGATTTCGTCTGGCGCTACAACTACAAGACCGCCCACTGGGGGGACTACTCGCTGGCCGGCGTCGCCCGTCAGCTCAGCGACCGCGGCTTCGTGCCGGGCAGCAATGATTCCTCGCTCGGCTGGGGCCTGAGCTTCGCCGGCAAGATTCCGCTCTGGGGTCAGGACGACCTGCGCTTCACCTTCAGCGGCGGCGACGGCATTGGTCGCTACCTGGCCTTGAACTCGGTTGGCGACGCGGTGATCGACCCGGCTGGCAAGCTGCACGCGATCGAGATCGTCAACGGCTTCGTCGCCTGGCGACATCCGTGGAACGACCAGTGGCGCTCCACGCTGGCGTTGTCGGCCTATCGCGCGAATGTTGGCGAGACGGGCGAGGGCACGATGCTCGGCAGCAGTGTGACCCGCATCGTCCGCAGCGCGACCGCCAACCTGCTGTATTCGCCGATCCCGAAGATCACCTTCGGCGCCGAATACCGCTACGCCCGGCGCGACACCGTCGGCAATCTGTCCGGCGATCTGAGCCGCCTGCAGCTGTCGGCGCGCTACAACTTCTGAATCGGGCCGACGTGGGCCGACGTGGACTGACATGGGGCTGACGCCGGGCCTGCCGTTGACGGCAAGCCCGGCGCAGTCGTGTCGGACGGCGCTCAGGTCCAGCGCTTCGCGGTCGATGACGGCCGCGCCTCGGTGCCGCGCATCAACAGGTAGGCCAGCGGTCCGAACGAGCCGAGCGTCAGCGTCGCCAGGATGTACGGCCAGACGGTGACGCCGCGGCTGCGGGCGTCGCCGACCATCCAGACCATCACCAGACTCAGGGCGATGACCAGATCGATCAGGACCTGCAGGCCGGCCGGATGCAGATTGCCGGTGATCAGGCCGATATAGCCGACTTCCTTCAGCGCGTAAGCGGACAGGATCGAGAACGGCAGCAGGATGGCGAACAGGATGGGGCGGGGCAGGTTCACGGCGAATCTCCGACGGGATGGGTAAGCGGCGAGTGGAGCATCGGCTCCCCCTCGGCGACCCGGCAATTACCTCGCAGGTCATCGCCTTGCGGCAGGCGCATCGCCACAATCGGCGGCATGAGCACGCCTCGTCCGCCGTCCGCCGCCTCCACCCGCTTCGGCGACAGCCTGCGTCGTGCCCGCGCGGTCCGGCGGCGCAGCCAACTCGATCTGTCGCTGTCGGCCGGGCTGTCGCAGCGGCACCTGAGCTTTCTCGAATCCGGCCGAGCCCAGCCGAGTCGGTCGATGCTGCTGCGCCTTGCCGAAGCGCTCGACCTGGGCCTGGCCGACCGCAATGACCTGCTGATTGCCGCCGGCTTTGCGCCGATCTACCCGCAGCGGGCGATCGACGCGGCGGACATGGCGCCGCTGCGCGACGCGCTGGCGCGGATGCTGCGGCACCACGATCCGTTCCCGGCAATGGTCATCGACCGCGCCTGGAACCTGGTGATGGCCAACGAGGCGACGCAGCGGATGATCGCGATGGCGAGCATGGTCGGTGGCCATGCCAGCGCCGACGCATTGTGGCGGACGGTCTGCGGCGACGGCCCGCGCAACATGGTGCAGATGAGCCTGCACCCGCAGGGCCTGCGGCCCTACGTCGTCAACGCCGACGAAGTGGTCGCGGCACTGCTGTCGCGGCTGTCGCAGGAAGCGCTGGACCATCCGCCGTCGGCCCGGTTGCGCGAGGCGGTGATGGCCTATCCCGGCATCGCCGCCGCGGCGCGCAGCGTCGACATCACCGCCAGGCTGTCGCCGGTGCTGGCGACCCATTTCCGGATCGCCGGTCAGGATCTCAGGCTGTTCGCGATGCTGTCGCGCTTCGACATGCCGCGCGATCTGACCGCGGAGGACCTCAGGGTCGAAACCCTGTACCCGGCCGATTCCGACAGCGAGCAGCTGCTGCGCCAGATCGCAGGGCAAGCCAGAAGCGCTTCCATTGCCGGTTGAAGACGCCCGGCGCGCGTCGTGGCGATGGTGGCTGCGCTCCCGTCGTCGCCGAGATCGGGAGCCTAGCGACTGCCGGTCTTCCCTGCCGTTCGATCGCCGAGCGATGGTCGGGCACAGTACTGCCTGGCTAATCTGCGGCTGCCGATCCGGCTCGCCGTGATGCAGTTAACGAAATCCTTAGGCGATTGTTGCCTATCGGGCAGCTTCGCTTTCCGAATCAGGCACCCTGCCGGCACCCACGGACAAACAGCGCACGAAGATTGCGTGCCAGTGGGTCTGTGCGCGCCGGCATGGGGGTCGGAGCCGCAGGGTTTCGCGGTCCGGGGCTCTCCGGGCTGCAGAAATTCCGGGGGGCGGGGCAGGCGCGGCGCGAAAGACGCCGCCTTGCGTTGATGGGGCATGGATCAGGGAGCGCGTATCGATGGTGGCGACCGGCGGCAAGGCGATGGTTCGATGGTGCGCGCGGCTGCTGCTGCCGGCGTCCTGCGCGGTGGCTTTGAGCGCGGGACTGCTGGAGGCTGAGGCCGGCAATGGCCATCGGCTGTCGGGAACCAGGCTGCAGGCCGAGTTCGGCGATTCGTCGACCGGGCTTCCCGCCGCCAACGGCGATCGCCTCGATCACCTGCAGTGGCTGGACAGCCAGGGTCGAACCGTCGCCGACTACGTCGCCAGCAGTGGTCGCGCCTGCGGCGACGCCAGGCTGTTCTTCGGCCAGGCCTATGGCGAGCCGGAAGGTACGGCGCCGCTGGCGATCGGCCCGGGTGCCAGCGCCAGCGTCAGCGATGTCAGCGATCGCAGCTTGCGCACGAGTGGCTCGACGGCGGGCTGCCAGGCCAGCGCCGACGTCAGCGCCCAGACCGATTACCGGACCTTTCCCGGTGCCGCCGGCAAGGGCGATCTGCTGCGGATCATGCGGACCTTCCAGTTCTCCGCGACCACGCCGCGCTTCAATGGCCGCGGCCTGCGCGCCTATGTGCCGGCGCTGCCATTGGGCATCTACCGCACGGTGCTGGTGCCGAACGCGGCGAACACCGCGGTCAACGCGGTCGATGCCCGGGCCTGCAGCTTCGACTGCGAGCAGGTCGACTGGAACGGCCGCTGGTTCGCCAGCGACGACGGCCAGGGCCGCGGCCTGCTGCTGATCCGCGATCCGCTGTCGACGGCCGCAGCGCTGCTCAACGTGCGCAGCGATGTCGCCGCCGCGGTCAACCTGAGTTCGCTGGTACTGCTGCAGCCGGAAGCCGGCTGGAACGCGGCGGTCACCGAGATCGAATATCTCTGTCCCTACGACAGCCTCAGCTGGCCGATAGCTGATCGGGCCGTCGGCCGGCTGCCATCGGGCTGCAGCGTCGACCGCCCGGCCTACGACTTTGGCAGCGCCACCGCTGCTGCCGGCAGCAGCGGCACCTCGCGCACGCTCGACCTGGACAGCCTTGCCGGGCCGTCGAGCATCGCCGTCACCAATGGCCGCTACAGCGTCAACGGCGCCGCCTTCACGGCGGCGAGCGGCACGGTTCAGCCGGGCGATGCGCTGCGTCTGCAGACGCTGGCGCCGCCCGCATCGGTATCGGCGGCGGTCACGCATAGCTTTGTCGATATCGATGGTCGCCTCGGCGTGTTCAGCGTCGCCACGACGGACGCCAGCGATGGCCAGGCCGGCAAGGCCGCCGCCGCTCCCGGCAAGGCACCCGCAGCTGCGCAGACGCCGGTGACGCCGACCTTCAGCATCGCCGACGCTTCGATCGTCGAAGGCAACAAGGGCTCCGTCAGACTGCTGTTCACGGTGACGCTCAGCCCGGCGGCGAGCAGCCGGGTCACGGTGCGCGCCGAGACCGCCAACGGTACTGCCAAGAGCGGCTCCGACTACGACGGTGGCGGACCCAGCCTGAGCTTCTCGCCTGGCGAAACCTCGAAAACGGTGGCCTTCACGATCCGCGGCGACACGCTCGCCGAGCCCGACGAAACCTTTTTCGTCGACCTCGGCAGCGCCAACGGCGGTGCGCTGATCGGCCACGGTCGCGCGACTGGCACCATCGTCAACGACGACGTCGGGCCGGACATCGTCCCGGACGCCTTCGGTTTCTCACCGGTCAGCGGCGCGGCCGTCGGCAGTGTGCAGACCAGCGAGGCGATCACCGTCAGCGGCATCAGCGCCGCCAGCCCGATCTCGGTGGTCGGCGGCAGCTACAGCATCAACAACGGCAGCTACACGACCAGCGATCGCACCGTCACCGCCGGGCAGACCGTGCGGATCAGGCAGACGGCATCGGCGAGTTTCAACCGGACCACGGTCGCCAGCCTGAGCATCGGCGGTGTCGGTGCCGACTACACGGTGACGACGCGGGCGCCGGGGCTGTCGATCGGCGATGCCAAGGTCAGCGAAGGCAATGGCGGCAGCAGCAACCTGGTGTTCACCGTGCGGCTGTCCGGTGCCGCGTCGTCGCCGGTGACGGTGGCCTACGCCACCGCCGACGGCACGGCGCTCGCCGGCAGCGACTACGTCGCCAGCAGCGGCAGCCTGAGCTTCGCCGCCGGCATCACCAGTCGCACGCTCAGCGTCGCGGTCAACGGCGACACCGGCATCGAGCCGAACGAAAGCCTGTTCGTGAACCTGCGCGAGCCGGTCGGCGCGACGCTCGACGATGCCCAGGGAGAGGGCACGATCATCAGCGACGACGTCGCCACCCCGACCCTGAGCGTCGCCGACGCCTCGATCACCGAAGGCAATACCGGCACCAAGAACCTGGCCTTCCTGGTCACGCTCAGCCCGGCGGCGACCAAGAAGGTGACGGTGCGGCTGGCGACCGCCAACGGCAGCGCCAGCAGCGGCAGCGACTACAACAGCACCTCGCTGAGCTTGAGCTTCGCGGCGGGCGAGACCAGCAAGAGCGCCAACGTCGTCATCCGTGGCGATGCCGCCACCGAAGCCGACGAAACCTTCTTCGTCAATCTCAGCGCGCCGACCGGCAGCGCGGTGATCGGCCGCGGCCAGGCGGTCGGCAGCATCGTCAACGACGATGGCCCGATCACCGACACGGTGCCGGACGGCTTCAGCTTCACGCCGACTCGCGACGCCGCGCCGGGCAGCGTGCAGACCAGCAATGCGATCACGGTCAGCGGCATCAACGCCGCCAGCCCGGTGGCGGTGGCCGGCGGCACCTACAGCGTCGATAACGGGCCATTTACGGCGGGCAACGGCAGCGTGGTCGCCGGCCAGAGCCTGAGAGTCCGGCAGACGGCTTCGGCGAGCGCCGGCACTTCGACCACCGCGACGCTGAGCATCGGCGGCGTCAGCGGTGCCTACCTGGTGACCACCGTGGCGGCGTCCGATACCACGCCGGATGCCTTCAGCTTCGCTTCGGTCACTGGCGCCGCGCCCGGCAGCGAGCAGACCAGCAATGCGATCACGGTCAGCGGCATCAGTGCCGCCGCGCCGATCACGATCAGCGGCGGTCGCTACAGCGTCAACGACGGGCGCTACGGCGCCGATCCCGGCACGGTGGTCAGCGGCGACCGGGTGCGAGTCCGGGTTGCAGCGCCGGCTGCCGCGGGTGCGACGAATGTGGCGCGGCTGATCATCGGTGGTGTCGGTGCCGAGTTCAGCGTGTCCACCGCCGGCGGTGGCGACAGCACGCCCGATCCCTTCACTCTGACTGGTCCCGCCACCGGTTTCCCGGCGCTGGCCCAGAGCAGCAATGCCGTGGTCATCAGCGGCATCAATACGGCGGCGCCGGTTTCGGTGGTCGGCGGCACCTACAGCCGCAACGGCGCGCCGTTCACTGCCGCCGCCGGCGTGGTCAGCAACGGCGATCGGCTGGCCGTGCAGGTGATCGCGCCGGCGACGGTCGGCAACAGCGCGACGGTCACCCTGACGGTTGGCCGGGTCAGCAGTTCTTATCGCCTCGCGGCCGAGGCACCGACCGACAGCATTCCCGATCCGTTCAGGTTCCCGACGCTGAGCGACGTCGAGCCGGGCAGCGAGCAGACCAGCGCGCCGATCAGCCTGATCGGCAACAGCAGCCCTGCCACGGTCACCGTCCAGGGCGGCAGCTACAGCGTCAACGGCGGACCATTCACCACGGCGAACGGAACGCTGCTGGCCGGCGATCTGCTAAGGATGCGGCTGCTTGCCGCCACCAACCCCGGTTCCAGCGCGGAAGCGATCTTGACCATCGGCGGCGTCAGCGGCGGCTTCGAGGTGATCACCCGGCCGAGTGCCTCGATCCGTCCAGCGCCGTTCAAGCTGGTGCGCGTCCAGCCGGCCGGCAATCCGATCTCGCTGAGCTACTCCTTGCCGGGGTCGGTCGTGGTCACCGATACGGTGACGTTGAGCAACATCCAGGCGCCGGTGCCAATCTCGATCACCGGTGGCACTTACAGCCTCAACGGCCGGCCGCACACGGCGGTGGCGGGCACGGCCGCCAATGGCGACCGGCTGACCGTCAACATGGTCATGCCGTCCCGCTTCGACACCGTTGCCACCGTGGTGCTGAAGGTCGGCAACTTCAGCGCGGCCCTGAGTGCTACCACCACTTCGGATGCGGTCAGCAAGACACCGACCGCGCTCAATGGCGCGGAAACCTTCGTTTATCGCGATACCGAACTGTCGGCCGTGCCGTTGCGCGCCTTCGTGTTCAAGCCCCAGGGCTGGCAGGCGGCGGATCGGCGGCCGGCCTTCATCCACTTCTTCGGCGGCGGCTGGGTCAGCGGCGAACCGAACAGCAACCGGATGATCTGGGCGAAAGGCCAGGGCATGGTTGGCATCGCGATGGACTACCGAACCAACCAGCGTTTCGGCACCACGCCGCTGGAATCGGTGGCCGACGCCCGCGCTGCGCTGCGCTGGGTCCAGGTTCACGCCGCGGAACTGGGAGTCGATCCGGCGCGCATCGTGGTCAGCGGTTCGTCGGTCGGGGGCCATCTCGCCTTGTGGACGGCCATCGTCGAGACTCCGGTCGGTTCCGATCCGGCCAGCGCGCCGCTGACGCCGCCGGTGGCGTTGTCACTGACCAGTCCGGTCTCCGACACCGCGGAGCCATTCGGCTACCGGCCGGACCGTTTCGGCATGCACGCCGCGGCCCTGTCGCCGCAATTGCAGCTCAGCGCGCGAATGCCGCCAAGCATCATCCACCACGGCGATGGCGACCTCACGGTGGCGGAAGCGACGTCGATCTCGCTGTGCAATCGGCTGCTGGCCGGGACGAATACCTGCGAATTCCACAACGTTGCCGGCGCCAGCCACAGCTATTCCGAAATCCCCAATGCCGCGCGTGACAACGATGCCCATGTGGCGGCGTTCCTGACCCGGCTCGGCGTGCTGCCGGCGATCCAACGCTGATCGATCGAGCCGATCGTCGGGGCTGGCGGTAGCCGGGTGGCCGGCGAGAGAGGCGTGGGAAAGCTGTCGAAGACTGGTATCGGGTTCGATGCGAACTGTCAGCGGGAGCTGGCAGCGGAGAATTTTGCCGTCGGTGGATGCGTGAACTGTGAACCGCTTCTGCGATCGCTTGCTTGGTAAGGCGCTGCAGCTTTGGGAAAGTGACTCGCCGCACAGCATTGCCACCGTTCGCGGCGCATTCTGCAGCCGTAAGTCGGTAAACGGAGCGGGCAGTTTGCGACAAGATTGCCCACTCGAATCCCCTAACTTTCACACGTCCTTTACCATGAGTCGAAGCTGAGGCATCTATCACCTCATGCGATCAGGAGTTGCACGTCGTGAATCGAGCCGTATCCGGAGTCGTCGCAATGGATTGCATGGCATCGCGCCCTTCTTTGGGCTGGCGCACGGCGAGTACCCCGTTCGCCCGGATACTGATGGTCTGCTCTCTGCTCGCCGGTCTGGCACGGCCCGCGTTCGCGGCTGATACGCCGACGCTGAGCATCGGCGATTCGTCGATAACCGAAGGCAACAGCGGCACCAAGAACATCAGCTTCACGGCGACGCTGATCCCAGCGGCGACCGTCACCGTGACCGTGCGT
>UEXO01000008.1_pt1 | contig 76200 bp, 76 predicted proteins | sample 4301131 | NCBI WGS metagenome assembly UEXO01 (sample SAMEA4773185, study PRJEB27434) | metagenome | biome: 2259; feature: agricultural soil; material: soil | place: USA | collected 2014-09 | depth 0.25 m | reverse complement strand
CAATAAAGAAATATAAAGGAATTTTTATATATCAATTAATGGAATAAGCGAGAACAAAAAAGCGCCTGTCATCCGACAGGCGCTTGTTGGCGCAACAGCCGAGCCTACGCTGCGGCAGACGGCGGGAGCCGACCGTTGCGGCGGCGGCTTCAGACCGTGTGCATCAGGCTCAGGCTTTGATCGGCCGTCTGCTCGCGTCGCGAAGGCTGGGCTGCGTCCAGGCTGCCGAGCAGATGTCGGGCCAGCATCTGCGCCTGACCGCGGATCTCTGGCACGGCCGTGGTTTCCCAGAGCTGGCCCTTGCGCGTCGGACCCAAGGTGAAGACGCGCGACGACGCGCGGTCATCGCGCTCGACCAGCCCGCCGGCGGCACTGGTTTCCAGCCCGAGCCCGAGTTCGTCGACCACCGCCAGTCCCTGCTCGCGCAGCGACTGCAGCAGCGGATGATTGAGACGCCGGTAGTTGCTGTCCGGACCGGTGCAGTTGACGACGCGTTGCACCGTGCGAGTGATGGTGCGCCGGCTGCCGCGCGGCCGCAGCTGGACGTCGACGGCATCGCCGTTGTCCTCGTAGCGGATCGGCCGCGCGGCCAGCACTTCGAGCTGGCCACGCTGGGTCAGCCGGTTCACGGTCTCGACGATGCGCGGCGCGGCGCGATGGCGGTGGATGTCCCAGTAGGTGCGGGCATGGCGCAGGAAGCGCAGCTGTTCGGCACGCGGCAGGCGCTGCCAGAGGCGCTGGCCGTGCGGACGCAGCGCGTCCATCACCGAGCGCCAGTCGCCGCCGTCGGCAGTCACCGCGTCGATCTCGCGGCGGATCGCTCGCATCAGCTGGCGCACCGTCGGCGTCAACGCGAACGGATCGAAGCTCAGCAGGTGGCGCGCCGCCAGCGCATGGGCGCGTGGCAGCAGGCCGCGGCGCGATACCACGTGGATCGGCCCGCGATGGCCTCGCTCGTGCAATGCCGCCAGCCAGTCGAGCGTGGTCAGGCCGGAGCCGATCAGCAGGACGGCGTCGTCGTGATGCACCGAGATCAGCGGTTGCGTCGACCAGGCGTGGCTCTGGTACAGCGGGCTGGAATAGAACGAAGGATCGTCGACCGGTGGATCGGCCGGGCCGGGATTGCCCATCGCCAGCACCACGCGCTGCGCAGTGATTGGCTGTCCCTTGGCGAGACGCAGGCGGATGTCGCGCTCGCCCGCGGCGACGCCGAGCACTTCGTCATGAACCAGCTCCAGACGCACGTCGCGCCGCGAGGTCGCCGCCGCCTCGGCGAGTACCGAGCGGAGGTAGACCCCGTAAAGGCGACGCGGCAGGAAAGCAGCGGGATTGACCAGGGATTCGTCGCCGCGATGCTCGGCAAGCCACTTCAGGAAATGCGAGGGCTGGTCCGGAAATGCACTCATGCCCTCGGCGCGCACGTTCAGCAGATGGCAGTCCGGCTGCTCGCGGTAGGCGATGCCGACGCCTGCGGCATCGGCCCGTTCGATCAAGATCACCCGCAGCGGGCCGGTTGCCTCGCGCAGCAGGTTGACGGCGACCATGGTGCCACTGAAGCCCGCACCGATGATGGCTACCGCTGGACAGCGTGCATGCATATTCAAGGTCGACATGGGGGCTCGTTCAGCGGATGAGGAAGTATGCGAGGAGTCCTGTTATATCGGTATGACCTAATAATTAACTGCGTTCGCGCGATACTTGCAATTGGGTTATATCGATCGGTCTCGACGGACGGAAAACAGCTGTAAACAAAGCTTGGTCCGTTTGTCGTAATGGCATATGCATGTTTTGCGCCGGAATAAGGGGCCGCCGACCGCGCGGTGTGACGAATTGGATGCGAGCTGGAATCGAATCGTCGCCGGCTGAAGAAAACCGGCTCCGGAACGGCAAGGGGCGGCGACCTCGCGATCACCGCCCCTTGTTGGGTATCCCCGGCGCGGACGCCGGCGATCAATGCTTCAACGGATGACCGATCAGGCCACCGCGTCCTTGAGCTTCTTCAGCGGACGCACGCGGATCTTCAGCGAGGCGGGCTTGGCGGCGAAGGTTTGCTCCTGGCCGGTGAAGCGGTTGATGCCCTTGCGCTTCGGCTTGGCCGGAACCTTGACCGCCGAGATCTTCAGATAGCCCGGCAGCACGAACGAGCCTGCGCCCTTCTTGCTGACCGACGATGCGATCGCGCCTTCAAGCGCTTCGAGCACCTTCTTCACACCCTTCGCCTCGATGCCACTGTGGGCGACGAGGTGAGCGATCAGGCCGGTCTTGTTCAGCGTCTCCTTGATCGGCTTCGGCGCTGCCGGCTCGGCAGCCTTCGGCTTGGCAGCGGCCTTGGTCGGCGCCGCCTTGGCGGCAGGCTTCGTAGCAGGCTTGGGGGCGGCAGTCTTGGTCGTGGTCTTCGCGGCTACTTTGGCCATGGGGCTCCTGATGTCTTCGATGTGATTGTGTGATTGCGCCAGTGCTGCAAGCCTGTTTCAGGCCTGCGACCACCGCCGGCACGCGAGTATAGGTGCTCGCGCGAAGGATTCCTTGCACTTCTCGTCGGCGCAGTGGGTCCGTTGATCGCTGAACTGCTGGTGGAACGGGTCGGCAAGCCTGGTGGCGGGTATCGGCACCATCATCCAGCCCCCGCAAAATGGCTGGGGCGGTAGTTCTCTTCAGGGGCGACAATCCGGTACTAAACAACGGGTCTCGCTGCGCCGAAGAGGCTGCGGCAAGCTTGCAGAGGCTCATCGCTGGTCCGCACCATTCCTGGAACCGAACCCCAAGCCCATGCTCACTGAAGAACAAAGACTGGTCGACGACGCGGCGCGGCGCTTTTCGCAGGAAGTGCTGGCCCCCGGCGCCGCGGCGCGTGAGAAGGCGCAGGCAATCGAGCCGGAAGTGTTCGAGGGCCTGGCCGGCATGGGTCTGCTCGGCATGACCGTGTCGCCGGACTACGACGGCGCTGGTGCCGACTACGTCTCCTACGCGCTGGCCCTGATGGCCGTCGCCGAAGGCGATGGCGCGGTATCGACGGTGATGTCGGTTCACAACGCGCCGTTCTGCGCGATCCTCGAACGCTATGGCGCCGATGCCCAGAAGGCCGAAGTGCTGCGCCCGGCCGCGCGCGGCGAATTCATCGGCGCCTTCGCGCTGACCGAAAGCCAGGCCGGTTCAGACGCCTCCGCCCTGCGTACCCGTGCCGTGCGCCGCGGCGATCGCTATGTGATCAACGGCTCCAAGCAGTTCATCACCAGCGGCAAGATCGGCCGCTACACGATCGTCTTCGCGGTCACCGACGCTAGCAACCCGAAGCGCGGTATCTCGGCCTTCCTAGTGCCGACCGACAGCGGCGGCTACAGCGTCTCGAAGATCGAGCACAAGCTTGGCCAGAAAGCTTCCGACACCTGCAGCCTGCAGTTCGACGATCTCGAAGTGCCGGTCACCAATCTGATCGGCGTTGAAGGCGAGGGCTACAAGATCGCACTGTCAAGCCTGGAATCAGGCCGCATCGGCATCTCCGCACAGAGCGTCGGCATGGCCCAGGCCGCACTCGATGCCGCGGTTCGTTACGCCGGCGAGCGCAGTTCGTTCGGCAAGCGTCTGCTCGATCATCAGGCGGTCAGCTTCCGCCTCGTCGACGCCAAGACCCGGCTCGAAGCGGCGCGTCAGCTGGTGCTGTCGGCGGCGCGGATGAAGGATGCCGGCGTGCCCTGTCTGGAGCAGGCCTGCATGGCCAAGCTGTTTGCCTCGGAAACGGCCGAAGCGGTCTGCTCGGTGGCGATCCAGACCTTCGGCGGCTATGGCTATGTCGAGGACTTCCCGGTCGAGCGCATCTATCGCGATGTTCGCGTCTGCCAGATCTACGAAGGCACTTCGGACATCCAGAAAATCATTATCGGGCGCAGTCTCGCGGCGGCCTGAATCAAGGCTCGAAGGCCTGTCGGGCGTCAGGACACGACAGGCCTTCAGCGATGGGCGACAGCGGTTTCGCTGCGATCGAAGCCGGACAGCACCAGTACCACCAGCAGCGCCGCAGGTGGCCCGGCGTAGGGATGCAGGCCGGCGGCCAGGATCGGCGCCACCAGCACCAGATAACGCAGGCCCCAGCTGTACAGCACGCCGCCGCGGCGGACACAGATGCGGCCAGCCTCATTCCAGTGTGCGCGCGCGGGTGACTGGCTGGGCATGCCGATGATGAAGCCGGCATGGTTGTAGTAGCGCACCGCCATCGCCGAGCAGACCAGCGATGCGAACAGCAGGCCCATGATCACAACTTCCAGCAGCAGGCTCGGCTTCAGCTGGGCAAGGCTGATGGATTCGTTGAAGCGGGCGTACAGCGAAGGCGCTGCTAGGCTCATCGTGCCCATCAGGCCGAGCACGGCAGTTGAAGCGGTCATGGTTGCCGACATCAGCGAGTTGCGCAGTGTCTGCACCGCCAGCAGCTCGGACCCGGGCTGATCCGATACCGCCCAAAACCAGTCCTCGCGCAGGCGGATATGGGACGTGCGGGCGATCCGGTCCGGCGTGCGTCGGCGCATCAGCGCCAGCAACGCCTCATAGGTCACCAGCAAGGCGATGGTTGCGATCGCCGCCCACCAGCCACTGGCATCGCTCATCGGGTAGGTCCTGGAAAGCGGGCGGCCATCATGCCTGCACGACGTTGGCGAGTCGCCCCGGCCGGGCCAGCCAGGCCGCGAACAGGCCGGCCGTCAGCATCATGATCGGGCTATAGAGTGTCGCTGGAATCGCCATCACCGGATTGTTCAGCAGCAGCGGCGACAGCGCGATGGCGATCGCCAGCGCCGAGTTGTGGACGCCGATCTCCATGCCGATCGCGATCGACTGCGCTCGTCCGAGGCCAATCAGTTTCGGCAGGCCGTAGCCGATCGCCAGGCTCAGCAGGTTGAACAGCAGCGCCGCGCTGCCGACGCTGGCCATGTGCTCGGCAATGGTCTTCCAGCCGCTGATCATCACCAGGCTCACCAGGGTCACCAGGAACAGCACCGAGAACAGCTTGACCGGCCGCTCGAAGCGGATCGCCAGCGCCGGCTGCCGATGGCGCAGCAGCATGCCGACCAGCACGGGCACGATGACGACGGTGACCACCTGCGCCACCTTGCTGAACTGCAGCGGCACGCTGCGCGCTTCGCCGAGGAAGCTGACCAGCGCCAGGTTGATCAGCAGCGGCAGGGTGATGATCGCCAGTACCGAATTGACCGCCGTCAGCGTGATGTTCAGCGCCACGTCGCCGCGCGCCAGATGGCTGAACAGGTTGGCGCTGGTGCCGCCCGGTGACGCGGCGAGCAGCATCAGGCCGACCGCGAGGGCCGGCGGCAGCGCGAACAGATGACAGAGCGCCCAGGCGAGGGTCGGCAGCAGCAGCACCTGGACGGCGAGAGCCGTTGCCACCGCCTTCGGCTGGGTCAGCACGCGACGGAAGTCGGTGGTGGTCAGGGACAGGCCGAGGCCGAGCATGATCACGGCGAGCGCGATCGGCAGATAGGTTGAAGAGATGGTGGCTAGCATCGGGCGGGGAGGTCGTTTGGCGGGGGCCGCTACTGTCCCGATTGCTGCACTGCGCTGACAAGCGCTGGCGCCCCCGGCGCATCAGCTTTCGAGATCGCAGCCCTGAAAAGCCCCGAATTTTCTCGATCCGGGAGCACGATCAAGGTGTGTCAAGGCGCTAGAACGCGAACTCGGTGCGCGCGTAACCGGCATTGGCCGGAATTCTCAGGGTTCGCGGGCCCGGGTCGCCAGCCGTCCGCTCGATGACTTCCGGCAGCACGGTGACCAGCGGCCGTGTTCGTGCCGCCTCGATCGCGGCCGCAACCGTGCGCTGCTCGCCAAGCAGCTGCACGTTCAGTTCGGTGGCCGGGACCAGCGTACGTTTGCCGGCGGCGGCTTCGGCGAGCGCCACGTCCGGACGCAGCCAGACCGAGTCGACCATCTCGCGGCCGTCGTGACCGGCAACCTGCTCGGTTGGCGCCACGGCCAGGAAGAAGTGGGTATCGAAGCGCTTGGGCATGAAGGTCGGGGTGATCCAATGCGCGAACGGCGCCAGCGCATCGCAGGCCAGTTCCAGGCCCTCGCGTTCGAGCATGTCGGCGATGCCGACGGCCCCCGAATCGAGCGCCTTGCGGTACTGCGGTCCGAGGACATCGATCAGCTCTGGGCCGATCATCTTCGTGGCGCCGCGTTGGCGGGCGAGCAGCACGCCGCTTTCCTCGAAGGCTTCGCGGATCGCCGCAACGCGCAGCGCCAGTTGTTCGGTCGACAGGCCGGCGGCACCCGAGCACAGCGCCGGCAGGCGCGGATCGCTGTCGCCGGTTGCCAGCTTGCCACCCGGGAACACCAGCGCGCCGGAGGCGAAATCGATCTGCTGGTGACGGACCACCATGAACACTTCGAGCGTGGCCTCTGGTCCGGCCGGCGCGTCGCGCAGCAGCAGGATGGTGGCCGCGAGGCGGGCAGGGGCAATGGCGGCAGCGTCAGACATGTGGACTTCCTGGGACGGAGAAATTGATACGGCACGCGACTATTTTCGACGATCGCAGGCGGGCGTGCCCGCTGCCTCGCATCCACGCCGACACGACCACCATGTCGAACTCCCGTCTCGAGCCCCAGCGCTTTGCCGAATCGTTCCGCCGCCGTGCGCTGCCGATCCCGGAACGACCGGCGCTGAGCTTCGAAGGCCGGGCCTTGAGCTGTGGCGAGATGCAGCTGCAGATCGAGCGGCCGGCCGGATGCACGCTGGCGCGAGGTCGTGGTGGTGATCGCCGTGCTGAACGCCGGCGCAACACTTGATCTCGACGGGCTGCTGGCTTTCCTCGCGCCCAAGCTGGCGCTACAAGCTGCCGAAGGCGCTGCATGCGATCGAGGCGATGCCGTGCAATCCGAACGGCAAGCTGCTGAAGACCGCACCGCGCCGGCAGTTCGGGCAGCCATCACCCTGAACGGCGATCTACCGGCGATCGAGCGTCCACCATGCCGGCAGCAAGGCCTGCACGTCCTTTCGCGCATAGCGGCGATCGACCAGCACCACGGTACCGCGATCGTCGCGGTGGCGGATTACGCGGCCGACGGCCTGCACGACCTTGCGCAGGCCCGGATACAGGTAGGCGTACTCGTAGCCGGCGCCGAACAGCGCGTCGAGGCGCTCCCGCATCGCCTCGTTGACCGGGTTGATCTGCGGGATACCCAAGGTCACGACAAAGGCGCCGATCAGCCGCGCGCCGGGCAGATCGATGCCTTCGGAAAACACGCCGCCGAGCACCGCGAAGCCGATGCCCTGGCTGTTGGTCGTGAAACGCGCGATGAAGGCCAGTCGTGAGCCCTCGTCCATCCGCCGCTGCTGGGCCCAGACCGGCAGCTCGGGATGGCTGTGCCGCAGCTGCGCGAACACCCGCTCCAGATAATCGAAGCTGCTGAAGAAGGCCAGATAGTTGCCGGGCTGCTCGCGATACTGCCTGGCGAGCAGGGCGACGATCGGCGCCAGCGAAGCTTCGCGCTCATCGAAGCGCGTCGAGATTCGTGACGCGATCTGCACATTCAGCTGAGCCGCTTCGAACGGCGAAGCGATGTCCAGCCACGGCGTCGTCTCACCCAGTCCGAGCAGGTTCTGGTAGTAGTCCGGCGGATTCAGCGTCGCCGAGAACAGCACCGTGCCGTGGGCGGCGGCGAAGCGCGGGCCGAGGAAGGGTGCCGGCACCAGATTGCGCAGACACAGCGTGGTCAGCGGCTTGCCGGCTCGATCACGGCCTTCGTCGCGGCTCAGATCGATCATCGAATGCGGGCCGAAGGCTTCCGCCGTGCGCACGAAGCCGATCGCATCGAAGAACAGCTGCTGCAGGTCCACCGCGAAGCGCTCGCCAGTCTCGCCGAGCAGGGCGCTGGCCGCAGCGATGAAATCGGCCAGCGCGTCGATCAGTTTTGATGGCAGCTCGGCGAGCGGCTGGTAGTCCGGATCTGCGTCCGGATCGAGTGCCGGCCAGCGCCGCTTCAGGCGATCCAGCACCTTGTGCAGCTCCGGCGGCGCGACCTTGCGGGCACGCAGCAGGGCTTGCTGATCGAGGCTCGCCGAATACATGTCGCGCGCCCGCTCGACCAGGTTGTGCGCTTCGTCGACCAGCACGGTGACGTTCCAGCCGTTGATCGCGGTCAGGCCGTGCAGCAGGGCGTGGGCGTCGAACCAGTAGTTGTAGTCGCCGATCACCACGTCGGCCCAGCGGATCAGCTCCTGGCCGAGGTAGTAGGGGCACAGCATGTGTTCGGCAGCGATGGCGGCCAGCTGCAGGCGATCGAGCGGGGCGCGTCGCACGGCGACGGCGCGGGCCTCGGGCAGGCGATCGTAGAACCCCTGCGCCAGCGGGCAGGAGGCTCCGTGGCAATCCTTGTCCGGATGCACGCAGGCCTTGTCGCGCGACTGCAGTTCCAGCACCCGCAGCGGCTTCGTCGCGGCCTCGCCCTGGATGGTCGCCAGCGCGTCCAGCGCCACCTGCCGCCCGGGCGACTTGGCGGTGAGAAAGAACAGCTTGTCGATCGGCGCCCGCGTGCAGGCCTTCAACGCCGGGAACAGGGTGCCGAGCGTCTTGCCGATACCGGTCGGCGCCTGGACCAGCAGGGGCTTGGCCTGGGTGGCGGCGCGGTAGACGGCGGTGGCGAGTTGACGCTGGCCGGCGTTGAATTCGGCGTGCGGGAATCGGAAGTCTTCGATTGCCGCGTTGCGGGCCAGACGATGGGCCTGCTGCTGGCGCGCCCAGCTCAGGTAGATCGTCGCTTGCTGTTCGAACCAGGTATCCAGCTCGGCGGCTTCGTGGCGCTCGCTGAGCAGGGTTTCGCTCTCGTTGTCGATACGGAAATAGACCAGGGTCAAGGTGACCGCGGCCAATCCACGCGCCCGGCACAGCAGCGCGCCATAGACCTTGAGCTGGGCCCAGTGCAGCGCCCGATGGTTGTCGGGGATCCGCGCCGGATCGCCGCGATGGGTCTTGGTTTCCTCGAGCCGCTGCTCGTCCGGGTCGTAGCCATCGGCGCGCCCGCGGACCAGCAGCTCCTGGTGACGGCCTTCGAGCGCCACTTCGCGCTCGTAGTGCTCGTCGCGCCGGGCACCGACCGTGGCATGGCCGGCGATGCCCTGCTGGGCCGTCGGGGCTGGCGTGAAGCGACGATCCAGATCGCCATGCTTGGCAGTGAATTCGACCAGTTCGCGGACCGGGACGCGGATCGTCGACTCCAGAGGCGCTGCTGCGGGCGCAGGGGGAACTGCCGTTTTCGGCTTGCGGGCGTTCGCGGGTGGTTGTTTCGGAGGTTGGGAAATGGTCACGGCGACGGCATTCTGCAGGGACTGGATGCAGGCGGCGGCAGCGCCGCTGGCGAGGCGCCGGCTTTTTGTCGCGATTCGGGCAATTCGGCACTCGCCATCGCGGGCTCAAGACGTGCAAAAAGCCGGCTATCAGCGATATCCGATCCGCCATGCTCGCCCCCGCTCCCCACCTGCGCGAAGAACAAAGGCTCGCCCTGGTGCGCAGCCTGGAGCGCTATGGCATCGAGCCCGAGCCGCAACTCGAAGAGCTGACCAGGGCGCTGGCGATCGCCCTCGATGCGCCGATCGCGATGATCGACGCCACCGACATCTGGTTCCTGACCTGTATCGGCTTACCGGTACGTAACGGCCCGCGCGAGCAGTCGGTCTGCGGCCACACGATCCTTTTATGCGTCTGCTACCACGCACCACGCCATTTCCCGGACAGCGAACTCGAAGCGCTGCGCCGTTCTGGTCCGTCGCGAACTGCTGTCGAGGCAGGCGCTGAGCCAGACCCGTGCAGCGCTGAAGCAGTGCGAGGCTGATCTCGCCGCCAGTCAGCATCGCTTCGAATCGATGTTCCACAAGGCGGCGATCGGCATCGCCCCGGTCGCCGCCGACGGCCGCTGGATCCAGGTCAACGAGGCACTGCGCCGGATGCTCGGCTATTCGATGGAAGAGCTGCGCCGTTGCACTTTCCAGGACATCACCTTTGCGGGCGATCTCGAAGCCGATCTGGCTCTGGTCCTGCAGCTGGTCGCCGGTGAGATCGAGCGCTACCAGATCGAGAAACGCTACATCCGCAAGGACGGCCGGGTGATCTGGGCCAACCTGTCGGTGACCATCGAGCGCGAGGCTGGCGGCGGTCATCACTTCATTTCCGTGGTCGAGGACATCCAGGCGCGCAAGGAAGCCGAGAACTCGCTGCGCGCGCTGCGTGTGGAACTGGAGCAGAAGGTCGAGACCCGCACCGAAGCGCTGCGCGACGAAGCCCTGGGCCGGCGTCTCGACGAAACCCTGATTCCTTCCGCCCTGCGCCTCGCGCTCGAAGGTCAACACTTTCTTCGCCGATGACGAGGTCGACACGCTGCACGCCGTGCTGGCCCGTGCGCTGGCCGGCGAAACGGTCAGCGGCGAGCACCGGCGCCAGTTCAAGGGTCGGTGGCGGCACTGGTCCTACCGTTATGTGCCGGACTTGAGCGATGGCCAGGTCGTCGGCGTGCACGGCATGGTCATCGACGTCACCGAGCGTCGCGAGCGTGAGCTGGCCAAGGAACGCGACGCCTTGAACGACGAACTGACCGGGCTGATGAACCGGCGCGGCCTGTTCCAGCATCTCAATGCACTCGTCGCGCTGCCGATGCCGCGGGACGTTGCTTCGGCGTGTTGCTGCTCGACCTGAACCACTTCAAGACCATCAACGACAGCCATGGTCACCAGGCCGGCGACGCGGTGCTGCGCGAAGTCGGCCGACGTCTTGGCGGCATCGGCCACGGCGCGGCTGCACGGCTGGGCGGCGATGAGTTCGTGCTGGTCGTCGATCCGCTGCCGGACGATGACGTGGCGCTGGTGCGGATCAGCCACGAGCTGGTCGCGCGCATCGCCGAGCCGATGCTGATCGCTGGCGAGCCGATGTCGGTGACCGCCAGCATCGGTCTGAGCCGCTACCTGCCCGGACAAATCGCTGCCGGCAGCGAAGCGCTGCTGCATGCCGCCGACCAGTCGATGTACCGCGAGAAGGGCCGTCACTCGCCACGCCTGCGCGTGCCGTTCGGACGGCGTTAGCCCGGGAAGGCACAAGGCGCTCGGCCGAGCCTGAGCAGGCTGGCCGTTTCAAGGCTGAAGCCGATCACCGACGGCGACCATCGCGACGTGTGGACCGACATGAAACGCGGAAAAGGGAACGTTTCGGCTCATCCCGCGGCATTAACGCAATTACTAACACTTCTCATTTATATCCATTATCTTACCGGCCCCGTGTTGCCCGATCAGGCGAATGTTCGCCGCTTTTCACCCCGCACCGAGCCATGACCGAAAAAAGCCCAGTACCCGATCCCCGCCGCTCTGTCTTCGCTGCCGGCGTCGTCTTGGCTTTCAGTGTCAACCCTCAGGCGGCGCAGGCTCAGGCCACGGAAGGCGCCGTGCAGTTGGCGCCGGTGCAGGTCATCGGCCAGAGCCCGGATGACGGCTATCACGTGTCAAGCACCGGTACCGCCACCAAGACCGATACGCCGTTGGTCGACGTGCCGCAGTCGATCACGGTGGTGACTCGCGAGCAGGTGCTGGATCAGTCCGCGCAGAACATCGCCGACGTCGTCCGTTATGTCCCGGGTGTGGTGATGGCCCAGGGCGAGGGCAATCGCGAGACCCCGGTGTTCCGCGGCAATGCTTCGACTTCCGACTTTTTCGTCAACGGCTTGCGCGACGACGTTCAGTACTACCGCGACCTTTACAACATCGAACGCGTCGAAGTTCTGAAAGGCCCGAACGCGATGATCTTCGGCCGCGGCGGTGTCGGCGGCGTGATCAACCGTGTAACCCGTCAGGCGAACTGGGACGAGGTCCGGGAAATCTCCCTGCAGGCCGGCAGCTATGCCAACAAGCGGGCGACGGTCGATGTCGGCAGCGGCTTCAACGAGCACGTCTCCGGCCGCATCACCGCGCTCTACGAGGACTCCGACTCCTATCGCGATGGGGTGACGCTGGAGCGCCAGGGCATCAATCCCACGCTATCGCTGCGCACCGGCAAGGACACGCTGGTGACCATCGGCTACGAATACTTCAAGGACGAGCGGGTCGCCGATCGCGGCGTCGCCTCCCAGAACGGCCGGCCGTTCCCTACCGACGAGTCGACCTTCTTCGGCAGCCCCGGGCAGAGCCCGACCGATACCGAGCTGAACGCGACGACGATCGGCATCGAACACAAGTTCGCGTCGAACCTGACGCTGCGCAATCGCACCCTCTATGGCAACTACGACAAGTTCTACCAGAACGTGTTTGCCAGCGGTGCGGTCACGGCCGGCGGCACGGTGCCGATCCAGGCCTACCAGGCGGCGACCGATCGCCAGAACCTGTTCAATCAGACCGACCTGATCTACAGGCTCAACATCGGCAGCTTCGAGCACACGCTGCTCGCCGGTGTCGAAGTCGGCCGCCAGCGAACCGCCAACCTGCGTCTGAGCGGCCAGTTCGCCGACGGTCCGGACGAGGACAGCAATCCGGATGCGACCATTACCGCGCTGGCCAGCAATCCGAATATCGCTGAGCCGCTGGTGGCCTGGGTGGTTGGCGCCAATGACGGCAACAACGCTGGCGTGACCAAGATCGCTGCGGTCTACGCCCAGGACCAGATCCGCATCACGCCGCAGTTCGAGGCCGTGGTCGGCGTCCGTTTCGATCAGTTCAATGTCGATTTCACCAACCGCCGTGCCGACGTTGCAGTGGAGAACCGGCAGATCAAGACCAAGGACAGCCTGATCTCGCCACGCGTCGGCCTGATTTACAAACCGCTCGAACAGGCTTCTGTGTACGCCAGCTATTCGCTGTCCTACCTGCCGCGTTCCGGCGAGCAGCTGGCGTCGCTGTCGCCGACCAACAAGGCCTTCGATCCCGAGGAGTACCGGAATTACGAAGTCGGTGCCAAGTGGGACTACCGTCCGAATCTGTCACTGACCATCGCGGTCTACCAGCTCGACCGCAGCAACGTGATCATTCCACCGGTCAATGCCGGCGATCTTTCCACGCTCGGCGACGGCGCACGCACCCAGGGTATCGAGCTGGGTGTCGGCGGCAAGGTCACCAAGGCCTGGAGCATTGCCGGCGGCTACGCCTATCAGGACAGCAAGCTGACCGCGACCACTGGCGCCACGGCGCGAGACGGCGCCAGGACCGCGAACCTGCCATACAACACTTTCTCGCTGTGGAATCGCTACGACTTCACGACCGCCTGGGGTGCCGGCGTCGGGGTCTTCACGCGCAGCGCCATGTACACCTCGACCAGCAATGCGGTGCAGCTCGACGGCTACACCCGCGTCGACGGCGCGATCTTCTACACCTTCAGCCCCAAGCTCCGCGCGCAACTGAACGTCGAGAACCTGCTCGGCAAGGACTACTACGTCAACGCGCATACCGACAACAACATCCTGCCGGGCGCGCCGGCCAACTTCCGGGCCAGCGTCACCGCCAGTTTCTGACCGCTAGCGTCCCAGGACGGCAGCGGTCTCGGTACGTGCCGGTCCGAGGCTGCCGTCTCATCGGCCAGGCCACCGTGTCCGCGAGGGTGAGCAGCGCTCCTGGGATGACGAGGCCGGGTTCGGGATTCGCTTCAGGCTCATGAAGCTGGCGGCAGCTCGGCAAGCTGGCCGAGGGCGTGGTCCAGCAGCAGGCTGCGAACTGCCGGGGAGATGTCGCGTGAGCGGCGCGTGGTTTCGTCGATCAGCACCAGTACCGATTCGGCAACCGCGATGCAGTGCTCGGCGACGAACAGGCCCTGGACCATGCGGCAGGAGCGGGTGCCGATCCTCGACACGCCGGTGCCGACCTCGACCTCGGCTGGCCAGTAGGCCTCGCTCAGGTATTTGATTCGGAACTCGGCAAGCACCAGCAAGGCGCGTGGCTCGGCGTCCGGCGCCATGAAGCGGCGCAGCAGAATCGCCCGGCCGGTTTCGGCGAACGCGGCAAAGGCCAGGTTGTTGGCATGGCCGGCCATGTCGGTGTCCGACCAGCGCACATGCTCATGAATCCAGTGGCCGTAGGTGCCGCGCTGCTTCAGGCGTGGGTCGGCAAGCGGATCGCTGGGCGGCACGGTGGCCTGGCAATGACTGCTGGGGTTCATCGGCAATTGAAGGGATATGGATGGGCGGGGCGCTATTAGAGCTAGTTTGCCTGGCTGCCGACCCGGTCTTGCAGACCTCGCCCCAGGTCTGTCCAGACAGCGATAGCGCAGCAGGTCGAAGGCGTTCTTCGCCTGGGGCGATCCGGACGGCGCACGATCGAGGCTGGAATCGGCCGGTACCGGCTCGTCGGTCCTGATCAAGCCTGCGGTGCAGCAGCGAACAATCACCGCTCAAGCACCGGATGCCCGGCGACCGCGTTCACGGTCGCCGGGGTCGGCGCGCTGTCCACAGCACTCCCTCAGCCTTGCTCCTCCACTCCGCGGTCGAGTGCAACTCCCTCGCCGTCGACACACGGGGCACATCTCCTCCCGTGAACGCGCCCGGCTGCGCGGGCTTGGTTCACGACACCTTGCTATCTACTGGGCAACGAAGGCTCGTATTCATAGGCGGCTGCCGGTTCGGCTCGGGCGACGATCACCTCCAAGATGCCGCCGTCGCCGATTGTCAGACCCGTTGCATCGCGATGCGCTGCTGATGCGGCAGATCCATGGTTCAGCCGGAATGTCTGGAAGTCATCAAGTGCCAGGACGACATCAATGCCTTGCGCCGCACCCGCACATGGTAGGGCAGCTGGCGCTCGCGCGGAAAGCGGCGTGCGGCTTCCCGCAGCAGATGTTGTCGTCGCTCGGCAGCCTGGCGGCATCAGGGCTTGGCGAAGCCGGACAGCAGGTTGGGCCCGAAGGCATAGACCACCATCAGCAGGATGGTGAGCAGCAGCAGCCAACCGCCGATGACGCTGCGCCAGGGATTCGGCGCGTGGCGCAGCTCCATGAAATCGAGGATTACCAGCCGGCCCTTGATCGCGGCGATCGCCAGGGTGGCGGCACCGGCGGCGATGCCGACCAGGCCGTCGGCGCGCACCCAGAAGGTCGCGGCCGTGGCGAGCACCAGGATCAGCCAGGTGCGATGCGGATTGTGCAGGAAGGCGGGCATGGGATCGCTCGGCCTCAGCGCAGCAGGTAGAGCAGCGGGAACAGGAAGATCCACAGCAGGTCGACCATATGCCAGAACGTCGCACCGGTCTCCAGGCCGCGGGTATTGCCCGAGTGATATTTACCGTTACGGGCATTGCTCCAGAGCACGATCAGCACCACGGTGCCGCCGATCACGTGGATCAGGTGGATCATGGTCAGCGCGAAATAGAAATTGAAGAAGGTGTTGGTGGTCAGCGTCAGGCCGGCCGCGAACTTGGCCGAGTACTCGAAGTACTTGATGACCATGAAGCCGATGCCGAGCGCGATGGCCAGCGCCAGATAGCGGGGCACTGCTGCAATCTTGTCCTTGCGGGCCGATTCGATCGCCGTCACCACCGCCCAGGAGCTGGTCAGCAGGAACAGCGTGTTGATCACGCCCAGGGTCCGGTCCAGCGTCAGCTGGGACTCGTTGAACAGATCGACTGCCAGCGCCCGGTAACCGACATAGGCGACGAAGAACATGCCGAAAGTCATCAGCTCGGCAAAGATCAGGAACCAGATGTCGGGATCGCCGGGCAGGCGCCGAGCCGGCGTCGATTCAGCGGCGGCGGGAGCGGTCAGCTCGACGGGCATGGTGGGGTTTCGTGCGGGGTGAGCGTGGATCAACCAACTCCTTCCCCGCCAGGGGAAGGAGTTGGAATGCGCAATCAGGCCGCTGCGAGCCGGCCGGCACCCACGGGCTCGGCGACATTCATCCGCCGACGGATTTCCTTGATCATGAAAACGCTGGCGGTGGAGTACCAGCAGAGCCAGCAGAAATACGGGAAGTAGAAGCTCAGCACGCCGCTCCAGGCGAACGGACCGTCCTTCATCACGCCGGTGAGGCTGGCCGGGAAGAAGCTGATGCCGCACCAGATGGTCAGGTAGCAGACCCAGCGCGGGAACAGTGGCACCTTGCTCTTGTCGGCGAGGCCGACGAGGGCGGCGGCGACCATCTGCAGGGTGGTGCAGGCGTACTGCAGGTCGATGCACAGCCAGCCGGTATCGGTCATCAGCTGGAACGTCTCCGGGCTCGCTTCCGGACGGAAGGCGGCGACGGCCCAGAACATCGCGCTGAACGACACCACCATCACGGTGAGGGCGCCACCGATCAGCTGCAGATAAGACAGGATCGGCATATTCCTGCCTTCGATGCGCTGCATCTGGCCGGCGAGCACGCAGGTCCATGGCATGTACAGGCAGACGGTGATCATCGAGATGATGAAGCCGAGGCGGATCTCGCCGAGGCTGCCGAGGTAACGCGCCTTGAGCGCTTCGGCACTCAGCGACGGCGACGGGTTCGGAAAGTTGTGGCCGAAGCCCAGCCAGAAAATGATGAAGGTGATCACGAACGCCGGACCACACCAGGCACTGATCAGCTGGTACCGCAGACTCGTTTTCTCATCCATTTCCTGTTCTCCCCTGCGTGGTGTCGATCGATGTCGACGGACTCATCAAAACGTTCGGAGACCACCGATCAGGCGGCCGCACTCATTGCACGCGCACTGTTGTCGAGCGACACGATCAGCTTGCGCAGCAGCGTGTCGAGCAGCGCGAACTCCTCGTCGCTCAGGCCCGAGAACGCGCGTTCCAGCGGCTCGATCATCTTCGGCACGATGTCGCGCACGGCCTGGCGGCCGACGGCGGTGATCGCGATTTCGTGACGACGGGCGTCCCGGGCATGGACACTGCGGGTGACGAGGCCAGCCTGGACCAATTCCTCGAGGATGCGCGTGGTGTTGGCGCGGCTGGTGCCGATCATTTCGCTGAGCTCGCTCGGTGCCGCCGAACCCTGTTCACTGGCGACCAGGAGGCATAGCGCGTGGAAGGCGTGCTCGCTGGTGCCGATGGCGCGGAACACCGGTTCGAAGAAGTTGCCGAGGCCGAAGGCGCTGATGCGGATCAGGCGAACCATCACCGTCGGCGCCATCGGCATGTCGGGCAGCGCCCGCGCCATGCGCGGCGTGCTCGATTCGACGGCCGACAGACGCTCGATTCCTTTCATGATGATCGCTCGATAGTTCATCGATGAACGATATGCTTGCATATTAGTTTGGCAATGACAATCGGCGTTCGTCAGGCCGTCCTCTCGCCTCGAGCGGCGAGGGTCCGCGCTGGGTCTTCCCCATGAGCCGGGAAGACAGGGATGCCCGGCGGCTACAGGCAGATGCGCCGGAAGTCGCCGAGCAGCCGGCCGAGCGTGACAAGAAAGCGTGCCGCCGCTGCATCGTCGATCACCCGGTGATCCCAGGACAGGTTCAGCGGCAGCATCAGCCGGGGTGCGAACTGCACGCCGTCCCACTTCGGTTTCAGATCGGCGCGAGTAATGCCGAGGATCGCCCCTTCCGGCGCGTTGATGATCGGCTTGAAGCCGGTGCCGCCAGCTCCGCGGTTTCTTGGGCGATCGGCCGCAGGCCCTTGCGGTCGGGTCGCAGGTCACCGGCGCCCCCAGGCCGTTCGGCGTGTCGGCGGCGAAGCCGATGCGGAAGTAGCGCTTCAGCACCAGTTCCTCGCCGTCGAGCGAGATGATGTCAGCCTCGTCGAAATTGGTGAGGTAGTGAAATCGATCTGCGGCTAGGGCGCTAGGTTCAGCCAGCTGCCGGTGGTGGCCTCAGCCCCAGCTGCGGGGCGGGGCGTCGGCCCTTCGCCGCCGGCGAGGGGCTGCTCGATCCCTACGGGCAGGAACACCGGCCGGTCGCCGCGCGCAACACCAAGTGGGGGCTTTCACCTTCATGAACCACTTCGTCATCGGGGTTGAAGTGGCGAGGCTCGGCAACAAGCTGGTGCCAGTCAGAAGCTTCGCTGCATCGGCGCCGCGCGATTCGATAGGCTGCGCCCATCGACACAGCGAAGAAGACGGCCAAGTCACCGGCCGCCGAGCAGGTGCTCGGCCTGATCATCCGCGGCCAGGGTGAAGGCCGGCTGCGCGGCCGCGATCCGGCTGCGATCCGGCGGAACTGGCCCCCACGATCGGCTACATCGACGACTTCGTGTTTCTCCGAATCCGCCCCCCTAGCGACGCTTGCGCGGGCTGCTGGCCTGCGCCGCCGGGCTGTCGGCAAACGCGGTGCTGGCGCTGATATAGCCGAGTGATTCGGCGAGGCGATCCAGTTCCGCGCCGTTGCGCTCGCCGACGAAGCGTGCGCAGTACATGACGATCATCCAGCTTAGGACTTCGGCGACATCGTCGGTCGCGCCGGGACGGCTGCGGCCCTTGTCCTTGACGATGTCCAGCGACAGGCGACTCTGGGCGCAGATCCGGTCGACCATCGTCCGGTACAGGTCGGCGACGTTCTGGTCGTAGGGCGCGGTGTCATTGACCGCCGCCATGATCGCCTGATGCTTCTTGAAGGTGCGGACCATGCCGACCAGTGCTTGCCGCAGCTCCAGGTGCTGGGCGTCCTCGGCGTTGCTGAGCCAGGTGCCGGTGCTGGCGATGATCTCTTCGGTGACCTGGCTCATCAGCCGGGCGACCAGTTCGCCCTTGTCGCGGAAATGCAGGTAGAAGGTGCCGCGAGCGATGCCGGCTTCGTCGGTCAGCTGTTCGACCGTCAATGTTGCAAAACGATGCCCCTGTTCGAGCAACCGCTCCATCGCGGCGAGCAGACGCTCCTCGATCGTCAGCTTCGGCTGGTCGCCATGTTTGGCGCGGGTACGCCGTGTCGGGCGGGGTTCGATACGCGCCATGTCGTCTTGATTCCGGAGAGTGGACGGATGATAAACGGGCTGCCTGCCGTGCCGGTCATCGGCTTCGCAAGCAGTGGTCTGGCGATCTTCTTGCCGTTATGTCTATTGAAAATTGACGTTGTGTCAATTTTCGGCAATTCTATGATCGTATGCACCCAGACGATCACCGTCCGCATCGTCGAGAGAGTGCCGCACGCCTGCCTGATCCTGCCGTTTCGGGAGCGCGGGCGACAACACCGCGAGGAGCCGAGATGACCGCCGACAAGAGCCAGCCTTCAGCGGCCTGGATCGCCGAGTTACGCCAGCGCTTTCCGACCGAGCGCGAGATCGATCGGGTGCTGACCCGCAAGATGCAGCGCCGCGCCGGCCCAGGCTTCAAGCCCCTGGCACTGGAGACCTTGGTCGACGGTGTCCGCTCGCTGCTCGATGCCGAATTGAGCACGCCATACGAGCTGCGCGACGCGCGCTGGCTGTCCGGCGGCGCCTCGAAGCTGCAGATGGCGTTCACGCTGGAATGGCAGCACCCGCAGGACGGGCTGTCGTGCACGCTGATGGTGCTGCGCATGGAGCCCAGCGAATCGATCGTCGAGACCAGCCGCCTCCGGGAGTTCCAGCTGATCCGCGCGATGGAAGGCATCGTGCCGGTGCCGCCGGTCTACTGGTGCGATTCCGAAGGCGATCACCTGCCGTATCCGGCGTTGATCTATGGCTTCGCGCCCGGTGTCACCAAGCCGAGCACCGCCGCCAGCGGCGTCAGTGGTTTGGGCACGCAGTTGCCGGCAGACCTGCGCGCCAAGCTGGCGCCGCAGTTCGTCGAGCATCTGGCGAAGATCCATACCGCGGACTTCCGCAACAAGGGCCTCGATGCCTTCGACATTCCCGAAGTCGGTACCACGCAGTGCGCCGAGTGGGGCCTGAACTGGTGGGAACGCGTCTGGGAAGAGGATTCCGACGAGGACGTGCCGCTGATGCGCCTCGCCGCCGCCTGGCTGCGCGCGAACCTGCCGGTGCTCGATCGCGCGGTGATCGTCCACTCAGACTACCGCCTCGGCAACTTCCTGTTTACCGAGCACGACACTCAGATCAGCGCCTGGCTGGACTGGGAACTGGGCCGCATCGGCGATCGCCATCAAGACCTCGCCTGGACCACCAGCCGTGCCTTTGGCGCGATGGCCGAAGACGGCGAGACCTTCCTGACCTCGGGCCTGATGCCGGAAGCCGAGTTCATCGCCGCCTATGAAAAGGCCACGGGACTGAGCGTCAATCCGAAGACCGTGCATTGGTACAAGGTCTACAACGATTACATGATGGCCACGCTCAGTCTGGCCACCGGCTACCGGGCCGCCCGCGGCGGCAAGACCCATCAGGACGTGCTGGTCACCTGGCTGATCGGTATCGGGCCGATGCTGCTGGAAGAGATGCGCACCTTGATCGAGCAGGGGAACTGACATGCAGATGAGACCTCAGATTCAACTCCAGTCGGTTATCAAGGCGCTCAGCGACGTCGTACTTCCGGCGATCGATCCGAACAACAAGCCGGCGGTCGAGCAGGGCAAGCTGTCGATCGGCCTGCTGGCGCTGCTGTCGCAGCAGCTGCCGATGCAGTTCTGTTTCGACTGCGACGAACTGGCCCGGCTGATCGCCACCAGCCGCGAACTCAGTGTCCACGCGCAAGGTGGGGCAGGCACGCAGACCGCACTGGCTGCCTTGAACGAAGCGGTGCTGGTCGCCGGCCTCAGCCTCGATGCCGCGCGCAGCTCGCCGACCGATATCGAAACGCAGGTGCGTGCGCTGCGCCTCGCCGCTGGCGCGCTGATTACCGAAGTTCATCGCGATGGCGACGTCGCCTGCCGGCCGAAGATCCAACAGGCGGTGCTGGCGATGTCGAAGGAACAGCTGCTGCGTGACCGCTCGATGATGCTGATGCAGGGCTGGGAGCCTGATCCGAAAGCGATTCCGCCGCTCGACGAACTGCTCGCCCGCTGACACGCCGAACCCTTGCCGAGAAAACGACCATGACCATGCCTGCAGCTCCCCGCATCCTTCCCGTGCTGGACCCCATCAACGACGGTCGCCACCAGCTGCGTAACCTGCCGCTGGAACGTGAATCGATCCCCTACGTGATCGCGCTGCCCGAACACGGTATCGCCGCGTTCGTCTACACCTGGGTGACCAAGGACAACCTTGCCGGCTCCGCACTCGCGGCCTATGGTCCCGGCATCGGCGATACGCCGGTGTTCGAAGCCGTCGACGGCATCCCGATGGGCCCGGAGAAGAACTTCGACGACTGGCAGGTCGGCAAGCTGCATCTCGCGCAGGACCTGAAGATGAAGACCGCGAAGTTCAGGGTTGTCACCGATCGGGTCGTCATAGAAGCGGAGTACGAGGGGCTGCACCCGGCCTATGCCTACAGCTTCCATCCGGACGGCTGCCCGGCGTTCGCGGCGACTGATCGTCTCGAACAGGCAGGCCGCGTCCGCGGCACCATCCGCGTCGACGGCAAGGCGCTGGCCTTCGACACTTTCTGCGCCCGTGACCATTCCTGGGGCAGCCGTGACTGGGCCGGTCCGCAGCACTGGAAGTGGCTGCACGCCTACAACGACGGCACCCAGGTGCATTTCTGGAACATCGAGATCGGCGGCCGCAGTGAGCTGCGCGGCTATCTGAACCGCGACGGCCAGTTCGCCGAAGTCGCCAAGGTCGACGTCTCGTTCACCACGGACGCCCGCTATCACCAGAAGACCATCTCGGCGACGGTGACCGACAGCATCGGCCGCAAGGTGCAGGTCGAAGGCGACTACTTCGCGACGCTGGTGATGCCGCCGGTGCCGACCTGCGCGCTGGTCGAAGGCGCGATGCGCTGCACGATCGATGGCGCGCCCGCGGTCGGCTGGACCGAATTCATGTGGCCGACCGACTACCTGCAGTATCTGCAGAGCCTGCAGGGCTGAAGCTTTTGCGGTGGGCGCCTGATCCAGCAATCCCCCCAAGGGATCGGGCGCCCCTTTTTCTTGACGACGAGCCGGCTGGTCAAGGCGGGGCAGTCGTCGACTGGCGCAGGAGCGAGTCCATGATCAAACCGCAGGATGCCGAGTTCCATTTCAAACCCGATTTCCACTGGCAGTAGGTGGAAACATGAGGTCGACTGTGTCGACACTGGCGACCGCAGCTGGGGGCCGCGCCCGGAGCGCGACAATTCTTCGGTGATCTGGTGGCATGCGAGCTTCGGCGAGAGCCTGACCGCCCACCTGTTCGTCGCTCACGACCTGGCGAAGACCAACGACTACGGCAAGCGGGTCAGTGGCTATGTGCTCGAAGACGGCAAGACCTATGGCATCAAGGAGTGCCGCGGCACCCAGGAGTATCGGAAAGCGGTGCCGATGGGGGTGCACTGGAAATCGTCGATGTCCGCGGCAGGAATTTCCAGATGAGCTACTCGGCGCTGAACAGCTGCTACTGGGCGCCGTATCCGTCGAATACCTATTTGCAGAGCTTCATGCGGGTCAGCTGCGAAGGGCGCCTCGGCTACGGTGTCCAGCAGATCGGCCTGAGCCGGCTTACTTGACTCGCAACCGGGACGCGATCCGCGCTCGCTGTCGATCGGTCGGCGAGCGCGCGGCACGCGGTTCCATAACCAGAACGAGAGGAGAGAGGCATGGTCGTCGTGGACAAGAACCGTCCCAGCCCCGAGTGGATCGCCGAGCTGCGTCGACGCTTCCCCTGCGAAACCGAGATCGACCGGGTGCTGACCCGCAAGCTCGAACGGCGGGCTGGCCCGCCGTATGCACCGGTGACTCTGGCACAGCTGCAGGCCGGCACCGAGTCCCTGCTCAGGACCCAGCTGGCGACACCGTTCACGGTGCGCGATTGCCGCTGGCTGTCTGGTGGCGCGTCGAAGCTGCAGATGGCGTTCACGCTCGACTGGACCCACCCCGGCGTCGGTCGCACGGCAACACCGCTGGTTCTGCGCATGGAGCCTTCCGAAGCGATCACCGAAACCAGTCGTCTGCGCGAGTTCCAGATCATCAAGGCACTCGAAGGGGTAGTGCCGGTGCCGCCGACCTACTGGATCGACGCGCTCGGCGATCACCTCCCATACCCCGCGATCGTCTACGGCTTCGCCGAAGGCGTGACCAAGCCCTCGAAGTCGAGCAGCGGCGTCAGTGGCGTCGGCACCTTCATGCCACCGGAAGTGCGTGAACCACTCGGTGCGCAGTTCGTCGAGCACTTGGCGCTGACTCACACCTTCGACTGGCGGAAGGCCGAGCTAGGGGCCTATGACGTTGCTGAGCCCGGGACCAGGGCACTGGAATGGGCGCTCAATCATTGGGAGAGGGTCTGGGAAGAAGACGCCAACGAAGACGTGCCGCTGATGCGCCTTGCGATGGCCTGGCTACGTCGGCATATGCCGCCGGTCGACCATGTCTCGGTGGTCCACGGCGACTACCGGCTCGGCAACTTCCTGTACACCGAGGACGACCGACGGATCTCCGCCTGGCTGGACTGGGAGCTAGCCTACTTCGGTGATCGCCATGAGGATCTGTCCTGGGCGGCCAAGCGGGCCTTCGGCCACCTCGACGAGGACGGCAAGACCTTCCTGGTCGGCGGCTTCATATCACGCCAAGCTTTCTATGCCCGCTATGAGCAGGCCTCGGGCCTGAAGGTCGATCCGAAGCGCATGCAGTACTACGACATCTTCAACAACTACAAGGCGATCACCATCGTGCTGGCCACCGGCTATCGCGCGCCGCGCAACGGCAAGACCCACCAGGACGTGCTGGTCAGCTGGCTGGCCGGCATTTCCTATCCATTGCTCGAAGAGCTGCGGACCCAGCTGGCTGAGGTGCTCTGACATGGAACTGCGTCCCGCCTTCCAGATTCCGGCGCTGATCAAGGCGCTGACCGACGTGGTGATCCCGGCCGTCGACCCGGCCAACAAGCTGGCCCAGGAACAGGCCCAGCTGATCGTCGGCACCCTGCATCTGATGGCGCAGCGGCTGCCGCTGCAGTACCGCTACGATCGTCATGAGCTGGACAGCTTCATCGCCCTGGCCGACGAGCTAGCCAGCCATGGCGCGGCCATTGCCGAGGCGGCGGCAGCTCTGTCGGCACTTGCGGACGGCGCCGCCGGTGGCCGCGCGCTGCTGGCCCGCGCCGGTGTCGAGCCACCACAACTCGAAGCAGCCAACCGGCGCCTGCGCGAGCAGATTGGTGCGGTGGTCAGCGCTGCCGCGGCTGCCGCCGACAGCCCGGCGCTGCAGGCTCTGAATCGGGCAGTGCTGGTACATTCCAAGGATCTGCTATTGCGCGAGCGCAGCTGGCTGGCGATACAGGGCTGGGAAGGCAAGGAGCCTGCCCACCTGCCGTCGGTCGAGACGCTGATCGCTGACTGAAGCTGCTGTCGCAAGGCCCCGGAAAGCAACCCGATGCTTCGAGCATCGGGCTGCCGGCCAGGCGGTGGCCCTCTAATTGCTTCCATTTGGTCCCCCGGTGCGCCGAGGGACTTGCAGGTCGCATTCCCCCTCGTGCCGCGCCAAGCCGGCGCCCAGAAAAGGCGCGCAACGAGGAGTTTGCGTGTATGAGTGATGGCCCCGAGAAGCGGCTGGTGATGAACGTGCTGATGACCGCCGATATGGCGAACTTCAGCGGCAATGTTCATGGCGGTCGCATTCTTTCCCTGCTCGACGGCGTGGCCTATGCCTGTGCGGCACGCTACAGCCGGCGCTACGTCGTGACGCTTTCGGTCGATCAGATGTTCTTCAAGGAGCCGATCCACGTCGGCGACCTCGTCACTTTCAAGGCTACGGTCAACCACACTGGCCGCAGCTCGATGGAAGTCGGCATCCGGGTCGAAGCCGAAGATCTGAAAAGTGGCCTGCGCCGCCATACCAATACTTGCTACTTCACCATGGTCGCGCTCGATGACAACCGCAAGCCGGCCGCGGTGCCACCGCTGGAACTGCACACCGACGAAGAGCGCCTGCGTTACACCGCTGCCGAGCGGCGTCGCGATCAGCGGAAGGCTCAGGCGGCAAGCTCAGGACGATGATCCCGCGCTGGCGGACATGATCCCTGGCTGAAAACAAAAACGGCGCCCGAAGGGCGCCGAATGCTGCAGACCGCGTTGTTTGGTCGGGGCGACAGGATTTGAACCTGCGACCACTTGCCCCCCAGGCAAGTGCGCTACCAGGCTGCGCTACGCCCCGATGTATGAATTGTAACCCGCCAAAGCCGGCTTGCGGGCCGTGAATGTGTGTTGATCCGCTGCCATGACTCAGACCGGCCAGCGGTCGAGCAGGGACTGCAGTTCGTTGCGGATGTCCTGCAAGTGCTGCTGGCGCTGGCTACCGGGCACGATCGACGAATTCGCGGCCACGGTCGGCACCGGCGGCCGGATGATCTGGGTGCCGATTTCGGCTCGCGGCTGCTCCTTGAGACGCAGGCGGGCGGCGCCGATCGTGTAGCCCTGCTCGTACAGCAGGCTGCGGATGCGGCGCACCATTTCGACATCGTCGTGCTGATAGTAGCGACGATTGCCGCGCCGTTTGGCCGGCTTGAGCTGCGGGAATTCCTGTTCCCAGTAGCGCAGCACATGGGCCTTCACGCCACACAGCTCGCTGACTTCACCGATCGCGAAGTAGCGCTTGCTCGGAATCTCCGGCAGCGGCTCGAGCTTATGTGTCTGCTTCATCAACACTCACTCGCAAGCGCAGCTTCTGGCCCGGGCGGAAGGTGACGACACGGCGCGCCGAGATCGGAATTTCTTCGCCGGTCTTGGGATTCCGCCCGGGACGCTGGCTCTTGTCACGCAGTTCGAAATTGCCGAAGCCCGATAATTTCACTTCCTCGCCGTGTTCCAGGCGCTCGCGCACCTCTTCAAAGAAGTGGTCGACAAACTCCTTGGCTTCACGCTTGTTGAGCCCGAGTTCCTCGAACAGGGCTTCGGCCAACTCGGCTTTGGTCAACGCCACGTCGCTACTCTCTTACCGATCCACCCAACCGGGCCTGAACGCTGGCGGCCACTTGCGCGGCAACGGCGTCGACTTCTTCAACATTCAGGGTGCGTGAATAGTCCTGAAAAATCAAGCCGAAGGCGACGCTTTTACGCCCCGCCGGCAGGCCGGTTCCGCGATAGACGTCGAAGGTCTGCAGCGACTTGAGCAAGGGTCCGGCGGCTTCGCGGATGACTTCGGCGAGCGCCTGCGCGGCAACGACTTCATCGACGACGAAGGCGAGGTCGCGACGCGAGGACGGGAACTCGGAGACGCCGCCCGGCACGGGCAGGGCGAGACCGCGCACGGTGGCCCAGTCGAGTTCGAACAGGTACAGCGCTTCGCTGATATCCAGCGCCTCAGCCAGACGCGGATGCAGGGCGCCAAGCCAGCCGACCGCGACGCCGTCACGGGTGATCCGGGCGGTGCGTCCCGGGTGCAGGGCCGGATGCTGGCCCGGTTCGTAGCGGAGCGCGTTGCCGAACAGCGCTTCGAGATCGGCCTTGGCATCGAAGAAGTCGGCGGCGCGCGTCGCGGCCCCCCATTGCTCGGGAAGCTGTGGGCCGGCGATCAGGCCGGCGAGTTTGGTTTGCTCGCGATTGCCGTTGCCGTCCAGGGCGTAGACCGCGCCGGCCTCGAACAGCCGCGCGCGCTTCTGCTGGCGCTGGCGGTTGTACTGCCAGGTTGGGATCAGGCCACTCCAGATCGTCGTCCGCATTACCGCCATGGTTTCGGCGATCGGGTTGTCGAGCAGCACCCCCGGCGTTTCGGGGTCAAGCTGCGCCTGGATCTTCGGATCGACGAAGCTGTAGGTGACGACTTCCTGGTAGCCGCGCGCGATCAGCGCGTCCTTGACGCGGTCCAGCGTGCGCTCGGTTTCCTTCGAGGAAAACGGCGCCAGTTCGGCAGCATAGACACGTGGCGCGATGTTGTCGTAGCCATGCAGGCGGCCGATTTCCTCAACCAGATCGGCTTCGATGCGCAAGTCGTAGCGGTGCGGAGGCACCTTGGCGATCCAGCTATGTGCCCCGGTTGGCGTGACCGTCAGGCCAAGGCTGTGCAGCAGTGGCACAACGCGCTCGGCCGGGATTTCGCAGCCGAGCAGGCGGGTGATCTGCGAATGGCGCAGCGCGATTTCGGCGACATGGTTGGGCGCCACGCCGACCTCGACGATCGGTCCAGCCTTGCCGCCGCAGATCTGCTGCACCAGCGCGGTGGCGCGCTCGACGGCTTGGCGCTGCAGGGCCGGATCGACGCCGCGCTCGAAGCGGTAGCGGGAGTCCGAGAGCAGCTTGTGGCGACGGCCGGAGGTAGCGATCGACACCGGCTCGAAGCAGGCAGCTTCGAGGAAGATCGCGGTGGTCTGCGTCGAGCAGCCGGACGCGGTGCCACCCATGACGCCGGCCAGTACCAGCGGGCCGCTGTCATCGGTGATCAGCAGATCGCGCGTATCGAGAGCGATGGTCTGCTCGTTGAGCAGCTTCAGTTGTTCGCCGGCTTTCGCGCGGCGGACGCGGATTGCGCCCTTCAGTCGATCGGCGTCGAAGCCGTGCATCGGCTGGCCGAGTTCGATCATCACGTAGTTGGTGATGTCGACGACCGGGTGGATAGTGCGAATGCCGGAGCGGCGCAGGCGCTCGCTCATCCAGTCCGGCGTACGGGCGTTCGTGTTCAGACCGATGACAACGCGGCCGACATAGTGCGGGCAGCCGATGTGGTCGTCGACGATCACATTGACGCGCGCTTCCGGTTCGACGACTGCCGGACGGATGCGCGGATGCGTCACCTGCAGGCGATACAGCGCCGCAGTCTCGCGGGCGAGGCCGGCGATGCTCAGGCAGTCGCCGCGGTTCGGCGTCAGTTCCAGCACGATCGAATTGTCGGCAAGGCCGAGATGGGTCGCGATTGGCGTGCCGGGCTTCGCGGTTGAATCGAGTTCGAGCAGGCCCTCGGATTTTTCGGCCAGCCCCAGCTCGGAAGCCGAGCACAGCATGCCGCTGGACTCGACGCCGCGCAGCGCGGCTTTGCCAATCTGGGTGCCGTTCGGCAGCACCGCACCCGGCAGGGCGGCCGGAATCAGGATGCCCGGTCGCGCATTGGCGGCACCGCAGACGATCTGCAGCACCTCACCGGTGCCGGCATCGACTTCGCAGACTCTCAGGCGATCAGCCTGCGGATGCGGCGTCGTGCTCAGGATCTTGCCGACGACAATGCCTTTCGGCAGCACGGCGAGCATCGGTTCCGCTTCGGCTTCCAGGCCGGCCATGTTCAGCTTGTGCGCGAGTTCGGTGGCGGTGGCCGCAGGGTTGACCCACTCGCGGAGCCAGTTTTCGCTGAGTTTCACTTGAACTGCTCCAGAAACCGCAGATCGTTGTTGAAGAACAGTCGCAGGTCATCGACGCCATAGCGCAGCATGGTCAGGCGTTCGACACCCATGCCGAAGGCGTAGCCGGTGTAGCGTTCGGGGTCGATACCGACCGCGGCCAGCACGTTCGGGTGGATCACGCCGCAGCCCAGCACTTCGAGCCAGCGAGTGCCCTTTTCGGGGTCGCCCCAGCGGATGTGGACGTCGGCGCCCGGTTCGACGAACGGGAAGTACGAAGGCCGGAACAGCGCTTCGACCTCGCGCTCGAAGAATAGCGACAGGAACTTCTGCAGGTCGTGCTTCAAGTCGGCGAGGCCGACGTTCTCGGCGACGTACAAGCCTTCAACCTGATGAAACATCGGACTGTGGGTACGATCGAAATCGACGCGGTAGACGCGGCCCGGACAGATGATGCGGATCGGCGGTTTCCGGTCGAGCATCGTGCGCACCTGCACCGGACTCGTGTGGGTGCGCAGCAGGCGGGCGCCATTCAGCGCGTAGAAGGTGTCCTGCATCGCCCGCGCCGGATGCGATTCCGGGATGTTCAGGGCCTGGAAGTTGTGCCAGTCGTCCTCGATCTCCGGACCCTGGACCGACTCAAAGCCCATGGCGTTGAAGATCTGCTCGATGCGGCGGATCGTTCGCGACACCGGATGCAGGGCGCCGGCGGGTTCGCCGCGGCCGGGCAGGGTGACGTCGACGGTCTCTGAAGCCAGGCGGCGTTCGAGTTCGGCATCGGCGATCGCGCGGGCGCGCGCTTCGAGCTGGGCCGACAGCTGCTCCTTGACCTTGTTGACCTGCTCGCCGAAGGCCTTGCGCTGCTCGTGCGGCATCGCGCCGAGGCTCTTCAGCAGGTCGGTGACTCGGCCTTTTTTTCCGAGCAAGTCGACCCTGAGAGCTTCGATCGCGCGCGGGTCGGCGGCGGCGGCGATATCGGTCTGCGCGCTGCCCAGCAGTTCGTCAAGATTGGGAGTGGAGATGGCGTTCATGGCACCGGGAGCTCAAGACATCTGGAATTCGGGGTGAATTCTGGAGGCACAAAAAAGGGGAGAGGCGAAAGACGCCGCTCCCCCGTTTTGCAGCCGGACTGCTTAGGCGGCGAGCTTGGCCTTCGCCTGCTCGACAAGCTGGGCGAACGCCGGCTTGTCGTGGATCGCGATGTCCGAAAGCATCTTGCGGTCGATCTGAATTTCAGCCAAGGACAGGCCATGGATGAACTTCGAATACGACAAGCCCAGCTCGTTCGACGCTGCATTGATGCGCTGGATCCAGAGGGCGCGGAATTCGCGCTTCTTGACCCGGCGATCGCGGTAGGCGTACTGGCCCGACTTGATGACCTGCTGCTTCGCTGCGCGGAATACGCGGCCGCGGGCGCCGTAATAGCCCTTGGCCTTCTTCAGCAGCTTCTTGTGACGCGCGCGGGCGGTTACGCCGCGTTTGACTCTTGCCATCTCTAATTACCTTTCGATGTTTTGTTCGCTGAGCGAATCTTCTATGTAAGCGACACTTCTACAGCTTGGTGACGCCAATGAACCCGAAGATTCAGGCGTACGGGAGCAGCTGACGGACTTCTTTATTGTCCGAGGCATGCACCATCGTCGGCCCACGCAGGTCGCGGATGCGCTTGGGCGATTTCTTGGTCAGGATGTGGCGCTTGAAGGCGCTCGAGCGCTTGAAGCCACCCTTTGCAGTGCGGGAAAAGCGCTTGGCGGCGCCCTTGTTGGTCTTCAGCTTCGGCATTTCTACGACTCCAATGTGTAAGTGATTCCATCAACCCTTGGCAGGTTGACTTCAGTGTTTGCGCGGGCCCATCACCATGATGGCCTGCTTGCCTTCGAGTTTCGGGTGCTGCTCGACCAGCGCCAGTTCATCCAGTTCAGCCTTCAGGCGATCGATCAGCTTGAAGCCCAGATCCTGATGGGCCAGTTCGCGACCCTTGTAGCGGATCACGATCTTGACCTTGTCGCCTTCCTCGAGGAATTCCTTGCAGTGCTTCAGCTTGGTCTGGAAGTCGCCTTCCTCGGTCGTCGGGCGGAACTTCACCTCCTTGACCTGGATCTGCTTCTGCTTCTTCTTGGCGGCTTGCTGCTGCTTGTCCTTCTGGTAGATGTACTTGCCGTAGTCCATGATCTTGCAGACCGGTGGATCGGCATTCGGCGACACTTCTACCAGGTCAAGCCCGGCCTCCTCGGCTTTCGCGATCGCATCACGCGTGAGCATGATGCCGACCTGTGCGCCATCTTCGGCGATGACACGTACCCGAGGTACGTTGATTTCATCGTTACGGCGATCCTGACGTTCCGCGCTGATACGCGTATCCCCCCAAAAAACCTTAAAACAAGACGGCACGACCGAGGGCCGCCCGCAGAAAAGAGCGGCATTATAGGAATGAGGGTGCAGCTAAACAAGTGCGCTTGCGCAATGTATCCGCCAAGTGCAAGCGGCATGCCCCGATTCCGGTGCCGGATCGGTACCGATTGCTCGTTCGGTATCGACCGCTGGCCAACAAAAAAGCCCCGGTTTCCCGGGGCTCTTCCAAATCATCTTGGTAGGCGCGAATGGACTCGAACCATCGACCCCCACCATGTCAAGATTGTTCCCTACACCGGGCAACCTCTTGATTAAGATCAGAAAAGTACAAGCCAAGGGGCTGTAAAACCCGCTTGACCTGTTCATTATCGATCAAACGGTTACAAACCGATAGGCTGAACGGATGGGGCTCTCTGCGGGAGTTCTTCTGCGCACCGTGGCACAGCGAGTGCAATGCCTTAAGGCCGTTGCACCGACCTCAGCGACGCTGCGGACGTTGCCAAGCGTTGTCGATCTAGAATGTCGCTATGGCTCAAGTCTCGTGACATTGGGGGGGGGGCCTAAATAGCCCCTTCGGGCGGATTTGCATGGAATGATATCGCCCGCACTATCATGGACGCGAAAAAGCTGAGTAAGATACAGCGAGAGCTGAATGCGCTTAAACGGTCCCCGCAAGGGCACCGTTCGGCAGAATTCGTTGCTCTGGCGAAGAAACTTGGCAGGGTGTCTTCGAATCGTGGGAAGGAGCCGACCTGGGTTAGGGCTGACCCCCCACCGTTCGAATATCCGCTGTCGATTCCCCAACATCCTAAGGATATGCCGACCGGGACCGCTAAAAGCATTATCGACCAGTTGTTGGATGACGCAGACGTGTGGGTGAGTTATTTAGATGAACAGAGCGAGGACTAGCGTGACGAAACTTCGAGCGTCGACCAAGGTGCTTGATTCCTCGGATTTAGCGTTCGCCAAGCGAATACTTGAAAAGCCGTACGCTCGGCGACTCACGCCCGATGAGGGAGGGCGTTTTCTGGCGAGCATTCAAGAGTTTCCGGGACTGATCGCTCATGGTGCAAGCGCAGTTGAGGCACTTGAAAATCTTGAGTCTGCTGCAGCTGACTGGATCATTGCAGCGAATTCAATGGGTAAAGAAATCCCTGAGCCAGTAATGCTTCATGGTTTCAGTGGGAAAATTGCGCTTCGCCTGCCGCGTACCCTGCATAAACGAGTCGCAGAGATGGCTTCGTGCGATGCGACTAGTATTAATCAATGGCTAACTGCTGCGATTTCGCATTATCTCGGCGGAAAGCAAGCTATGTCATTGATTACAAATTCTTTTGTTCAGAATCATTTCAATGTAAATACAAGAATTGTTAATTTTTCTGTTGCCGATCAAGGCAGCAATCCCGCTGATCAAGCGAATGTCATTGTCTACGATAACGCTAGGCTTCCGATGCCTAGAATATTGGCGAAGCCGGCGGCAACAGTTAACGCAACATTTGAGCAAGTTGGCACTCATGGCTGAAATCACGCAAGTGCAGTACACGCACAAAGAACTTCTCGCCTTGATGCTGAAGGATCAGGGTATTCATGAAGGGATTTGGGCGCTTATGGTTGGCTTTGGCCTTGGTGTGGCGAATGTTGGCCCTAGCGATAACGAGGTGAATCCGGCGGCAATCATTCCTTTGTTGCACGTGGGGCTTCAAAAAGGAACATTGCTAAATAACATTACCGTCGATGCGGCAGAGGTAAATCCTCGCCAAAAAACGAAAAATACTGAATCTGGAACAAAAAAACCCCGCTGAAGCGGGGTTTTTTGTGATCTTCGCGGAGAGTCGTAGATGTGCAATATTCTCCCGCAGGGTTCTTCTGCGTTTCGTAGCGCTACGCTACGAAACACTACGCTACGAAACCCCTTTCCCGTTGCACATGTGCAACTTCGCGGGCCGCCGTCATGGCCGCGCCCGTTGCCGCGCCATCACCTGGTCGTAGGACTCGTCGGGTGTGAACCAGCGATCCGCGTAGCTCCCCTCGTCGTAGTTGCTCGCTCGGAACGCCTTGTCCGCCTCCCAGCTCCCCGGCCGGTTGTAGCAACTGCCGGCGTAATGCAGCAGCGCTTCCAGGTATTCGCGGCGCGATAGGCCTGAGTGTCGGCGCATATCGTCGAGAAGCGCCATTGCGCCGCCGCAAAGGCGGACCGTCATCGTGTTGTGTTTGCTCATCGCTGTGTTCTCCTGGTCGTAATCGGCGGGCTGGCACGCGGTTGGTGCCAGCACGTCGATGGAGATGACCCACAGCGGACGAGCACGGGGTCAATTGCCGAGCCATCGGGCCGGGTTTATCGGCCCGTTGGGCGGCGGTTGACGCCGCGCACAGGGAGCGGTAGCTGTTGCGCTGCCGAATCCATGACCGCGCATCCTGGGACTGCCCCGCGATCGAGGAGTCGAACCAGGCACGCTTCGATGTTCGGCATGGATCGTGATCCGATCGCCAGTGCAGCGTCTTCCTGGCTGATTCCCTGCCCTTTGAGCTGCGCGCGGGCGGCATCGTGGAGCGCTTCAGAATTGAGGACCTGGAGAGTGATGCAAACTTCAAAAACGTCGGCCATTGGTAGGCTCGGATCATGAACAGCAAGCAGAAAGACAAGCAGCATCGGCCGGAAGCGTTCTCGCCGAACGCCAGCTCAGAGCGGCCGGCCCATAGCCTGCAGACGCAACTTCACTATACCGAGGACGCCTTTGAAGCCGGCTTCGAACCGGAAGACGCCGCACGCAGGCGCGCAGCAGCTGAGCGAGACAGGAAGGGGCGCGGCCTTTGAAAGTTGCACATGTGCAACTTTCCTGGACGTTGTCACTGCACGCTGGGAGTTGATCTCGAGAGCAAAGTCCCGCCGACGCCTTGGTTCAGCCGAACTTTGATGGACACGCCATCTTTAGGTTCAGGGTGAAAAATGGCTTCGCCGTAGAACACGTATTCGTGGCCAGACGCGCTGCAGCTGAAAGTAGGTGGGTTTCCGTTTCTTTCGCGAAGCCAAACACCGGCAGCTGAGCCAGCTTGGTCATGCATCAGGGCGGCGGCGATCTTTGCCGAGTCGGGTTTGAAGAGCGTGCTGTACTGACCGTGGTGCGCGCTGCAAAAGTCAGCCATATCCCGTTCAAACGCTGCCTGATCATCCAGCCAGCCAGTTGCATTTGACGATATTCGAAAGACCGCAACTTCCACGTCTTCTTTCGAGCCTTGCCACCACTGGGCGGTTCCCATGGCCGCGCGGAAGCTCGTGTACCTGTTCTGTGCGAACGCGATCACCGTCGGGTAACTGCTTAGCTCGGCTGGTGTCGCCGGCTTTATGAATTCGACGCCACAAGCCGCTAACAGCAGCGTTGCAGGAACTGCGAGCGATTTCAGCATGTTTGCCCTTTTGGCTGAGGTGTTATTTCATCGACGGAGGTAGCTCCGCTCCGTCCTTTACTGCCTCGTCGATTGCGGTTCTGGCAGCTTCAGCAGCTGCTCGATACTTCGCGCCGTCCTCGCCGGCTTGCGCTGCCTTCACGCGTGCATGGCGCTCGATTCGTGAGAGGCGGAGCAGCTCGAAGGTTTGCATCTCGTGGCGGAATTTCGATTTCCAAAAATCCTTTTCGGCTGGCGTTTTCGACGCACATTCGAGCGCCATCATCACCCCGAGCATGGGGGGTTCACCAACGAACTCGAACAGCTGCGCGGCGCGGTAGGGCGACACTACATTCTCGCGCCTCGACCGCAAGATAGAGCTGTGCGCCCAGCTCAAGGCATCGGCTAGGGCTTGCAGCGAGCCGGCCTTTTTCGTGGCCTCGTCGATCAGTTCAGAAAACACGTTCTCGTCCAGTTGACACCTCGGTGGCTCGCATGTAGCGTAGTGCTACATTGTGACGAGCGGCTACACAGGTCAATGGACACCACGCTAACAGAATTGGTTCGGGGTACGCGCCGCTCGGCCGAGTCAGAGCTGCAGCTCAGCCTCCTCGCAGCGCTCACGCCTCGGCCGAATCTCGTTATCTGCACCCGCCGTCGCGGGCGGCTGTGGCAAGGCGTCGTTCAAACCCGCGTCGGCTCGCAGGTCTGGTTTACGAAATGGCTGCCTGTTGAGAGCGCAGCCGCAGCAGCAGCCGAGGAGTGGTGCGCCCGGGGTCGTAAATGACTCCCGAGCTGAAGGTCATGACCACGTTTTATAGCCGTGGTGCAGTCGTCAAACTGGCCGAGGATCACTCGGCCCAAGCCGTTGCGAAGTTCGTCGTCGAGGTCCGCCGGGGTGAGGTTCGGTTGATGGTCGCGGCGCGCGACGCCAAGGGCAAACCTTGGCTCCGTGAGCGTCCACACGCGGGCACCCTTGAGTCAGCCGTCGCCGCAGCCGAGCGGGAATGCGAATGCATCCGAATTGGCCGTGGCGACGGGGGTTCGGGTGTCAGGTGACGGATCTTCATTTGACCCGCGCGCAGCACTCGTACAGCTTGCCGAGCAGCGTTCGGAAGAGCGGCTCGCACAGAACTGGCGCGATCACTACCAGCGCCTGGACGCGCCGCGGCGTGCGTGGGCGGATCTTTTGATGCGCGAGCGCTGGCACTGGTTTTCGACCTTGACGTTCAAGCCTGCGAGAGAGGGCCGCCGTCACGGCGGTGTCCATCCCGAAGCCGCAGGCAAGTCGTTCGGCTTGCTGGTCTCAGACCTCAACACCGAGCTGTATGGAAAACGCTGGCGTGAAGTCAAGCGCGCGGAAGGCGGGGTGGTGTGGGCCTGCGGGACTGAATTTCACCGGGACGGCCGGATTCACTTCCATTCCTTGCTCGCGTGCCCGCACTGCGACCTCAACGTTGTAGCGCGCCGGTTGAGCTGGATGGACTGGTGGCGCGACCGCTTCGGCTTCGCTCGCATCGAGCAGCCCGCGTCGAACGAGGACGTGTGCGGATACGTCTCGAAATATGTCTCGAAAGGCGGCGAGGTCGATTTCAGCAGGAACTTCGGCGCTACACGCCCGCCGCCGCTGGTCGAGCAGCCGTTCGCAATCGGCTTCGAGCACCGCGGGGCGCCAGGCTCGCAGATATGGCGGGCGCAAGGCCTGAAGAGCTAGCAGCAGTGAGGCGTCGGACCTCTGCAGCAGAACCCGACCAGGGCAGAGCCGAGCCTGGACTAAATAAAAAACGGCGCCAGTCGCGCGGGGCTACCTCGGCGACTCGGCCTAGCCAAAGGGCCAGTACCGAGACCCAGCCGGGCGCACATCTCGTTACTTGACGGTATTGCTGCGTCTTGAAGAAACGAAAGGAGATTGAAATGAATATTTTTGTGCGTGTGCCAGAGATCGTGACCCGGCAGTCCAACCTGAAAAACCGTGATGGTTCGGCTGCCATCGAGCAGGCCGTGTTGCTCCACGTCCAGGGGCGTCTCGCGCCGCTTGAGGTGTCGGTTCTGCTGAGAGCCGGATCGGAGCCCTACGGGGTCGGCGATTACCAGGTGGACGCTCAGTCTTTCCAGAGCGGTCGCTACGGCTCGGTCGACTTTCGTCTCCGCGTCGGCCCGAAGATCGCGGCGGCCGCGGTCGGAAAGGCTGCTTGATCGTGGGCTTCGGCATCGTCAAGAAGCTCCGGCGTTCGGCGTCTAAGGGTCGGTCGAAGGGCTCAAAGAAGCGTCGTCGCTGATGACCTCGATCGCCACCTTCACCTGTCCGGGCGCAGCGCAATCGCTCGTTCAAGTCACCGCCGAGGCTCAGGCCCCGGCGTGTTTAAACGGGCAGGGCGCGTGGCAGCAGGCCGTGATCGCCGAGGCATTCGATCCGGCGCAGCTCAACACCAGCGAACTGATGGAGGCCAGCTCAGCAGGCTTCTTTGTAACTGGCTCGATGCTCGTTTTCATCTTGGCCGCCCGGTTCGTCCTGGACGCGCTTTGGGGCGGCCGTCGTAAGTCGTAGAGCACCCGCTGCAGGTATTCCCCGACCCGCAGCGTTTTTTTCGGGGAACAACAAAAGGAGTTGAACTATGAAGCACCTCATGAACCGCGCCAACGCGCTCAGGCTTGCCGTTCTGTCGAGCCTCCTCTTGCCGGGTCTCGTCCTGGCGCAGACCACGTCGCAGTACAGCGGCCTGGTCGCAGCCGCGAACTGGGATGACGCCAAGGGCGATGTGATCGCGGTTTTTGGAGCCATCGCCGGGCTCGTCGTGGTTTTCACCGGCGCTTACTTCATTTTGAAGGCGTTGAGGGGCAAGTAACCCCCCCCACAGCCCGCGAACGCGGGCACCTTTTTCGGAGCGTGTGTAATGCAAGGCCTGTTCGATCTCGCGTTTTTCGCTATTGGAGTGATCGTGGCATGCGCCGCGTTCTCGCCGCCGCGTTAGCTGCTCTGGTGCTGGCCATCCCGGCAGGCGCCAGCCAGTATCAACAGCAGTTCTCGTCGAGCAGGTACGCCGACTTCGCCGCCGCAGCAGCAGCACTAGCTGCCGCGCAGCCATCCGGCTGCACCGCCGCACCGGGCCTCGAATCGGAGACGAACGGAACGAGCGTCAACGAGAAAATTCACTACACGAATTTCAACCGGACGTGTGGCGGAACCGTTTACACCAACCTCGGCGGCTACGTCGCATATCACTACTGCGCCTCGAACACCGGCGGCTACGCCTGGGACGACGCGACCCATGCCTGTACCGTCCAAGAATTCGCGTGTCCACCCGCCGGCACACGGTTCGGCACGGGTGGCGCGATGTTTCCGAACGTGCACTCAGTTGACTCAGTGCATGTTGCTGTTGCTGCCGACCGAAAATTGACCAGCCGTACCGATTGAAAATTGATCAGGGCTGGAAGCCGAGGGCGGTAGCCCTCGGTGCTTTTGGATTGTAGGTTCTGATCGTCTGATGGGTCTGCTCAGATGAGCGTGTCGGCTTCCTCCTGGGTCTTGTCCTGTTCGCGAGCCTTGATCCGTGATCGGGCTTTCTCGCTGCTGTGCCGGAATCGGTAGGACTCGTTGCCGGTCTCGACGATGTGGCAGTGGTGGGTTAGCCGGTCGAGCAGTGCCGTGGTCATCTTGGCGTCGATGAAGACGCTGGCCCATTCGGCAAAGACCAGGTTGGTGGTGATGACGACGCTGGTGTGCTCGTACAGCTTCGACAGCAGGTGGAAGAGCAGCGCACCGCCGCTTTGGGCAAACGGCAGGTACCCCAGCTCGTCGAGGATCACCAGATCGAGGTGCATCAGCTGGTGCGCCAGTCGGCCGGCTTTGCCGGCTGCCTTTTCCTGCTCCAGCGCATTGACCAGATCCACCGCAGAGAAGAAGCGCACCCGTTTGCCGTGCCGTGTGATCGCCTCGACCCCCAATGCGGTGGCCAGATGCGTCTTGCCGGTGCCGGTCCCGCCGATCAGCACGATGTTCTCGGCGCGCTCGGTGAATTCGGTGGTGGCAAAGATCCCGACCTGCCGCCGATCGACCTTCGACTGTTCGAAATCGAAACCAGCCAGATCGCGATGGATCGGAAAGCGCGCCGAGTGCATCTGGTAGCGGATCGAGCGCAGCCCGCGGTCGACGGTCTCGGCTTGGATCAGGTGCTGGATCAAGCCCTCGTAGGTCGTCAGCCCGGCGGTCGTGCCTTGTTCCAGCCATTCGGCATAACAGCCCGCCATGCCGTACAGCCGCAGGGCCTTCAGCGCGGCAATCGGATCAGCCATGGCTCACCTCCGTCAGGTCACGGAGCGTGTCGTAGCGCTGGGTGTCGGCTGCCGGCGGTACCTTCACGATCAAGCTGGTTTCGACGGTCTCCGGCGGCGGCCCGTCCTTCAGTCGCGCCAACACGTTGAGGACATGCTCGGCACTCGGCCGGCCTGTTTCCAGCACCAGATCCACGGCGACCAGGACGGCTTCCAGACCGTGGTCTGGCACCGCTGCCAGCACTTGCGCCATCACCCGGTCGCCGCCCTCTCGTCGCAGCAGGGCGCGGCGCAGTCGCTGCAACGAGTCCGGCAGCTCGGCGAAGGGTGCGCCGTTGCGCAGCGCGCCGGGTTTCCTTTCGATCAGCGGCAGGTAGTGCTGCCAGTCGTAGATGACGTGATCCCGATCCAGCGCCCGGGGATGCTCGGCGACCACGCTCTGGTCGGCGACGATGACGATGCGCTCCGGATACAGCCGGACGCTGACCCGATGGCCCGCCAGCGCGCAGGGCACCGAGTAGCGATTCCGGGACACCCGAATCAGGCTGGTGCTCGACACCCGGACCGGCACCTCGACATAGCCATCGAAGGCCACCGGCATCGGCATCAGCTGCGGCTGCTCGTGCTCCCAGGCCTCGCGGATGCTCATACCGGGATACTCGGGGTGTGGGGCATTGCGCGCTTCCACGCACTGAGTGGCCAGCCAGACATTCAACTCGGCGAAACTGCCGAATCGCTGCTCGGAAGCCGATTGCCAGATCCGGCGCCGGGCATCCTGCACGCCCTTCTCGACCCGGCCTTTCTCCCAGCCGGAGGCGACATTGCAGAAGTCGGCATCGAACAGGTAGTGCGCCGTCATCGCCGCAAAGCGCGCATTGACGACCCGCGCCTTGCCGCGCCCAGGTACCCGGTCAACGGCGGTCTTCATGTTGTCGTAGATGCCGCGCCGGGTGACACCGCCCAGGCCAGTCAGACAGCGCGTATGGGCATCGAACAGCATCTCGTGGCTCTGGCTGGGATAGGCCACCAGCCAGAAGGCCCGCGACGCGCAGAGCTTCATGTGGGCCAGCTGGATCTTTCGCCAGATGCCGCCGATCAGCAGGTGCTCCTCGCTCCAGTCGAACTGGAACGCCTCGCCCCAGCCGAAACTCAGCGGCACGTAGGCGGCACGGGCAGTGACTGCACCGGCTTCGCGCTTCCAGTCTCGGATGAAATCGGTGACCCGGCTGTAGCCGCCGTCGTAGCCCTGCTCGCGGATCTGCTGGAACAGCTTGAGTCCCGTCCGACGCTCGCTGCGCGGTCGATGGGAATCGGTTTCCAAGGCCTGCCGAAGCCAGTCGGCCACGCCATCAATCTTTCGAGACCCCGCCTCACGCTGGTAGCTCATTTCGCTGCGGACCGGCTCTCGAAGCCAGGTCTTCACCGTGTTTCTCGACAGGCTCGTCCGCCGCGCTATCTCGCTGATCGACAGGCCGTCCCGGTGCCGCATCCTTCTCACTTTCGCGTACATCGCCATGGTGTGCACCTCGTCTCCTGCAGGCCTTCAAGGCCAGCAGGCTAGGTCGGAACACCCTGGTCAATTTTCGGTCGGCGAAACCCCTTCTAGATGGTCAACTTTCAGTCGGCCGCAACAATCGAATCCCTGATCGCGCCCAGGCCCGCACTCGCCACCGCGCGCAATCCGCAGCTCCGGACCCTTGTCCAGGACTTCGAGCGTCATGTCTTGAAGAGCAAGCGCCTCGCGGATCGCACTCGTGAGGAAGTCAAATTCAAGCTCGAACACTACCTCCGGCTCTGGCCGGATTCGACCGTCCTGGACTTCGACACGCTGAAGATCGCCGGCTTCCTCAACACGCTGACCACGGCCGCCTACATCAAGCATCGCAAGCTGCTGCTCGATCTATTCCAGTTCGCAGGTCATCAGGGATACGTCCAGGTCAACCCGGTCGCCGTCACGATCGCCAAGCGTGAAGACCCCAAGGTTCGGCTCCATCACACTGAGGAAGGCTTCCAGCAGATCCGCGCCGCCGCTCCCGCCTGGTTGGCCGCCGCGATGGATCTCGCAGTCTTTTCACTTCAGCGTGCCGATGACCTGGTATGCCTGACCCGCTCCGCCGTCGACCTGGACGCGAATACGCTGACGGTCCTTCAGCGCAAGACCAGGAACTACAAGAACCCGGTCTATCTCGAAATCGTCATGGGCGACGATCTGAGGGCAGCGGTCGAGGCTTGTCACAGGACCGGGATTCCATGCCCCTACCTGGTCCACACCCGCCCGTTGCGGATGACGCAGGAGGCGAGGGAGGCCAAGCCGCACCCGTTCGCGGTCACTCGGCCGCACCTCTCCAAGGAATTCACGCGCATCCGCGACAAGGCTGGCGCCTACGCCGATCTCAGGCCAGAAGAGCGGCCGACATTCCATGAGCTGCGCAGCCTGGGCATGCACAGGTACGAGAAGGCGGGGTTCGAGCGCAGCTACATCATGGCGCTGTCCGGTCACGCGACCGAGGCGATGTACGAGCGCTACACCAAGGACTACAAACAAAAAGCCCCGACACGGGTCGAGGCTGGAATGAGGTCCCCCGAGGGGGAATAAGCTGAACTTTCGCTGAAAATATGCTGAAGGCAATCAACCAAATCTAAGTAACTGATTTGGTAGGCGCGAATGGACTCGAACCATCGACCCCCACCATGTCAAGGTGGTGCTCTAACCAGCTGAGCTACGCGCCTAAGCGTAGTTCGCCATTATAGGAGCACGTAGGCAGACGTTGCAAGCAGTTTCAGGCAGGAAACTTCAGGCGGAGCGGGCGCCGAGTGCGGTCTCCCGGAGTTGCCGGAGTTCGTCGCGTTTCCTGGCTGCCAGTTCGAATTCGAGGTTCTGCGCCGCCTGGCGCATTTCTTTTTCCAGCTTGGCGATGATCTTCGCGAGTTTCTCGGGCGCCATGCGCGCGTAGTCGGCACCTTTCTCGGCGACCTTGCGCGACGGCGTCGCGTCGGTGGCTTCGTAGCCGAGTTTCATCACGTCGTGGATGCGCTTGGCGATGCTGGTCGGCGTGATGCCGTTGGCGAGGTTGTGCTGGATCTGTTTCTCGCGGCGGCGGTCGGTCTCGTCGAGCGCAGCCCGCATCGAGCCGGTGATTGTGTCGGCATAGAGGATTGCTTTGCCGTTCAGGTTGCGGGCAGCACGGCCGATGGTCTGGATCAACGAACGCTCCGAACGCAGGAAGCCTTCCTTGTCGGCATCGAGAATGGCGACCAGCGAGACCTCGGGCAGGTCGAGCCCTTCACGCAGCAGGTTGATGCCGACCAGCACATCGAAGACACCGAGTCGCAGGTCACGCAGGATTTCAGCGCGCTCGACGGTATCGATGTCCGAATGCAGATAGCGGACGCGGACGCCATGCTCGTTCAGATAATCGGTCAGGTCCTCCGACATTCGTTTGGTCAGGGTGGTGATCAGCACACGGTCGCCCTGGGCGACGCGCAAGCGGATTTCGCCGAGCACGTCATCGACCTGCGAAGCCGCAGGCCGTACTTCGACCACCGGATCGATCAGGCCGGTCGGCCTCACAACCTGATCGATGATCGCTTCGCCGGAATATTTCAGTTCATATGGTCCCGGCGTGGCTGACACGTAGATGGTCTGCGGTACAAGGCGTTCGAACTCCTCGAACTTCAAGGGCCGGTTGTCCAGCGCGCTCGGCAGCCGGAAGCCGTACGCGACCAAGGTTTCCTTGCGGGCCCGGTCGCCCTTGTACATGCCGCCGATCTGCGGAACGGTGACATGGCTTTCGTCGATCACCACCAACGCGTCGGGTGGCAGGTAGTCGAGCAGGCAGGGCGGCGGTTCGCCCGGCGCGCGACCGGTGAGATAGCGGGAGTAGTTCTCGATGCCGTTGCAGTAGCCGATCTCCTGGATCATTTCCAGGTCGAAACTGGTGCGCTGCTCGATGCGCTGCGCTTCGAGCAGCTTGCCGTTGTCGGCGAAGTACCTGATGCGCTCCTGCAATTCGTCCTTGATCGCGCCGGACATCGCCATCGTCCTTTCCTTGGGCGTGACGTAATGGCTCTTGGCGTAGATGGTTGCTCGCGGGACCCGGCGGCGGATTTCGCCGGTCAACGGGTCGAAGTAGCTGATGCCGTCGACCTCGTCGTCGAACAGCTCGACCCGCACCGCTTCCTCGTCCGATTCCGCCGGATGGATATCGATGATCTCGCCGCGCACGCGATAAGTGCCGCGCGCCAGCGCCACGTCGTTGCGGACGTACTGCATTTCGGTGAGGCGGCGGATGATCTCGCGCTGGCCTAAGCGGTCGCCCTTGACCAGGTGCAACACCATGTTGAAGTAGGCCTCGGGATTGCCGAGACCATAGATCGCAGATACCGAGGCAACGATGATCGCGTCCTTGCGCTCCATCAGCGCCTTGGTCGCAGACAGCCGCATCTGCTCGATGTGCTCGTTGATCGCCGAATCCTTCTCGATGAAGGTGTCGGAGGACGGCACATAGGCCTCCGGCTGGTAGTAGTCGTAGTAGCTGACGAAATACTCGACCGCGTTATCCGGGAAGAACTCCTTGAACTCGCCGTACAGCTGGCCGGCCAGGGTCTTGTTCGGCGCCAGGATCATCGTCGGCCGCTGGGTGCGCTGGATGACGTTGGCGATCGTGTAGGTCTTGCCCGAGCCGGTGACGCCGAGCAGGGTCTGGTGGGCGAGACCGTCCTGCAGATTTTCGACCAGTTTCTCGATCGCCTGCGGCTGGTCGCCACTCGGCGCCCAGTCGGCTTTCAGCTTGAAACCGCCGTCGATGCGGCGCTTGAGGCGCCCCAGCTTGTCGGAGACGTGCTCGGCGATCAGTTCGGACTTCGGATTGGACATGGCGCGGCGCGGGAAAAATGGACTGCGCAGATTAACCGGCCCTGCGCGCCCGAGCCATCCGCCAAAGCTCAGGCCTCGACTGGCGCCGCGACCGCTCGCTGGTCGCGACCGGGCAGCAGGGTCAGCAGGCAGGAACCTATCACCAGCACGATTCCGGCCAGCGACCACAGGTCCGGCGCTTCTCCCCACAGCGTCCAGCCGAAGGCGCCGGCGAAGATCACCGAGGTATAGGTGAACGGTCCGATGAACGCGGCCGGCGCCGAGGCGTAGGCACGGGTCAGCAACAGCTGGCCACCGGTTGCGAAGGCTCCGACCCCGAGCAGCCAGAGCCAGGTGGGACCGGCCGGCATCTTCCAGGTCCAGTGCAGTGGCACGACGGTCACGCAGGTCGACATCAACAGGAAATAGAACACGATCCGCGGCGCCGGCTCGGTATCGCTGATGCGCCGGATGCCGATCATCGCCGCCGCGGCGCTGACGCCGGACAGCGCGCCGATCAGGGCTGCCGAGCTGGTGAGCCCGGCCATGCCGGGCTTGACGATCAGCGCGATACCCGCGAGGCCGATCAGTGCCGCCGGCAGGGCCGAGTTGGGCGGCCGCTCTCCTAGCCAGAGCCAGCCGATGAACGGCGCGAACAGCGGCATCGTATAGGTCAACAGCACCGCCTCGGCGAGCGGCAAGTGGCTGAGCGAGTAGAAATAGCCGTACATCGAGACGATGCCGAACAGCGAGCGCCAGATATGGCCGCCTGGGCGCTTCGTTTGCCAGGCTCTTCGGCCTCCCTGGATCAGCCAGGGCAGCATCAGCAGCAGACCGATCAGCGCTCGGAAGAACACGATCATCGTGCTGGGCACTGTCGCAGAGGCCCCCTTCACGCAAGTGGCGCCGACTGCCATCGCCGCCGCCGCGGCAAGCGCAAACAGGGCGCCTCGGCGCAGATCGTCGGACATGGAAAGGGGTGGGCGAGTCGAGCCACGCAGTCTAGCGGTTCGGCTTTGCAACTGCGGATCTGACCCGGCGCCGTCCGTCTGCAGGCTGGCGCCATCGGTATGAAAAACTTCCGGGACCGCGTCGCTGCCCGTACATTGCTGCAACGCTCCGAACCGGGTGGCCCGCCCCTGCCTTTCATCATGCCGAACTCTGCGCTCTGCCTGGTTGCACCCTGCACCGTTCTTGTGCGCCACCGGCGCATACGGCGGGCTGCATGCTGATTCAGAACGCCGGCGGCAGTGATTCGCAGGGTGTCGGAGATGCCCGGGTGCCGGTGATCCTGCTGGTCGAGGACAGCGTTGCCGATGTACGGCTGATGCAGGAAGTGCTGCGCGAAACCGGCCTGCCACACGAGCTGATGATTGCCGGTGATGGCGAGCGGGCAATGCGGGCGATCCGCGGCGAAGGCGAGTACGCCGGCAGCAAGCCGCCGGATCTGGTGCTGCTCGACCTCAACCTGCCCGGCATCGATGGTCGCGAAGTGCTGCGCACGATCAAGAGCGACCCCGCGCTGCGGCGCACGCCGGTGCTGGTGCTGTCGACTTCGACTGCCGAGAGCGACATCGTCGCCAGCTACGACGCTCACGCCAACTGCTATCTGTCGAAGCCGGTCGATCTAGGCGATTTCTTCCGTCTCGCCGAAGCGCTGCGCGACTTCTGGCTGCGGCTGGTGATGCTGCCGCCGCGGCGCCAGCCCGGCGACGAGGTATGAGCGGCGCTGCTGCCGTACTCCTTCCAGTCTCAGGGCCAACGGCTATGGACAATATCGAACCACTGGCGCTGTTGCTGATCGAGGATAGTCCGGCCGATTCGCGCCTGATGCAGGAGCATCTGCGCGATGCCATCCAGCGTGGGGAAGTTATCCTGCAGGTAGTGCGCAGTCTTGCCGACGCCCTGCAGGCCCTGAGCAACATGGCCTATTCCTGTGTGCTGGTCGATCTCGGCCTGCCCGATGGCCAGGGTGTGGCCTCGATCGCCGCGCTGCGCGCCGTCGATGCGCGAATCGCCATGATCGTGCTGACCGGCATGGACAGTGACGACGCCGCGCGGCAGGCGATGCAGCTCGATGTGCAGGACTACATCGTCAAGGCGCGGCATGACAGCGGCCTGTTGCTGAGGCGCATCCGCTTCGCCGTGCAGAACCGGCGCCAGCGACGGACGCTGGAGGGGGAGCCACCGGCCGCCTTCCATCGTGCCAGTCGCGATCCGGTTACCGGCCTGCCCAACCGCTGGCTGTTCGCTGATCGCGCCGAAATGGCGCTGATGCAAGCCGAACGCACCGATGTCGGCGCAGCATTGCTGTCGATCTCCTTCGAGGGCCTGCCGGCGCCGGATGAGGAAGGAAAAAGGCCGCTGGTCGAAGAAGCGCTGCGCCGCATCGGTGGCGAACTGCAGCGGGCGCTGCGTTGCTCAGATACTGTCGCGGTGACCGATCCTGGCGAGTTCGCCGTCGTGCTGACGCCGACCGGCACGCGCGCCGAAGTCGAGATGATCGCCGAGCGTCTCCACAGGCAGTTGCAGACGCTGGACCTGCTGTCGCTGAACTTGCAGCCGCACATCGGTCTGGCCCTCTATCCCGACGACGGCACCTCCTGGGACGTATTGATCGAGCGGGCCGAGCAGACCATGTTCCGCGCCCGGCGCCAGGGTATCGGCATTGCCGTCAGCGGGCGTGTCTCGGCCGCGAAATCGGCGGCGGTCCCCCCTGAATCATGAGCTTCGATCTCGCCACTGGACTATCGAGCGGCCTGCTGCCGCACAGTGTCTGCTTCCAATTGCGGCCGGACCTTATCTGGCTGCACGTCGCTTCGGATGCGGTGATCGCGCTCGCCTACCTGATGATCCCGACGCTGTTGCTGTGGTTCATCGTTCGCCGTCGTGCGCCGCTGTCGTTCGGCTGGGCGATCGCCTTGTTCGCGGCGTTCATCGTGCTCTGCGGTCTCAGCCACGTGCTTAGCATCATCACGGTCTGGCAGCCGATCTACTACTTGCAGGGTGTCGAGAAAGCGGTCACCGCCGCAGTGTCGATGGCGACCGCGTTCGCGATCATTCCGCTGGTGCCGAGACTGCTGGCGATGCGCTCGCCGGAGGAACTGGCCGAAGCAAACCAGCGGCTGCGCGAGGAAATCGCTTCCCGCGAGCTGGCCGAGGAAGGCTTGCGTCGCTCGCTCGCTGACCTGAATCGGGCGGTCAAGGAGCTCGAGCAGTTCGCCCACATCACCTCGCACGATCTGCAGGCGCCGCTGCGAGCGATCTCGGGCTTCTCGCAACTGCTCAATCTTCGTCATCGTGGCCAGCTGCAAGGTGAAGCAGTCGAGTTCCTCGATTACATCGACAAGGGCGCCCGGCAGATGCAACTGCTGATCAGGGATCTGCTGATGCTGTCGCGGGTCGGTCGCGCCGATGCTGCGTCGATCAGCCGTCGTCCGCTTGCCGATACCCTCACCGAAGCCCTGAAAAGCCTGCAAGCCGAGATCGAACGCAGTGGCGCCGAGATCGCTTTCGGCACGCTGCCGGAAGTCGAGGCCAATCACGGCCTGCTGGTGCAACTGCTGCACAACCTGATCGGCAATGCGATCAAGTTCCAGAAGCCCGGCATCCGCCCGCGCATCCGCATCGGCATCGAGCGCTGCGACGGTCACTGGTTGCTGAGCGTCGCCGACAACGGCATCGGCATTCCCGCCGATCAGCTCGACGCCGTATTCGCGATCTTTCGACGCCTGCACAGTCCGGAAGCCTACGATGGCACCGGTATCGGCTTGGCGATCTGCCGCAAGATCGCCGCCTATCACGGCGCCGATATCAGCGCGACGTCCGACGACAGCGGCAGCCAGTTCCATCTGCGTCTGCCGGTATCGATTCCGGACCAGCGTTCCCTGCTGATCGTGTCCAGCCGCAGCGCCCGGGGCCTGGCGTCGCCAGCCTGAGCTTCAGCGCTGGCTGCTGCGAACCGGTCGCAGCAACACGCTGTCGCCACAGTGATCGCGCAGTCCGGCCGCGCAGGCACGTGGCCGCAGGCTGCGGTCGAGACAGATGCGCGCCTCCTGCAGGTAGCGCCCCGAGCACTGCAACAGCAAGCCGTTGCCGGTAAGCGTCGGATTGGCGGCCAGCAGGTCACGGCGTAGCTCTGCCTTGCCAACGCTCAGCGGCGCGCTCAGTTGCTGGTAGCGCACGGGAATGCTGACCGCGCGATAGGCCCGTTCCAGCTGCGCGAAATAGGCGTCGGCTTTCAGGCCGCTGCAGCTGCCGTGCTTGCGCCACTCGTGAATGATCAAACCGCGGCTCGGCATCAGCGGCAGCAGGCGCTCGATGGTGGCGTCCGACACCCGTTCCTTGGAGGCGCAATCCGATGGCCATCCGCGTTCGTGCTGCGGCCACAGCCCATGTGCGACGAAAGCATAGGGGCGGGCACACTGCTGCTCATCGTCGCGCCGCGTGCTTGCGCAGTATTCCGGCGACCAGGACAGGCTCAGCAGGTAGTAGTCGAAAACGCCGGCGCTGCCGCCGGCCTGAACGCGGGGCATCGCCAGCAGCATCGCGGCCATCGACAGCAGCAGCGCGAAGCCGGCGCGGATCACGGCAGCCCCACGGCACTTGACCGGCATCGACGACGAACAGCTCATCGTCGATGCCGGCGTCTGCTTCAGGCTTTCTGACCGGCCAGGAACAGCCAGGTCTCGACCACCGTGTCCGGATTCAGGCTCATCGATTCGATGCCCTGGTCGAGCAGCCACTTGGCGAGATCCGGGTGATCCGACGGCCCCTGGCCGCAGATGCCGACATACTTGTTGGCGCGCTTGCAGGCCGAGATCGCCATGCTCAGCATCTTTTTGACCGCCGGATCGCGCTCGTCGAAGCCGGCTGCAACCAGGCCCGAATCACGGTCCAGGCCCAGGGTCAGCTGGGTCATGTCGTTGGAGCCGATCGAGAAGCCGTCGAAGTATTCGAGGAACTCATCGGCCATCACGGCGTTGCTGGGCAGTTCGCACATCATGATCAGCTTCAGGCCGTTGTCGCCGCGCTTCATGCCATTGGCTGCCAGGATGTCGGACACGCCCTTGGCTTCGGCCAGGGTGCGCACGAACGGCACCATGACCTGGACATTGGTCAGGCCCATCTCGTCACGGACGTACTTCAGCGCCTTGCATTCGAGATCGAAGCAGGGACGGAAGTCCTTCGAGATGTAGCGCGAGGCGCCGCGGAAGCCGAGCATCGGATTCTCTTCGTGCGGCTCGTAGCGGCTGCCGGCGACGAGATTCGCGTATTCGTTCGACTTGAAGTCGGACAGGCGGACGATCACCGGCTCCGGCGCGAAGGCCGCGGCGATCATCGCGATGCCTTCGGCCATGCGCATCCAGAAATAGTCCACCGGCGACGGGTAGGCGGAAATCATCTGGTCGATGATCCGGCGGAGGTCGGCTGGCTGCTTGTCCAGCTCCAGCAGCGCCTGCGGATGGATGCCGATCTGGCGGTTGACGATGAACTCCAGGCGAGCGAGGCCGACACCCTTGTGCGGCAGGCTGGCGAAGTCGAACGCCTGTTCCGGCGTGCCGACGTTCATCATGATCTTGACCGGGATCTCCGGCATCTTGTCCAGCTCGATCTCGTCGACGGCATAGTCGACGTGGCCGGCGTAGACGAAGCCGGTGTCACCTTCTGCGCAGCTGACCGTCACCTCGGTGCCGTCCTTCAGAACCGATGTTGCATTGCCGGTACCGACGACCGCAGGGATGCCGAGTTCGCGGGCGATGATCGCCGCGTGGCAGGTGCGGCCGCCGCGGTTGGTGACGATCGCGCTGGCGCGCTTCATCACCGGCTCCCAGTCGGGATCGGTCATGTCGGTGACCAGCACGTCGCCCGGTTGCACACGTTCCATCTGCTCGATCGAGTTCAGGAAGCGGACCCGGCCGGCGCCGATCTTCTGGCCGATGGCGCGGCCTTCGATCAGCACCTTGCCCTTGGACTTCAGTTTGTAGCGGCGCAGGCGGCTGCCACCGGCGCGCGACTGCACGGTTTCCGGCCGGGCCTGCAGGATGTACAGCTTGCCGTCGGTGCCGTCGAGGCCCCATTCGATGTCCATCGGCCGCTGGTAATGCTGCTCGATGATCATCGCCTGCTCGGCGAGCGCGGTGATCTGCGCATCGCTCAGCGAGAACTTGCGGCGGTCGGTGTCGGCGACGGCGGTGAATTCGACGGCCTTGCCGCCGCTCGGGTCGGCATAGACCATCTTTTTGGCCTTCTCACCGAGGCCGCGCTTCAGGATTGCCGGGCGCTTGGCTGCCAGGGACGGCTTGTAGACGTAGAACTCGTCCGGGTTCACCGCGCCCTGGACCACGGCTTCGCCGAGGCCGTAGCTGGAGGTGATGAACACGGCATCGCGAAAGCCGGATTCGGTGTCCATCGTGAACATCACGCCGGAGGAGCCGACATCAGAGCGAACCATGCGCTGCACGCCGGCGGACAAGGCCACCTTCGAGTGGTCGAAGTGCTTGTGCACGCGGTAGGCGATGGCGCGGTCGTTGAACAGCGAGGCGAACACTTCCTTCATCTTGGCCAGCACGTCCTCGATGCCGCGGACGTTCAGGAAGGTTTCCTGCTGGCCGGCGAACGAGGCGTCCGGAAGATCTTCCGCGGTGGCCGACGAGCGCACGGCGACCGAAATCTCAACCCCCGCCTCGGCGAGCAGCTGATCGTAGGCGGTGCGGATCTCGGCTTCCAGCGCCTTCGGGAACGGCGCCTTCATCACCGCTTCGCGAATCGCCTTGCCGGTTTTCGCGAGCTTGACCACATCATCGACGTCGAGATCGTCCAGCTGGGCGTTGATGCGATCGGCCAGGCCTTCATAGGCCAGGAATTCGCGATAAGCCTCGGCCGTGGTCGCGAAACCGTTCGGTACCGACACCCCAAGCTTGGTGAGGTGCTGGATCATCTCGCCGAGCGAGGAGTTCTTGCCGCCGACCAGCTCGACATCGTGCATGCCCAGCTGCTTGAACCAGAGTACCGTCGGGGTCGCCATTTATCCGGAGTTCCTACTGAATTGAGAGGGGGATGACCACTGTAGACGTCAGGATACCAACTTGAGCCCGATGATCGAGGCAATCAGCAGACATAGGAAAAATATCTGCAGGCTGGTCAGGGTCTCGTGAAAGAACCAAGCCCCGACGACGGCCGTGCCAGCGGCGCCGATTCCGGTCCAGACTGCATAGGCCGTGCCAAGTGAGATGGTCCGCATCGCCAGATTCAGCAGAAAGAAGCTGGCCAGCGCGAAGGCACCGAAAACGAGGATATATTTCGGCCGCTCGAACGAAAATCCGTTCGACAGCTTCAGCGCAGTCGTGAAACCGATTTCCAGCAGGCCGGCAATAACGAGATAAAACCAGGACATGGCAAAAAACGAGGATTCGGTCAGGGGAGTCTGGCGCGCGTGAACGATATCGCGCAGCGCATTGTATTTTTTGTTTCCGACGGCACCGGCATCACCGCCGAAACGCTCGGCGGGACGCTGCTGACGCAGTTCGAAGGCGTCGAGTTCAAGAAAGTCACGCTGCCGTTCATCAACTCGACGGACAAGGCTCGCGTGACCGTGGACTATATCAATCACCTGTCGGCCACGGAAATCCGTCGTCCCATCGTATTCAGCACCACCGTCAATGACGAAGTGCGGGCGATCATCAGAACGGCGAGCGCCCTGTTCCTCGATTTGTTCGACACCTATATCGCACCGGTTGAAGCCGAGCTGGGCATCAAATCCAGCCACGCTCAGGGGCGCGCTCACGGCATGAGCGACCACGGTCGCTACAACGCCCGCATCGAGGCGATGAACTTCTCGATGGAACACGACGATGGCCAGAGCGTGCGCGACCTGAGCCGCGCCGACGTGATCCTGATCGCACCCTCGCGCTGCGGCAAGACGCCGACGACCCTGTATCTGGCGCTGCAGCACGCGGTGTTCGCGACCAACTTCCCGCTGACCGAGGACGATCTCGAAAGTCAGAAACTGCCGAAAGCGCTGCGCAGCTTCGGCAGCAAGCTGTTCGGGCTGATGTCGGACCCGGAGCGCCTGCAACAGGTGCGCAGCGAACGCCGGCCGGGTTCCAGATACGCTTCGCTGGCCCAATGCGCTTATGAGCTGCGCCAGGCTGAACAGCTTTACCGGCGCAACAACATCCCGTATCTGAACTCGGCGAACATGTCGATCGAGGAGATCGCGGCGATGGTCATGCAGGAAAAGCAGCTGCGTCGCTAGGGCCTGTCATTAATTGCTTCGGCCGCAACCCTTCGGGGTGGGGCTGCCAGAATATTTACCTGGCCGCATTGCTGCCTCGCTCGTCGCGCCAATGGGTCGGCCATTGGCCGCTCCGATCAAGTTGCACTGCGGAAAAACGACCCCCGGGCGCAGCGAACAAAGTAATTGGTGACAGACCCTAGCCCGCGTCCGGGATCAGCGCCCGCAGGTAGTTGACCGGCGCGTGATCGGACAGGGACCGGGTGCCGATCCTGTCGAACCCCAGCCGCTGCTTCAACGGCAAGTCCGCCGTCGCCCTGGCCTGGTCGGCGTTGACTGCGTCGTCGTCGATCTGCTCGTGGACGGTGCCGTTCCGGTCGATATAGCGCCGGCCGCCGGTGTGCTGGTACAGCCCCCAGAAGCGCAGTGGCGAAGTGCCGCGTCCCAGCATCTTGAACGACTGCACGGCCAGCCAGGGCAGGGTCGGCGGCAGGCGCGGCACCAGGTCCCAGCAGTCGACATAACGATCGATCGTGGTGGCGGACAAGGTGTTCACGAACGCCGCGTCGCCGACCCGCGGTGAACCGAAGGTGATCAGCCGACCCGCTGGCCAGCGCGAGGCCGCGAGCGTGGCCAGCGCGCCGCCGAGGCTGTGGCCGGTGAACACGATCGGCCCGCTGCCGTGCTGCGCGATCCAGGCGGCAATAGCCGGTTCGATGGCGCGGAACGCTTGCAGGAAGCCGTTGTGCACCCTGCCGCCCCGATCCCAGCGGACCAGCACTGCGTTGACGTCGGTGAACAGATCCTCCTTGCGGTCCGGCTCGGTGCCGCGGAAGGCGATGATCAGTTCGTCGGAGACTGCGCGGACGGCGGCGAAAGCCTCGGTACCCGTTCTCTGCAATTCATCGCGCTCCTTGCTGGCGAACTGGTCGATATGCGCGACAAAGGCCGCGACCGGGCCGAGGCCGCCGGCGGCGAGCGCTGATTCGAGCTTTTGCCGGGCGTCGCCACGTTTCGCGAGATCCCGAGCCAGATAGCCAACATAGGCCAGTCGCGAACACTCGGCGCAGATTGCTGCCAGCGTCGTGAAGCTGGCCGGATGGCGCTCGAAGTAGGACGGCGTGACGTCGCCCGCGCGGAACAGCGAGGCCTGATCGGTGTGATAGGGCAGCACGGCTGGTCTCCCCGGCAAGCGCTTCCACGAAGCGATCCGCAAGCGTCGCCGAGTTCGCTCGCGGACGCCAGCGGCGCGTTGCCGGACGACGCCGCATGCGGCGATTGGCGACCCCGGAGGCATCCGGAGCAGCGTCGCGTCACGCCAGCGTCACCGTGGCATCCAACAATCAGAACCATAGACAGCCAATCTCGTCGAGGAAAGCCGTTATGGGGCAGCAACGTCGCCGCAAGTCGAAGCGCACGGGTATCGATCGCCGCAACTTCCTGAAGTCCGCTGCCGCCGGCCTTGCCGCCAGCGCGCTGCCGGTGCTGTCCGAACACGGCAATGCCGCCCAGGCCGCGACGACCCTGTCCTTCGTTCACGGCGTCGCCAGCGGCGACCCGCTGCAGGACCGCGTGATCCTGTGGACCCGCATCAGCACGCCGAATGCCGGACCGGTCACGGTCAGCTACCAGGTCGCCACCGACCCGGGCTTGAGCGTCATCGTCCAGACCGGTGCCGCGATCACCGACGCCAGCCGCGACTACACGGTGAAGATCGACGCCGCCGGCCTGGAGCCAGGGCGCACGTATTACTACCGCTTCAATGTCGGTGCGCTGCTGTCGCCGGTCGGACGTACCAAGACCCTGCCAGTCGGCAACGTCGATCGGTTGCGGATCGCCGTTGCCTCTTGCGCCAGTCTCGCGCACGGCTACTTCAACGCCTATGCGCGGATCGCCGAGCGCGCCGATCTCGATCTGGTGCTGCACCTCGGCGACTACATCTACGAATACGGCAACGGCGAATATGGCAGCGCCCGCAACTACGAGCCCGCGCACGAGATCCTGAGCCTCGCCGACTACCGCCAGCGCCACGCTCAGTACAAGCGCGAACCGGAATTGCAGGCCTTGCATCGCCAGCATCCGATCATCGCGATCTGGGACGACCACGAATTCGCCAACAACGCCTGGGCCGGTGGTGCCGAGAACCACCAGCCGGATACCGAAGGCGACTGGGCGACGCGCGTCGCCAATGCGCTGCAGGCCTACTACGAGTGGATGCCGACCCGGGTGCCGGATGCCAACGACCTGCGCCGCAACAACCGCTCTTTCTCGATCGGCAATCTGGCCGATCTGTACATGCTCGAGGAGCGCGTCGGGGCCCGTGCCGAGCAGCTCGTTCCGCAGGTCCAGTTACTGCCCGAAGCCGGTCTTGGCGTGTTCCTGCAGACCGGGCCGTATCTTGATCCGAATCGTCAGCTGCTCGGTCTGAACCAGGAGGACTGGCTGATCACCGGCCTGCGCCGCGCGCCGCAGGGCAAGTGGAAGCTGATCGGCCAGGGCGTGATGTTCGCGCAACTGAAGGTGCTGGGCCTGCCGAACGCGAGCAAGCTCAGCGAGTACCTGAACGTCGACCAGTGGGACGGTTACAGCCCGCGCCGCGAACGGATCTTCAACACCCTGGCCGGCGATCGGAACAACGATCCGGTCGACAACGTCGTGGTGCTGACCGGCGACATCCACTGCTCCTGGGCCGCGGATCTGACGCCGGACCCGAACAAGCTGCTCGGCGGCCGTTTCGGCGGCTACAACGCGCTGACCGGTCTCGGCTCGCTGGCGGTGGAATTCGTCTGCACCTCGATCACCTCGGCTGGACTGGATAGCCTGCAGGCGCTGGTACCGGTGCTGCGTACCAACAATCCGCACATGAAGTACATCAATCTGAACCAGCGCGGCTACATGCTCCTCGACATCACCCGGGAGCGGGTCAGCAACGAATGGTGGTACGTCGACAGCATCGACAAGCGTTCGCGCGGTCAGAGTTTCGCGATGGCATTGCAGACCCGGCATGGCGAGAACCATCTGCGCCGCAGCGAGCAGAGTACGCCGAAGGTCAATCCACCGGCATTCGCCCCCTGAAAATCGGCTTTGCCCTGACTTCCGGCGGCGGTGAGCGGACCGCGCTTCCGCCTGCAGTCCAGAGCGGGCCTCAGCGGCGGCGCGTCGCAGCCGCGGGCTCGTCAATCGGATAGCGATGCGGTGCGGTCCAGCGGCCGACCAGCGGCTGGTGATGGAAGGTCTCGAAGTAATCCTGCCAGTAGCGTGCCGACACCCAGATCGCTTCCGGGCAGGAGGCGCGCGATTCCAGCCCAGGCGTCAGGTCGATGCCCTCGGCGGCGAATGCGGTTTCCAGCATGCAGGCCGACGGCAGGCCGTAGTTGTCGTGCAGCGGGTTCGGCGTGCGCGCCACGCCCCAGGAGAACGACAGCCAGCGCAGCGCGTGCTCCAGCGCGTCGAGCGTCGACCGCGATTTGCTGAATGCGTCGATGCGCGCCAGCAGCTGAGCCTGCGGGATCGGCAGCGCGAAAATCGCGATGTTCGGCCAGCGCGCGGCGGCGTCGAAATCGCTCAGCGGACGGCGGACCACACCGTTGCGTCGGGTCGGGTACTCCGCGGCTTCCGGCTGCATCAGCGGCACGTGGATCGCATGCGCCTTGGCGATGCCGGCCTTGCCGCGCTCGATCAGGATCGATTCCGACCAGTACGAGGGCAGCATGTCGTTGCGCAGGTGCGATTGCGCCACCCGCAGCCGGAAGGCCAGCGAATCACAGCCGCCGAGCAGCGCCACCAGGGTCGTCTCCGCCGGCGTACCGGCGTGCTCGCCGATGTCGGCCAGCGCGGCGCTGGTCCAGGCGACGTTGCCGCTGGCCGCTTCGCGGTCGAATTCGAGCACCGAAGGATTGTCACGGGTCGCGGTGGAACGGGCCTGCCTGAGCATGGTTGTCGTCTCCTCAGTACGAGCGGAGCGCGAGGCGCCCCGCGGATTGCGAACGGGCCACGGCCTTGTCGCCGTGGATCGGGTAGTAACGGGTTTCCAGCTCCACGCCGCTGCCGCTGCGCGCGAACGACAGCAGCGCCACCTGATCGCCGCGCTGGCCGTGCACCTGGTTCAGCTGGAAGCGCCGCGCGGTGCCGAAGCGGTCCGGCGGCTTCGGTGGCTTGCCGTGCCGGGGCCAGTCGCCGCGGTCGGTGAAGATGCCCTTGAGGCCGTCGAATGCCGACTTCGCGCTGTCGATGAACGGCGTGCGGATCAGCCGCGACGGCGAGCAGATCACTTCGTGCAGCAAGGCGCGACCGGAGCTCAGGTCGGTACCGCTGGCGACCCGGCCCCAGTGCACGTCGCCGGTGATGTAGAGCACCGGGATGCCCTGATCGGCGAGCGTCTCGATGGCGCTGCGGATGATCGCGAACTGGCCGTAGTTGCCGAGTTCGGCATCGACGGTCTTCTTCTCCGATTCCTTGGTCGGCGGATCGATGAACAGCGCCTGGCCGGATGCCAGCACGCCGATCGCTGGTTCGCCGGCCTGGCGTGCGCCGAGCAGATCGTCGAGCCAGCCTTGCAGCGCCTGCAATGCCGGGGCGGCCATCAAGGTGTCGAAATCGTCGGCGCGGCTGCTGCGGGTGTCGAGGAACAGGAACTTCAGCGGCGCGATGTCGATCCGCACCGCGCCTTCGGAACCTTCCGGACGCTGGTAGTCCTGGTAGAGATTGCGCGACGCGGTTTCCCAGCGCGCCCGGCGCTCGGGCGTCCAGGTGCCGGGCAGCTGCTTCTGAGGAAACGGGTAGTTGTTCCAGTATTCGTGATCGTCGGGCAGGCAGACCACCGGCGCCCGGCGCAGTACCGCTTCCAGCCCGGGCACGCCGAGCGAGGCCGAGGCCCAGTTGCGGCGGTATTTTTCGCCAAGCCGCCGGGTCAGCTTGGGGTCGTGCTCGGGCAGATCCTCGAACAGCGGCAGATCGCAGTAGACCTGATCGCCGGCCAGCAGGGTCAGGTCCGGTTGCGGCAGCTGGGAGACGATGCTGCCGAGCAGGCCGCCGCCGTCCTCGGGCTGGTAGTAGCAGGAGCAGAGCAGCAGCTTGAAGCTGCCGTCGAGGCTGCGCGGCAGGGCCTCCGGCAGCGTCCGCAGCATTAGTTCAAGCGGCTGGCTGCCCGCCGTGGTGGTGCGGACGACGATGCGGTAGGCACCGGCCGGCTGGAGGCCGCGGAAGCGGAACACGCCGCGATGATTGACCGGTTGCGCCGCCGAGGGGCCGGCCAGATCGCGGATGGCGCCGAGTGCGGTGGCGACTTCCGGCTGCACTTCGATGCCGTCGAGCGTGAACACGAGGCCCGGTGGCTGCTCCGCGCCGAACACGCCGACCCAGAGCTGGATGGTCCTTGCATCGGCGGCCTGCGGGTACGCGGTCAGGATCATCGCCTTCGCCTCGTGGTCGTCGCGGTGCCGTAGCCTGCACCCGACGGCGAGGCGCTGACAACCGGTGCCGCGAGCGCCGCTAGCGAGTGTCGAAACTTACCGGTTCCGGTCCGCGCCGCCGCCTGCGGATCACCACGCTGCCGGCCAGCTTGTCGTGCCAGCCCTGTTTCCTGGGGTCGAAGGCGACCCAGATCAGGCCGAGGCCGAACGGCAGCGTCGACACGAAGTAGCCGAGGTAGCGGAGCAGGGCCTGCTGCGGTGTCAGCGCCGCTCCGGTGCCGGCGTCGACGACGGTTGCGGCGATCGCCATCTTGCCCGGCGTGGCCCGGCGCAACAGCCAGAACAGCACCACGGCCAGCGCCGGCAGCAGCCAGGAGATCAGCAGGTCGGCCGGGCCCCGGATCAAGGCCGAGTCGGCATCGAAGTAGGCGGTGCCGTAGACCATCAGCATCAGCGGCACGACCAGCAGCATCAGCAAGGCGCTATCGATCAGGCTGGCCCAGACCCGGATCCAGAAGCCGGCGTATTCGAAATCCGCTGTGTTCATCGCGATGCTCCGCGCCGGCGAAGCGCGGCGCTGGTCTGGCCGACGATACCGCAAGCCCCGGCTGATGCGTGGCCAGCCACTCCGGCGGCCGGCGGACTGTCGCGGCCAGGCTGGCCTGGGTAGGCTGTGGCCATGTCGCGACCGATCGCAATGTCTCCCGAAACTGTCAGTGCCGGCCGGCGAGCCGCCGCACCGCTGTTGCTGCTGGCCAGCCTGTACATCGCCCAGGGCCTGCCTTACGGCTTCTTCACCCAGGCGCTGCCGGTGCTGATGCGGGAAAGCGGTGCCTCGCTGAAGGCGATCAGCGCGACCAGCCTGTTGTTCCTGCCCTGGGCCTGCAAGTTCCTGTGGGCGCCTCTGGTCGATCACGTCGGCACCCGGCGCGGCTGGATCATTCCGATCCAGTTCATCGCGGCGATCGGCGCCGCGTCGCTGGCTTTCGTCGATCCAAGCCGCGGCTTCCTCGCGGTGTTCGTCGCGGTGTTCGCGTTCAATATCCTGGCGGCGGTGCAGGACGTCGCCACCGACGGCATGGCGGTGCGCCTGCTCGACGCTCAGGCGCGAGGTCTCGGCAACGGCATCCAGGTCGGCGCCTACCGGATCGGCATGGTGCTCGGCGGCGGCCTGCTGCTCTGGATCTACGCGAAGCTCGGCTGGGTGGCGATGTGCCTGGGCATGTCGGCGCTGCTGGCGCTGACCTGTGTGCCGGTGCTGCTGCATCGGGAGGCGGCCGGCGATGGCTCGCGGCGTGTGCGGCCGTCGCTGCCGGTACTCGCTGCCGGCTGGCTGCCGCGACTGCGGACGCCGGGCATGCTGGCGCTGCTGTTGCTGGTCTGCGCTTACAAGTTCGGTGATTCGATGACCGCGTCACTGGTCGGCCCGATGCTCAAGGATGCGCGCTGGCCGACCGAGGAGATCGCACTGGTCAAGGGCACCTTGGGTTCGATCATGGGCCTGGTCGGCGCCGCGGCCGGTGGCGCGCTGGCGTTCCGGATCGGCCGACGGCGGGCGCTGCTCGGCTGCGGCATCGCCCAGGCGCTGAGCCTGCTGCTATACCTGTTCGCCGCCGCCGAGCCAGACGATCGCGCGCTGGTCTGGAGCGCCTGCATCGCCGAACACCTGTTCGGCGGCATGGCGACCGTGGCGCTGTTCACCCTGATGATGGATGCCTCCGATCCGGGGCACGCCGGTACCGACTACACCCTGCTGGCCTGCGCCGTGGTCATTGCCCAGGGGCTCGCGGCATTCGCAGCCGCAGCGGTCGGCGATGCCTTCGGCTATGTCGCCGCATTTGCCGCCGCCCTGGTGATCGCCATGCTGGGTTGCCTGCTGCTGATCGCCGCGCTCGATCGCCGGCTGGGCCCGGCGCGGCTGGACGAGGTCTGGCGAACGCCTGGCCGTTCCTGATCCAGCCGCCGGCCAAAGCAAGGCTGCCCCGCAGCGGTTGGCCGCGGTGGTCAACGTGCGCCAAGTCGATCGAGATCGATCGGAAGCCAAGCCTGGGCCTGCGGGTTAGGTGATGACGCTCGGCCCTTTGCGGCCGCTCAGTTCGTTGAGCCGCACCAGCTTGTCGGCAACCGCCGCCAGCGGGGCGAGTGCCTCGCTGGTCGGCCAGGCGAGACGGTCGGTGGCGGTTTCATAGCGCTCCAGGTAGAGCCGGATCGTCGCGCCTTCGGTGCCGGTGCCGGACAGCCGCAGAATGATGCGCGCGGCGTCGCCGAAGACGATACGCAGGCCCTGGCCGGTGGCGACGCTGCCGTCGATCGGATCGGTGTACGAGAATTCGTCGGCCTGGCTCACCGTCCAGTCGCCGTGCGTCGTCCCGACCAGCGCGGGCAGCGCCTTGCGCAGCGTGTCGACGATGCTGTTGGCAGTCGCCGTGGGCAGTTCGTCGTAGTCGTGGCGCACGTAATAGTGGCGACCATGACGTGCCCAGTGCGCCTCGGCGAGTTGCCGCACGCTCTTGCCGGTCGTCGCCAGCACGTTCAGCCAGGCGAGCACCGCCCACAGGCCATCTTTCTCGCGGGTGTGGCTGGACGAAGTGCCGAAGCTCTCCTCGCCGCACAAGGTCAGACGATCGGCATCGAGCAGGTTGCAGAAGAATTTCCAGCCGGTCGGGGTCTCGAAGCATTCGACTTTCAGCGCCTTGGCGACCACGTCGACCGCGCGGCAGGTCGGCATCGAGCGGGCCAGACCCTTCAGTCCGCTCATGTAGCCGGGCAGCTTGTCGAGGTGGGCGGCGAGCATCGCCAGCGAATCGCCGGGCGAGATGAACAGGCCACGGCCAAGGATCATGTTGCGGTCGCCGTCACCGTCGCTGGCGGCGATCAGGTCCGGGGATTCCGCGCTCATCGCCAGATCGAGCAGGTGCTTGGCGTAGATCAGGTTCGGGTCCGGATGGCCGCCGCCAAAGTCTTCCAGCGGGCTGCCGTTGATGACGCTGCCTTCGGGGGCGCCGAGCTGTTCGATCAGGATGCGTTTGGCATACGGGCCGGTGACCGCGTGCATCGCATCGAAGCAGATCCGGCCGCCGCGCTTGAACCAGTCGCGGATCTTGTCGAAGTCGAACAGGCTCTGCTGCAGTTTCGCGTAATCCTCGACGCAGTCGACGATCTCGATCAGCGTCTCGCCCAGCTTCTGGCTGCCACGGCGGTCGAGATCGACATTGGCGCCTTCGTAGATGCGGTAGCGGCTGATCGTCTTGCTGGCGTCGTAGATGCGGCCGGTCAATGCTTCCGGTGCCTGGCCGCCGCCGGCGATGTTGAACTTGATGCCGAAGTCGCCGTCCGGTCCCGCCGGGTTGTGGCTGGCGGTGAACAGCAGGCCACCGGCCGCCTTGTGCACGCGGATCAGGTTCGAGGCGGCCGGCGTCGACAGGATGCCGCCCTGGCCGACGATCAGCTTGGCGATGCCGTTGCCGGCAGCCATCGCGATCGCCGTGTGGATCGCTTCGCGGTTGTGGTAGCGGCCGTCGCCGCCGACGATCAGCGTCTGCCCGCGCAGGGAGTTCTCGGTGTCGAAGATCGCCTGCAGGAAATTCTCGAGGTAGTGCGGCTGCTGGAATACGGCGACTTTCTTGCGAAGGCCGGCGGTGCCGGACTTCTGGTCGGTATAGGGCTTGGTCGGCAGTTCGCGGACGGACATCGGCAGAGTGGTCTCGATCAGGAAAAACATCTGGATTGCAAGCCTGTGCCGGCTTGCGTTCCTATCTTATAGTCCGGCTCATGCAAGCCGACATGACCACTTCCGACCGCTGCCCCTGCTGCGGCCAGCCACGCCGTATCGCGCATCTGGTCGACCTGTACGAACGCAGCTATCGGCTGCTCGAGCGTCTGGTGCCGGAACTGAACCTGCCGTTCGAACGCGCGGTGTCGAAGTCGGCCAGCGATCTGCCGCTGGTGCTGACCGTCGTCGAGCGTGCGCCGTACACCGCCGAGCTGCGCCTGACCTACGAGTTCAAGGACGAGCACGGCGAGCGCCGCCTGGAGCCGGACATGTGGATCAAGGTCTACCGTGACGCGCGGGTCGCCGAGGCGCTGGACTGTGGCCAGCGGCCGACCTGGCTGGCACGGATCTTCGGCGATAGCCAGGCCCACGATTACCTGCACGATCAGTGGGGCCGCAACCACATGCTCGCCAAGTGGTTGGAGTACCTGCTCGACCACGGTCACGGCTTCGCGATCGCCGCTCGGCCCCGCCAGGTGAAGCCCGCGGTCGACGACCTGCCGGCCGAATAGCCGGAGGGCAGTGCGTTCATGATCTGTCCATCCTGCCGGCAGGTCGGTGGCCTGATCATCGAAGCTCCAAATTGCGGCTGACCCAGCGCCGCACCATCCGGAAATACTTTCAAGGAATCGCAACGCCCATGTCCCGGAAAAATCGTTACAGCAGCATCAGCATCGCGCTGCACTGGCTGATGGTGGTGCTGATCGTCGCTGCCTACAGCTTCATCCTGATCCGCGGCGAGTTCCCCAAGGGCAGCGAGCCGCGAGCGTTGGTCAAGATGCTGCACTTCTCGATCGGCCTGAGCATCTTCGGGCTGGTCTGGCTGCGCATCGCCGCGAGGCTGGCCGGGGATCCGGCGCCGGCGATCACGCCCGCGCCGCCGGCGCTGCAGCAGAAGCTGGCGAAGCTCGCCCATTTCGCGCTGTACGGCTTGATGATCGGCATGCCGGTCGGTGGCGCGCTGATCCTCGGTTTCGAGGGGCACGCACTGCCCTGGTTCGGCCTGTTCGAAATCCAGTTGCCGATCGCTGCGAACGAGACCTACGCCGACTTGTTCGAGGACCTGCACGAGCTCGGTGGCACCATCGGCTACTTCCTGATTGGTCTGCATGCCGTCGCCGGCCTTTACCACCACTACGTCCTGCGCGACGACACACTGAAGCGGATGCTGCCGGGTTGATTGCCGGATTTGATATTTAAATTCAATTTCAATCTTTCAAAAGCTTTTCTGATTACTTTATTCGAATAACGAACGCGCATAGATTGCTTGCGGCTTGTACCGGCTCCGATACGGACCGGGCAACGAAACCCGAGGAGCTTTCATGCCGTATGACACCATCGCGCCGTCGAGCGCCGCCGCTGATCAATCGTTGGCCAACGATGTGGAAACACCCGGCCACGCCGCATCGCTGCCGAATGGCGGCAGCCTGTCTCCGGACGAAGCCTGGCAGTTGATCCACCACGGCCGGGCGACCCTGGTCGATGTCCGGACCGCCGAGGAGCTGAAATTCGTCGGCCATGTGCCGCACAGCCTGCACGTGCCATGGGCGACCGGCACCGCGATGACCCGCAATCCGCGCTTCGTCCGCGAGTTGGAAGCCAAGGTCGGAAAGAACCGTCCGGTATTGCTGTTGTGCCGCAGCGGCAAGCGCTCGGCACTCGCCGTGGAGGCCGCGGTCAAGGCTGGGTTCACCCAGATCGCCAACATCTCCGAAGGCTTCGAGGGTGACATCGATGCGCTCGGTCATCGCGGTCGCGCCAACGGCTGGCGTTTCCACGGACTGCCCTGGGTCCAGGACTGAAGCACTTCGGAGTCTTGCGATGTCGACCCCTGATCCGCTCCAGCACTGGGACCTACCGGCGATCGTTCGCGAGCTGCGCGAAACCCGCGAGCACTGGCGGCAGCGCAGCGCCCGAAGCAGCTTTCACGGCGAGCGCGAGTTCCCGTCGCCGGACCGCGTCCGCGACCTTCTGAAACTGCTGCGCGGCGCGTTGTTCCCGCTCCGCCTCGGGCCCTCGGACCTGAAGCGGGAAGGCGAGGACTACTACGTCGGCCATGCGCTGGATCGGGCGTTGAACGGCCTGGTCGAGGAAGCGCGCCTGGAATTGGCCAGCCGTCATCGCGATGTCGGCGAGGCTGGCGGCTTCGACGCCGGGCGTGAAGCCGCTACCCGGATCAGCGCTTTCGCGCGCAGCCTGCCGGGCCTTCGCGCCCTGCTCGACACCGATGCGGAGGCTGCTTTCCAGGGCGATCCGGCGGCACGCAGCGTCGACGAGGTGCTGCTCTGCTATCCGGGCATCCAGGCGTTGATCCACCATCGCATCGCTCATCGTCTGTATCAGCTCGATCTGCCGCTGATCGCCCGCATCGTCGCCGAGCTGGCCCATTCGGACACCGGTATCGACATCCATCCAGGCGCCAAGATCGGCCGCTACTGTTTCATCGACCATGGCACCGGCGTGGTCATCGGCGAGACTGCCGAGATCGGCGACCATGTACGCCTCTACCAAGCGGTGACCCTGGGTGCAAAACGCTTCGAAGTCGAAGAGGATGGCTCGCTGGCCAAGGGGCTGCCTCGCCATCCGGTGGTCGAGGACGAGGTGGTGATCTATGCCGGCGCCACCATTCTCGGTCGGATCACCATCGGCCGCGGGTCGAGCATCGGCGGCAATGTCTGGCTGACCCGCAGCGTCCCGCCGGGCAGCCAGATCACTCAGGCGCGCTCCCAGCAGGCTGGGCGCGACGTGCCGGCATGAGTCCCTTGCTGGTCCATCTCGGCAGCACCTTGCGTCGAGTGCGCGCGCAGCGCGGCTGGTCCCAGGAAAAGCTGGCCGAACTGGCCGGGCTCGACCGCAGCTATGTAGGTCAGATCGAGCGCGCCGTGGTCAGCCCGACCTTGTCGACCCTGGAAAAACTGGCCAGCGCACTGCAGCTGCCGCCTTCAGAACTTATCCGTATGAACAACGTCGGAACGCAGCCTAAAAAGTCGCTGACTGAGGGCTAAAGTCCGTAGTCGGCACCCTCATAACCACCCAAACTTTGTTTATTCGTAACTGATCTGACGAGGATCCCATGGCTGATACCGAACTCCTGCCGACGCTGGGCGATGCGGCTGCCCGCAAGCTGTCCAACACCACCAAGACCGTTGCGCAGTACTCGAACATCACGCCGCGCTGGCTGACCCATCTGCTGCAGTGGCAGCCGGTCGAAGCCGGCGTGTTCCGGGTCAACAAGGTCAGGAATCCGGCCGACATCCGTACCGCCTGCTCGGTGACCGAGTCCGGCCAGCTGCCGAATTCCTTCGTCGACTACGAAGAGAATCCGCGCGAGTACTGGCTGAAGCAGGTCGCTACCCGCCTGAACATCCATACCCGCGTTTCGGACCTGTATTCCAGCCCGAACGATCAGATCAAGGAACAGCTGCGCCTGATCATCGAAACGATCAAGGAGCGCCAGGAATCCGAGCTGATCAACAACCCGGACTACGGCCTGCTGGCCAATGTCGCCGAATCGCAGCGCGTGTACCCATTGACGGGTGCGCCGACGCCGGACGACCTCGACGAACTGCTGACCAAGGTCTGGAAGGAGCCGGCGTTCTTCCTCGCCCATCCGCTGGCGATCGCCGCCTTCGGCCGCGAGTGCACCCGCCGCGGTGTGCCGCCGCCGACGGTGTCGCTGTTCGGCTCGCAGTTCATCACTTGGCGCGGCGTGCCGCTGATCCCGAGCGACAAGGTGCCGGTTGCCGACGGCAAGTCGAAGATCCTGCTGATCCGCGTTGGCGAGAAGCGCCAGGGCGTCGTCGGGCTGTTCCAGCCGGGACTGCCGGGCGAGCAGAGCCCGGGCCTGTCGGTGCGCCTGATGGGCATCGACGACCACGCGGTCGCCTCCTATCTGATCTCCCTGTACTGCTCGCTGGCGGTGCTGACCGACGATGCGTTGGCGGTGCTGGAAGACGTGGAAATCAACAAGTTCCACGACTATCCCGACACCTACAAGTAAGGCGCCGAGGCTTCCATGAGTGTCTCGGGCAGCGGTCTCGACCCCGCCGCGCTGCAGGCGCTGGCCAATGCGATGTTCAGCGCGCCGCCCGGCGTCGAGCCCGCGTTTGCTCAGGCACCGGCGGCGCCCAGCGGTCCGGTCAATCTCGGTTCGCCGCTGCCGCCGGGCGGCATCCCGGTGGCCGGTCACAACAATCCCTTGCCGGTGGCCACGTCCTTGCCGATGACGCCGCCGGTGCGGACGACGCAGCCAGGCGCCGCCGAGATGGCGACGCCGCCGTCGTTCATCACTCCGCGCCTGCTGCCGACTCAGGCGCAGTCGCCGGATCTGCACGGCCTGCAGAGCACGGTGCTGCCGGCGCTGCCGAAAGGTGGCAGCGGTTTCGCCGGCGTGCCGGAAGGCTTCGCGGCGCTGATTCCCGGCGCCGCTCCGACGCCGAACCTGTCCGACGCCGCAGTGCCGTCGGCGGCGCAGCCGCCGGCGAGTCCGTACTACTTTCTCGGCGACGCTTCATCGGCGAGCGGTGTCCCCGCGGCCCCACCGCTGAACCTCGCCGGCTTGTCCGATCCGTTCGGCCTGTCGGCACCGACTCGGATCAGCGCCAAGCCGAGACAGACGCCGTCGCTGCCGTCGAGTCCGTCGGCGCCCAGCTACTACTTTGCCGATCTGGGTGCGGCCCAGCCGGGCGCCAAGCCCGTACCGACAGTACCGGCAGGCCGCGGCATCTTCGATGTCGCCACCATTCGCCGCGATTTCCCGATCCTTTCGACCAAGGTCAACGGCGGCAAGCCACTGGTCTGGCTCGACAACGCGGCGACGACGCAAAAACCCCAGTCGGTCATCGACCGCATCGCCTACTTCTACGCCAACGAAAACTCCAACATCCATCGCGCCGCGCACGAGCTGGCCGCGCGGGCGACCGATGCCTACGAGGCGGCGCGCAAGAAGGTCGCGAAGTTCATCGGTGCGGCCAGCCCGGACGAAATCATCTTCGTTCGCGGCACCACCGAGGCGATCAACCTGGTCGCCCAGAGCTGGGGCAAGCAGAACATCGGCGAGGGCGACGAGATCGTCATCTCGCATCTCGAGCACCACGCCAACATCGTCCCCTGGCAGATGCTGGCGGCCGAGAAGGGCGCGGTGCTGCGAGTGATCCCGGTCGACAACACCGGCCAGGTGCGGCTCGACGAGTACCAGAAGCTGCTGAGCCACCGGACCAAGATCGTCTCGGTGACCCAGGTGTCGAACGCGCTCGGCACCGTGGTGCCGGTCAAGGAGATCATCGATCTCGGCCATCGTGCCGGCGCCAAGGTGCTGATCGACGGCGCGCAGTCGGTGTCGCACATGAAGGTCGACGTGCAGGCGCTGGATGCCGATTTCTTCGTCTTCTCCGGCCACAAGGTGTTCGGGCCGACCGGCATCGGCGTCGTCTACGGCAAGAAGGACATCCTCGAACACACGCCGCCCTACCAGGGTGGCGGCAACATGATCGAGGACGTGACCTTCGAGAAGACCATCTACCAGGGTCCGCCGGCGCGCTTCGAGGCCGGCACCGGCAACATCGCCGATGCCGTGGGCTTGGGGGCGGCGATCGATTACGTCGAGCGCATCGGCATGGAGAACATCGCCCGCCAGGAGCACGACCTGCTGGAGTACGGCACCGAACAGCTGTGCCGGATTCCGGGCCTTTGCATGATCGGCACCGCCAAGCACAAGACCAGCGTGATGAGCTTCGTGCTCGACGGGTTCACGACGGCGGAAGTCGGCCAGGCGCTCAGCGAGGAAGGCGTTGCCGTGCGCTCGGGCCATCACTGCGCGCAGCCGATCCTGCGTCGCTTCGGGCTGGAATTCACGGTGCGGCCGAGTCTGGCGTTCTACAACACCTTCGAGGAAATCGACCTGCTCGCCGCCACCGTGCGACGACTGGCGCAGACGCGGCGACGCGGCTGATCGGCAAGAAAAAGGCCCGGGTTTCCCGGGCCTTTTTGCATCTGCAGGATCGGCGGCGCGGCAGGCGCTATTCCTCGAACGGGAACAGTCCGACTTCGCGGCCGAAAATCCGTGCCTTGTAGCTGTCGAGCAGGGTCTTGTCCGCGCAGTCGTCGAGCGCGCCCTTGCACAGGCGACGCATCGCCGACAGCGATTCGAAGTAGTTGTCGCGATCCACTCCCGCGTAATCGACGACCAGCCCCGGCAGGAAGGCGATGTCCATCAGCGGCATTCCCGGCTCGCGGGCGGCGGCAAAGTTGGTCCGCAGCTGGAACTGGGTGACGTGCTTGGGCTCGGGCAACTTGAAACGATAGGGCGGGGATTCGGCTTCGTAATAGGCCTGGTGATCGCCGAAGTAGGCGAACACCGCAGGCCGCGCGTCCTTGGCGAACAGGTAGTCGTTGATGGTCTGCACCGCGTCGTCGAGGGTCACCAAGCGGTTGACATAGTCGGTCAGCTTGGCCGCCAGGCTTTTCGGAATTGGTGCCTTGTCGAGCTTGTAGCCGATCGGCGTGTTGGCCAGGTAGGGCGCGTGTTCCTTGACCGACAGGAAGTAGAGGAACAGCGGCTTGGCGCCATCCGGCCCGGCCCGGTGCTCGCGGATCAGCTTGATCGCCGCTTCGGCCATGCGCGGGGTTTCGGCGATGTCCCATTCATCGCCCGGGTACTGGTCGTATTCCGGAAAGTCGCGCAAGGTCAGGATGCGATCGGCCCCCATCTGCTCGTAGGTGCGCCCGGCGCCGTAGAAGCGCTTGAAGGTCGGCATCAGCACGATCGTCGTATAACCCTGCGCCTTCAGCTCCCGGAACAGGTTGGTCTGGGTCTTGGTGCCGATGGTGGTGAACACCCGGGCGCGATGGGCGCCGAAGTCGTCCGGTACCAGGCCACTGAGTGCGGAGAACTCCGATAGCCAGGTCTTGCCGCCGAAGGTGTGGGTGCGCAACAGGCCCATGGCTCGCGTCTGCGGGCTGGCCTCGAACATCGGCAGCGGCGGCAGCTTCGCGCCCGGCAGCTGGAACTGGCGCGGGTTGAAGGTGGATTCGTGCAGCCACAGCACCACGTCCGGATGCTGCGCCAGCTGCGGGCGGGCTTGTTCGCCGAGCGCGACTTCGGCGCTGAGGAAAGGTGTCGGATCGCCGAGATGCGGTGGCACCTCGAATTCGTAGATCTGCAGCGAGAACAGCAGGCGGCTGGCTACGCCGCACTTGTTCGCGGTGTTGCAGTTGGCGTCGTCGAGCCAGACTTCCCAAGTGTGATGATGACGCTGCGTTGCCAGCGCGCCGACCAGCAGGCCGGCCAGTACGAGAGAGGCGATGCGAAAACGCCCGGCGAGGCGTGGGCGGTGCGGCGTCGCCAGCGTGGCGTCGACGATCAGCAGCAGCAGGCCGGTGCTGAATCCGGCCAGGGCCGTGTAGATCCGCGGGTACTGGCGGACGATGGTCCAGTTCGCCGGTTCCAGCACGAAGGACCAGTCGGCGACGATCAGGCGCGTGTAGAAGTAGATGAACTTCAGCTCGCCCATGCCGTAGATGAACAGCGCGAACGCCGCCGCGCCGGACAGGCTCCAGACCCAGCGGCCGGTCAAGCCCAGCAGCAGCGCGAACGGCAGCAGGAACAGGCAGCCGTTGATCAGCAGGCACCAAGCGTCGTCGCTGTACTGGACGGAGATGTAGAGCGCTGCGACGACCGCCAGCAGGCGCAGCAGCAACAGCAGAACCCGCGCGACCGCAGTCGCGCGGGACTTCAAGGTACTCAAGACCGACCGCCGTCGCTCGCGATGGAAGCCGGCTTACCGGGAAGGGGGCAACTCGGCCCGGTGTGCAGGGCGCAGGCGGTCTTGCTCAAAGTTTGTTCTGCTTGGCGGCGGTCAGGAGGCGTCGATCAGGGCCAGAAGTTCGGCGGTCTTCGCTTCCATCAGCCCTGGGTTGGCGCGCGATTCTACATTCAGGCGCAGCACCGGTTCGGTATTCGAACCGCGCAGGTTGAAACGCCATTCGGCGTACTCGACCGACAGGCCGTCGACCTTCTCGACTTTCGCATCCGCCGTCGCGTACTTCGCTTCGACCTTGGCGATGGTGCCCTTGACGTCGGCGACCTTGCGATTGATCTCGCCCGAGGCCGGGAACTTGGCCTGGCGGTCCTCGACCAACTGCGACAGGGTTTTGCCGGAGGCCGAAATCAGGCCGGCGACCAGCAGCCAGGGAATGTTGCCGTTGTCGCAGTAGGCGAAATCGCGGAAGTAATGATGGGCGCTCATCTCGCCACCGTAGATCGCGTTCTCCAGGCGCATGCGCTCCTTGATGAAGGCGTGGCCGGTCTTCGACTGGATCGGCCGCCCGCCGGCGGTCTCGACCATGTCGACCGTGTTCCAGGTCAGACGCGGGTCGTGGATGATCTTGGCGCCCGGTTCCAGCTTCAGCAGCGCCTCGGCCAGCAGGCCGACGATGTAGTAGCCCTCGATGAAGCCGCCCTTCTCGTCGAACAGGAAGCAGCGGTCGAAGTCGCCATCCCAGGCGACGCCGAAGTCGGCCTGGTGCTCGATCACCGCCGCCGAGGTCGCCGAGCGCATCTCCGGCAGCAGCGGGTTGGGGATGCCGTTCGGGAACGTGCCGTCCGGCTCGTGGTGGATCTTGATGAACTGGAACGGCAGGTGCTTTTCCAGCGCATCGATCACCAGGCCGGCCGAGCCGTTGCCGGCGTCGACGACGATCTTCAGCGGCTTGAGCGCCTTCGGGTCGACATAGCCGAGCAGGTGCTTGACGTAGTCCGGGCGATAGTCGTGGTGGGTGCGCCTGGCTTCACCGCTCGGTGCCTTGGCGGTCGAGGCCGCGGTGGCTTCCTCGAGTGCGCGCAGGCCGGTGTCGCCGGAAATCGGGATCGCGCCGCCCTTGACCAGTTTCATGCCGTTGTAGTCCATCGGGTTGTGGCTGGCGGTGACCATGATGCCGCCGTCGATACCCGGCTGGAACGACGCGAAGTAGACCTCCTCGGTGCCGCCGAGGCCGATGTCGACCACTTCGACACCGCCTTCGACCAGGCCGTGGGCCAGCGCATTCAGCAACTCGCCGCTGGACAGGCGCACGTCGCGGCCGAGCGCGACGCGCTTCGGCTTGAAGGCAGCCGCATAGGCGAGGCCGAGACGGTAGGCGACGTCGACATTCAGTTCATCGGGAACACGGCCACGGATGTCGTAGGCCTTGAAGCAGGGCAGGCGCTGGGTCATGAGTTCGGGTCTTTGGGTTGGGGTTTCGGTGTCGCGGCGGGGAGCATGCAACAGGTCAGGGTGCGGCCGATGTAAACAAAGCAGGCTGTATGCCCGTCACTTCTCTGGCTCGGCGAAATCTCATGCAGAAATTATGCTTGAGGTTCCCAGCCACAGAGGGGACAATCCGCGCCGGTCCGCGCTGGTGCCCCCGCGACGGCAAGCCGTGAACCCCGCCAGGCCCGGAAGGGAGCAACGGTAGCGGTGTAGCTGGGCGCCGGGGTGTCGCTAGCGCGGGCCACCTTTTCATTTGTGACAATCGGCTCGCCTCGGCGAGCCGTTGTCGTTTCCGGATCGCCTCGGGTTGTAAGGGGCATCGCGACGGTCGCGGTGCTTCAGCGGCCGCCTTCGTTCTGACGCAGCAGCAGCGCCACCCCACCTTTCTTGAACTCCGGGATCAAGGTCACGCTGGCGCCCAGTTCGCGCTGCAGGTCGGGAATCCGGTCGAGCTTGACGAACACCAGCTCGCCCGGCGCCGGCAGGCGGTTCGGGGTGATCTCGCCGCGGTAGACGCTGAACGTCGGCAGGTAGGTGCGGTAGCTGACTGTCGGCGTGCCCAGCTCCTTGGCGCGCAATGCGGCTTCCTGTACCGGAACCTGTTGGGCGGCGGCGAGCACTGGCACGAAGCCGAACCAGACCTGCATCGCCAGCGCCAGCCCGGCGCCGAGCAGCGCCTTCCACGGCGAGATGTCGCGCCGGAACAGCAGCACCAGCATGACGGCGAACACGGCGACGGACAGGATCTTGTAGTCGAGCCCGAACGAGCGCGCCGCCAGCGACACGATACCGGCCTCGTAGGGCCGATCATTGTCGAGTGGAATCTGCGGCAGTACCCAAGGCAGGCTGGCCAACAGCAGCGTGAACAGCAGCACCGGAGCCAAGGTCCAGAACTTGGCCGGCAAGCGATTCCAGGCGCGGCCGAACAGCACGAACAGCGGCGTGCAGCCGTACAGCAGGTAGTGCGGCAGCTGGGTGCCCGAGAACGAGAAGAACAGGAACACGAAGCCGAACCAGAGCAGCAGGAAGCTGTCGAGCGGGTCCGGCCTGCGCAGCCTTGCGAACACGCCGGGCAGCAGGGCGGTGAACGGCAGCACGATCAGCGGTAGCGCTGCCAGGTAGTACCAGAGCTTGCCGCCGTGACCCTGCAGCGTGCTGCCGTAGCGGGTGAGGTTGTGCTCGAACAGGAAGTGGAAGAAGAAATCGGTCTGGCCGGTCATCGCCAGCGGCGCCATCCAGAGCGCGACGACGGCCAGGAACACCAGCCAGCCGTAGGGATCGAACACCGCCTGCAGCCAGCGCAGCGGCTGCCTCTGCAGCAGGTAGAACACCGCGGAAACGATTACCGGCAATGCGACCGCGATCGGCCCCTTGGTCAGGAAGCCGAGGCCCATCCACAGATAGATGCGCAGCAGCCGGCCGCGCGTCGGCTCCAGCCAGTGCTGGTAGATGCCGAGCATCGCCAGGGCGATCCACAGGTTCAGCATGGCGTCGGCGATCGCCGAGTGGCCGATGACGCTGGACATCACGCTCAGGGCGACCGCGCCGGCGGCGAGCAATGCGGCATTGCGGCTGTCGGTGAGTAGGAAGGTGGCGCGGAAGACGACGAACGTCCAGGCGGTGGCGCACAGCGCCGACGGGAAGCGAAAGCCCAGTTCATCGTCCCCGAACAGGCTCACCGACAAGGATTGCGCCCAGTAGATCAGGATCGGCTTGTCATAGCGCGGTTCGCCGTTGAGGGTGGTGGTCAGCCACTGGCCGCTGGCCAGCATCTCTCGCGTTGCCTGGCTGAACGCGCCTTCGTCGAGATCGAACAGCGGCACCGCCCAGAGGTTCGACCAGAAGCCGAGCAGCACCGCCGCGAACAGGAACAGCAGGTGGCTGGCCGACAGCCGCTCCGTCTCAAGCACGATCGCGGTCTGCCTCGTTGGCGATCGGCGCCGGCTGGCGACCGGCAACCGATGCGCCGAGCTGCGCCCAGCTGCCGCGCTCGTCGGCGACCGCACCGCTGGCCACCGTCAGTGGTCCTTCGGTGCGCTGGTAGAAGACGCGTGACAGCATTTCCGCGATCAGGCCGGTGGTCAGGAACTGGATCGAGAACACCAGCAGCAGCACGGCGACCAGGAACAGCGGCCGGCCGCCGATCGACTCGCCGAGCACGAACTTGACGAAGCCGAGCCAGGTCATCGCCGCCGAGCCGACGAAGCCCAGCGCCAGACCGATCGAGCCGAAGAAATGGCCTGGCCGGGCGCGGAAGCGCATGAAGAAGAACACGGTCAGCAGGTCGAGGATGACCCGGAAGGTGCGCGAGATGCCGTACTTGCTTTCGCCGAACTGGCGGGCGCTATGGCCGACGGCGGTCTCGCCGATCCGCGTCGGGCTGGTGACCATCGCCGCCCAGACCGGGATGAAGCGGTGCATCTCGCCGTACAGGCGCACCTGCTTGATCACGGTGGCGCGATAGACCTTCAGCGAGCAGCCGTAGTCGCGGATCTTCACGCCGGTGACCCGGGCGATCAGCTTGTTGGCGAGCTTGGACGGCAGCTTGCGGCTCATCCAGGCGTCCTGGCGATTGGCGCGGTAGCCGGTCAGCAGGTCGAGGTCGCGCTCGTACATCTCGGCGACCATCCGCGGGATATCGGCCGGATCGTTCTGCAGATCGCCGTCGAGGGTGGCGATCACTTCGCCGCGGGCGGCGTCGATGCCGGCCTGCATCGCCGTGGTCTGGCCGTTGTTGCGAGCGAAACGGATGACCCGGACATGCGGACCGTACTTGGCACCTTCGGCGAGCAGGCGCTTGCCGGTCTCGTCGAGGCTGCCGTCGTCGACGCAGATCAGCTCCCAGGGGCCGGGGTATTGGCCAAGGCCTTCATGAACGCGGGCGAGCATCGGCGCGACGTTGTCCTGCTCCCGGTACATCGGGATCACGATCGACAGGCTGGGGCTCGGCGGCTGGCTATCCGTCACGTCGGAACTCATGGAAGACAAGGTCCAAAGTCTAGCATCGGGCTTCCGTCATTCCGGTCGCGGTGCCGGCATCGATGGTGGCGCACCGACCAGCCAGGCCAGCGCACCGGCGAGCAGTGCCGTGGTCAGCACCAGCAGATGCAGGTTGACGGCGGCCGCAAGCAAGGCGCCCAGCTCGGTGGCGCCAGCCGCCGGAGCCAGCAGCGCCAGCACGCCGGCCTCGTAGGTGCCGAAGCCGCCGGGCGCGTGCAGTGGCAGCACGGTCGACAGATCTCCGCCGATCGCGCCCAGGGTGCCGAGCACCGGGCTCAGGCTGGCCAGCAGGCCGAGCACGACGCCGAGCGCCAGCAGCTTCACGCTCCAGGCGGCCCAGGTCAGGCTCAGGTCCAGCGCCAGCCCCGAACGCTGTTTCGGCAGGCCGGACAGCGCTTTCGCGGCGAAGCCGGCGAGCTTGCCGTCGCGCCGCGCCAGCCGTGCCTGCAGCCGGCCGCGCAGTGCGTAGAGCAGCAGCGGTGCGATCGCGGCGCTAGCGGCGCCCAGCCAGGCCAGCGTCGAAAGGCCCTGGGTCGTGGCCAGCCAGCCGCTGGCCGCGCAGGCGGCGGCGATGGTGGCCAGCACGTGGAGATCGAGCAGGCGCAGCCAGACCAGGGTGCCGGCGGCCTGGGTCGCGTCGATGTCGAACCAGCGCCGCATCAGCACCGGGAAGCTGACTTCGCCGGCGCGCGCCGGCAGGATCAGGTTCAGCGCGTTGTTGATCAGGATCAGCCGCAGGCAGGCGAACCAGGCGCCGCGCGGAATCTGCGTTTCGGCGAGATAGATGCGGGTGCCGCGCAGCGCATAGCTGGCAAGCATGCCGGCGATCGCCAGCAGGAGGGTGCTGGCAGCGATCTGCGACCACGGCGCCAGCAGCCGGCCCCAGCCCCAGAAATGCTCGACCGCGGCCGCGAACAGGCCAAGGACGACGAGGTTCAGCAGCAGCCCGAGGCCGCGCTTCATGCCCGACTCAATGTGGCCCGACTCAAGGCTGCTGGGCCAGCCAGGTCGCGAAGCGGGCGAGGCCGGTGTCGAAGTCGGTGGCAGGCGTGTAGCCGAGCAGCGCCTGCGACTTGCGGATATCGGCCCAGGTGCGGCGCATCTCCCCCGGCTGCCAGTCCTGCCAGTCGATGCTGGCCTTGACGTTCAGCACCGCTTCGAGCTTGTGGATCATCTCCAGCAGGCCGATGGTCCGGTTGTTGCCGAGGTTGAACACCTCGTAGTTCGACAGCGAGGGATCGGAGGCGAAAGCCATCGAGGCGCGCACGCCGGCGACGATGTCGCCCCAGTAGGTGAAATCGCGTTCCGATGAGCCATCGCCGTAGACCGGGATGCTCTTGCCGGCCAGCATCAGCCGCGCGAACTTGTGGATCGCCAGATCCGGCCGCTGGCGCTCGCCAAACACCGTGAAGAAGCGCAGGCCGACGAAGCGCAAGCCGAAGGTCTGGGCGTAGACATAGCCCATCTGCTCGTTGGCCAGCTTGGTCGAGGCATAGGGGTTGATCGGCAGCAGGCCGAGATCGGACTCCGACCACGGCAGGCGCGGGCAATCGCCATAGACGCTGGACGAGGAGCCGAACACGAAGGGCTTGATGCCGCGCTGCTGGGCAAGGCTCAGCAGGTTCTGGGTGCCGATGACATTGGTCATCTGGTAACCCAGCGGATCGGTCAGCGAATTGCGCACGCCGGCCTTGGCGGCGAGGTGGACGATCACCGTGTAGTCGCCGTTGAGCAGCGAATTCAGCTTCGTACCTTCACGGATGTCAGCCTCGACCAGCCGGTAGCGCGGGTGGGCCAGGTGCGACGCGATGTGGCGACGCTTGATCGCTTCCGGGTAGTAGGGATCGAAGTTGTCGATCACCGTCACCTGCCAGCCGTCGCGCAGCAGGCCGTCGACCAGATGGCTGCCGATGAAGCCGGCGCCGCCGGTGACCAGGGCGTGACCAGGGGCGAGCGGGGCGGGTAGCGAGGTGGTCACGAGCAGCACTCCGGTGGCGGAGCGCGGAGTTTACGCGGTCGCAGTGCCGCGGCGGCCCCGGTCCGGGCCCCGGCCAGAAACGCGGGCTCGCGTGACCGCGAAGACGCTAGAGAAAAGCCCAGACAAAAGAAGCTCTTGATTGCTGCTCGCGCCTTTGCGTCTTGGCCTGAGATTGCTTCGCGCCGTTGTCCGCGGCTCTCCCCGTTCGCCGCGCGAGGAAGGCAGTACACCGCCGCTTGGCGCAATCGCCGCCCATCCGCGACAATGCCGGCACTCCGCCTGGCCATTCCATCTCTTCCCATGAGCTATCTCGCGCTTGCCCGCAAATGGCGTCCGCGCCGCTTCGAGGACGTGCGTGGCCAGGGCCACGTGGTCAAGGCGCTGACCCACGCGCTCGACGGCGATCGCCTGCATCCGGCGATCCTGCTGACCGGCACCCGCGGCGTCGGCAAGACCACGCTGGCGCGAATCATCGCCAAGGGCCTGAACTGTCAGACCGGCGTCAGCGCCAATCCCTGCGGCGTCTGTTCGGCCTGCAAGGAAGTCAACGACGGCCGCTTCGTCGACCTGCTGGAGATCGACGCCGCGTCGAACACCGGCGTCGACAATATCCGCGAGCTGATCGACAACGCCCAGTATTCGCCGGCGCGCGGCCGCTACAAGGTCTACCTGATCGACGAAGTTCACATGCTGTCCAAGGGCGCCTTCAACGCGCTGCTGAAGACGCTGGAGGAACCGCCGCCGCACGTGAAGTTCATTCTCGCGACGACGGATCCGCAGAAGCTGCCGATTACCGTGCTTTCACGCTGCCTGCAGTTCAATCTGAAGCGCCTCAGTGTGGCGCTGATCCGCGACAACCTCGCCGACATCCTCAAGGATGAAGCGGTCGATTTCGAGATCGCTGCGGTCGCCGAACTGGCCCGCGCCGCCGATGGCTCGATGCGCGACGGCCTGTCGCTGCTCGATCAGGCGCTGGCCTTCGCCGGCGGCGCTCCGCTTGCAGCGCTGGCGGTCGAGGACATGCTCGGTACCGGCGGCCGTCGCAACCTGTTCGCGGTGATCGAAGCGCTGGCCGCCCATGACGGCGAAGCGCTGCTCGTGGCACTGCGCCGGCTCGACGAATCGGCGCCGGATTTCCACGCACTGCTCAACGATCTGGCGATGCTGCTGCAGCGGCTGGCGATGCTGCAGCTGTTGCCGAACGCCGGCGACGAGGACGACGATCCGCGCTTGGGTCCGCTGGCGCAGACGGTGGCCGTCGAGGATGTGCAGCTCTGGTACCAGATCGCCGTGCTCGGCCGTCGCGACCTGCCGTACGCGCCGGATCCGCGCCTCGGTTTCGAGATGAGCGTGCTGCGCATGTTCGCGCTGAAACTCGATGACGGCGGTGGTGCGCCGACGCCGGCAACCGGTGGCGGCGGGACTCGACAGGCCGGCGCTGGTGCGGCTCCGGCCTCGTCCGCCGCTCCGCACCTGGCGCCGCGTGCCGTGGCAACGGCAACGGCGCCGGTGGCCGTCGCCCCCGTGGTGAGCGAGCCGCCGGCCGCCATCAGCCCGCC
>UEXO01000065.1_pt1 | contig 80654 bp, 69 predicted proteins | sample 4301131 | NCBI WGS metagenome assembly UEXO01 (sample SAMEA4773185, study PRJEB27434) | metagenome | biome: 2259; feature: agricultural soil; material: soil | place: USA | collected 2014-09 | depth 0.25 m | reverse complement strand
CCCCAACCCCGTCCGCCCCCTGTCCGCGGACACCTTCACCAATCCAGAAATCCACCCCAATAACCAACAAAAACAGAGCAATAGACCTCAGGATCCACCCGGCATGCCGTTTGCGCTAACTAAGCTGCAATCGGAACGGGAGAGTCGCGATGCGCAAACGGATCGGGGTTATCGGGCAAGTGGTGATTGGCGTCGGATTGGGTGTCCTGCCGGCCATTACGGCGGTCAGCGGAAGGATGATTCTCAGCGGCCAGGTCGACGCCGTCGCGGCGTCTGCGACTGCGACTGCGGCGAAGCGTGCCGAAACCAAAGCCGAAATCCGGGTCGGCGGTGCCGAGCTTGCGCATCCCGGCGTGCCTTGCCGGCGCAGTGCTGGCGATCCGTCCCGCGAGATGGTGCCGAAGTCCGGCATGGCGCCGAAATCGGGCTGCAATCTGCGACTGGTCAAGCGCCGGCCGGCGGACGCGATGATCTGGGTCTGAGTCGCCCCCGTCGGTACGCCAGATCGCGAATCCGGCGCCCCGCAATACCGAATCCCTTTGACGATCGCCGTCCCTGCACGGCGATGGAGACTGCATGTTTCGAGAAACCACAGCCCAGGATCGCGTGATCGCCGCAGCGCCGGTCTGGCGTCGCCGTGCGCCTTGGCTGGCGGCGGCCGCGCTGCTGCTGATCGTGCTGGCGTTGCTGTTGCCGGCTGCACGTCGCCTGCTGACGGCGGAAGCCACGGCCAGCCTGGCGCGCTTGAATGTGGCGACCGTCGAGCGCGGCGATTTCGTCCGCGATATCGCCGCCGACGGCCGCATCGTCGCCGCCGTCAGTCCCACCCTGTACGCGCCGGCCGCCGGCATCGTGCAGCTGCGGGCGCAGGCCGGTGATCACGTCGAGCGCGATGCGGTGATCGCGGTCATCGACAGCCCGGAGCTGAGCAACCGGCTGGCCCAGGAGCAGGCCCAGCTCGCTTCGCTCGACATCGACTGGCAGCGCGCCAGGCTGCAGGCGCGTCGCCAGCAGATGAGCGTGCAGGAAGCGGTGGACCGCGCCGAGGTCGATCGCAAGACCGCGGCGCGCGAAGTCGAGCGCAGCCGCAAGGCTTACGAGCAGGGCGCCTATTCGGAACTGCAGGTGCTGCGCAACGAGGACGCTCTGGAAAAGGCCGAGTTCGCGCTGAGCCGCGCGAAAGAAGACCTGCAACTGGAGCCCGAGCAGATCCGCTTCGATGTCGAGTCGAAGAAGCTGGCCCGTGATCGCCAGCAGCTGCTGGTCGGCGATCTGACGCGCCAGGTCGCCGGCTTGAGCCTGCGGGCGCCGGTGGCCGGGCAGATCGGCCAGCTGCTGGTCGCCGAGCGCGCCAGCGTCGCCCGCGATGCGCCGCTGCTGACCGTCGTCGACTTGAGCCGCCTGGAACTGGAGATCAAGGTGCCGGAAAGCTTCGCCCGGGATCTGGCACCGGGCATGCCGGCGCAGATCAGCGGCGGTGGCAAGCAGTGGCCGGGCGAACTCAGCGCCGTATCGCCGGAAGTGGTCGCCGGCCAGGTCTCGGCCCGGGTGCGCTTCGGCGGCGCACCGCCGGAAGGCCTGCGCCAGAACCAGCGGCTGTCGGCGCGCGTGCTGCTCGACGAGCGCCGCGACGTGCTGACCGTGCAGCGCGGCCCGTTCCTCGATTCCGGTGCCGGCCGCGTCGCCTACGTGATCCGCGGCGATGTCGCCGAGCGCACCGCGATCGAAGTCGGCGCCACCAGCCTCAATCGTGTCGAGATCCTGTCCGGCCTCGCGGCCGGCGAGCGGATCGTGATTTCCGGTACCGACGATTTCCACGGTGCGGCGCAGGTCGTCCTGCACTGAACCCAGCACCCGAGCAGCGGAGCACAACCATGCTGAAGATGAACCATCTGTCCAAGGTCTACCGCACGCATCTGATCGAGACGCACGCGCTGCGCGACTTCTCGATCCACGTCCGCGACGGCGAGTTCGTCGCCGTCACCGGCCCCAGCGGTTCGGGGAAGACCACCTTCCTGAACATCGCCGGCCTGCTCGAAGAGTTCAGCGGCGGCGAATACTTCCTCGACGGCGTCGACGTGCGCGGCATGAGCGACGCTGCGCGCTCGCGCCTGCGCAACGAAAAGATCGGCTTCATCTTCCAGGGCTTCAACCTGATCCCGGATCTGAACCTGTTCGACAACGTCGACGTGCCGCTGCGCTACCGCGGCTTCAACGCGGCGGAGCGCAAGCGGCGCATCGTCGATGCGCTGGCGCGGGTCGGGCTGTCGGCGCGCACCCGGCACTATCCCTCGGAGCTGTCCGGCGGCCAGCAGCAGCGGGTGGCGATCGCTCGCGCCCTGGCCGGCTCGCCGAAGATCCTGCTGGCCGACGAGCCGACCGGCAACCTCGACACCCAGATGGCGCGCGGCGTCATGCAGCTGCTCGAAGAGCTGCACGCCGAAGGCGCAACGATCCTGATGGTCACCCACGATCCGGAACTGGCGGCGCGGGCGCAGCGCAATGTTCACGTCATCGACGGCCAGGTCGTCGACATCCATGCCGAGCCGCGGATGCGCGGGCCAGGTTTGGGTTTGGGTGTCGTCGTGCCACACGCGGCGCACGGCTGAGCGAGGCCAGGACCATGTTCGGCTACTACCTGAAACTGGGGCTGAAAAGCCTGCGCCGCCACCCGGTGCTGACCGCGCTGATGGTATTCGGCATTGCCCTCGGCATCGCCGCCAGCATGACCAGCCTGACTGTGTTCTACCTGATGGGTGGCGACCCGATTCCCTGGAAGAGCGATCGCCTGCACGCGGTGCAGCTCGACAACTGGGACGCCAACGAAGCCTTCGACGACAAGGGCCGGCTGCCCGATCAGGTGACCTACATCGACGCCCAGGCTTTGATGGCTGCGGCCAAGGCCGATCGCCAGGCGGCGATGTACAAGGTGGCGCTGCCGATCCAGCCTGACAATCGCGAAGTCAAGCCGTATCTGGAGATCGGCAGGGCGACCTATGCCGATTTCTTCGCGATGTTCGAGCCGCCTTTCCAGTATGGCGGGCCGTGGACCGCCGAGCAGGACGCGAGCCGCGCCAGGGTCACGGTGCTGAGCCGGGAAACCAACGAAAAGCTGTTCGGCGGCGCCGATTCGGTCGGCCGCAGCGTGCGCTTCGACAACATCGAGTACACGGTGGTCGGCGTGCTGGCGCGCTGGCAGCCGCGAGTGAAGTTCTACGACGTCACCAACGGCCCGCTGAACGACGCCGAAGCAGCCTACCTGCCGTTCACCACGGCGATCGAGGTGCGTCTGGATTCCACCGGCAACAACAATTGCTGGAAGAACCCGGACCCGGGTTGGGAAGGCTATCTGGCTTCGGACTGCATCTGGATCCAGTTCTGGGTGCAGCTCGACAGCCGCGACAAGCTCGCCGCCTACAAATCCTTCCTCGACGCCTATGTCGCCGAGCAGAAGAAGCAGGGCCGTTTCCCGCGGCCGCTCGCCACCCTGCTGCCGGACGTCAACGAGTGGCTGGACCTGCAGGAAGTGGTATCGCGCGATGTCGAGATCCAGGTCGGCCTGGCGTTCGCGTTTCTTGCCGTCTGCCTGGTCAACACCGTCGGCCTGCTGCTCGCCAAGTTCATGCGCAAGTCAGGCGAGATCGGCCTGCGCCGCGCGCTCGGGGCGAGCCGCCGCCAGCTGTTCCTGCAGCATCTGGTCGAAGCCGGCGTGGTCGGCATCAGCGGCGGGCTGGTCGGGCTGGCGCTGACCGCCGCCGGCCTGGTCGGCGTGCGCGCGCTGTACAGCGAGTTCAAGAACATCGCCCAGCTCGACTGGACGATGGTCGCCGTGACCCTGCTGCTGGCGGTCGTCTCGGCGATGCTCGCCGGCCTGTTCCCGACCTGGCGCGCCTGCAAGGTGCAGCCGGCCGCCCAGCTGAAGACCCAGTAAATCCGAGGACCGCGACCATGCTCGAACTACGTCCCATCCTGTCGGCGCTGATGCGCAGCAAGGTTTCGCTGGTGCTGATCGGCCTGCAGATCGCGCTGACCCTGGCGATCGTCTGCAACAGTCTGTTCATCATCAGCGAGCGTGCCGCGCTGATGGAGCGGCCGAGCGGCATGAACGAGACCGACACCTTCACCGTCGGCAGCATCGGCTTCGGCGCCGATTTCGACCTGCGCGCCTCGATGGCCGAGGACCTGGCGATGCTGCGCGGCCTGCCGGGCATCGTCGACGCGGCGCCGATCAACTCGATGCCGCTGAGCGACGGCGGCTGGAGCCAGGGCATCTCGCTGAACAAGGAGCAGAAGACGCCGACCGCGCCGACGGCGCTGTACTTCGTCGATGACCACGGTCTGAGCGCACTCGGCGCGCGGCTGATCGCCGGCCGCAACTACCGACCCGACGAAATCGGCAGCCGCACCCGGCAGTCGCGCGGCTGGCCGCCGGGGCTGATCCTCAGCAAGGCCCTGGCCGACAAGCTGTGGCCGGGCGAGGATCCGATCGGCAAGTCGTTTTATGTCGATACCGAGCAGGGGCCGAGCACGGTGATCGGCATCGTCGACCGCCTGCAGGCACCCTGGGTGCACAACAAGCGCCTGGTCGAGTTCTCGACCGTGGTGCCCGAGATGATCGGCGAGGGCAGCTTCACCCGCTACGTGCTGCGCGCCGAGCCCGGCCAGCGCGACTCGATGATGAAGCTGGTGGAGACCCGGCTCGCCGAGCTGAACCCGGGCCGCATCGTCCGCGACGCGAAAAGCGTCGAAAAACTGCGCGCCGATGTCTACGCCGAGGACCGGGCGATGAGCATCATCCTCGGTGTGGTCATCGTGTCGCTGCTGATCATCACCGCGCTCGGCATCGTCGGCATGGCCAGCTTCTGGGTCACCCAGCGTACCAAGCAGATCGGCACCCGCCGTGCCCTGGGGGCCACGCGCGGCGCGATCCTGCGCCACTTCCTGGCCGAGAACTTCGTCATCACCTCGCTGGGCCTGGTGGTCGGCGCGCTGCTCGCCTACGGCTTCAACGCCTGGCTGATCCAGACCTACGAGACCGCGCGGATGCCCTGGTATTACGTACCGGTGGGTTGCCTGATCTTGTGGCTGCTCGGCCAGCTGGCCGTGCTCGGCCCGGCGCGGCGCGCCTCCAGGGTGGCGCCGGCGATGGCGACGCGCTCGGTCTGAGACCTGGGCCATGATCGCCGTCGTCGCGGCGATTATTGATCCGGCCATTATTTCGTGGCCGAATCAATGAATCCCGTCGCCCGGCTTGATCCAATCGAGCTCGTCGCGCATCCCAGCTGGAACCACCGGAGCCTGCCCCTCATGTCCCTTGCCCGTGCTCGTCTGGGCCGCACCCTGGTCGCGGTCGCCTGCCTGCTGTGTGCGCTGAGCGCCCGGGCCGCCGGCCTGGCACCGGTCGAGGAACGGCGCCAGGCGCTGTCGGCGCTGCTCGAAGCGCAGTGGCAGGACTCGCTGAAGCAGAGCCCGGAGTTCGCGACCATCGTCGGCGACTACCGCTACAACGATCGCTGGACCGACGGCTCGCTGGCGGCGATCGCCGAACGGCAGCGGCAGGCTCAGGACTTCCTGGCGCGCTTCGAAGCGATCGATGCCAGCGGCTTCAGCGAAGCCGAACGCCTGAACCGCGAGCTGATCATCGAGCAGCTGAAGGAGGGTCTGGAATCGAACCGGCTCGGCCTCGACCTGATGCCGCTCGATCAGACCGTCGGCGTGCACCTGCAGTACCCGCAGTTCGCCAGCCTGGTGCCGACCGACACGGCCCGCCACTACGACGACTACATCGCTCGCCTGGATGCGATGCCGGAGCAGGTCGATCAGCTGATCGCGATCGCCCGCGAAGGGCTGCGACGCGGCCTGATGCCGCCGAGGTTCCTGCTCGAAAAGGTCACCAGCCAATGCCGCGACATCGCGACACCGGCCGGCCTCGCGAGCCCGTTCGCGCAGCCGCTGCTGAAGTTTCCCGACAGCATCCCCGCTGCCGAGCAGGCCCGGCTGAAGGCGGCGGCACTCGCCGCGATCGACGGCAAGGTCCGCCCGGCCTACCGGCGTCTGGCGGCCTTCGTCGCCAGGGACTACGCGCCGAAGGGGCGCAGCGAGCCCGGCCTCTGGGCGCTTCCCGACGGCGATGCGCTGTACCGCTACCTGATCCGCTCGAAGACGACGACCACGATGGCGCCGCAGGCGATCCATGAACTGGGCCTGGCCGAAGTGGCGCGCATCGAGGCCGAGCAGGCGCAGATCGCCAGGCGTTATGGCTACGAGGACCTGGCCAGTTTCCGTGAGGCGCTGAAGCAGGACCGCGATACCTTCGCCAGTTCGCGCCAGCAGATCGTCGATGCCTACACGCGCTACAACGCGCAGATGGAGCCGATGCTGCCCAAGCTCTTTGGCCTGTTGCCGAAGACCTCGGTGATCGTCAAGCAGGTCGAGGAATACCGCGAGAAGGAGGCGCCAGGCGCGGCCTACATGCAGGGCACGCCGGACGGCAAGCGGCCGGGACAGATCGAGGTCAACACCGGCGATTTCGAGCACCGTTCGCTGCTGATCATCGAGTCCACCGCCTACCACGAGGGCTCGCCCGGCCATCACATGCAGATCTCGATCGCCCAGACCCTGCCGGAGCTGCCGCCGTTCCGCCAGCAGGCCGGCTACACCGCTTATGTCGAAGGCTGGGCGCTGTACGCCGAGCGGCTGGGCAAGGACGTCGGCTTTTACCAGGAGCCGCTCAGCGACTACGGCCGCTTGTCCGACGAGCTGCTGCGCGCCAATCGCCTGGTGCTCGACACCGGCGTCCACTACAAGCACTGGACGCGTCAGCAGATGGTCGACTGGTTCCACGCCCATTCCTCGGACGATGAGCCGGAAGTCCAGTCGGAAACCGACCGCTACATCGCCTGGCCGGCTCAGGCACTGGCCTACAAGCTCGGCCAGCTGCGCATCCTGGCGCTGCGCGACGAGGCCAAGGCGGCGCTTGGCGAGCGCTTCGACATCCGCGCCTTCCACGACACCGTGCTCGGCGGCGGTGCGCTGCCGCTCGATGTCCTGAGCGAGCGGGTGCGGGCCTGGATCGCGGCGAGCAAGGGCTGAGCGGCTGTGACCATGCGCAGCGTCCTGATCATCGACGACAACCCCGGCGTGCTCGATGCGCTGAGCCTGCTGTTCTCGCTGCACGACATCCGTGCGATCACCGCAACCTCGCCGCAGGCCGGGCTCGACGGCCTGAGCCGCGAGCCGGTCGGCCTGGTGATCGCCGACATGAATTTCACCGCCGACACCACTTCCGGTGCCGAAGGCGTGGCGCTGTTCCATGCGATCCGCGCCCGCAATCCGGATCTGCCGGTGATCCTGCTGACCGCCTGGACCCAGCTCGCGGTCGCCGTCGAACTGGTCAAGGCCGGCGCTGCCGACTACCTGGCCAAGCCCTGGGACGACGCCAAGCTGCTGGCCAGCGTCGAGAACCTGCTCGAACTCGGCCAGGCGGCGCGCGAAGCGACGGCCCGACGCGCCGAGCGCAACCGCCGCCGCGAGGCGCTGGCGGCGCGCTTCGACCTCTGCGGCCTGGTCTACGCCGCCGACGCCACCGAGCGGGTGGTGACCATGGCCTGCCAGATCGCCCGCTCGAACGCGCCGGTGCTGATCACCGGCCCGAACGGCGCCGGCAAGGAGCGCATTGCCCAGATCGTCCACGCCAACTCGGCGGTGAAGGCCGCGCCGTTCATTGCGGTGAACTGCGGCGCGCTGCCGACCGAACTCGCCGAGGCCGAACTGTTCGGCGCCGAGGCCGGCGCCTACACCGGCTCGACGCGCGCCCGTGTAGGCCACTTCGAGACCGCCGAGGGCGGCACCCTGTTTCTCGACGAGATCGGCAACCTGCCGCTGTCGGTGCAGGTCAAGCTGCTGCGAGTGCTGGAGTCCGGTGACTACCAGCGGCTCGGTTCCAGCCGGATGCGCAAGGCTCGGGTCCGGGTGCTCAGCGCGACCAACAGCGAACTGCCGCAGATGATCCGCGAAGGCCGCTTCCGCGAAGATCTCTATTACCGCCTGAACGTCATCGAGCTGAACCTGCCGCCGCTCGCCGAACGGATGGACGACGTCGATCCGCTGGCCGAGCACTTCCTGCGCGACAGCGGCGCGACGCTGTCCGAAGAAGCCCGCGAACTGCTCCATGTCCACAGCTGGCCGGGCAATGTCCGCGAGCTGAAGAACGTGCTCGAACGGGCGCGGCTGTTCTGCCAGCAGGGCACGATCCTGCCGGCCGATCTCGGCCTGCACGTGCAGCCGCGCGCGGCGGCCCGCTCGCTGGACGATCCGAGCAGGGAAGCGATCGAGACGGCGCTGGCGAAAGCCGGCGGCATGGTCAGCCGCGCGGCGCAGTCGCTGGGCCTGTCGCGGCAGGCGCTGTACCGGCGCATGGAGCGTTTCGGGATCGCCCAGCCGGGCTGAGTGGCGAAGCCCGCTGAGCCAGTGACGGCGCCAGTTGCACGGCCCGGAGATTCCCCCGGACACTAGCGGCTGTTCCGGTCAGAAATCCCGCCCGCCGCCGCCCGATGCGCAAGCTCGCTGAAAACCTCGGACGCGATGTGCAGGCCGGCCTGACCGAACTCGGACAGGCCACCGTGCTGCTGGTCGAATCGTTGCAGTGGACCTTGACCGGCGCCGCCCGGCAGCAGCCGGTGCGCGTCACCGCGGTGCTGGCCCAGGCGATGGAGATGGGCATCCGCGCGCTGGCCATCGTCACCGTCCTGAGCCTGGCGATCGGCGTCATGGTGGCGATCCAGGGCATCTATTCGCTGCGCCTGTTCGGCGCCGAAAGCAAGGTGACCTTAGGGATTGCGCTGTCGGTGACTCGCGAATTCTCGCCGCTGATCACCGGCATGCTGGTCGCCGGCCGCAGCGGTTCGGCGCTCGCGGCGCGGCTCGGCACCATGAAGATCAATCAGGAGATCGACGCCCTGACCGTGATGGGCATCAACCCGGTGCGCTTCCTGGTCGCCCCGGCGCTGCTGGCGATGCTGCTGATGCTGCCGCTGCTGACCTGGTTCTCCGATGTCGTCGCGCTCGCCGGCGCCGGCCTGTACGTCACCAGCACCCTGGGCATCAGCGCCACCGCTTATCTGAACGAGTTGCAGGCGTCGCTGAGCGTCGACGACCTGATGCACGGCATCGGCAAGAGCGCGATCTTCGCCGTGGAGATCGCCCTGGTCGGCGTGGTCAACGGCCTCGGCGTCACCGGCGGTGCCGATGGCATCGGCCGGGTGACCACCCGCGCCGTGGTCCACGGCATCTCGGCGATCGTCATCACCGACATGCTGTTCGCCTGGCTGGTGATCCAGTGAGCGCCGCGGCCGCGGCTCCGGTGGTCGAGGTGCGTCACCTGTTCGCCGGCTACGACGGCAAGCCGGTGCTGCGCGATATCTCGATGGCGGTGCTTGCCGGCGAGGTGATGGTGATCATCGGCGGCTCGGGCTCGGGAAAAAGCACCTTGCTGAAGCAGTTGCTCGGCCTGCATGTGCCGACGGCAGGAACCTGTCGCGTGCTCGGCGTCGACATCGTCAAGGCCCGCGCCCGCGAGCTGCTGGCGATGCGCCGCAGGATCGGCGTCGCCTTCCAGACCGGAGCGCTGTTTTCGTCGATGACGGTCGGCGAGAACATCATGCTGCCGCTCAGAGAGCACACCCGGCTCGACGAATCGACGATGCGGATCATGATGAGGCTGAAGCTCGACCAGGTGGCGATGAGCGGCACCGAGGACCTGATGCCGGCCGAATTGTCCGGCGGCATGATCAAGCGGGCGGCGATGGCGCGGGCAATCATCATGGACCCGCGGCTGGTGTTCCTCGACGAGCCCAGCGCCGGCCTCGATCCGGTGGTTGCCGCCGGGCTCGACGAGCTGATCCTCGAACTGAAGGCCACCGGCATGAGCCTGGTGGTGGTCACCCACGAGCTGGAAAGCGCCTACCGGATCGCCGACCGGATCACCGTGCTCGACCGCGGCGAGATCCTGGTCAGCGATACCGTCGCCGCGGTTCGCGCCAGCGCCAACGAACGGGTACAGGCGCTGTTGACCCGCCAGGTCGAGCACGAGGTCCACAATCCCGAAGCTTTCCTGCGGGCGCTGACCCGCCCAGCGAGTGACGAATGAAATTCCCGATGAAAGCCCGTCGATCCGGGGTCCAGTCATGACCGGCAACCGCGTCAATCTCGCGGTGATCGGCGGCTTCGTCCTCGCTGCCCTGGTGACCCTGGTGATCGTGCTCGCGGTGCTCGCCGGCCGCACTGGCGCCACCGACGATTACACGACGGTCTACCCGAACGTGACCGGGCTGAAATACGGCTCGCAGGTGTTCTACGAAGGCTATCCGGTCGGCCAGGTCGTCGAGATCACGCCGCTGCACGACCGGGCGCGAGTCCAGTTCCGGGTCCGCCTGGCGATCGCCAGCGGCTGGAAGATTCCGGAGGATTCGCGCGCCTCGACCGCCGCGCCGGGCCTGCTGGCACCGGTGACGATCACCATCGCCGCCGGCTCCAGCAGCACGCTGTTGAAGCCCGGTGCCGAGATCCCGGCCGGCACCAGCCGTGACCTGATGTCGACGGTCGCCGGCGCCGCCGGCACCGTCGATCGCCTCGCCAACGATGGCCTGCTGCCACTGTTCGGCAACGTCGACAAGCAGGTGACCGCGGTCGGCACCTTGCTCGACGGCGATGTCCGCAGGCTGGTCAACAATGCCAACCGGGTCGCCGAGGCCGCCGCGACGACGGTGCCGCCGCTGCTTGCCGACGCCCGTGCGATCACCGAGCACCTGCGCGCGGTCAGCCGCCAGCTCGACGGCGCGATCACGCCGCAGCGGCTGGCGGCGATCGACCGGATCATCGTCAACGCCGATCGGGCGACGACCAGCCTGGCCAGGTCGAGCCAGGCGCTGGAAGCCTTGAGCGGCGACAGCGGCGACGACCTGCGGGTCGCCGTGCGCGAATTGCGCCTGACCAGCGAAAGTCTGGCCCGGCACGCCGATTCGATCACCCAGAACCTCGATTCCGCCTCCCATAACCTCAAGGACCTGAGCCGCCAGCTGCGCGCCAACCCCGGCCTGCTGATCCGCAGCGGCGCGGCCGAGCCGGACGCGGAGGACAGCCGATGAACCGTCGCCACGCTTTGTGTCTGATCGCGACTTTGTTCGCTGGCTGCGCCAGTCCCGGGCCGGTCGAGCCCGAGCGCTTCTTTCGTCCCGATCTGGCCGCCCCGGCGCTGCGCCTCGACACGCCGCTGCGCATCGTCGTCGAGCCGCTGGAAGTGCACGGCATCTACGCCGATCGCGCCTTCGTCAGTCGCGCCGCCGACGGCGCCTACCGGCAGTCGACCGGTCGCAGCTGGGTCGGCCCGCCGTCGCTGCTGTTCGGCGACATCCTGGTCGACTACCTGCGTGCCGCCTACGGTGAAGATTCGGTGTTCGCCCCGCAGGCGCGGGTCAGCGGCGACCTCAGCCTGCGCACCAAGCTGCAGCGGCTGGAACGACAGCAGGGCCAGGATGGCGACGGTGGCGGCGCCAGTGGTGGTGATCGAGCGCTGCTGGCGATCGAGTTCGTGGTCGGCGGTCGCGGCGGCGCGCTGCTCGGCAGCCTGGTGTTCAAGGACTCGCTGCCGGCCGGCAGCACGCCGGCCGACTACGTCGCCGCCCAGTCGCAGCTGCTGACGCGAGCCTGCGAGCAGTTGCTGGCGCTGCTCGACCGCACGCTGCCGACCGTGGCGCCAGCCGCCACCAACGGGCGCTGACCTTGGCCAGTCGTGACCAGTCGTAATCAGCCTGGCCTGTTCTCGGAACTGCCGGATGCCTCGCGGCGCGGTGGCCGGCGCTCGAGCTATTTCTTCGCGCTGTGGCCGGATGTCGCGGTGCGCCGCCGCCTGGCCTCGGCCGCCGCGGCGCTGCCGCTCGGCGAGGGCGGCGTGGCCTACCGGATCAAGCCGGAACGCCTGCACCTGACCCTGGCCTGGCTCGGCGACATCGGCCGCGCCCAGGTCGACGCGGCGATCCTCGCCGCCGAGGATGTCCAGGCCCGGCCGTTCCTGCTGCGCCTGGATCGCACCGGCCATTTCCCGAACGCCAGCACTGCCTGGCTGGGGCCGTCGAGCCTGCTGCCGGCGCTGGCGCGGCTGAAGGCCGAGCTGGATCGCGAACTGCTGCGCTACGGCCTGCCGGTGGCCAGCGAAGCCTTCGTGCCGCACCTGAGCGTGCAGCGCAACGTCCGGACCCTGGCCGAGGCGCCGCCGTTCGAGGTGCTCTGGCCGGTCACCGGCTTCGCGCTGCTGCGCAGCGCCCGCAGCAATGGCAAGGCCGATGGCTATCGCGTGGTCAGGCGCTGGATGCTCGGCTGAAGGATCTGGGTCTGCCTTGGCCGGCGAGCAGCGGGCCGAGCCAGCAGAGGATCTTGTCCGGCCCATCTCGACGTGCTCGAGCTTCCGGCCGAGCACGAACAACAGGCCCGCCGGCAGCGCCAGCACGGCTGCCGCCAACGACCGGGCGATCAGGGAAGGAGGCGAAGGCCGTCGTCGGCAAGGCTTTCGGCGATCCGGACGGCGGCTGTCGCGGCACTGCAAAGGAACCGCAATACAGCGGCCCTAGGCTGCCGGCTCTGCATCTTCGATGCGCGCGTCCACCGCGTCCCCGCAAGCCGTTCAGGAGCCAGCGATGAGTGATTTCAGCAGCAGCCAGCCAGCCGCCCATCGTCACGACGACGATGTCTGCAGCAATGAATCGAACAATCCGACGCTCGAAAGCATGGTCGCCGTGCGCCTGTCGCGCCGCGAAGTGCTGGTCGGCGGTCTCGGTGCTGCCGCTGCGTTCACCGTTGGCGGCGCCGGCCTGCTGGCCAGCCAGGACGCCCAGGCGCTGCCCTCGGGTTTCAGCTTGAGCTTCAACCCGGTCGCCAAGAGCCTGGCCGATGTCGTCACCGTGCCGGAGGGCTACACGGTCACCGTGCTGTCGCCGCTCGGCGAAGCGCTGAACGCCGCGACGCCGGCCTGGGCCGGCGATGGCAGCGAAACCGGTGATTCGTACAACTTCCGTGCCGGCGATCATCACGACGGCATGTACTACTTCGGCCTCAGCTCGGACGGCAGCCGTCCGGAGCCGTCGAACTCGCGTCGCGGCCTGCTCTGCCGCAACCACGAGAACATCACCCAGCCGTTCCTGCACGCCAACGGCGCCACCGTGGTCGGCGGCGTCCGCACCGTCGCCGATGAAGTGGTCAAGGAGATGAACGCCCACGGCGTCAGCGTCGTCGAGCTGGTCGCCGGGCCGTCGCGCACGGTGCCGGTCGCCGTCAACATCCATTCGTCGTTCAACCGCCGCATCACCTCGCTGACCGACATCGAGATGAGCGGCCCGGTGCGCGGCGATGCCCAGCTGGTCACTCGCTACTCGCCGGATGGCACCCGCACCCGCGGCACGATCAACAACTGCGCCAACGGCTTCACGCCCTGGGGCACCTATCTGACCTGCGAAGAGAACTGGGCTTTCTACTTCCGCCGCTCGGCCACCGACAATGCCAGCCGCAGCGCCGCCGAAGTGACCGCGCTGAACCGCTACGGCATCACCCAGGGTGCGGCCGGCAATTACGGCTGGACCACCGTGGTGCCTTCGGACGCCAGCGACACCCGCTTCTCGCGCTGGGACGCGAGCGTCACCGGCGCCACTGCCGCCGACGATTTCCGCAACGCGCCGAACAGCTTCGGCTGGATCGTCGAGATCGATCCCTACAACCCGCAGTCGACGCCGCGCAAGCGCACCGCGCTAGCCCGCTTCTTCCACGAAGGCGCCTGGCCGGCGAACTTCGTCGTCGGCAAGCCGATCGTCTATTACATGGGCTGCGATTCGCGCAACGAGTACATCTACAAGTTCGTGTCGACCGCCGTGCTCGACCCGCGCGATGCCGGCAACCCGGATCGTCTGGCGATCGGCGACAAGTATCTGGACAGCGGCACCGTCTATGTCGCCCGCTTCGACGCCAGCGGCACCGGCGTCTGGATTCCGCTGGTCTTCGGCAGCAACGGCATCGACGCCAACAGCAGCGTCTACCCGTTCAGCTCGCAGGCCGACGTGCTGCTGCACGCGCGCCTGGCGGCGGACGTGGTCGGCGCCACCAAGATGGATCGTCCGGAATGGGCTGCGGTCAATCGCCTCAACGGCGAGGTCTATTTCACGCTGACCAACAACTCGACGCGCGGTGTCGGCACCGGCCCGGCAGTCGATGCGGCGAATCCGCGTTCGTACTCGGACTTGAAGGGCGTAACGACCCAGCGCGGCAACGTCAACGGCCACATCATCCGCTTCCGCGAAGCCGGCCGGGATTCGACGGCGACCTCGTTCAGCTGGGACATCTTCGGCTTCGGTGCCGAGGCGGGTGCCGATCCGGCGACCGTCAATGTTTCCGGCTTGACCGATATCAACGACCTGTCCAGCCCGGATGGTCTGTGGTTCGGCCGCGACAGCAATGCCTCGAACGGCCTGCTGTGGATCCAGACCGATGACGGCGCCTACACCGACGTCACCAACTGCATGCTGCTGGCCGCCGTGCCGGGCCAGGTCGGTGATGGTGCTGCGACCACCATCAATGGCCAGGCGACGTTCGTCGGCGCCAAGCCCACGGCGGCGCGCATGCGCCGCTTCCTGGTCGGCCCGAAGGGCTGCGAGCTGACCGGTCTCGACTCGACGCCGGATGGCCGCGTGCTGTTCGTCAACATCCAGCATCCGGGCGAGAACACGCCAGTCGCGCAGATCGGCAACCCGGCGGCGTTCGAAAGCCACTGGCCGGCCAAAGACGGCGTCAGCCGTCCGCGTTCGGCGACCCTGGCGATCGTCAAGAACGACTTCGGCGTCGTCGGCCTGTAAGGTGTCACCGCTGTGCGAGCCCGTCGGCCTCGGCCGGCGGGCTTTCTTGTTTTCGGCGTTTTCCGACATCGGATTGCGACTATCAGACCGACCAGCGGTCTTGACCCTGAAGTAGAGTCCAGGCCGGAAGCTGCGCCCCGAGTCTGGAGAGCCAAGATGTCCCGAACCACCACGATCGGCGCCGCCGCGAAAGCGGCCGGCGTCGCCATCGACACCGTCCGCTACTACGAGCGCGAAGGCCTGTTGCCCGCAGCGAGCCGCAGTGCCGGCGGCTACCGGCTGTACACGTCGGCCGCGGTCGAACGCCTGCGCTTCATCCGCCAGGCCAAGGCGCTCGGCTTCACCCTGGACGACATCGCTGGCCTGCTGCGACTGCAGGACGGTGGCGGTTCGCGCCAGCAGGTGAAGGAAACGGCGCGGGCACGGATCTCCGAACTCGACCGCAAGATCGCCGAGCTGACCGCGATCCGCGACAGCCTCGTCGCGCTCGAACGGCAGTGCCGCGGCGGCGGTGCCGTCACCGGCTGCCCGATCATCGAAGGCGTGCAGTCGGTCTCCCTGAACCTTGAGAAGGAGTCCTGAACCGATGTCGACCAGCCACACCGTCCACCTGCCGCAGACCGAGCCCGGCACCGCGAAATCCTGCTGCCAGAGTCCGAGCCTGGGCCAGGCTGCACCTCGAGCCGCCGATCCGTCCCCGCAACTGCGTCACGGCGGCGGCACTTCCCATTTCCGCCTGACCACCGCGGCGACCCTGCACTGTCTCAGCGGCTGCGCGCTCGGCGAGTTCATCGGCCTGGCGATCGGTATCGCGCTGGGCCTGTCGCCGTGGACGACGATGGCGCTGGCCACCATCTGCGGCTTCGCCAGCGGCTACACCCTGGGCCTGCTGCCGCTGGTTCGCCGGGGCAGCAGCTGGGCAGCGGCATTTCGTACCCTGTGGCTCGGCGAAACGATCTCGATCGCGGCGATGGAGCTGGCGATGAACTTCACCGATTACCACGTCGGCGGGCTGCGCAGCGGCTCGGTGTTCAGCCTGATGTTCTGGGCCGGCTACGCCGCGGCGCTGCCGGCCGGCTTCCTCGTCGCCTGGCCGGTGAACGGCTGGCTGCTCAAGCGCAGCATCAAGCAGCCCTGCCACTGAGCGAGCGTCCGCGGCCGGCGGTCGCCCGGCAGCGCAGGGCATTTCTTGTCGTGAACGGCCGGCGGCATACTCGGGTCAAAGCCGCGCGGCGACCGGCCAGCGCGAGAGGAGACCAACGATATGCAGGCGCCACCCGATACGGGCTTCGACTGCGTGCAGGAAGACCTGCTCGCACGGCTCGATGTCCTTGCCGCTGCCGATTCCGACGCGGTGTCGCAGTCCGAATCCTTCCGCCGCTTCCTGCGCGCCTACTACGAGACTGCGACGCCTGAGTCGCTGAAACCGCGCTCGCCGGAAGCGCTGCTGGCGATCGCGCTCCGGCACTGGCAGCTCGCGCAGCGGCGGCGCCCGGGTCAGCACTTGCTGAGCCTGACGCCACCGGCTCCAGGGCAGGCGCTGACCAGCCTCGATACCGTGGTCGCCGACCAGCCCTTCCTGGTCGATTCGCTGAGCCTCGCGGTGCGCAACCTCGGCAGTCCGATCGACTGGAGCGTGCATCCGGTGTTGCGGCTGGCGCGCGACGCCGAGGGGCAGCTGGTCGGGGTTGGAGACGGTGCAGCGGAATCGCTGATCCATCTGGAGTTCGAGGCGCTGCCGACGGCCGAGGCCCACGCCCAGCTCGAAGCCGATTGCCGCGCCGTGCTCGATGATCTGCGGCAAGTCGTCGACGACTACCCGCTGGCGCTGGCCCGGGTGCAGCGGCTGATCGGAGAACTGGAAAGCCTGCCGCCCGGTGCCGACCCCGATGAGTTCGCCGAGGCGCGTGCCTTTCTCGCCTATCTGCACGATCACCACTTCACCTTCCTGGGCGTCGTCGAGAGCCTGGCCGGCAAGGCCACCGACAGCCGCGGCCGCTTCCAGGTCGACGCGGCTTCCGGCCTCGGCCTGCTGCGCGCCGGCCGCCGCTGGGCGATGCAGGATCTGATCGCGCCGGCCGCCGAACTCGACAAGTACGCCGATTCGCCGCGCGTGGTCGTGGTCACCAAGGCCAACCTGCACGCCAGCATTCACCGCGCCGGGCTGATGGACGTGATCTCGGTGAAGCGCTACGACGCCAGCGGCGCGCTCGCCGGCACCGTGCGCCTGCTCGGTCTGTTCTCGTCCGAGGTCTACATCGACCGGCCGCGGCACATCCCGTTGATCCGCCGCAAGGCCGAGATCGTGATGGCGCGCTCGCGGCTTGCCGAGACCTCGCACTCAGGCAAGCAGCTGCGCGACATCCTGCACACCTTGCCACGCGATGAGTTGTTCCAGTCCAGCGAGGACCAGCTGTTCCGGCTGTGCATGGGCATCCAGTCGCTGCGCGACCGCCAAGGCCTGCGCCTGTTCATGCGCCGCGACCGCTACGGCCGCTTCTACGTGTTCCTGGTCTACCTGCCGCGCGAACGCTATTCGCGCGAGCTGCGCGACAAGGTCGGCAATGTGCTGCTGACCCTGTGCGGCGGCCTGTCGCTGGAGCGCAACGTCGAGTTCCTGCGCGGGGAGCTGACCCGGATGCTCTTCACCGTGCGCACGCCACCGGGCACGCAGCTGTCGTTGACCGATATGGAGGTCGAGAAGATCCTCGCCGTCGCCACCCGCAGCTGGCGCGACCAGCTGCGCGATCTGCTCCGTGACGATGCCGTCCTCGCGGCCCGCTACGCCGATGCCTTCCCGGCTTCCTACGCCGAGCTGGCGACCGCCGCTGCGGCCGCCGCCGATGTCCGGGTGCTGGCGACCTTGAGCGAGGCGCAGCCGCTGGCCGCGCGGCTGTCGGTATCGAGCCCGGTCGAGGGCGGTCCGCCGGCCGCCACCGGCCTGACGCTGTACGCGCTCGGCAATCCGGTGGCGCTGTCCGACGTGTTGCCGACCCTGGAGAACTTCGGCCTGCGGGTGATCCGCCAGGATCCGACCGAGGTCCGTCCGCGCGACGCTGGCAGCCAGTGGCTGCAGGCTTTCGAAGTCAGCCATCCGGGCGGCGTGCTCCCCGCCAAGGCGCAGCGCGGCCATTTCGAAGCCGCTTTCCTCGCGGTCTGCAACGGCCAGGTCGAGAACGATGGCCTGAACCGCCTGGTGCTCGGCGCCGGCCTCGACGTCCGTCAGGTCACCGTGCTGCGTGCGCTGACCAAATACCTGCTGCAGACCGGCCTGCCGTTCAGCCAGAGCTACATCGAAACCATCCTTGGCGAGCAAGCGGCGATCGCCCGCCTGCTGGTCGCCGCCTTCGAGGCACGCTTCGACCCGGCGCTCGACGACGCCGCGCGCAAGTCCAGCGGCCTGAAGCTGGCCCAGGCGCTCGACCACGCGCTCGACCAGGTCGCCAGCCTCGACGCCGACCGCGTGCTGCGCGCCTTCGTCTCGGTGATCCGCGCCGCGCTGCGCACCAATGCCTGGCAGCGCGATGGCGATGGCCAGCCGAAGCGCTGGCTGAGCATCAAGCTCGATCCCTCGAAGATCCCCGAGCTGCCGCTGCCAAGGCCGATGTTCGAGATCTGGGTCTACGCGCCGGAGGTCGAAGGCGTGCATCTCAGAGGCGGCCGGGTCGCCCGCGGCGGCCTGCGCTGGTCGGATCGCCGCCAGGATTTCCGCACCGAGGTGCTGGGCCTGATGAAGGCGCAGCAGGTCAAGAACACAGTGATCGTGCCGGTCGGCGCCAAAGGCGGCTTCGTGGTCAAGAAGCCGGTCGATGCCGCGAATCCCAATGGCGGACGAGAGGCCTGGATGGCCCAGGGCGTGGCCTGCTACAAGACCTTCCTGCGTGGCCTGCTCGATCTCACCGACAACCGCGTCGGCACCGCGATCGTGCCGCCGGCCGATACCGTGCGCCACGATGCCGACGACGCCTATCTGGTGGTCGCCGCCGACAAGGGCACGGCTACTTTCTCCGACTACGCCAACGGCGTCTCGGCCGAATACGGCTTCTGGCTCGGCGATGCCTTCGCCAGCGGCGGCAGCGCCGGCTACGACCACAAGCGCATGGGCATCACCGCTCGCGGCGCCTGGGAATCGGTGCAGCGCCATTTCCGGGAAATGAGCCCGGGGGTCGACATCCAGACCCAGCCGTTCACCGTCGTCGGCATTGGCGACATGAGTGGCGACGTGTTCGGCAACGGCATGTTGCTGTCGCCGACCTTGCGCCTGGTCGCGGCCTTCGACCACCGCCACATCTTTCTCGATCCCGACCCGGACCCGGCCTTGAGCCTCGCCGAGCGGCAGCGCCTGTTCGCGCTGCCGCGCTCGTCCTGGGCCGATTACGACGCCAGCCTGATCTCGGCCGGCGGCGGCATCCATCCGCGCTCGGCCAAGCTGATTCCGCTGAGCCCGCAGGTGCGCGCACGGCTGGCGGTCAGCACCGAGGCGATGACGCCGGTCGAGTTGATGCGGGCGATCCTGCTGGCGCCGGTCGATCTGCTCTGGAACGGCGGCATCGGCACCTATGTGAAAGCGGCGGCCCAGAACAACGCCGAGGTCGGCGATCGCGGCAACGACGCGATCAGAGTCAACGGCCGGGCGCTGCGCTGCAAGGTGGTCGGCGAGGGTGGCAACCTCGGTTTCACCCAGGCCGGACGCATCGAGTACGCCCAGGCCGGCGGTCGGATCAATACCGATGCGATCGACAACGCCGCCGGCGTCCATACCTCGGATCGCGAGGTCAACATCAAGATCGCGCTCGGCGAGCTGATCAGCAACGGGACGCTGAGCCGCGAGCAGCGTGACCCGCTGCTCGCCTCGATGACCGCCGATATCGCCAGCTTCGTGCTGCGCGACAACTACGTGCAATCGCAGGCGATCAGCCTGCTGCAGCAGAGCGCCCACGCCCGGCTCGACGACCACGCCGAGCTGATCCGCATGCTGGAGCGCGAAGGCCTGCTGAACCGGACGATCGAAGGCCTGCCGGACGAGGACCAGATCAAGGAGCGCCACCTGCGCGGCGTCGGCCTGTGCCGGCCGGAGCTGGCGGTGCTGATCGCCTATTCGAAGATTTCGCTGTACGACGCCATCCTCGCGTCGACGGTGCCGGACGATCCGTTCTTCGTCCGCGAGCTGCTCGGCAACTTTCCGCCACGGCTGGTCGCGCAGTATCAGGAACTGCTTGGTCGCCACCGGCTGCGCCGCGAGATCATCGCCACCATTCTCGCCAACGCCCTGGTCAACCGCATGGGCGCAGGCTTCGCCCAGTTGTGGGCCGATGATCACGGCCTGGGCCGCGCCGAGGTGGTCAAGGCCTACGCGACCGCGCACGAAGTCTACGGTGGCGATCACTACTGGCGGGCGATCGAGGGGCTCGACAACCAGCTGCCGGCGGCGACCCAGTACCGCTTGATGAACCTGGCGATCGGCCTGCTCAAGCACGCCAGCGGCTGGTTCACCGGTTCGCGCTGGGCGGCGCTGCCGGTGCAGCAGGCGGTCGCCCAGTTCAGCGCGCCGGTCGCGCAGCTCGAGGCGAGCCTGCCGGAGGCGCTGCCGGCCAGCTATCGCGAGGACTGGGAGCGCAGCCATGCGGCAATGCTGGCCGACGGCGTGCCGGCCGAACTGGCGCGCCGGCTGGCCAACACCCGCGCGCTCGGCGCGGCGCTGGATATCGCCGAACTGGCCGAAAACGCCGGCCTGCCGCTGGCCGAGGTCGCGGCGGTGTACTTCCAGCTCGGCGAGCGTTTCCGCCTGCTCTGGCTGTTCGCCGCGATCAACGAGCTGCCGACCCAGGGCAAGTGGCAGTCGCTGTCGCGCGTCTATCTGCGCGACGACGCCTGGCGCCTGCACCGGCGGCTGGCGGCGGCGGTGCTGCAGCTGCCGGGCGGCGACGCCGAAGCGCGAATCAGCATCTGGGCTGCCGGGCGGCAGAATGCGGCGCGGCTGGCGCAGACCCGGCTGGCCGAGTTGCAGGCCAGCGGTACGCGCGACTTCGCCGGTCTGTCGGTGGCGATCCGGGAGCTCGGCAACCTGGTCTGAAGCCGCCGCCGCTTCAGTGCTTGGCGGCGGCGCGGCGCAGGCTGGGTCGTTCGAGATCCAGCTCGGCTAGGGGGATCACCTCGATGCGGCCGGCCTGCTTGCCCAGGGCGTCGACGAACTGCCGGGCGTCGCCGACGATCACGAAGCGCAGCGCTTCCGGACGGAAATGCCGTCGTGCATAGGCCTGGACCTGGCTGGCCTCGATGGCGCCGACGCGGCCGATCACCCGGGTGATTTCGTCGGCCGGCGTGCCCTGGGCGACGCGGCTGGCGATCAGGCCAGCGATGCCGCCAGCGGTTTCCAGGCGTCGCGCGTAGCCGCCGATATAACTGGCCTTGCGCGCCGCCAGTTCCTCGTCCGGCACGGCATCGACGGCCAGGCGGCGCAGCTCGGCGCGGATCAGGCCGACGACTTCGGCGGCCGAAGCATTCTTGGTCTGGGCGCTGGCGGTCCAGGCGCCGCCGTCGCGCAGCACGCCATAGTCGGCGCCGGCGCCGTAGCTCAGGCCGCGCTTGATGCGGATCTCGCTGTTCAGCCTCGAGGAGTAGCCGCCGCCGAGCACATTGCTGGCGACCAGACCGTCGTAGTAGTCGGCGGCGGCGCGAGCCGGCAGCGGCAGCACGGCGATCACCGCGGCCTGGCCGGCGTCCGGCTGGTCGATGACGGTGATGTCGGCAAGGCCCGCGTCTGCCGGCGCCGCACTCGACTCTCTGACCGGCGCCGGCTTCGGGAGCGGCTGTCGCGGCGCGTTCCAGTCGCCGAACACCTGGCCGGCCAGCGCCAAGCCGGCATCCGGATCGAGACCGCCGGCGAGGATCAGCACGGCATTGTCGGGCCGGTAGACCTGGCCGTGCAGCGTGCGCAGCTCGGCGGCGGTGATCCGCTGCAGCGAGGCCGGTGTGCCAAGGCGAGGATGGCCATAGGGCGCGTCGCCATGGACGATGCGCGCGGCGACCAGCGGCGCCAGCTCGCTGGGGTCGCTCAGGCTCAGGTGCAGGCCGTCGATCGCCTGGGCGCGGTAGCGCTCGATCTCGTCTTTCGCGAACGCCGGATGGCGGACCACGTCGGCGAGCAGGTCGAGCGCGGCAGCGAGCTTCGGCGTGGTCACGGTGATGCCGACGCGGGTCGCGTCCCAGCCGGCCTGGGCGCGGATCGGTCCGCCGAGCGCCTCGGCAGCGGCGGCGAGCTGGCTGGCGCTGCTGCTGCCGGCCGGTGACTTGGTGCCCTGGTTGAGCAGGCTGGCGGTGAAATCGGCAAGGCCGGCGCGATCGACCGGATCCAGCTCGCCGCCGGACAGCAGCAGGAATTCGGCGGCGACCAGGGCGCTGCCGGCGCGCGGCAGCACGATCACCCGCAGGCCGTTGGCCAGCTGCTTCTCGAGCGGCGCGGCGATCTGCGCGGCGCGGGTCGGCCCCGGCGCCGGCAGCTGGCCGTGCTCGCCGTCGGCCGGCGCTTCGCCACGGCCGCAGGCACTCAGCAGGCCGAGGGCCAGCCCGCCGATCAGGACAGCAAGACGAGGGCTCATGGCTGGCCTCCGGCCGCAGCCTTGCCGGCAGTGGCTGGCGACTCCGGCAGGTATTCGAGGCTCAGGCGCTTGCCGGCCAGCAGTTCCGACTTCAGCACCCGCTGCACGTCATCGGCGGTCACCGCCATCAGGCTGGCCAGTTCGCTGTTCGCCGTCTTGGCGCTGCCGGTGCGCAGCCAGGCCTCGCCGAGCGCCAGCGCCCGGCCCTGGTTCGCTTCGCGCTGGCTCAGCAGCTGGGTCAGCAGCTGGGTCTTGGCCTTGTCGAGTTCGGCGGTGGCGATCGGCTGGGTGGCGAGCCGGCGGATCTCGGCCAGCAGCGCCGCTTCGACCTTGGCGATCGTCTGGCCGCTGGCCAGCAGCACCGTCGCATAGACGATGCCGCGGTCGACGGTCTGGTCGTACAGCAGCTCGACGCCCTGCGCGGCCTGCAGCCGGTAGACCAGTGCCTGGTGCAGCCGCGAGGACTCGCCTTCGGCCAGCAGGGTCACCGCCAGCTGCAGCGCCGCGGCGTCGGCACTGCCCGGCTTCGGCGCCAGCCAGGACAGGCCGAGCGCCGGCAGCGGGACGTTCGGCAGCCGGACGCTGACCCGGCGATCCGCCTCGCGCGCCGGCTCGACGACGCCGACTCGCGGGATCGGCGCCGTCGGCCGGACGATGCCGGCGAAGTAGCGATCGACCCAGGCGTCGAGCTGGGCGGCGTCGAAATCGCCGCTGACCACCAGCAGCGCGTTGTCCGGGCGGTAGTAGGTGGCGTGGAAGGCGCGCACGTCGGCCAGGGTGGCGGCGTCTAGTTCCTCGATGCTGCCGATGGTCGGCCGCCGGTACGGGTGCAGGCGCCAGCTCTCCTTCTGCAGCTGGTAGTACAGGCGGCCGTAGGGCGGCGTCAGCACGGCGCTGCGGAACTCCTCCTGGACGACGGCGCGCTCGGACTTGAAGTTGGCCTCGTCGACGGTCAGGTGCTGCAGCCGTTCGGCCTCGGCCCAGAGCAGGCGTTCGAGGTGGTTCGACGGCACCACGTCCAGGTAGTTGGTGCAGTCGTCGCTGGTGCTGGCGTTGTTGGCGCCGCCGACGTCCTCGGTCAGGCGGTCGAACTGCTCGTCGGCCAGGTATTTCGTGCGCTTGAACATCAGGTGCTCGAACAGGTGCGCGAAGCCGCTGCGGCCGTCCGGATCGTCCTTGGCGCCAACCCGATACCAGACCTGCACCGCGGTGGTCGGGCTGCCGTGGTCCTCGAGGCTGAGCACGGTCAGGCCGTTGCCGAGCACGCGCTCGCGGTAGTCCAGCGGCGGAATGTTCAGCGGCGATTCGGCCAGGGCCGGCAGCGCGGCGAGCAGCAGGATCGGCAACAGGGTGAGGCGGCGCATGGTGGGGCTCGACGAAACCTGTCGGCACGATAGCAAGCCGACCACCCGGCGGACGACTGCCGCTTCAGCGGGTGGCGAGCACCTGGCGCACGAACGGCAGGGTCGGCTGACGGCGCGCGGCGAGCGCCGCGCGGTCGACGCGGGCGAGTGCCGCGAGCAGGCTCGGGGTGTCTCGCGGCAGGTGGGTCAGCATCCAGTGCACGGTGTCGGTCGACAGGGTCAGCCCCAGGCGCTGGCCACGCGCCTTGAGCATCTCGGCGTGCTCGTCGTCGTCGAGCTTGCGCAATGCGAAGCAGGCCGAGGCGCACAGCCGGGTGCGCAGGTCGGGCAGGCGGGCGATCGCCAGGCGATCCGGCGGCATCGCCGCCGACAGCAGGCAGCGGCCGCCATGGCTTTTCACGGCGTCGAGCAGGCGCAGCAGGGCCTGCGCCCAGTCGCGGTCCTGCAGCGGGGCGTCGACGTCGTCGAGGCAGATCAGCTCGCAGGTCTCGAAGCCTTGCAGCACGGCCGGGTTTTCGGCTGCGAACGAGCCGAGCGGCAGATAAGCCGCGTGCGAGCGACGAGCGAGCGCGTCGCGCGAAGTCGCCTGCAGCAGATGGGTCTTGCCGCAGCCGGTGGGGCCGTGGATCAGCGTCGTGCCGCCGTCGCCGCCGGCCAGTTCGCGCAGCGCGGCCAGCGCCTGGCCGTTCGGGCCGGCATGACCGGGAAAGTAATTGTCGAAGCTGGCGGTGTCGGCCATCTGCACCGACAGCGGCAGTTGCTCGCCGATCACGGGGCAGCCGCGCCTTCCGCAGCGGGGTTGGTTCCGGCCGGCGGTGCTGCGCCGACCTCCAGATACAGGGCACTGCGTCGCCAGCGGCGTAGTGCGTGGCGGACCAGCACGGCGAGCACCGCGGACACTGGCAGCGCGACCAGCACGCCGACGAAGCCGAAGAGCTGGCCGCCGGCCATGATCGCGAAGATCACCGCGACCGGATGCAGGCCGATGCGGTCGCCGACCAGCAGCGGTGTCAGCACGGCGCCTTCGAGCATCTGGCCAACGGTGAACACCAGCAGCACCCAGACCAGCGGCATCAGCGCCTGCTCCTGCACCAGCATGGCGATGCCGGCCGCCAGCAGGCCGCCGACGAAGCCGAGATAGGGCACGAAGCTGACCATGCCGGCGACGATGCCGACCAGCAGCGCCACGTTCAGGCCGACCAGCCACAGGCCGAACGAATAGATAAAGGCCAGCGCCAGCATCACCAGCAGCTGGCCGCGGATCAGGGCGCTGAGCACGTCGTTGGTTTCGGTCGCGAAGGCGTCGGCCTGGGGCAGCAGGCGGCGCGGAATCAGCTCGCGGATCAGGATCACCATGCGGTCCCAGTCGCGCAGCAGGTAGAACGACACGATCGGCACCAGGAACAGGTTGGCGAGAAAGCCGAGCAGTGCCGGTGTCGATCGGCCGACATAACCGGCGACGATCGAGGCGAAATCGCTGGCACCGTCCCAGTGACTGGCCATGAACTTGCGCAGGCTGTCGACGTCGAGCTGATAGCCGCGCGGCATCTTCAGGCCGAGCTTGGGCATCGCCACCTGCTGCACCCACTGCGCCCAGGCCGGCAGATTGTCGGCCAGCGACAGCACCTGGTCCTGCAACAGCGGCACGATCAGCACCAGGGCCAGCGTGGTCAGCGCGGCGACGACCACGAAGACCAGGCAGACGCCGACGGTTCGTGACAGGCCGTAGTGCTCCAGGCGGTCGACGACCGGATCACCGAGATAGGCAAAAACGGCGGCGATCGCGAACGGTGCGAGGATGGGGCCGAGCAGGTAGAACAGCACCAGGATCGCCGCCGCGAGCGCGAACCAGCCCCAGTGCTCGCGAAGCATGGTCAGGGCGTTTGCCGGCGCGACGCGGGTGGGCGGAATCGGGGCAGTGGCCATGGCAACGCGGGTACCAAGCGGGAACGGTTAAAATCATACGGCCCTCTGATCACCCGCGCCCATGACCGCCGCCAAAAAGAACAAGAAGCCTGCATCCCGTGCTGCCCAAGCCGCACCGGCCGCCCCGCAGCCGTCCGCCAAGGCGCTCAGCTATGCCGATGCCGGCGTCGACATCGACCGCGGCGACGCGCTGGTCGACGACATCAAGAAGATCGTCAAGTCGACCCAGCGGCCGGAAGTGCTCGGCGGTGTCGGCGGCTTCGGTGCGCTGGTCACCATTCCGAAGAAGTACAAGCAGCCGGTGCTGGTCTCCGGCACCGATGGCGTCGGCACCAAGCTGCGTCTCGGCATCGAGTCCGGCCGGGTCGAAGGCCTCGGCCAGGATCTGGTCGCGATGTGCGTCAACGATGTCCTGGTCAACGGCGCCGAGCCGTTGTTCTTCCTCGATTACTACGCCACCGGCAAGCTCGATACCGATGTCGCCGCGGCGGTGATCAAGGGCATCGCCAAGGGTTGCAAGCAGGCCGGCTGCGCGCTGGTCGGCGGCGAGACCGCGGAAATGCCCGGCATGTACCAGCACGGTGATTTCGATCTCGCCGGTTTCTGCGTCGCGGTCGCCGAGAAGAAGAAGCTGATCGATGGCACCAAGATCAGGTCGGGCGACGTGCTGATCGCGCTGCCGTCGTCCGGCCCGCACTCCAACGGCTACTCGCTGATCCGCAAGATTCTTGAAGTCAGCCGCGCCACCCACGGCGAGAAGCTGGCCAAGGGCACGCTGATCGAAGCCTTGATGGTGCCGACCAACATCTACGTCAAGCCGGTGCTGGCGCTGCTCGAGGCCGGCCTGCCGGTGCGCGGTATGGCCCACATCACCGGCGGCGGCATCACCGGCAACCTGACCCGCATGTTTCCGAAGGGCACCAGCGCCGTCGTCGACATGGCCAGCTGGAAGCGGCCGGAGGTGTTCAGCTGGCTGCAGGAGCAGGGCAATGTCGAGGAAGACGAGATGCGCCGGGTGTTCAACTGCGGCGTCGGCTTCGTCGTCGTGGTGCCGCGGCTGCAAGCCGATGACGTGATCGCTTCACTGCGTGCCTCGAAGGTCAAGGCCTGGATGATGGGCGAGGTGGTCAAGGGCAATCCGGACGACGTGCACTACGCTTGAGCAGCCACGCGGGCAATGCAGCCGCGCGGCGTGCGCGGCTGGTGGTGCTGATCTCAGGGCGCGGCCGCAATCTCGCCACCCTGATCGCGGCAGTGGCCGATGGCCGCATCGCCGCCGATCTGGTCGCGGTGATCAGCAATCGCGCCGATGCCGCCGGGTTGGCGCTGGCGCGTGACGTCGGCGTCGAGACCATCGTGCTGCCGCATGCCGACTACCCGGACCGCATCGCCTTCGACACTGCGCTGGCGGCGGTGCTGCGCAAGCTCGATGCAGACATCATCGCGCTGGCCGGCTTCATGCGGATCCTCGGCGAAGGCCTGGTGCGCGAGTTCGAAGGGCGGATGCTGAACATCCATCCCTCGTTGCTGCCGCGCCACAAGGGCCTGCACACCCACGCCGCGGTGCTGCGCGACGGTGATGCCGAACACGGCGCGACGGTGCACTACGTCACCCCCCAGCTCGACGGCGGCCCGCTGGTGATTCAGGGGCGGTTCACGGTCTCGGTGCAAGATGACGCCCAGCAACTTGCCGATCGCGTGCTGGAACAGGTCGAATTCCGGATCTATCCGCAGGCCGTGGCCTGGATGGCACGAGGCGAATTGCGCTGCGAGCAGGGCGTGGTGCTGTTCCGCGATCGCCCGTTGTCCGCAGCCCTGAGTCTGGATGATCTGGAGCCCGGTTTCCGATGAACACCTACAAGGCGCTGCTCGCTGTCCTGCTTGCGGCTGTGATCGGCGCCGCCGAGGCTGCCGATGCGCCGCTGCCGGCGCTGAACCTCGTCTACAGCGTCAACTACGCCGGCATCGGCGCCGGCGACGCCGACATCAGCCTGAAGCCGGACGGCAAGGCCGGCTGCTACGTCTACGAAACCCGGACGCGGCCGGTCGGCTTCATCAGGGCGATCTTCGGCTCGCCGAACCAGAACAGCCGCTTCTGCGTCGACGATGGCGTGGTTCGCTCACAGCGCTTCGAATCGGTGCTCGAAAACGACGACAAGCAGAGCTACACGCTCGACTTCGACTACGCGAAACGCCAGGTCACCGACGAGAACGGCCAGGTGCGCGAGATTCCGGCCGAGGCGGTCGACAGCTTCGCGCTGCAGCAGGCGGTACGGCTGTGGGTGGCGAGGCACGCCGGCGATGCCGAGCCGCCGCTCGCCGAATTCACCATGGTCGACCGCAAGAACCTGACCCACTACAAGCTGAAGCTGGCCGGCCGCGAAACGATCAAGACGCCGGCCGGCGACTTCGACACCCTGCGTCTAGAGCGCATCGACAATCCGGACAAGGTCGGCCGCTTCTGGCTCGCCGCCGAGCGTGACTGGATGCCGGTGAAGATCGAGACCCGCAGCGGCAAAAAGCCGGCAGTGGTACTGACCTTGAAGCGCTGAGGCCGCGGTCGCGGCTGGCCTCAGGCCAGCACACCCTCGGCGCGCAGCTTGGCCAGATGGCCCTCGATGTTGATCCGCGCCAGCGGCATCAGCCGCGGATCGGTGCCGACGTACATCTCGGCGAGCATCTGCTCGACGCTGTGCCCGGCCTCGAACAGCGCTTTCACCTGGGCCTCTCGGGCGCGGCGGTGCTTCAGGGTCAGCTCCAGGTAATAGGTCCCGCCGAGCGCGGTGCCGTGCGAAGGCCAGATCACTTTCGGGGCTAGCGCGATGACCTTTTCCAGGGTCGCGAAGTACTTGCGCATATCGCCTTCCGGCGGCGAGATGACCACGGTGCCGACCCCCTGGATCAGGTCGCCGACGATGCAGAACGCCCGGTTGTCCGGCATCAGCGCCAGCTGGCCCTCGTCGTGGCCGGGCACGGCGATCACGCGCAGCGGATGGCCGAGCCAGAGCGTCGCGACGTCGCCGTCGACATAGGTCTTGACCGTCAGGCCGTCGAAGTAGCCGGGCTGCTGGCGGCCGATACGCTCATGGGTGTCGGCGCTCATCGCCATCGGCACGCCGAGATGGCGGGCCAGATCGTTCGCGTACTCGCGGTGATCCGGATGGTGGTGGGTCAAGAATACTTCGCTGATGCCGCGGCCGGCGAGATGCCGGCACAGCTTGTCGAGCTCCTCGCGATTGGCTGGCGAGGGATCGATCAGCAACTTCGGCGAACCGGCATCGCCGATCTGGAAGCAATTGGTGCGATCGGCCGGGGGCAAGGTGTTCGAACGCACCGGCATCTGCAATACGCCTCTCAGCGGCTCGATTTCCGGGATACCGTCGACCTCGTTGTAGTCGCGCAGGCGGCTGACCACGGCGGCGTCCGGGCGTTCGGCCAGTTCCCGCAGCACGTCGAGTGTCGGCGGCGCCAGCAGCAGATCGCCGCGTTCGAAATCGGCCATCCAGTCCGCAGCGGTCTTCCACAGGCCGCCGGAGAGTTCACCGATCTCGATCGTGAAGCCAGGCTTGCCGCGCAAGCGGATCGCGAAGAAGCCGGTATCGAAACGCAGCTGCAGGAAAGGCGGCGACAGCGCACTGCCGAGCTTGTCGACACTCAGTACCTCGCCGCCGGCGAGGGCGGCATCGAGGTCGTAGGCGAGTTCCTCGCGCAGTTCGCGGACCAGCGCATGGACATGACGCGGCAGGTGGTCGGCCAGCATCGGGTGGCCATGCAGGTGCTCGGCCTCGCCCTGGTCGACCTTGCCGCCGGGAAACGCCATGAAGCCCGGGAATGCGGTCAGATGCGGCTGGCGATGGGTGAGATAGATCTCGCCATCACAGATCAGCACCGCTGTGACGGCTTCGACGATCTTCACGCTCATGACCTCAGTTCGATGGCTTTTCGGGTGAATCGAAGGACTTCAGTGCCACCTTGTCGTTACCGTAGGTGACGGTCAGCAGCTTGTCGCCAGACTTCCAGGTTTCCTTGCTCAGGCTGAGCACGCCGCCGACATCGTGCGCCGAGGTGTCATCGGGCTTGCCGAGCAGCTTGTGGACCTCGTCGCGCGCCATGCCGGGCTTGATCTGGTCGTAGTTCTCGGCCGTCACCTTCGAGGTGCAGGCGGCGAGGCCGATGACGACGGCCAGCAGGACGCAGCGCAGGGATTTCATCGGCGATCAGCAAGTGAGCAGGGTTCGGGCCAAGGATGCCACAGCCCGCCGCGGTCACGGCAGGCGCTAGCCACGGCTCAGTCGTGGTGGTGATGGCCGCTGCCGCGACCCCGATCACCGTCGTAACGCCGGTAGTCGCGGTCGCGGTAGTAGCCGCGCCCTTCGCGGTAGTGACTGTGATCGCAGTAGCGACGACCGTGATAGTGCGGCTCGTAGTAGTCGTAGTAGACGACGCGCGGACCGTAGTAGACCGGCGCCGGCGAGTAGTAGACCGGAGGGCCGTAGAACGGCACGCCAATGCTGACGCCGACGTCGACTCTGGCCAGCGCGGCAGGCGAAGCGAGCAGCGCCGACAGGCTCAGGCCAGTGATTGCGACGAGTTTCATCATGGTCCTTCTCCGGTTCACCGACTACCGGCACGAAGCTAAGACGTCGGTGCTGAATCGATCCTGAACGCCGTCCCGGAACACTACGCCGCCGTAGCGGTCAGCCCGACAGCGCCTGACGCAGGTCGTCGATCAGGTCGTCGGCGTGTTCGAGGCCGACCGACATGCGCAGCAGATCCTGCGGCGTCGTCGAGTACGGACCTTCCACCGAGGCGCGGTGCTCGATCAGGCTTTCGATGCCGCCGAGACTGGTGGCGCGCGCGTACAGCTGCACGCGGCCGGCGACGGCCAGCGCCATGTCGCGGCCACCACGCACCTGGAAGGACAGCATCGCTCCGAAACCGGACATCTGACGGCTGGCCAGCGCATGCCCGGCGTGGCTGTCGAGGCCCGGGTAGTGCACCGCGCTGACCTGCGGATGGGCGGCCAGGAATTCGGCGATCGCCTGGGCGTTCGCGGTCTGCGCGCGGACCCGCAGCGGCAGGGTGCCGATCGAGCGCTGCAGCAGCCAGCAGTCGAACGGCGCCGGCACCGCACCGCCTTTGCTCTGCAGCTCGCGGACGCGCGCGAACAGCGCGTTCGGATCACGGGCGATCACCGCGCCACCGAGCACATCGCTGTGACCACCGAGGTACTTGGTCGTCGAATGCATGACCAGGTCGGCGCCGAGCGACAGCGGCTGCTGCAGAACCGGCGTGGCGAAGGTCGAATCGACAACCAGCGTCGCCCCGGCGCCATGGGCCAGCGCCGCGAGGCCGGCGATGTCACTGATCTTCAGCAATGGGTTCGACGGCGTCTCGGTCCAGATCAGTCGGGTGGCCGGAGTGATCGCGGCGCGCACGGCGTCGAGATCGGTGAGATCGACCAGGCTATGGCTCAGGCCCCAACGCGCCAGCAGGTCGCGCAGCTGGGTGCGGGTGCCGTGATAGACGTCATCCGGAGCGATGACGTGATCGCCCGGGTTCAGCGCCTGGAACACTGCCAGCGACGCTGCCGAGCCGGACGCGAAAGCTGCCGCCGCGCCGCCGCCTTCGAGCGCCGCGAGCAGGGTTTCCAGGGCCGCCCGCGTCGGGTTGCTGGCACGCGAATAGGTGTGCCCATGGGGGTATTCGCCGTCGGCATCGCGGGCGAAAGTCGTCGACAGGATCGGCGACGGAGCGACAGCGCCGGTGGCGAGGTCCGGCGCGCGGCCGGCGTGGATGGCGAGGGTTTCGAGTTTCACGGCGGCGCGGCAGGTTGGGGCGGAGCCCAAGGCTACCGCGCCGCGTCGTGGAGTGGCTGAATCGCCGCGAGTCCCGAGGTGGTCAGGCCGGGACTACTTGCAGTTGCACTCGGGCGCGGTGACGCAGGAGGCGCCGGCCTGCGGGCCGACGGCGATGCCCGGCTTGCACTGGGCGGCCTGGCCGGTGGTACAGGACACCGAGCAGGAACCGCAGTTGCCAATCGCCGGCGTGGCGCAGGACGCGCCCTGGCTGGACTGCAGGTTCAAGGTCGATTCGCCCTGGTGATGGCCGCCGTGCTGGATCACGACCGGGTTGGTCGTGGTGCTCGGGCCGGCGAGTGCGACTGCCCATGCAGCCACGAAGAATGCGGAGGTGAAGCGTCGGAGGATGGTCATGGCGCTTGGCTCATCTCAATCAGGGTGTTTTTCGACCACGTCACTATAGGTGGCAAGCGCTGAACCAGAAATGAACAGGCTCACACTTGCAGTCGTCGGCAGTTGCCTGCCCCGCCTCGGGCAAGGCAAGAAGCCGGCGCCAGCAGACTTACAAGGTCCCGCAGGAGATTCCGACTGCGAACATCGCGCCAAGTTCACGGCATTTCGTCAGTGCACCGTCGTCCGGTTCGCCACGGACGATCAAAGGTTCGGCCACCCGCTTCCAGCGGTAGCCGTTGGCGATCCGTTCGAGCGCCCGCACTGCACCCGTGCCGTCATTGCCGGCGCTGACCAGCAGCGCGTACGGCAGGCCGTCGACCTTGCCTTCGGCCGGGTAGTAGGTGCGATCGAGGAAGTCCTTCACCGCGCCGGACAGGTAGCCGAAGTTTTCGGGGCTGGCGACGATCAGGCCGTCGGCCCACAGCAGGTCGTCGATGCCGGCGTCGAGCGCCCGCAGCACCCGCAGTTCGACCTCGTCGGCGAACTCGGCGGCACCGGCGCAGGCGGCGCGCATCAGCGCTTCGGTGCGTCCGGTCTGGCTGCTCCAGATCACCAGCAGGTGCTTGGCGGCGGTCATCCCCGCCCGAGGCTGCGCTTGAACTTGTGGATCAGCCGGCGTTGCAGCTTGTTCGGACGATCGCTACTGATCTCGTTGTCGGCCGCTGCGCGCAGTTCGGCTTCGCGGGCGCGCCGGACCTTGCTGGCGTCGGTCTCGGCATACAGCAGACGGGCGAACGGAGCCCCGAGACGCTGGTCGGAGCGTTCCCTGACGATGACCTGGATTTCGTCTTGGCCGCGGCGGACGCTGATCTCGGCGCCGATCGCCACCTCTTTCGCGACCTTGCTGCGCTGGCCCTCGTAGCGCACGTGGCCGGCGTCGATCGCTTCCTTGGCAAGGCTGCGCGTCTTGTAGAAGCGCGCCGCCCACAGCCACTTGTCGAGCCGCACCAAGGCGATCGGTTTCGGATGGCGAGCGGTGGCGGGCTCTGCGTCTTCGCCATCGAAGGGCTCGTCGTCCTCGTCCTGGTCGATCAACTCAGTCCCCGGTCGGACGGCGGCAGACCGGTCCGGCAATCACCGGCAGGCCGAGCGCGTAACGCAGGCGGCGCAGCGCCAGACTGGTGGCCCTGGGGCCACCGCCGTAGTCGCGCGTCCAGTTCAGCAGGGTGTCGATGTCGACCGGTCGCTGGCGAGCGAGCGTGCCGGCATGGTCCAGCGCTGCGGCGTCCTCGTCGTCGAACCAGCGAGCCAGGGCAGCGTGAATCTCGGCAAGGGCGACGGCCGTCGCGGTTTCATCGCTCATCGGCGGCCGTCTTCCATGCTCAGGCCACCGCGTAGATCTGGTGGCTGTGATGGGTCTTCGGCTCCCAGAGCAGGATGCCCTGGGTGATCTCGGCGCCGTGGATCAGGGTATCGCCGCCGCGATTGGTGGCGGTATCGACGAAGGCCGACTCCAGCACGCGGACCAGGCCGCAGATATTGCCGTGCCAGCGACAGTCTCGGATCAGCGCCCAGGCGTCGTTGCTGAGGCCGGTCGGCGCGACCCAGTTCGAGCAGCGCGCCGACAGCCGCGCCAGCGTCGTGCCGATCACAGCAATCATGTCCTCCTCGCGGCGCGACAGTTCCGGAACCTGCAGGGTCGAGGCGCCGAGGCGGGTGAACTGATCGAGGTTCACCGAGTTCTGCAGATGGGTCCAGCTGCGGTTGGTGGCGTAGACCAGCGCGCATTCCAGCGGCTGCTTGGCGGAGGCGCCGTAGGGCAGGTACTGGGCGCTGTCGAGCGCCTCCATCAGCACTTCCATTACCGCGCCGCTGATCTCGTGGCTTTCGTCGAGGAAGCAGACGCCGTCGCGCGCGTGCTGGAAGGCGCCAGTGCGGGCGCCGGCGCCGGGGAAGGCGCCGGAGACGTGACCGCACAGCAGGGACTTGATCGCCGCCTTGTCGCCGGTGCTTTCGGCGGCCAGGTTCACCGACACGAAGCGGCCCTTGGCGCGCTGCAGGAAGTAGTAATAGGCCAGCGAGGTCTTGCCGCTGCCTGGACCGCCGAGCAGGCAGGCGCGGGAGATGCCGTTCGAGGCGAAGCCGCGGATGCGGGCGACCAGCGCCTGCAGCTCTGGGCTGAAGACGAAGAAATTCTTGTAACTGGGATTGTCGACTTCGGTGGTCACCGGCATCCGGATGACGTTTTCCTCGATCACCGGCTGCATGCGCTGGGCGACCTGGCGGGCGACGCCGTCGACATCGGGCGCCATCATCAGGCGGGTGCCGGACAACTTGCCGGCGGCGGCGCGACGCTCCAGCCACTGGCCGAGGGCGACCAGCTGGGTCGGGTTGATCGCCACGATCAGCACGGTGTCGAGTCCTGAGGCCCGCGCGGCGAGCACCTTGTCGGACAGCGCGTCGAGATCGAGCGGATTGTTGAACAGGCTCAGCACGTAGCGGCCGTCGATTCCCGCGGCAAGCCGGGGATCGCTCGGCGACAGCACTTCGCAGCGCTGGCCAGCCGGCAGCTGCAGCGCCTCGGCACTCAGCCGGTCGCGATCACGGAGCACCAACTCGGAGGCCACGACTAGCAGATCCGGTGTCGGAGCCCGCGGCGCGAGGCTCAGCTCGGCATTCCTGCGGATATCATTCTTCTTGCTCGTGCCAAACATGTCGTGACTCCCTTGAACGTCGATTTCGCTGCTGACGCTACACGAGCGAGGGCCAGAAAATCGCGATCGACCCCTGTCGGGCCGATGGGTCGCTGCCAGTCGCCGACAGGCGGCAAGCAGCGTCCCCTTGGGCGCCTGCCCGTATGATTGCAGCCACGATGCCTGCCGACAAACCGATGAGCGAATCAGCCGCTGCCAGCCCCTCCCTCACCCTCTTCGACCAGCTCGGCGGCGAGCCCGGAATCCGGTTGCTGGTCGACGACTTCTACTCGATCATGGATGCCGAACGCTTCGCCACCGGCATCCGCGCGCTGCATCCGCCGGCGCTCGAGGGTTCGCGCGACAAGTTCTTCTGGTTCCTGTGCGGCTGGAGCGGCGGGCCGGATCACTACATTTCGCGCTACGGCCATCCGCGGCTGCGCGCCCGGCATCTGCCGTATCCGATCGCGACCGCCGAACGCGACCAGTGGCTGGCCTGCATGCAGCGGGCGCTGGAGCGCCAGCCCTGGCCAGCGAGCCTGAAGGAGCGCCTGCTCGCCTCGTTCTTCGAGACTGCCGACTGGATGCGCAACCAGCCGGGCTAGCCCCGGCTGGTGCCGACGCTCAGAGCGGCGTCTTCGACTCGAGGCGCGTCACCTGCTGCGCTGGCGGCAGCGGATCGCGCGAAGTGATCAGCCGCAGGCCATCGTCGGCGAGCAGGCCGGCGCGGTCCTGCTTGAGGCGCTCGATCAGCTTCGGGAACGGCGTCCTCGCCGTGAACCGGAACGCCGCCCAGCCGTCGCGGCCGGTTTCCTTGACGTGGTACAGCGCCCGATCGGCCAGTTCGACGAGGTCCTGCCAATCCAGCCCGGCCGGCGTGGCCTTCAGCGGGTATTCGGAGAATCCGACCGAACAGCTGAGCATCAGCGGTGCGTCGGCGCCGGCGTTGAAGCTGTGCCTGGATACCTCGGTGCAGATCCTCGCAGCGTAGGCGATCGAGTTCTCGCGTGACAGCGGCCGCGACACGATCAGAAATTCCTCACCTCCCCAACGGGTCACGTAGTCGCCGACGCGCACCAGTTCGCCGAGCTGGGCGCTGAACTGCTGCAGCACCAGATCGCCGCCGCCGTGGCCGTAGCGATCGTTGATTGCCTTGAAGTGATCGATGTCGACGAGCAGGAACAGCAGGATGTGGTCGGCGTCGTAGCTGTCCTGCCCCTTGCGGCGATAGAACGCGAGATCCTGCGGCAGCTGGTTCTGCAGGTAGCGGCGATTGCGCAGGCCGGTCAGCGCATCGGTGTAGCTGGCCTTCTCGAGCTGCTGGTTGGCGATCGCCAGCGCGTCGGTGCGCTGGGCGACGATGGTCTCCAGAACGGCGCGGCGCTGGGTCAGTGCGCGCAGCTGCCAGCGATGGCCGCCATAGCCGAGCAGCAGCAGGCCGAGGCCGAGCAGCACGTAGAAGCCCGGGGTTTCGCGGAACTTCGGTGCGATGGTGAATGCCAGCGCTGCCGGGGCCTGGCTCCAGACGCCGGCGTTGTTGGCGCCGCGCACCTCGAAGCTGTAGTCGCCGGGCGGCAGATTGGTGTAGTCGGCGTCGCGGCTCATCAGATCGTCCACCGAGCGCCAGCCCGCGTCATAACCGCGCAAGCGGAACTGCAGCTGCACCGCATAAGGATTCTGGAAGCTCAGGGCCGAGAACTTGAAGCTGAGGTCGCGGATTCGCGGCGGCAGCGGCTGGGCCGCGAACTGCGCGAGGCTCTGCCAGCCGCCGCCGACGTTGACCGCTTCGATGCGCACCGTCGGCGGCACCGGATTGCGGGCCAGGGTTTCGGTCGGTACCACCAGCACGCCGTCGCGGGTCGGCAGCCACAGCGAGCCGCGGTCGAGAAAGCCCTTGCTGTTGCCGGCGCCGTTGCAGCACTCGCCGCGAGGTCCGGTGCTGCGCACGGCCAACTCGTTGCCGTAAGGCTCGGCGTGCAGCGGCGGCGGCGTGCCGTCGGCGCGCGGCTTCAAGTCGGAGACTGGCAGGCGGTACAAGCCTCGCAAGCCGGCGACCCAGAGATAACCGCGGCCATCGTCGGTGATGAAGAACGGCGAATTCTGCGGCAGGCCCTGTTCATGGTTGAACCCGATCCAGCGCTCGCCGTTGGCGACGAAGATCTGCTCGGTCGCCACCCCGACCACCAGGCTGCGATCCGGCAGTTCGTGGATCGCGGTGACGTCGATATCGGTCGGCAGGCCGTTGGCGCCGCCGAGTATCTTCACTTCACCGGACAGCCACTCCGCGAGCCCGTTCTGGGTGCCGAGCAGCAGCCGGCCATCGCGGGTCTGGTAGAGGAGGCGGACGCTGGGGTCGCCGAGTCCTTCCGCCTCGCCGTAGCGGGTCAGCGTGCCGCCGGCAAAACGGAACAGGCCGTTCGAGGTCGCGAACCACAGGCGCCGGGCGCGGTCGCGAAGGATGCCGTTGATGCGCAGGCCGTTCAGCTCGCGCAGCACCGGCGGCAGATCCTCGCGGGCCCCGCGGCGCAGCAGCGCGGGACCTTTCAGGGTGCCGAGCCAGAGATCGTCGTCGTCGACCAGCAGGCTGTAGACGTTGGGATCGGGTAGCGAAGCGCCGGCCACGACACTGCGGAAACGACCGCTTTCGAGCAGGCTCAGGCCGTTGTCGGTGCCGACCCAGGTGCGACCGTTACCATCTTGCTCGACCGACCAGACCAGCGGCGATGCCAGGCCTTCAGCCAGCGAATAGCGCGTGGTCAGGCCGTCCCAGAGCCGGGTCAGGCCGCGCGTGCGGCTGCCGAGCCAGAGATTGCCTTCGCGATCCTCGAACGCCGTCACATAATCCCAGCGGGTGCCCATGCGTTCGTTGTCGATCTGCTCGACGATCGCGGCGTCGTGGATCCGGATCAGGCCGCCGGCGGTACCCACCCACAGATTGCCGGCCCGGTCTTCGTGCAGCACGCCGATCGCCGTCGTGCCGAGGTTTCCGGCATAGCGTCGCCAGCTGCCGTTCTCGCGCAGGTAGAGGCCGCCACTGGTACCGGCCCAGAGTCGTGGCCCGGAGCGCACCAGGTGCTGGACGGTGTCCTGCAGGTGCAGGCCGGGCAGTGCTTCGAAGACCGGGTCGCCGCCTTGTACCCGGTAAACGCCGCCCCAGCCACCGAGCCAGCGCTCATCGCCGGATTCGATGATCGAGTACAGCGGCCCGGGTACGTTGCGCTCCTGCTGCAGCTTGCCGTCGACCACCCGGTACAGGCCGGCCGAACTGGCGCAGAGCACTTCGCCGGTAGCGGTGACCAGCAGATCGTTGATGTCGAGATCGGCACTGGCCTGGGGATTCTCGACCGGCACCGTTTCGAAGCGGCCGTCGCGATACCAAGCCAGGCCCTTGTTGGTAGCGATCCACAGGCGGCCGCCAGCGTCGAGGCGCAGAGCCTGCACCTGGCTGCCAGGCAGCCCGGGTGAGGTTGCCGGGGTGTAGATCGTGAAGCTGACCCCGTCGAAGCGGGCCATGCCGCTCAGCGTGCCGGCCCAGATGTAGCCCTCGGCGTCCTGGGCCACCGACAGCACGCCGATCTGCGGCAGCCCCTGCTCGATCGACCAGCTGTCGCGGACGAAGTTGTGGAAACTCTTGTCCGCCGAGACCGCCAGGACCGTGCCCGGCACCAGCAGCAGGCCGTACGCCAGCAGCCAAAGCAGGGTGGCCAGGGTGGAGCGCCGGCATTGCTGGTCTGTCCGCAGGGCTGGACTCCGGCGCCGCCTGCCCCGGAGTCCAGCTGGGGCTGCGAGCCTGTTCGGGAAAAGCAAGGTCATCTGTCTCGGTGAACCGACAAGCCTGAGTGTACATCCATGATTCGCCGAATCTGCCTTTGCCCCGGCCTGCGGTTGGCGCCGCCAGGCGGCCTCTTTTCCGCATCGGCGGCGACGCTGCAGTCCATCGGAGCAACGGGTGTGAAGCGCAGCATGGCGGCCGTGGCATGGCGCTGAACGCCAGCCTGGGATCGTCAGCCGGATCGGCGATGGCTGACCCCGGCCGCATCTGCTGGCATCATTGCGCGCCGCACAACCGCGGTCGAAGCTGGAACCCATGAAAAAGACCTCATTTCCGAAGCAGGACATCAAGGTCCTGCTCCTTGAAGGCGTGTCGCAGACTGCCGTCGAAACCTTCCGTTCGGCGGGCTACACGAACATCGAATTCCACGAGAAGTCGCTGCCCGAGCCGCAGCTGATCAAGGCGATTTCCGACGCCCATTTCGTCGGCATCCGCTCACGCTCGAACCTGACCGCCGAGGTGATCGCCGAAGCCCGCCGCCTGACCGCGATCGGCTGTTTCTGCATCGGCACCAACCAGGTCGACCTTGCCGCCGCCCAGGCGCGCGGCGTGCCGGTATTCAACGCCCCGTATTCGAACACCCGCTCGGTCGCCGAACTGGTGATCGCCGAGGCGATCATGATGATGCGGCGCATTCCCGAGAAGAACGCCGAATGCCACCGCGGCGGCTGGTCGAAGTCGGCTGCCGGCAGCTTCGAGGTGCGCGGCAAGACTCTCGGCCTGATCGGCTACGGCCACATCGGCACCCAGGTCGGCGTGCTCGCCGAATCCTTGGGCCTGCGAGTGATCTACCACGACATCGAGACCAAGCTGGCGCTCGGCAACGCCTCGCCGGCGGCGAGCCTGAACGAGCTGCTGCACCGCTCCGACATCGTGTCGCTGCACGTGCCGGAAACCCCGGCGACCAAGCTGATGTTCGGCCAGCCGGAAATCAGCGCGATGAAGCGCGGCGCGTTGCTGATCAACGCGTCGCGCGGCACCGTGGTCGACATCGACGCGCTGGCCGAAGCACTGAAGAGCGGCCATGTCGGTGGTGCCGCGGTCGACGTGTTCCCGGTCGAGCCGAAGGGCAACGACGACAAGTTCGTGTCGCCGCTGATCGGCATGGACAACGTCATCCTGACGCCGCACATCGGCGGCTCGACGCTGGAAGCGCAGGAAAACATCGGCGTCGAAGTGGCGGCCAAGCTGGTCCGCTACAGCGACAACGGTTCGACCCTGTCGGCGGTCAACTTCCCGGAAGTGTCGCTGCCCGAGCATCCGAACAGCCATCGCCTGCTGCACATCCACGAGAACCGTCCGGGCATGCTGTCGCGGATCAACGAACTGTTCTCGGCCGGCGCCGTCAACATCGAAGGCCAGTACCTGCAGACCAGCGGCAACATCGGCTACGTGGTCATCGACATCGCAGCGGCCGACGATCAGGCCGAACTGCTGAAGGACAAGCTGGCCGCGATCTCCGGCACCTTGCGGACGCGACTGCTCTACTGACGATGGACAAGGAGGCGGCGGCATGCGCAGCGGGTTCATCCGGCGGCGGCTGCCGCTGCCTTCTTTCCTGGCCGCCGGCCTGCTCGCGATGAGCCCGGCCGATGCCGCGCCGGTCGCCGCCCCGTACGGCAGCTGGGCGTCGCCGATCACGCCGGACGCCATCGTCGCCGACAGCCTCAAGCTGGGGCAGGTCGCGCTCGACGGCGACGCCATCTACTGGACCGAAGGCCGGCCTCGGGAGGGCGGCCGCAACGTGCTGATGCGCCGTCGTCCGGATGGCGCCTTCGACGAGATGACGCCGGCGGCGTTCAACGTCCGCAGCCGCGCCCACGAGTATGGCGGCGGTAGTTTCACGGTCGCCGGCCACATTGCCTACTTCGCGAACTTCCAGGACCAGGCGCTGTACCTGCAGCCGCCGGACGGTCCGCCGCAGGCCTTCTTCGCTGAGCCCGGCGCGCGCTTCGCCGATGCCCTGATCGACGCGCCGCGCAGCCGGATGATCGCGGTGCGCGAGGCGCATCCCCGGGACGGCTCGGAAGCGGTCAATACCCTGGTCGCGATCGGCCTGGAAGGCGAGCACACGATCCGGACCCTGGTTCGCGGCGCCGATTTCTACTCGTCGCCGGCCTTGAGCCCGGACGGCCGGCAGCTGGCCTGGCTGAGCTGGTCGCATCCGAACATGCCCTGGGACGGCAGCACGCTGCAGCTCGGTCGCTTCGATGACGACGGCTTCCTGACCGACATCCTCACGGTCGCCGGTGCCGCTGATGAATCTATCTTCCAGCCGCAGTGGTCGCCGGACGGCGAACTGGTATTCGCCTCGGATCGCAGCGGCTGGTGGAACCTCTACGGCTGGCGCGACGGCAAGACCCGGCTGATCCATGCGGCGCAGTCGGAGTTCGGCGAGCCGCAGTGGGAATTCGCCATGAGCCGCTACGGCTTCCTGCCGGACGGCCGCATCGTCGCCAGCGACATCGCCAACGGCATCGCCCGGCTGGCGCTGATCGACCCGAAGACCGGCAAGCGCCAGGACTTCCGGACGCCATTCCGGGAGATCAAGGAGCTGCGCGTCGGCAAGGACTTCATCGCTTTCCTCGGCGGCTCCGATGACGAGGCGCGTTCGCTGGTCCGGCTCGACCTGAAAACCGGTCGCCACGAACTGTTGCGCCGGGGCAGCAGCTTGAAGATCGACCCGCGCTACCTGTCGAAGGCGCGGCCGATCAGCTTCCCGACCACCGGCGGCCGCAGTGCCTACGCCTTCCACTATCCGCCGGCCAATCCGGCCTACACGGGGCCGAAGGGCGAGCATCCGCCGCTGATCGTGCTCAGCCACGGCGGCCCGACCAGCCAGGCGACACCGACCTTCAGCCCGGCGATCCAGTTCTGGACCTCGCGCGGCTTCGCCGTGGTCGACTGCAACTACGGCGGCTCCAGCGGCTATGGCCGCGACTATCGCCGGCGGCTGAACGGCAACTGGGGCGTGGTCGACATCGACGACTGCGTCAACGCCGCGAAGTATCTGGTCGATCAGGGGCTGGCCGATGGCGAGCGGCTGGCGATCCGCGGCGGCAGCGCCGGCGGCTACACGACCCTCGGTGCGCTGGCGTTCCGGCCCGGCGTGTTCAAGGCCGGCGCCAGCTACTACGGCGTCGGCGATCTCGAAGTGCTGGCCCGCGACACCCACAAGTTCGAGTCGCGCTACCTCGACAGCCTGGTCGGTCCCTATCCAGCCGAACAGGCGCTGTACCAGGCGCGTTCGCCGATCCATGCCGTCGACAGGATCGCCAGCGCGCTGATCCTGTTCCAGGGCCTGGACGACAAGGTGGTGCCGCCGAACCAGTCGCAGATGATGTTCGATGCGGTGAAGGCCAAGGGCCTGCCGGTGGCCTATGTGCCATTCTCCGGCGAAGGCCACGGTTTCCGCGCGGCGGCGGCAATCAAGCGCAGCCTCGAAGCCGAGTTGTACTTCTATGGCCGGGTGTTCGGCTTCGAGCCGGCCGACCGACTCGAAGCGCTGGCGATCGAGAACCTGCCCTAGGCCGATCTTGGCTGCGGAAGTCCAGACAGCTTTTCAGACTGTGAGCAAACCCGCATGCCATTCCTGTCACTGCCACATCATGGTTTTCGATATCGCGAGTCTAAGCGGTGGCGGTCGGACCGTTTAGCGATCATCAAATTGATGGAAGCAATAATCGCCGTGCCAGGCTGTGATCCCATGAAAATGAGAATGCTCAATCACGCGATCTGGCTCGTTGCTGAGCGATCGGGCAACTTTAGGGCTCGTTTCAGAAGTGCTGAAGTTGTGAAGGGCGGCGGTGAGGCGATTCAACGCGACCATGTTCATCAACGGAAAGGACTGGTCAAATGTTTGATCGATGGGGCCATGAGCTGCGAAGAGGTCGTAGATCGCGCATTCGTCTGCGTCATTACGAAAGACGAACACAAGCGACTTTCAAAGCTTGGAGATCAGATCGACGGCTTTGAACGATACAAACAAGCTCAGATCGAATGCCACGATATGAGCGAAGAGCGTTGGCCAGAGGGATGACCTGATGCGGCGGCTTCTGCCCGTTCTTGCCGGCCCGGTGAAAACCCGGCTGCGCAACTGGGTGCTTGGTGTCTTTCCGCGCAATGCCCAGCTGGCCATCGAATACGACCGGCCGCTCGGCGATCCGGGCCTGTTCGGGCCGGCGTCGGTGACTTGGCGCATCCACGGCGATTTCCCCGGCATGCTGGCCGGCGGCATCAGTGCGCTGATGCTGCAGACCCTGCATCCGGCCGCACTCGCAGGTGTCTGGGATCACTCGAACTTCCGCGATGACCTCATTGGCCGGCTGCGCCGGACCACGGCCTTCGTCGCCGGCACCAGCTATGCGCCGACCTCCGAAGCCGAACGCCTGATCGCCCGGGTGCGCGGCATCCACGAGCGGGTGCGCGGACTGACCGAGGAAGGCCGGCCCTACGAGGCCAACAATCCGGCGCTGCTGACTTGGGTGCATGTCACCGAAGTGTCGAGTTTCCTGCGCGGTTACCTGCTTTACGCGAACCCGGCGCTGCCGCTGGCGGTGCAGGATCGCTACTACGCGGAGCAGGCGAGGGTGGCGCTCGCGCTCGGCGCCAGGGACGTGCCCGGCTCGGTCGCCGAGGTCGAGGCCTATTTCGCCGCCATGGGGCCGGAGCTGAGCTTCACTGCGCGCTCGCGGACGGTGCTGCAGGTGCTGGCGTCGATGCAGCTGCCGATTCCGATGCCCGGTGTTTCCAAGCATCTGTTCCTCGGCGCCGGTGCGGCGCTGCTGCCGGGCTGGGCGGCAGCGCTGATCAGTCGCTCGCGCTTCGAGCGCCTGCGCGACCAGGCCGCCGCGCGCAGCCTGAATGCGCTTGGCCCGCTGTTCCGGGCCGCGCTCACCGATGGCATCGCGGCCCGTGCCTGCCGCCGGGTCGCCGTCGAGCCGGCGACGCTGCGCGGCTTCCCGGCGCTGGCTGCGGCAACGCCCCGCCGGCAGCCCTGACGCGAAGACGCGCGCCGCGCTGCGCGATAGGGTCTACGCCGAGGGATGCGTTCGACCGCCGGCACTTTGCAGGTCGTGGCAGTAGGCCTATGGCAAACAGATGCCGGCGCGCAGGCAGGCATCGAGAAGGGTCTGCTCGTCCTCGACCGAAATGGTCTGGCCGAGCGGTTCTATGGTCAGTTCGCAGCTCAAGCTGCTCGGCCTCCGCAGAGCGTGTTCAGCCCAGGCGTGCGGAAGCGCAGCTGGTCCTTGTGGCGAACGCCGTTGGCAGCGAGGCTCCTGGTGAAATCCGGCGTGAACGGCTGGTTGGCGCGCAGCCATGCCACCGCCGACCAATCGATGCCTGGAGCATCCGGATCGGCCGCGATCAGCTGCGTGATCGGGCCGCTGACCAGTTCGCCGAACAACATCCCCGGCGGCAGGCAGAGGATGAACGGAGCGGCGAACATCAGGTGATGGTCCCAGCTGGCATAGACCAGCTGGTTCCCGTGGTAGTGCTCGATGCCGTCCCTCGGCAGGGCCGGATAAGGCTGGGTTGCGGTGACGGCCATGTTGGTGCTCCTGAAGTGTGTTCAGCGGTTGTCGGTGGCCTGGTTTTTCCAGGCGGTGAAGTTGCGCTGGTCCTGCGAGCCTTCGAAGTCGCCGTTGTCCTGACCGTCGACGAGGTTGACCCACTTCATCCAGTTCTCGATCCCGCCGCCGCCCGAGGTGCCCTGGAAGAGCTGGTTCATCGGCAGCCAGGCCTGGACGAATTTTTCCGGCTCGTACTCGAAGATTTCCCGGCAGTGGTCGGAGCAGAAGTGATAGACCTCGCCGCCGTACTCGGTCTCGCGATGGCAGAGCAGGCTCGGGTCGTTCGGCTCGGTGAACACGCAGGGGAACTGGCAGGTCTGGCAAAGCTTGGCGAGGCCGACATTGCGGAACGGCGTGCCGGCGTCGGCGAGCTTGCGGAAGTGGTTCCAGCGCGGCCGGTAATATTTGTCGAAAGTGTCCGGATACTTCTTCGACAGCCAGTCGAGATCGGCTTCCGACGGAATCCAACCGTGAAACGCGGTGCCGAAACTCCACTGGTACAGCGCCAGCATGAACTGGTGGGAGATATGGTCGCGGCCCTTGGCCGCATCATCCCAGCCCTTGGGCTTGCGGATGCCGTAGCGGGCCAGATCCTTGAACAGCGCGCCGCCGTTGTCCTCGCCATAAATCTGCCAGGCCTCGGCCCAGGACATCACCCGCTTCGGCAGCATGTAATCCATCATCGTGCTGACCAGCGACAGCAGGCGCAGGCCGCGCCAGAACCACTTGTCGAGCCAACGCTGCACGATCGGCACATTGGCCGGATCCTGTTCGAGCAGGAACTTGATGCACTCCAGGCCCAGGGTCATGTGCCGGGCCTCGTCGCTCTGCGCCGAGAAACCGAAGGTGACCGTCGCCATGTCGCCGTTGTAGGCCGCACCGCTCATGAACGGCACGAACAGCAGGTTGGTCAGCACGTACTCGAACGAGAAACCGATCGCGATCAGGAACTCGAACGGCCCGCCGGACATCGCGTCATCGAAGAACGAGCGCGGCACCGAGTTGTACCAGATGCGGTCGCGCTGCTGGATGAAGGCGTGGAAGCCGTTGTAGAACTTGTTGTAGTTGGACAGCGCGTGGATCTGGGTCTGGGCGTGGCGCAGTTCGTCGATCGCCTGCATCTGGCAGGCGACCTGGGTGCCGACGCCGGGAAACTCGCGGCCGGCGCGGGCAAAGCCCTTGTGGGCGGCGTACTCGCCGGGGCTGATCGCCTGCAGGAACACCTTCAGCGCCGACAGGTAGCGGGCATCGGTGATGTTCAGATGGCCGTTGTTCTGCGCGTGGGCGTCGATGATCGCGTAGAACTTGCGCTCCTTTTCGGCCTGGTATTTCCAGTAGGCCTCCATGGTCAGCCGGAACGGGTCCTCCCACTTGTCCCAGTCGTGGATGACGATGCCCTCGTACTTCGCATACGGGTGGATGTCGTCCGGTTTCTGGTAGCTCGGCGTCCAGCCGAGGTCGCGGGTCATCAGCCGGTACTTGTCCTTCAGCCCCAGCTTCGGCTTGGTGGTCTTCGTGTCCATTTGGCGTGTCTGCTCAATTGTTCCAGTGCAAGGTGATGGCGTCTTCGTCCTCGTCGACATGACCGCCGAGCGAGACCAGATTGATGTGCAGTTCCTGCAAGTCGAAACGGCGGCCGACCTGCGCCTCGATGGTTGCGCGGCTGACGGTCAGCAGGCCTGGCGCCTCGATGCGGACCATCGCCGGCTGCCAGCTGATCGAGGCCTGCGGGTTGTCGAGCTCGATGGCGTCGACGATCGGCCGGGTTTCCTCGTTGGCCTGCAGGATCAGGAACACGGTGGAGGCCGTGCTCACAGCGCGATGCCCGTCTTGGCGACGCGGCTGCGAAACTGGCCGAGCTGCTCGTCGACCATCTCCGCTGCCTGCTCGCCGAGCACGATGGCGACCACCGGCGTGATCGCCTCCGCTGCCCGCGCGCTCCAGTGCAGAGTCCAGTCGCGCAGCTGCTGGCGGTTGGCCTCGGACTCGGCGGCCATGGTCTTCAGCACCGCGTCGACCCACTTGCGGGTCTCATCGAACCAGTCGCTCATGAACTGGGTCAGCATCGCCACCGCCGAAGCACCCTGCGCCGACAGGATGTCGTCGACCAGGCGCTCGTAGACCAGCGGATAGAGCAGGCCGTCGATGGCCAGGTTCTGGGCGACGAACAGCTCGCAGGGATCGCGCACCACCATGGTGTCCTCGACCAGGCGGCGCAGCGGCTGCCAGGTGGCGTCTTCGAGCCAGGCGCGCTTGCCCTCGGCGAGGGCTTCGACATCGCCGAGCAGCAGGCCGAACCGCGACAGGTACTGGGCAATGCCGAGCTGATCCATCGCCTGATACATGCAGGGCTGGGTGAATACCGCGCCGTAGCCGTAGCCACAGATCAGCGTGTGGTTCTGGTTGGCACCCCAGGCCGCATGGCGCAGCGGCAGCAGCAGGCGCAGTGCGGTATCGCGCAGGGACTCGGGCAGCATCGCGGCGAGGCCGCGGCTTTCGACGAAGTTGAAATTCGCTTCCGCGGTTTCCTGCTGGCGGGCACGGGTCAAGGTGTAGCTGCTGTAGTAGAACTGCCGCGGATCCTTCAGCGCGTACCAGTCCTGCATCACGATCCGGGTGATGCGGGTGTCGTACAGCGACTGGCCCGGATCCCAGGTCGGCGCGTAGTGGAGGTTCTCCACCGCCTGGATGTCGTAGCTGCCTTCCTGGTAACGCGAAGCCGGCTTGTTGCCGAAGCGCGCCGCCAGGTGATCGTAGGTGTGGCGCAGCGGTTCGATGGTGACGGTGCGTAGGTCGATCTGCATGGTGGTCTCGGTAGTGGCGGCTCGCGGCCGGCGAGCCGCGGCTTTCAGTCGTGGTGCGCGGGGCCGACACCGGACAGGCGCCAGTTGTGCTCGTCGTGCTCGGAATCGCTGGCGGCTTCAGCGGCTTCAGCGGCATCGAGCAGGATCGCGTGGTTGCTGGCGCAGAAGTCGGCAAAGGCTTCGGGGCTGAGCATCAGTTCGACGAACAGTTCGGGCTCGCCGATCGCGAAATCGAATTCGACGAGACCGCGCCGTTCGCCGCGGACCCGGACATAGCGGCGCGTGGTGTCGAGCGGCGGCGCGCAGGCCGGCGGCTCCGGCCGGAGGGGGATGGTCATTGCCGTTCTGCTCCTTCAGCTGACGGTTCTGTTCGTTGGTGGACCGATCGCGGGTGAAATCGCGCCGGCTGAGCAACAGGATTGCAGCGGCCGTGCCATCGTCGGCAAGCAGCTGAATCGTCAGGAGAAAGCGCGGAATTCAGGGCACGCGGGCGGGCGCCGGGCCTGACCTTTTCGAACAGTTGACCCTGGCGCCCGACCAATTTGTCAGGCTGCAGGCGCAGCCTCGCCGGTGGCAGGAACAGCCGGCTCAGCCGGCGTCGGGGGTATCGGTCGACGGGCCCTGCTTCAGGCGGTACGACAGTTGCCGGCGGCTGATGCCGAGCCGGGCGGCGGCGTGGGTCAGGTTGCCGCCGGCGCGGGCGACGGCGAGGCGGATCAGGCGCAGCTCATGGGCTTCCAGGTCGAAGCCGTCCACGAGCAGGCGTTCGTAGAGCTGCTCGCGATCGCTGTCGGCACGATTGCCGACCGTGCCGCTGCTGCTCAGTTCGACGCCCGCGTCGTGCGCTGGCGGCGTGCCTGCGAACAGGTGCTGCACTTCGATCTCGCCACCGGACGGCGCCAGCAGCACGCCACGTTCGATCAGGTTTTCCAGCTCGCGGACATTGCCCGGCCAGGCATGGGCCATCAGCGCCTGCAGTGCCCGCTCGCTCAGGCCGAGGAACTTCTTGTCGTAGCTGCCGCGGTATTTCTCGATCAGCGCGGTGGCCAGCAGCGGGATATCGCTGCGCCGCTCACGCAGCGGCGGGATGGTCACCGGATAGGTCGCCAGCCGGTAATACAGGTCGGCGCGGAAGCGGCCGGCGGCGATCGCCGCTTGCAGATCGACGTTGGTCGCGGCGACCAGCCGGACATTGACCTTGCGGGTCTGGTCGTCACCGAGGCGCTCGATCTCGCCGGTCTGCAACACGCGCAGCAGCTTGACCTGGGCCGCTGGCGACAGGTCGCCGACCTCGTCGAGGAACAGGGTGCCGCCATCGGCGCGCTCGAAGCGGCCGGGGCGCGAATCGTGGGCCCCGGTGTAGGCGCCCTTGCGGACGCCGAATAGCTCGGACTCGATCAGGTCATGCGGGATCGCCGCGCAGTTGATGGCGATGAACGGCTTGGCGGCGCGCGGGCTGTGCTCGTGCAGCCAGCGGGCGAACATTTCCTTGCCGACGCCGGTCTCGCCGAGCAACAGCACGCTGATCGGGCTGCTCGCCGCCTGGCTGAGCAGGTCGAACGCCGCCTTGAAGGCCGGCGAGCTGCCGACCAGCTTGCCCGGGAGGTGGCGCTCGCGCAGCTTGCCGCGCAGCCGGGTCAGCTCCTCTTGCAGTTCGCGGGCCTGATCGTCGCCGCTCTCGGGCTTGAAGTAATCGACATAGGGCTCGTCGCCCCAGGCCTCGGCCGGCTTGCCGACGATCACGCACTTGTCGTGGCCCTGGTGCATGCACTGGGTTTCACGAAACACGATGAAGCGTTTGAAGAAGCGGGTGACGAAACCGGAGGCGTAACCGACCAGGGTCCAGCAGGCCGGCTCATCGCCCTGGCCGAAGTGCTGGGTATGCGACTCCGCTTCCCAGGAGTGATGCCAGTCCACTTCGCCGAAGAAGGTGCCGGCCTCCCAGTCAATCTGTGCCTTGGTGATCACCGATTTCACCAGGCCTTCGAAGCCGTGCAGGGCGGGGCCCAGACTGAACACGTCGAAGTTGCTGCCGGCGCCGTGGAGCTTCAGCGCCAGGTCGGCATCGTGCTGGCCGGAAACGTAGCCCATGCGCAGCAGCAGGCCCTGGGCGCGCCGCTCGCCAAGGCTGTCGAACAGCTCGCGGCGCAAGGCGCCCATGGCCTTGGCGTGGAGCAGCAGCATGCGGTTCTCATCCAGCCAGATATGGCCGGTCTCGATGTTGAAACGCAACTTCGAGCGTAGGTTGAACTGCTCGGTCAGGTGCCGCTCGATCGCCAAGTGATGTCCTCCGATGAATCGCTCCGGGATCCCCTGAGGCTCTTTCGATGTGAGTCGCGCCGCCCGGGCGTACTCCGGAGATCTGTGGATAGTAATTGGCTTCCTCATAGGCCAGCGCGGCAGCGTCTACCTCACCGACGACGTCCCATGGCGGCGGCAGGAAGCGGATCGATACCGGATCGAGGCAATCGTTGCTTGGCCTGTGATGCTGAAAGATCACAGCGCACTGCTGGCCGGCGTCGGCCCGGATAATTTCGGCGAGCCGGGCTTGACCGGCGCCAGCCAGCCGGACCTGTTCGCAAAGGTCTGAACTTCCGGACCCCCTCGTGCGCGCACCATGCAGCAAGCTGCGCAAAGCTGCGGTCATACTCGTCGGTACCTGCGGGGCGAGCGGCTGCCCCCGACCGCGTGGCCCACACATTCTTAAAATCCGATCATGAAATCCCGGCATCTGCTTCCCGTCGTCACCGGTATCGTGTTGTCGACCTGCACACCCGCGGCCTTCGCCGATGCGGCGGAAGCCGGCAATCCTTTGCTGAAGACCAGCCCGCTGCCGCTGCAGTACCCGCCGTTCGATCGCATCCGCAACGAGCATTTCCTGCCGGCGCTGGAAGCCGGCATGCGCGAGCAGCTGGCGGAGGTCGATGCCATCGTCGCCCACCCGGCGCCGCCGGATTTCGACAACACGGTGGTGGCGCTGGAGAAATCCGGCCAGCTGCTGGCCCGGGCGCTGACCGTGTTCTCGAATCTGAACGCGACCAACACCAACCCGGAGATGCAGAAGATCCAGCAGACGGTGGCGCCGCAGCTGGCTGCGCACCGCGATGCCATCCTGCTCAATGCCGCGCTCTACCAGCGCCTGCTGGCCGCCGCCGCGACCGACAGCGCCAAGGCCCTCGATCCGGAATCCGCCCAGCTGCTGAGCCGTACGCTGGTCCAGTTCCGGCGCGCCGGTGCGGCGCTGGGCGAGACCCAGAAGGCGCGGCTGCGCGAGCTGAACACGCGGCTGTCGACCCTGACCACGCAGTTCCAGCAGAACCTGCGCCAGGCAACCCGGGACAGCGCCGTGGTGGTCGACGACGTCGCCGAGCTGGACGGTTTCTCGGCCGCCCAGATCGCCTCCGCTGCCGAAGCGGCGAAGGCGCGCGGCCTGGACGGCAAATGGCTGCTGAGCCTGCAGAACACCACGCTTCAGCCCGGCCTTCAGCAGCTCAAGCGACGGGCGCTGCGCGAGCGCCTGTATCGCGCCTCGGTCGGCCGCGGCACGTCCGGCCCGACCGACAATCGCCCGGTGGTCGCCGAGATCGTCAAGCTGCGCGCCGAGCGGGCGCAACTGCTCGGCTATCCGAACCACGCGGCCTGGGTGCTGGAGGACGAGACCGCCGGCAGCACCGCCGCGGTCAACCAGATGCTTGCCGAGCTGACGCCGCCGGCCGTCGCCAATGCGAAGCGGGAAGCGGCCGACATCCAGGCACTGATCGACGCCGAGGCGCGAGCCGCAGGCCGCAAGACCTTCAAGCTGGAAGCCTGGGACTGGCCGTACTTCGCCGAACAGGTTCGTGCCAAGCGCTACGCCTTCGACGACGACGCCGTGCGGCCATATTTCGAGATCAACAATGTCCTCGAGAAGGGCGTGTTCTTCGCCGCCGAAAAGCTCTACGGCCTGCATTTCAAGCCGAGGACCGATCTGCCGCTGTACCACCCGGATACCCGGGTCTTTGATGTCATCGATCGCAACGGCGCGCTGCTCGGCCTGTTCATTGCCGATTTCTACGCTCGCGACGCCAAGCAGGGCGGCGCCTGGATGAACAGCTACGTGACCCAGTCGCAGCTGTTGGGCTTGAAGCCGGTGGTCGGCAATCATCTGAATGTGCCGAAGCCGTCGGAAGGCCAGCCGACCCTGCTGAGCTTCGACGAGGTGACGACGATGTTCCACGAGTTCGGCCATGCACTGCACGGCCTGTTCGCGACCGCGCAGTATCCGTCGCTGTCCGGCACCTCGGTGCCGCGCGATTTCGTCGAATACCCGTCGCAGTTCAACGAGATGTGGGCCAGCGATCCGGCGGTGCTGGCCAACTACGCGCGTCACTGGCGGACCGGCGCCGCGCTCGACCCGGCACTGATCGACAAGCTGCTCGCCGCCGGCCGTTTCAACCAGGGCTACGAAACCACCGAGTACCTGGCCTCGGCGGTGCTCGACCAGCGCTGGCACCAGCTGCCGGCTGGGGCGACGCCGGACGCCGCCGGGCTCACCGCATTCGAGCAGGCGGCGTTGAAGGGCGCCGGGCTGGCGCTGGCAGCGGTGCCGCCGCGCTACCGCACGCCGTACTTCGCCCACGTGTTCAGCGGCGGCTACGCGGCCGGTTACTACGCCTACATCTGGAGCGACGTGCTGGCCCGCGATAGTGAAAGCTGGATGAAGGCCCATGGCGGCCTGGATCGGGCGAACGGCGATTTCTTCCGCGCCAAGGTGTTGAGCCGCGGTCGCAGCGCCGAGGTGCTGAGTCTGTTCCGCGCCTTCTATGGCACCGATCCAGATCCCGCGCCGCTACTCGAGCATCGCGGCCTGCTGCTGCCGCGCAAGAGCCGCGTGAAAGCGGTGCCGGCACCGACGCTGCACTGAAGTTCCCGCGTCGACCGGGCCACCGAAGACCGACAACCGACAACAACAAGCTGGAGGAGACGACATGAGCAAGCTGCTGCCATGCAGGCCGCTGTCGATGTTGATGCTGCTGTCGATGCTGCTGCTACCCAGCTTGCCGGCAATGGCCGCCGACAAGTTGACAGTCCAGCAGGCAGGAGCGCTGGTGACCCAGTCAGGCCTGGAGGCGCAGTTGCCGAGCATCGCGCCCTCGGTGGCCGCCGGCCTGACGCTGAACCCGGGCTTCGCGAGCAATCTGTCCGAGGACAAGCTGCAGCTTGTGCTCAAAGCCTTCTCGAACGCCTACTCGCCGTTGCGGCTGTCGATGGACATCGCCGCCGAACTACCCGGCCAGCTGAAGCAGGCCGACGGGCAGGAAGCACTGCTCTGGTTCGAGTCCGAACTTGGCCGCAAGATCACCGCGCTCGAAGACAAGGCGTCGGAAGCTGCGTCGGACTCGACGGTAATGGAGCAGGCGCTCGATCTCTACCAGCGCCTGCCACCGCGCCGCGCCGAGCGCTACGAACGGCTGGTCAAGGCTTCGGCGGTCGCCGAGTCCTCGGCCCAGCTGCTGATCAACACCTCGACCGGCACCGCTTACGGGGTGGCCTCGACCGCCGCAGCTTCTTCACCGGATTTCGAAGAAATCCGCGGCGAGTACGCACGCCATCGCGAAGAGATGGTCAATACGCTGCGCGGCCAGTTCAGCGTGCTGTTCGCCAGCGCCTATCAGTCATTGGCGGAAGCTGAACTGGACCAGTACATCGCCTTCGTCGAATCGCCGGCTGGCAGCGCTTTCCACAAGGCGATGGCGACGGCGATCGACCAGGCGATGGTCAAGGCCGCGAAGGATGCTGGCAAGCAGATTGCCGACGCGGTCAAACTGCGGAAATCGTAGACGTGTAGATGAGCAGGAGGCGCTGCAACCGAGTGGCTGTCGTGCAAGACCCTGAAGGCTTGCGAGGCTACGGTCATGGAAGCTGTCAATCAGGTCAAGGGAGACCCGCGAGTGATTAGAGTTTTGCTTGGACTGCTGATGGCAGTGTTGCTGATGGCCGGGTTGCTCGCCCGTGCTGTCGAGCCGCCGTTGCAGGAATCAGTTGCTCGGGTGGTTCAGCGGTCGGGCATGCGCGAGCAAGTCGCGGAAATCGCCGCGATGATTCAGGTTCAGATCCGGGCGCAGTTGAATGCCCCTCGGAATGGCACGACGGGCTTGGCGCCTGACAAGCGGAAGAGCCTGATCGCTTCGGTCGATGCTGCCTATGCCACCGATGCGTTGCTCCGCTACATCGAGGCGGCGCTGGCGACTTCTCTGCCGGAGACGGCAAGCGCCGAGGTGCTGGCCTGGCTGGAGTCGGACCCCGGCCAGCGCATCAGCCTGCGCGAAGCCGAGGCGTCGAAGGAGTTCGCGGCCCCCGGCAAGGTCCGGGATGCGACCGAGACGATGACTCCGCCGCCGGCCGCCCGCAGCGACCGCTATCACCGGCTGGTCGAGGCCACGCATCGGGTTGCCGGTCAGGCGCAGATCACGCTCGGCATCGTCGCCGGCACCTCCTATGTGCTGGCTTCGGCCGCCGCTGTCGGGGAAGCAAAGGCACCCGATCCAGACGCCATTCGCGCCAGCCTCGAGCCGCGGCGCGCGTCGCTGGCGGCTTCGCTCGGAAAGGCGATCGACGCGCTGATGGCCATTACCTACGAGCCGATCAGCGATGCCGATCTGGACGCCTACTTGGCGTTCGCTGAATCGCCGGCCGGGCACGTTTTCCACGAAGCGACGGTGCGTGCGATCGATCATGCTCTTTACCAGGCCGCCAGGGAATCCACGCGCTTGTTCACCGAAAAGCTGCAGTCACGACAGGCGCCGGCGGTCGAAGCGCAGCGGACGCAGGCGTCCGAATGAGTGATTGCCGCGAAGTCGTGTCGCCTGATGGCACACGCATCGGCTGGGTGGCCCGAGGCGAGGGCCCGATCCTGGTACTCGTTCACGGTGCGACCGCCGATCACACGCGTTGGGTCAACGTCGAAGCGCCGCTCGCCGAGCGCTTCAGCCTGTGGATGGTCGACCGGCGCGGCCGCGGCTTGAGCCGCAACGAAGTCGCCGGCGCCTATCGCATCGAGGCCGAGGCCGACGACGTGCGCGCGGTGGTCGCGGCCGCCACTGCCAAGCAGGGCCGGCCGGTGTTCCTGCTTGGCCATTCTTACGGCGGGCTATGCGTGCTTGATGCGGCGCGGGACAATCCGCAGGTGGCCAAGCTGCTGGTCTACGAGCCAGCGTTCGCCACTCCAGGGCTGGATGTCATCGGCCCGGCTGCCTTGGCCGAACTGGTTGCGCTGCTCGACGCTGGCCAGCGCGATACGGCGCTGAGCTATTTCTTCGAGCGGGTGATCGGCGTGCCGCCGGCGATGGTGGCGATGATGCAGTCGCAGGCCGCAGCCTGGCAGCAGCGACTCGACGCTGTCCACACCCTGGTGCGCGAAGGCATGGCGGCCAACGCCTGGCAGCCGAGGCACCTCGCCGAACTGCGGATGCCGCTGCGCTTCTTGGTCGGCTCGATCAGCCCGCCGTGGCTGCAGGCGGCGGCGCGGGCTGCGCATCGCGCCGCGCCGGCCAGCAGCCTGGTCGAGCTGCCGGGGCAGGCCCACGGCGCGATGGATAGCGCACCTCAGATGTTCGTTGACGAAGTTGTCCGTTTCTTCCTGTCCTGAGCTCGAATCCAGCCATGCTGCGTTACCTGCTGATCGTTGACCTTTCCCTTGCCGCTTTCGGCGCCGCCCTGACCATTGCCATTGGCTTCGTCGCGCTGGTGTTCACCATCTATCAGGATGCCTCGGCGAAGATCGCCGCAGGCCTGCCGAACATCCTGACGCTGACCGCCTGCTTCATCGCCTTGATGCTGCTGGCCGGTGCAGCCAGCTGGCTGCTGCGCGCGAAGCAACCGTCGCACTGGCTGGCGCAGGCTGTGCTGGCGTTTTCGCTGCCGGTGCTGTGGCAGATCGTGTTCAAGACGCTGCAGGGCTGAGCAAGGTCTTCCGGCGGAAAGCCTCGCCTTCGGCGAGAATGGCGCAGTGCCGCAATGCATCGCCGGCAAACCTTTTCACCTCCGCCTTCCAATGACCACCAAGATTCTTGCCCTGTCGGGCAGTCAGCGCGCTGCTTCGTTCAATGCCTTGCTGGTCCGTGCCGCTGCCGACGGTGCCGCGGCCCAGGGGGCGGCGATCACCACGCTGGACTGGCGCGACTATGCGATGCCGTTGTACGACCCGGACGCCGAAAAGGCCGACGGCGTGCCGGACGCGGTGCTGCGTTTCAAGGCGCTGCTGAAGGCACACCAGGGCTTCCTGATCGCATCGCCCGAGTACAACGGTTCGCTGACGCCACTGCTCAAGAACGCGATCGACTGGGCGACCCGCCCGGTGCCCGGTGAATTGCCGATGGCTTGCTTCAAGCACAAGGTGATTGGCCTGCTGTCGACATCGCCTGGGGTTTTCGGCGGCAATACCGGCCTCGTTCATCTGCGCGCGATCCTGAGCCGTCTCGGCAGTTTCGTGCTGCCCGAGCAGTATCCGGTCGGCGAGGCTGGCAAGCTGTTCGACGAACAGGGCGAGCTTCGCGATCCGAAGATCCGGGCGATCGCCCAGTCGATCGGCGCCCGCGCAGCCACCGTGCTGCATCACTGGCCTGACGCTACGCCATGAGCCTGCAGTCACCTCAATCACGTGACTGGGCCAGCCTGATTCCGATCGCTGCCGGACTGGCCTGGCTGTCGCTCGGTGACGGTCCGGCGGCCTGGCTGCTGGCCTGGCCTCAGGGTCTGCTGCTGATCGGTGCCGGTGTCTCGGCGTTGCTCTGGCCCGGCGATCAAAGGATTACTCATTACGCCGCGCTGGGGGCCGTGCTCGGGGTACTGATGCTGCTGCCGGCGCTGCTGTTGTTGCCATCCTTGCCGGCGCTGCTCGCGGCGCTGCTGTCGGTTGCCGCATTCCTGTACGCCGGCCGCGCGGCACTGCTGCTCGCCGAGCCGGCGCCTGGGGCGCCGGAGCCGCCGGAGGATCTGAAGACCTGGGCCAAGGCTGCGATCGACGAGGCGTTGATCGGCTATTTCGTCGCCGCGGCCAAGATTCCATCCGGAGCGGAAGCGGAAACTCTGGTCCGCGAAGCGGCGCTGATGGAAGCGGTGCTGAGCCAGCACGGCTGGCTCGATCACCCCGAGCACTATCATCAGCGCCCGGGCGCGCCGACCGACGCCGAGCTGACGCCGGCCAGCTTCAAGGCTTTCGGCTACCAGCGCCTGCGCTTCAGCAGCGAGTTCCGGCCGCGGGCCGACATCCCGGGAGCGGAGCTGTGGGACAGCTATGTACCGAACCGCAGCTGCCATGCCAGCGTATTCCGCCAGCCGGTCCCCGGTCGACCCTGGTTGCTGTGCATCCACGGCTACCGGATGGGCATATCGTTCCTCGATCTGCGCTTGTTCCCGCCGCACATCCTGTACGCCCGCCACGGCTTGAATCTGGTGATGCCGACCTTGCCACTGCACGGTCCGCGACGGATCGGCTCACGAAGCGGTGACCACTTCCTCGACGGCGATCCGCTCGATCTGCTGTTTGCCGAAACGCAGGCTCTGTGGGATCTGCGGCGGACCGTCGCCTGGATCCGCGAGCAGGAGCCGAACGCGCGGATCGGCGTGCTCGGTTATAGCCTCGGCGGCTACAACGCGGCCTTGCTGGCCACACACGAGCCGGGACTGGACTTTGTCGTCGCCGGTATCCCGGTCGCCGATTTCGCCTCGATGCTGTGGCAGCACGTGCCGCCGCCACTGCGCAGTTACTTCGAGGCCGAAGGCCTCAGCCGAGAGCGCTATCAACGTCTGCTGCAACTGGTGTCGCCGCTGGCGTTGCCGCCGAAACTGCCGGCCGACCGTCTGCATCTGTTCGCCGGCAGCGCCGACCGCGTCGTTCCCCCTGGACAGCCACTGAAGCTCGCCGCCCATTGGCAGCGCGAGATCCACTGGTATCCAGGCGGGCATCTGAGCTTCCGCGGTGAACGCGCCGTGGTCCGCTGCCTCGACGAAGCGATGACCGGGGCCGGTTGGAAGTTGCCGCGCAAGGCCTGAGTCCGGATTCTCCTTCCGCAGCGCATCAAGCGGGAATCGAACAAGCGTTAAACTCCAATTCCAAGAGCCCCTTCAGCAAGCCCCCGGAGGGGCCGCGATTCGATGAAGAAAGTCTGCATCAGCGGCAGCGGTCTGTTCACCCCGGCCGAGTCGGTATCGAACGATGAACTGGTGCTTGCGTTCAATGCCTATGTCGATGCCTACAACGCCGAGCACGCCGAGGCCATCGCCGCCGGTGCGGTCACGGCGCTGGCCCCTTCGTCGAGCGAGTTCATCGTCAAGGCTTCGGGCATCAAGTCGCGTTACACGGTCGACAAGGCCGGCATCATCGATCCCGCGCTGATGCATCCGCGGATCCGCCCGCGTGGCAACGACGAGCCCTCGCTGATGGTCGAGATGGGGCTGGTGGCGGCGAGGCAGGCGCTGGCCAATGCCGGCCGCAATGCCGCTGACGTCGACGCGGTGCTGGTCGCCTGCTCGAACATGCAGCGCCCCTATCCGGCGATGGCGGTTGAACTGCAGCACTTCCTCGGCGCCGGAGGCTACGGCTACGACATGAATGTCGCCTGCGCCTCGGCGGCCTTCGGTGTGCAGACGGCGGTCGATGCCGTGAGCCGAGGTTCGGCGCGGGCGGCACTGGTGGTCAGCCCTGAGATCTGTACCGGACATCTGAACTTCCGCAACCGCGACTGCCATTTCATCTTCGGCGACGCCGCTACGGCGCTGCTCGTCGAGCCGCTGGAAACGGCGACCGGCGAGCACCGCTTCGAAGTGCTCGGGACTCGCCTGCAGACCCAGTTCTCGAACAATATCCGCAACAACTTCGGCTTCCTGAACCGTTCCGAGGAGCCATCCCGGCCGTGGAACGACGTGCTGTTCAACCAGGAAGGCCGCAAGGTATTCAAGGAAGTGGTGCCGATGGTGGCCGACCTGCTGGTCTCCCATCTGACCGAACTCGGCATCGCGCCGAGTTCGGTGAAGCGCTTCTGGCTGCATCAGGCCAATCTGAGCATGAACCAGCTGATCGCCAAGAAGGTGCTCGGCCATGAGCCCAGCATCGAGGAGGCGCCGATCATCCTCGATGAGTACGCCAATACCTCCTCGGCCGGTTCGGTAATCGCTTTCCACAAGTACCACACCGACCTGAAGCCGGGCGATGTCGGCGTGCTGTGTGCCTTCGGCGCCGGTTATTCGGCCGGCAGTGTCGTCGTCCGCAAGCTGTAAGGCCCCGTCCGGGATGTGTTTTCCTTCGACTGTCAAACGGCTGTCACATATTGCTTCCAGCATGTTGTGTAACGTTTAATCGAAGGATGGGGATGCAAAACAAGAAGATATTGGTGGTCGAGGACGAGTCCTCGATCCGCGACATGCTTCGCTTCGCGTTGGAGCGGGCGGATTTTCGCGTCAGCGTCGCCCAGGATGTACCGACGGCCCGTCTGCGCATCGCCGAGGAACGGCCGGACCTGATCCTCCTCGACTGGATGATGCCCGGAGTCTCCGGCGTCGAGTACGCGCGGGAACTGAAGAGCACGACGCAGACCAAGGATCTGCCGGTGATCATGGTCACCGCGCGGGCCGAGGAAGAGGACAAGATCCGCGGCCTGAACATTGGCTGCGACGATTACGTGTCGAAGCCGTTCTCGTTCCCGGAGTTGATCGCCCGCATCAACGCGGTGATGCGCCGGAGCATGCCCGGCGGCGAGGAAGAGCGGCTGGCCGTTGCCGGCCTGCAGGTCGACGCCGCCAGCCAGCGGGTCACCGCCAAGGGCGAGCCGGTGCGGCTGGGGCCGACCGAGTACCGTCTGCTGCACTTCTTCATCAGCCACCCGGAACGGGTCTATACCCGCGAGCAGGTGCTGGATCGGGTCTGGGGTCAGAGCGTCTACGTCGAGGAGCGCACCGTCGACGTGCATATCCGTCGCCTGCGCAAGGCGCTGGAGCCGCACGGCTACGACGGCATGATCCAGACCGTGCGCGGCACCGGCTACCGGTTCTCGGAACAGGTATGAGCGATGTCTAGGGCTTGGATGCCGAGCCCGGAACTGCTGCGCGAGGTGCTGTACAACGCGCTCAGGATCGGCGCCGTCGGCCTGCTCGGTTCTTTCGTCGGGCTCGGCTGGCAGGTGCTGCTGCTGGGGCTGACGTTAAGCCTCGTCTACCACCTGCGCCATCTGGTGCGGCTGAGGCTGTGGTTTGTCAGCCCCAAACAGGCCGAGTTGCCGATTGCCAACGGAACCTGGGGCGAGGTCTACGACGGCCTGCTGAACCTGCAGAAGCGCAACCGCAAGCGCAAGCGCCGGCTGGCGGCGATCCTGTCGGAATTCCAGGCCTCCACCGAAGCCTTGCCCGACGGCGCCGTGGTGCTCGGCACCTCGGGCGAGATCGTCTGGTTCAACCCGGCGGCGCAGGCGCTGCTCGGCCTGCGCGTACAGCAGGATGTCGGTCTGCGCATCGCCAACCTGGTCCGCAAGCCGGCGTTCACCGAATACTTCTCGCGTGACGACTACAGCGGCGAGGTCGAATGCGAATCGCCGATCAGCAGCGGCACCATGCTGTCGTTCCGGATCATCCCCTACGGCAACGGCCAGCGCCTGATGATCGTCCGCGACGTCTCCGATGTCCGTCGTCTGGAAACCGCGCGCCGCGATTTCGTCGCCAATGCTTCGCATGAACTGCGCACGCCGCTGACCGTGCTGCGCGGCTATCTCGACGTCATGGAGCCGGACTGCCGGCCCGGTGGCTCGCTGGCAGAGTGGAAAACGCCAATCTCGGAAATGCGCGCCCAGGCGACACGCATGGAAGCGCTGATCACCGACATGTTGAAGCTGGCGCGGCTGGAATCGGACCTGATCAACGCCCGCCAGGATGTACTCGACGTGCCGCGCATGCTGGCCCGGGTCGAGCAGGAGGCGAAGAGCCTGTCCCAAGGGCGACATCGCATCGAGTTCGAGGTCCAGCCCGGCCTGCGCCTCTACGGCCGCGAGGCGGAGACCCAGAGCATCTTCACCAACCTGGTATCGAATGCGATCCATTACACGCCGGAGCGCGGCATCATCAGCGTGCGCTGGTCCGGCGACGAGCACGGCGCCCAGTTCCGGGTCGCGGACACCGGCATCGGCATCGACGAGAAGGATCTGCCGCGGCTGACCGAGCGCTTCTATCGCGTCGACATCGGCCGCTCCCGCGCCAGCGGCGGCACGGGGCTGGGCTTGTCGATCGTCAAGCATGCGATCGAGCATCTCGAAGGACGGATGACCATCGAAAGCGAGGTCGGCGTCGGCAGCACCTTCACCTGCCACTTTCCGGTGCACCGCATCCACGACGGCGGCAGCAGCCGCCAGGAACTGCGCAACAACGTCGGCTGACATTTTTCCGTGATCTGACTGTCATATTCAGATCATTGAAGTGAAACGGAAAAATCCGGTTTGCCGGGCAAATGTCATAAAGTTGTCATATTTCGGTCATCAAACTGAAATCACCGCATCTCGAAAATGACAGCGTCATGAACGACCTGCGTGCTGCAGCCGAGCGCTGAAGTCCGCAGAACGATTCGGTTCAGGTTCTTGCGCCCAAAGGGGACAGGCACCGTAGGCATCCCCGTCATTTTCCAGAGAGACCTTAGTGAACAAACTGCTTCAGTTCGGCGCCGCGGCGATGCTAGTCGGCACGTTTGGCAATGCCTCAGCCTTCAGCTTCACGACCAAGGACGGCGTCAAAGTGAAGTCCGATGACGGCCAGTTCTCAGCGCAGCTCAATGCCCGCCTGCAGTACGACGCGGTCCGTTTCGACGACGGCCGACTGAACGATCTGACCAGCTTCGATTCCCAGGATGGCAGCTACTTCCGTCGTGGCTACGTGACCGTTACCGGCAAGTACGCCGACTGGGGCTTCCGGCTCGAGAATGATTTCGCGATCGGTATCGAGCTGAAGGCGGTGCGCGAAATGTGGATCAGCCACAAGTTCGCCGGCGGCGAAATCCTGCTCGGCCAGCACAAGCCGTTCCGCGGCCTCGAAGAGTTGTCCAGCTCGAACGAGCTGTCGGTGATGGAGCGTCCGGCCTTCGCCACCGCGATGTTCGGCCCCAACATCGAACGCCAGTTCCAGCCGGGTGCCTTCTGGCGTCGGCCGCTGGGCAAGGACCTGCTGCTGCAGCTGTCGGTCTACAACGCCGACCATGGTCTCGGCACCGCCGTCGGCCGTGGTGTCGGCACCGCGAACCGTCTCAGCTGGATTCCGGTCAATACCAAGGAACGGTTGGTCTACCTGGGTGGCTCGTTCGGCTATGACTACTTCACCGACCTTGCCCCGGGTACCCGCACGGTGAGCTATGCCGGCCGCAGCAGCGCCGGCGGCAACGTCAAGGCGCCGTCGCAGCGCGTGCTGACCGTCGGCGAGGACGCCGGCCAGCTGTTCTTCGGCGTGGAAGGCGCGCTGGGCTTGGGTCCAGTGCACTTGCAGAGCGAGATGTTCGTCAGCTCCTACGAGGATGCCCGCGGTCCGGGCAAGGACGACCAGGTGCTCAGCTACTACGGCCAGGCCAGCTGGTTCCTGACCGGCGAGCGCAAGGAGTACCAGTCTGCGAAGGCTCGCTTCGGCACGCCGCACCACTTCAACAACGGCTTCGGCGCCGTCGAGATGGTGGCCCGCTATGACTCGATCGAGAACACCGATCACTCGGCCAGCGCCGGCAGCGGTGTCTGCCAGGCCTCGGCCAGCGTCGCGATCGACGGTGCGGAGTGCAAGACCCACGCCTATACCGTGGGCGTGAACTACTACGTCACCCCGCTGACACGCGTGATGTTCAATCTGGTCAACGGCTACAGCGATGTCACCGATGACCACACGCAGTCATACAACGTGCGCATGCAGATCGCTTTCTGATAGCGCCTGCAAGGCGGCAGCCGAACGGCGGCGGAGCGAAAGTTCCGCCGCCGTTCGGCTGCTTCCGGTCAACCGTCTGCAGGCTGTCCAGCCCGCCGGCAGCGACAATGCCCGCTAGACTGCGATCCGCGGCAACACCATCGAATCCGGACCACCCCAGCACATGAATACGCCTCCCTACAAGTCGCATATCTCCAGCCAGTACAACTCCGAACTGGAGGATGTCCGTCAGCGGGTGCTGGCCATGGGCGGCATCGTCGAGCAGCAGATCGTCGATGCGACGAGGGCCCTGGTCGAAGCCGACGCCGAGCTTGGCGAAGAGGTGTCGCGCAACGACATTCGCGTCAACCAGCTTGAAGTGCAGATCGACGAAGAGTGCAGCGGCATCCTTGCGCGCCGTCAGCCGACTGCCGGCGACCTGCGCTTGGTCTACGCGGTGATCAAGACCATTACCGATCTCGAGCGGATCGGCGACGAAGCTGAAAAGATCGCCCGCATGGCCGTCGATCTCGCCCAGCACGAGCGGGCGCCGGCGCCGCTGGTCGAAGTCGGACACCTGTCGCGCCACGTCTCGCAGATGGTCCGCGACGCGCTCGACGCCTTCGCACGGATGGATGTCGACGCAGCGCTCGCCGTGGCCCAGGAAGACGTCTCGGTCGATCGCGAATATGAAGCGCTGATGCGCCAGTGCATCACCTTCATGATGGAAGACCCGCGGACCATCCGCAGGGTGCTCGACGTGATCTGGTCGGTGCGCGCGCTGGAGCGGATCGGCGACCACGCCCGCAACATCGCCGAGTACGTCATCTACTTCGTCAAGGGCAAGGACGTCCGTCATCTCGGCCTGGAAGCGATGGCCCGCGAGGCGCGCAGCTGAGTTCGAAGTCGCGCGACGTCCTGACGCCGCGCGCCGCCACCGGATCAGCTTGGCCGGCGGCGGAAGGCTTCCAGGCGCCGCACCAACGGCGATCCAGCGGGAAAGCCGTTACCATCTGCGGCTCATGATTCGCATCAAATCCCCGTTGCTGCGCTGGCTGCTGGCCGGCCTCGCCATTTCGCTCAGCGTCGGCCTGCTGGTGCTGTCGTTCTGGCTGGTCCGGCTTGATCAGGACGTGCGCCAGCGCTATGCCGGCGTCCGCTGGGTGTTGCCGGCCCAGGTCTACGCCTCGCCTCTGGAGCTGTATCCCGGTGCCCGGATCACCGTCGCCGAACTGCGTCGGGAACTGGAACGCCTCGGCTACCGGGCCAGTGATGAGCTGACCGGGCCGGGCACCTTCGTGCAGATCGGTGACGAGCTGCGCGTCGACACCCGGTCCTTCGCGTTCTGGGACGGCGTACAGCCGGAAATGCGGCTGGCGCTGAAGGGCGACGCCTCCGGCGTGACCTCGATGCGGGCGATGGGCAGCGATGCCACGCTGGAGTTGCTGCGCCTCGATCCGATGCTGATCGGCAGCATCTATCCAAGTCACAGCGGCGAGGATCGCGTGCTGGTCAAGCTCGCCGAAGTACCGCAGCTGCTGCCGGCCACCCTCATCCAAGTCGAGGACCGGGGCTTTGCCGATCATTTCGGCATCAGCCCCAAAGGCATCCTCCGCGCGGCGCTCAGCAATCTTTTCAGCGGTGGTGGCAGGAAGCAGGGCGGCTCGACCCTGACCCAGCAGCTGATCAAGAACCTGTTCCTGTCGAATGAGCAGAGCTACGGCCGCAAGCTGCGCGAAGCGATGATGGCGGTGCTGCTGGAACGCCATGTTTCCAAGGACGACATCCTCGAGGCCTATCTGAACGAAGTCTGGCTCGGCCAGGACGGTTCGCGGGCGATCCACGGCTTCGGCCTGGCCAGCCAGTTTTATTTCAACAAGCCGCTCAACGAGCTGCGTCCGGCCGAGATCGCGCTGTTGGTCGGCATCGCCAAGGGACCGACGGTCTACAACCCGCGTCGCTACCCGGAGCGCGTCAAGGGCCGTCGCGACCTGGTGCTGCAGCTGATGGCGGACGGTGGCCTGATCCGCGAGGATGAGCGCGAAGCCGAGGCGTTGACACCGCTCGGCGTGCAGAACAGTGTCGCCGGTGGTGTCGAGCGCTATCCGGCGTTCATCGATCTGGTGCGCCGCCAGATCAAGGGTCTGTACCGCGAGGAAGACCTCGGCAGCGAGGGTCTGCGGATCTTCACGACACTCGATCCGCGCGCCCAGGAACGGCTGGAGGCGCGAATCATCGCCGACCTGCCGGACCTCGAGAAGAACCGTCAGCTGAAGCCGGGTACGTTGCAGGCTGCCGGCGTGGTGACCAGCGTCGAAGGCGGCGAAGTGCTGGCCGTGGTCGGTGACCGTAACGTCCGCTACCCGGGTTTCAACCGCGCGATCGACTCCCAGCGGCCGATTGGCTCGCTGGCCAAGCCCTTCGTCTATCTCGCCGCCTTGGCCGACCCCGGCCACTACAATTTGTACAGCTCGATCGCCGATGAGCCGATCGATCTGAAGATGCCGAACGGCTCGCGCTGGGCGCCGAAGAACTACGACCGCCAGTTGCACGGCAATGTGCCGCTGCACGTGGCACTGGCGAAGAGCTACAACCTGCCGACCGTGCGCATCGGTCTCGACATCGGTGTCGACCGCGTCCACGACTTGATCGAAGCCGCCGGCCTGCAGGCGCCGCCGCGGTTGCCGTCGATGTTCCTCGGCGCGATCAACGCGTCGCCGCTCGACGTCGCCCAGATCTACTCGACCCTGGCAGCCAGCGGCTACCTGACGCCGCTGCTGGCGATTCGCGAAGTGATGACCAAGGAAGGCCAGCCGTTGTCGCGCTACAGCTTCCAGCTCAAGCAGACCTTGCCCGAGGGACCGGTCTACCTGACCACTTGGGCGATGCAGAAAGTCATCGAATTCGGTACCGGGCGCTGGGCGGTTTCAGTCCTGCCGGCCGGCGAAAAGTTCGCTGGCAAGACCGGCACCACCGACGACGCTCGCGACTCCTGGTTCGCTGGCTTCGGCAGTGACCGGGTCGCCGTGGTCTGGGTCGGCCGCGACGACAACAAGCCGGTCGGCCTCGATGGCGCCGCCGGTGCGCTGCGCATCTGGGGGCGGCTGATGCGCGATCTTGGCGCCCGCGGCATCGATCTGACGCCGCCGGCCGGCGTCGAGGAAGCGATGGTCGATCCAGCCACCGGCCTGCTCGCCGACGAAGGCTGCGCCGCCCAGGTGCCGGTGCCGTTCCTCAGCGGTGCGCTGCCCCGTGACTACGCGCCCTGTGCGAATGCGGGACAATCCACGCCACTGGATTGGATCAAAGACATCTTCCGATGAACCCGTTTTTGTCTGTCACGGTGGTGCGCGCGCGGCGCTCGCCGTGGCCGCTGGCAGCGATGATCGTGCTGCTGTCCCTGGCGGCCTGCGTCCAGCAGCCGATCGTCAGCCGAACTCCGGAACCGGTGCCGCAAGCACCGCCACCAGTCCGTCCGCCGCTGGCCCCGCCACCGGTCGTGACCCAGCCGCCGCTGCTGCCGACACCGACGCCGAGCACCCGGCCGATTCCGTCGCTGGACAATTATCCGAAGTCGCTGGCGACCTCCGCCGCGGTGCCGGCTGTGCAGGCGCTGGCTCGGCAGGCGCAGGCTTTCCGCAGCGCCGGCCGTCACCAGGATGCGCTCGGCCAGTACGAGCGGGCGCTGCGCATCGAGCCCAAGAACGCCTTCGTCTGGCAGGCGATCGCCGAAACCCAGCTGGCCCTGCACGACGTCGAGCAGGCGGAAAGTGCGGCGCGCAAGTCGAACAGCCTGGCTCGCGGCAATCCCTGGGTGGAGCTGGGCAACTGGCGGGTGATTGCTTCGGCGCGCGGTGCCAACGGGGATAGCGCCGGCGCCAACGCCGCCCGGGCGCGGGCCGACGAGATCGGCAGCGCCCTCACCGCCAGTGGCGCCGCTTCGGCGGCAGCTGCGCCCGCCGCGGTCCCGTGAACGCGGCCGAACTGCTCGGCGACGGCGGTCCGTTCGCGCGCCAGGTCCCCGGTTTCGTCCCGCGCGAACAGCAGCAGACGATGGCGACGGCTGTGGAGAGTGCCATTGCCGGGCGCAGCCGCCTGGTCGTCGAGGCTGGTACCGGCACCGGCAAGACCTACGCCTACCTGGTGCCGGCGCTGGCTTCCGGTCGCCGCGTGGTGGTGTCGACCGGGACCAAGAATCTTCAGGACCAGCTGTTCTTCCGGGATCTGCCGCGGGTGCGTGATGCACTGGGCCTGCCGCTGCGGGTCAGTCTTCTCAAGGGGCGGTCGAACTACCTGTGCATCTACCGTCTGCGCAAGGCGGTGATCGACCCGCGGTCGCGCGCCGCGCGGACCAAGCTGACGTTCATCGACGACTGGGCGCTGCGCACCGACAGCGGCGAAGTGTCCGAACTGCCGCCAACCATCGCCGACGACCAGCTGCTGCCGCTGGTGACTTCCACCGCCGACAACTGCCTCGGCGGCAAGTGTCCGGATTTCGGCGAATGCCATGTCGTCAAGGCACGCCGCGCGGCGCAGGCGGCCGATCTGGTGGTCGTCAACCATCATCTGCTGTTCGCCGATTTCAGGCTCAAGGAAGAAGGTTTCGGCGTGCTGCCGGGCGCCGATGCGATCGTCATCGACGAGGCGCACCAGCTACCGGAACTAGCGACGCAGTTCTTCGGCGAACGGGTGTCGACCCGCCAGCTGTCCGACCTGACTCGCGATATCGCCGCAGAAATCCAGGCCTTCCGCGACATGCCGCGGCTCAACGAGGCGCTCGATCAGCTGGGGCTGGCGACCATCGAGCTGGAGCGGCCATTCGCCGAACTGGGCGGCCGGCTGTCGCTGGAGGATTTCTCCAGCCGCACCGGTGTCGCGTCGGCGCTCGGCGCGGCGCGCACCGCGCTCGATGAATGCCGCGACCTGCTGCAGGCGGTGGCCGAGCGATCGACCGGGCTGGCGCACTGCGCCGGCCGGGCGACGACGATGGCCGGCACGCTCGACAAGATCGCCGGCAACGGCACCCGGGGCCTGGTGCGCTGGGCCGAAGCGGTCGGCCGGGGCGGGGCGCTGCACGCAGCTCCGATCGAGCCGGTCGAAGGCTTCAAACGATTCATGGCGACCTATCCCGGCGCCTGGATCTTCACCTCGGCGACCATCGCCGCGAGCCAGGATTTCTCGCATTTCACCGCGACGCTCGGCCTCGACGATGCCGAAACCCTGCGCCTCGACAGCCCCTTCGACTACGCCGACCAGGCGCGCTTGTACCTGCCGCCAGGCCTGCCGGATCCGAACGATCCCGACTATCCGGACCGGGTCGCCGAAGCGCTGGCGCCGCTGATCGAAGCCAGCGGCGGCGGCGCCTTCGTCCTGTGCACCAGCTATCGGGCGATGGACCGGATCGCCGAACGCCTGCGTGCCACGCTGGCCTTTCCGCTGCTGGTGCAGGGCGAGGAAGGGAAAGCGGCGCTGATCGAACGCTTCGCCAACGCGGGCAATGCCGTGCTGGTCGCTACTGCGAGTTTCTGGGAAGGCGTCGACGTCAAGGGGGCTGCGCTGCGCCTGGTCGCGATCGACAAGCTGCCGTTCGGTCAGCAGGGCGATCCGGTGTTCGAGGCGCGGATCAAGCTGATCAAGGAGCGAGGCGGCAATCCGTTCAACGAACTGCAACTACCGCGAGCGATCACCAGCTTGCGCCAAGGCGTCGGCCGCCTGATCCGCGACCCGTCCGATCGCGGCCTGATCGTACTCTGCGATCCGCGCATCCGCGGCAAGAGCTATGGCCGCCGCGTGCTGGCGAGCCTGCCGGCGATGCCGGTGCTGACCGATCGCGCCAAGGTCGTCGACTGGCTGCGCGAGGAAGTGGCGGCGTGAAATTGCTGGCGATCGATACGGCAACTGGAGGGAAGACGTACGCGCCGCAGCGAGGGACCCGGCAGTTTCATCGCCGGGATCGATGCCAACGTGTACGGCTTCAGTCCTTCGGCTGGGCATCCATGTTGACGGGCAGGGAGCTTGCCCAGTGAAGTTGCTCGCGATCGACACGGCGACCGAAGGACTTTCGATTGCACTTTCGTTGAATGGTGAAGTGATCGAGCGCTACGAAGTTGCCGGCCGCGAGCACTCGACGCGGCTGCCGCTGCTGGTACCGGCGCTGCTCGCCGCTGCCGGTCTGAGCCTGCGCCAGCTTGATGGCCTGGTTTGTGGCATTGGCCCAGGCAGCTTCGCTGGCGTACGTATCGGCGTCAGCTATGTGAAGGGCCTGGCGCTGGGGCTGGACCGGCCGGTGATCGGCGTCACCTCGCTGGCGATGCTCGCGCAGCGGGCGCTTGTCGAGCAGCCGGAGGCAACGGCGCTGGCTGCGATCGATGCACGGATGGACGAGGTCTATTTCGGCGCCTACCGATTGGTCGACAACGCCGCGCGGGCGCTGGGTGATGAGACTGTCGGTCCAGCGTCGGCCGTCGCCGCGCCGGCGGCAGCGCCGTATCTGGCTATCGGCACCGGCTGGGGCGCCCATCGGCAGGTCTTGCTCTCCGCCCTGCCGGCCGAGCCTCTGAGCTTGCAACCCGAGGCACTGCCTCGGGCGAGCGCGGCGTTCGCGATCGCGGTGCCGAGGTTCGCGGCCGGGCAGGGTGGTGATGCCGCTCGACTGGTCCCGGCCTATCTGCGCAACCGCGTGGCGCTGACCAAGATCGAACAGCAGGCATTACGCGACTCCCGTCGCTGAACTTCGGAAGATGCCCGTCGCGACCTTCGAAAAGTCTGCCGATATATTTTCAAGATATTGAATTTATTAATTAAAGATTCTTGGTGGCGGAAGTCTCAGGGTCGTCGGCCGGCGTGGAATGCCGGCGTTCCAAACGCCGCTTCGCAACACTCGTACACCATTCGTCGCCTGATCCGACCAGTGGCTAGCCGATTCGATTTTGTCTTGCCATAATCCGCCAAGATTTTCCGTACTGCTCCGTATGGAAGCGGTGCAGCAAGCTTTCTTTCAATCTGGCATTCAATCTGGAGAAGTCTCATGGGTCAGTACAACGCCCCGTTGCGCGACATGCAGTTCGTCCTTCACGAGCTGCTCGGTGTCGAAACCGAGCTGAAGTCGATGCCGCAGCATGCCGAGCTCGATGCCGACACGATCAACTCGATCGCCGAGGAAGCCGGCAAGTTCGCCAGCGAGATCACCTTCCCGCTGAATCAGAGCGGCGACGAAGAAGGTTGCGCCCTCGACAAGGCGAGTGGCGCGGTCAAGGCCCCGAACGGTTTCAAGGAAGCCTATGCCGCCTATGTCGAGGCAGGCTGGCCGGCGCTGGCCTGCGATCCGGAATTCGGCGGCCAGGGCCTGCCGGAAGTGGTCAACAACGTCCTGTACGAGATGCTGAACTCGGCAAACCAGGCGTGGACGATGTATCCGGGCCTGACCCACGGCGCCTATGCCGCGCTGCGCCAGCACGGCACTCCGGAACAGAAAAGTCTCTACCTGCCGAAAATCGTTTCCGGCCATTGGACCGGCACCATGTGCCTGACCGAAAGCCACTGTGGCACCGACCTCGGCATGCTGCGTTCGAAGGCCGAGCCGAATGGCGACGGTTCCTATGCGATCAGCGGCCAGAAGATCTTCATCTCGGCTGGCGAGCATGACCTCGCCGAAAACATCATCCATCTGGTGCTCGCCCGTCTGCCGGATGCGCCGGCAGGCACTAAGGGCATCTCGTTGTTCATCGTGCCGAAGTTCATCCCGAACGCGGATGGCTCGCTGGGTGCCCGCAATGGCATCAAGTGCGGTGCGCTGGAGCACAAGATGGGCATTCACGGCAATGCCACCTGCGTGATGAACCTGGATGGCGCCACCGGCTGGCTGGTCGGCGAAGCGAACAAGGGCTTGAACGCGATGTTCGTGATGATGAACGGTGCCCGTCTCGGCGTCGGCATGCAGTCGCTGGGTCTGGCCGAGGTGGCCTACCAGAACTCGCTGGCCTATGCGAAGGATCGTATCCAGATGCGCTCGCTGACCGGTCCGAAGGCACCGGACAAGCCAGCCGATCCGATCATCGTCCACCCGGACGTGCGGCGCATGCTGCTGACCCAGAAGGCCCACGTCGAAGGCGCGCGCGCCTTCACCTACTGGTCCGGCCTGCAGCTCGACAAGGAGCACTACCACCCGGATGAAAAGGTTCGCAAGGAGGCCGCCGACCTGATGGCGCTGCTGACGCCGATCGTCAAGGGCTTCATCACCGAGCAGAGCTACGTGTCGACCACGCTCGGCATGCAGATCTTCGGCGGCCACGGCTACATCAAGGAGTGGGGCATGGAGCAGTACGTCCGTGATGCCCGCATCAACATGATCTACGAGGGTACCAACGGCATCCAGGCGCTCGATCTGCTCGGCCGCAAGGTGCTCAGCGACATGGGCGCTAAGCTGATGAAGTTCGGCAAGATGGTGTCGGACTTGGTCAAGGCCGAGTCTGGCAACGAAGCGATGGCCGAGTTCATCAAGCCGCTCGGCGAACTGGGCCAGGAAGTGCAGAAGGTGACGATGGAAATCGGCCAGAAGGCGATGAAGAATGCCGATGAAGTCGGCGCCGCCTCGGTGCCGTACATGCACCTCGTCGGCCATCTCGTTTACGCCTACTTCTGGACCCGCATGGCGAAGATCGCGCTGGACAAGCAGGCCGAAGGCGACTTCTATAAGTCCAAGCTGATCACCGCGCGCTTCTACTTCCAGAAGATGCTGCCGGAAACGGCGATGAACCTGAAGCAGATCCGTTCGGGTGCCTCGTCGCTGATGGAAATGCCGGAAGCGCTGTTCTGACGCAACGAAAAAGCCGCCCGGCGTCAGCCGGGCGGCTTCTGGATTGAAACCCTGCGGCGGCGTTCGAGCAATCGAACGCCGCCGATTTCATTAGGGCTGCTTACGCGCTGACCACCGGGATGCCGGCAATCTTGTTCTTCCAGATCTTCGGCCCGGTTTCGTGCACCGAGGTGCCGGCCGAATCGACGGCCACGGTCACCGGCATGTCCTTGACGGTGAATTCGTAGATCGCTTCCATGCCGAGGTCTTCGAAAGCCATGACCTTCGAGGCCTTGATCGCTTTCGAGACCAGGTAGGCCGCGCCGCCGACCGCCATCAGGTAGACGGCCTTGTTGTCCTTGATCGCGTCGATCGCGATCTGGCCGCGCTCGCTCTTGCCGACCATGCCGAGCAGGCCGGTGCTTTCCAGCATCTGGCGGGTGAACTTGTCCATCCGCGTCGCCGTCGTCGGGCCGGCCGGGCCAACCACCTCGTCACGGACCGGGTCGACCGGGCCGACGTAATAGATGAAGCGGTTGGTGAAGTCGACCGGCAGCTTCTCGCCGCGGCTGAGCATGTCGGTCATCCGCTTGTGGGCGGCGTCGCGGCCGGTCAGCAGCTTGCCGTTGAGCAGCACGACTTCGCCGGGCTTCCATGAAGCAACTTCCTCGCGGGTGACGGTGTCGAGATTGACCCGGCGGGCGCCGGCCGGCGAGTAGGTGAGCTTCGGCCAGTCTTCGAGGCTCGGCGGATCGAGGGCCACGGGTCCGGAACCATTGAGTACGAAATGGGCGTGACGGGTCGCCGCACAGTTCGGGATGATCGCCACCGGCAGATTCGCCGCGTGGGTCGGGTAGTCGAAGATCTTGACGTCGAGCACCGTGGTCAGGCCGCCGAGGCCCTGGGCGCCGATGCCGAGCGCATTGACCTTGTCGAACAATTCGATGCGCAACTCCTCGAGCTTGTTCTGCGGGCCGCGAGCCTTGAGCTCCGGCATGTCGATCGGCTCCATCAGCGATTCCTTGGCCAGCAGCATCGCCTTTTCGGCAGTGCCGCCGATGCCGATGCCGAGCATGCCCGGCGGGCACCAGCCGGCGCCCATCGTCGGGACGGTCTTCAGCACCCAGTCGACGATCGAATCGGAGGGATTGAGCATCGCGAACTTCGACTTCGCTTCCGAGCCACCGCCCTTGGCGGCAACCGTCACTTCCACTTCGTGGCCCTGGACGATGCTGACGTTGACCACCGCCGGCGTGTTGTCCTTGGTGTTCTTGCGCGAAAATGCCGGGTCGGCGAGCACCGAGGCGCGCAGCTTGTTGTCCGGGTGGTTGTAGGCGCGGCGCACGCCTTCGTTGACCATGTCCTCGACACCCATCGTCGCGTCCGGCCAGCTGACGTTCATACCCACTTTAAGGAACACGGTGACGATGCCGGTGTCCTGGCAGATCGGCCGATGGCCTTCGGCGCAGAGGCGGGAATTGATCAGGATCTGGGCGATCGCGTCCTTCGCCGCTGGCGACTGCTCGCGCTCGTAGGCCGCCGCGAGGTTCTTGATGTAGTCGACCGGGTGGTAGTACGAGATGTACTGCAGCGCGTCGGCGACGCTCTGGATCAGGTCTTCCTGCCGGATGGCGGCGCTGAGGGCGTGGGGGGCGGTCATGGCTTTCGCGAAGGCGTGGCTGGGGGAGGAATCATGATTTTAACCGTCCGCCGGCCGCGGCGGATTACTTCAGCCGCCGGAGCGCTTGCCGCGTGGTTTCGGCGCTGTCGGCATCGGCGAGGCGAGGGCGGCGGGTGCCTGGCCCTCGTCGCTGGTCGTCATCGCCTGCGCCGCCTGGTTGATCCGGCGCAGCAGCGCGATGCAGCGCTGCAGCTCGGCGGTCGAAACGTCGTTCAGCAGTTGCTGGCGCACGTCCATGACGATGGTCTGGATCTCGGCGCAAACCGCCTTGGCGCGCGGTGTCAGGTGGATATGGCGGGCGCGGCGATCGCCCGGGCAGTCCTTGCGCTGGATCCAGCCATCGGCGGCCAGGCGGTCGAGCAGGCGCACCAGAGTCGGCGATTCGATTTCCAGGTACTGGGCGATTTCGGTCTGCGTCGGCGGACCTTCGGCGCGCATCAGATACAGCAGCGGCATCCATTTCGCCTGCGACAGACCGAGCGGCGCGAGACGGCGATCGATCACGGCGCGCCAGTCGCGCGGTACGGTACGCAGCAGCTGCACGAACTCCTGGATGTCTTCCATGCTGCGCAGTGTAACGAATAGTTAGCAAGCTAGCATCTAGTCGGCTAGCCAAGTATGCTGCGCGCGCTGGATCGTCCGCCGAGCTGCCGACGGCGTTCGAAACCCTCGGTTTCCCCGGAGTCTTCATGAACAAGCCTTTTCCCCTGAAGTCGGCCCTGCAGCCGGCAGCAATCCTGATGGCGCTGCTGACGGCCGCCTGCTCCGGCGCCAAGTCGCCGCCGCCGCAGGTCGCGCCGCAGGTCAGTGTCCAGACGATCGAGCCGCGCGCCATCGACGTCACCACCGACTACGTGGCCCAGACCGAGGCGCTGAACGAAGTCGAAATTCGTCCGCGGGTCGGTGGCTTGCTCGAAACACAGGCGGTCGACGAAGGTTCGAAGGTGAAGAAGGGGCAGCTGCTGTTTGTCATCGACGCCCAGCCCTATGCCGCTGCGGTGGCTCAGGCCAAGGCAGCGCTGGCGCTGGCACAGGCGGCGCTCGATCAGTCCGATCGTGATCTGGCGCGCGTGCGGCCGCTGTCGACGATCGACGCGGTCAGCCAGCAGGAACTGGACGCCGCGATCGCCCGCCACGATTCGGCGCGCGCCCAGGTCGAAGCGGCACGGGCTTCTCTGCAGACCGCCGAGCTGAACCTCGGTTACACCCGGGTGATCTCGCCGATCGACGGCGTCATCGGCCGCGCACAGCTGAAAGTCGGTGGCCTGGTCACTGCTTACTCGACCTTGCTCAGCACCGTCTATTCCACCGACCCGATGTACGTGAACTTCGCGATCAGCGAGGCCCGCGTGCTCGAAGTGCAGCGCGAACTGGGCCGCTCGCTGAACCAGACGGCGAAGTCCGAGCGCAGCTTCCAGGTGCTGCTGGTCGACAACTCGGTCTATCCCTATCCGGGCAAGATGAATTTCATCGACGCCGCGGTCGACAACAGCACGGGCACGCTGAAGGTTCGCCTCGAAGTGCCGAATCCGGAGCAGTTGCTGCGCGCCAACCAGTTCGCGCGCGTACGGGTCACCACCCAGCACCTGAAGGATGCGCTGGTCGTGCCGCAGCGCGCCGTCCAGGAATTCCAGGGCAAAAACTTCCTCTGGGTGATCGATGGCGAGATGAAGGCGACCCAGCGCGATGTGGTGCTCGGGGCGAGAGTCGATCAGGAATGGATCATCCACGAAGGGCTCAAGCCCGGGGACCGGGTGGTCGTCGAAGGCATGCAGAAGATGAAGCCGGGGATTGCCGTGGCGATCCGCCAGCCGCCCGCTGATGCCGCAGCGACAGTTCCGGCCGCGGCTCCGACGACGCCCGCTGCGGTTCCGGCCGCAGCAACGACCGACAAGCCTGCCGCCGAAGCGGCCAAGTCGGCTGCCGCGTCATGATCAATTTCTTCATCGACCGACCGATCTTCGCGACGGTCATCGCGATCCTGATCACGCTGGCCGGCGGGGTGGCGATGACCGCCCTGCCGATCGCCCGCTATCCGCAGATCACGCCACCGACGGTAGTGGTCACCGCGACCTTCCCGGGCGCCGATGCGGCGACCGTCGAGCAGTCCGTGGCCGCGCCGATCGAGGCCCAGGTCAACGGCGTGCCGAACATGATCTACATGTCCTCGAAGGCCTCGAACGACGGCGTCTACACGCTGACCGTCAGCTTCGAGATCGGCGTCGACCAGGACATTGCCGCGGTCAACGTTCAGAACCAGGTCGCGATCGCCCAGCGTTCGTTGCCGCAGGAGGTGATCCGCCAGGGCGTCACCGTGCAGAAGCGCCAGCCGCAGCCGCTGCTGTTCATCTCCCTGCGCGCCGACGATCCGCGCTACGACTATCTGTGGTTGTCGAACTACGCCACCCTGCAGATCTACGACGCCCTGGCGCGCATACCTGGCGTCGGCACGGTGACCGTGTTCGGCGCCCGCGACTACGGCATGCGCATCTGGATGGACCCGCAGAAGATGGCGCGCTTCGGCGTCACCACGCAGGACATCGCCCGGGTGCTCAACGAGCAGAACGTCGTCGCCCCGGCGGGCACCATCGGCGCGGAGCCGGCGCCGAAAGGCCAGGAGCTGCAGTACCCGGTGACCGTCAAGGGCCGCCTGGGCAGCGTCGAGGAATACGAGAACATCATCCTGCGCGCGCGCAGCGAAGGTCTGCTGGTGCGCTTGAAGGATGTCGCCCGCATCGAACTGGCCGCCGCCGACTACGGCCGCTCGACGCGGCTCAACGGCCAGCCGACCGCGAACATCGGTATCTACCAGTTGCCCAACGCCAATGCCCTCGACGTCGCCCATCAGGTGAGCGCGGTGATGGAAGGGCTGGCCAAGAGCTTCCCGCCCGGCATCAACTACTCGATCCCGTTCGACACCACGCTGTTCGTGTCGGAATCGCTGCACGAAGTGGTACTGACTCTCGCCATCGCGGCGGCCCTGGTGCTGCTGGTGGTGTTCATCTTCCTGGAAAGTTGGCGCGCAACCTTGATCCCGATGCTGGCGGTGCCGGTATCGTTGATCGGCAGCTTCGTCGCTTTCGCGGTGCTCGGTTTCTCGATCAACACCCTGACCCTGCTGGCGATGGTGCTGGCGATCGGCCTGGTCGTCGATGACGCCATCGTGGTCGTCGAAGCGGTCACCGAGAAGATGGACCACCACGGCATGAACGCCCGCGATGCAACGCGCGCCGCACTGAAGGATGTCGCCGGCCCGGTGGTCGCGATCGCCCTGGTGCTGACCGCGGTATTCGTGCCGGTCGCTTTCCTCGGCGGCCTCACCGGGCTGTTCTACCGGCAATTCGCATTGACCTTGTCGATTTCGGTGCTGATCTCGGCCTTTGTCGCGCTGAGCTTTATTCCGGCGCTGTGCGCGTTGCTGCTCAAGCCGACCGCCGAATCGCGCTGGCCGGGTCTGATCGGCCGCCTGTTCGGCGGCTTCAATCGCGGCTTCGAACGCTTCGCCAAGGGCTACGGTCGTGCCGTGCAGCGCTCGCTGCTGCATCGCGCGCTGCCGATTGCGGTGTTCGTCGCGCTGATCGGCGGAGCCGTCGCGCTGGTCGAACAGCGCCCCGCCGGCTTCCTGCCGGACGAGGACCAGGGCTATCTGCTGATCAACGCCCAGTTGCCGCTCGGCGCTTCGCTGCAGCGTACCGAAGCGGTGATGGAGCAGTTCCGCAAGATCGTCGATGCGAAGTTTCCCGAGATCGAGAGCTTCATCGCCATCAACGGCTTCAGCCTCATCACCCGGGTCAACTCGCCCTACAGCTCGACCGGCTTCCTGGTGCTCAAGCCCTGGGCCGAACGCAGCGCCAAGGGTTCCGATGCGTTTTCGATCGTGCAGCGCCTGAACCGCGAGCTGGCATCTTTGAGCGAAGCGAATTTCCTGGTCCTGAACCCGCCGTCGATCCCCGGCATCAGCGCCACCGGCGGCTTCGAGTTCCTGCTCGAAGACCGGCGCGGCGGCGACGTCAACGAACTGGCCCAGGTGGCCACCGATCTGATCGCCGAAGCCAACAAGCGCCCGGAGTTGAGCCGCGTGTTCACGCTGTTCACCGCCAAGGTGCCGCAGATCGAATACCGCATCGACCGCGACCGCGTGAAGACACTGGGGGTGCCTATCTCCGATGTGTTCGGTTCGCTGCAGGCCTTCCTCGGCGGCGCCTACATCAACGACTTCAACCTCTACGGCCGTACCTTCCGGGTCACCACCCAGGCGGAGGCCGGCGCCCGCGCCGCGCCGGATGCGGTCAATAGCCTGTACGTGCGTTCCGAGGTCGGCGAGATGGTGCCGTTGTCGACCCTGCTCAGCACCTTGACCAGGCAGGGTCCGGAGTCGATCGACCGTTACAACGTCTACCGCGCGATCAGCGTCACCGGCAATCCCGCGCCGGGCTACAGCTCGGGCGACGCCGTGAAGGCGATGGAGGAAATCGCCGCCCAGGTGCTGCCGGACGGCTACAGCTACGAGTGGACCGGTCAGACCTACCAGGAGAAGAAATCCGGTGGCCAGGCGCCGCTGATCTTCGCGATGGCGATGCTGTTCGTGTTCCTGGTGCTGGCGGCGCTGTATGAAAGCTGGGCGGTGCCGTTCGCGGTGCTGCTGAGCATTCCGTTCGCGGTATTCGGCGCCTTCGGCGGCCTCGCCTTGCGGGGCATGGCCAACGACATCTATGCCCAGGTCGGGGTGATCATGCTGATCGGCCTCGCCGCGAAGAACGCCATCCTGATCGTCGAGTTCGCCAAGCTGGCCCGCGAGCGCGGCGCCAGCCTGGTCGACGCCGCAATGGAAGGCGCGCGCCTGCGCCTGCGGCCGATCCTGATGACCTCGTTCGCGTTCATCCTCGGCGCCGTGCCGCTGGCGATCGCCACCGGTGCCGGCGCCGCCGCGCGCTCGGTGCTCGGCACGGCCGTGGTCTTCGGCATGACCGCGGCGACGATGATCGGCATCTTTCTGATCCCGCTGCTCTACGTGCTGGTGCAGGGCGCGGCCGAGCGGCTGCGGCCAGCGAAGGCGAACGCCGTCGTGCCTGCCGCCAGCCTGCACGGAGACGCGCCATGAGCTCGCGCAAGCGCTACCTGCCGCTGGCGGCGGCGACGCTGTTCGCGCTCGGCGGCTGTGCGCTCGGCCCCGACTACCAGAGGCCCGAGCTGACCATGCCGTCGCGTTTCCGCGGCGACGCGCCGCCGAAGCCTGCATCGTCATCCGATCTGGCCACGGAGCCGGCGCTGGCGGAAAGCGACTGGGCCGCGGTCTACACCGATCCAGCGCTGCGGACATTGATCCGTCAGGCGCTGGCCGGCAATCTCGACGTGCGCATCGCCGCCGCGCGCATCGAGCAGGCACGGGCGAGAGCCGGCGCGACCGGCCTGGTGCTGCTGCCGCAGCTGTCCCTGAGTGCCGATCACACGCGCAACAAGCAGTCCGAGCTGGCGGTCGCGGCACCGAACGTGCCGCGCGATGTCACCACCAACCGGGTGTCGCTGACCGCGACCTGGGAGATCGATCTCTGGGGCAGGCTGCGCCGCTCTACCGAGGCGGCAAGGGCGGAACTGCTCGGCGCCGAGCACGCCCGACGCGGCGTCGTCGTCGGCCTGATCGGTGATGTCGCCAGCGCCTACTACAGCCTGCAGACGCTCGATGAACAGCTGGCGATCACCCGGCGCACGATCGCCACCCGCGAGAAGTTCGTCGAGCTGACTCAGGCGCGCCACGAGCGCGGCGTGATCAGCGGCCTCGACGTCGCCACCGCCGAGGCTCAGGCCGCGGCCGCCCGGGCCAACCTGCCGGAGTTGAAGCGCCAGGTGGCGCTGGTCGAAGACCAGCTGAGCCTGCTGCTCGGCGGCTATCCGGCGGCCATCGCTCGCGGCGAGGAGGTTCATGAGCTCGGCTCCGAGCCGCCGGCCGGCCTGTCGTCGAGCCTGCTGGAGCGGCGGCCTGACCTGCTGCTGGCCGAGAGCCGGCTGCAGGCGGCGAACGCGCGGGTCGGCGTTGCCAAGGCGGCGCTGTTCCCGCGCCTGGCGCTGACCGGCAGCTTCGGCACCGCCAGCCAGTCGCTTGGCGATCTGTTCACCCGGCCATCGAACGCCTTCTCGTTCGGCGGCAATCTGCTGCAGCCGCTGCTCGATGCCGAGCGCAACCTGTATCAGGTCGATCTCGCCGATGCCGCCAAGCGCGAAGCGATCCTGGCCTACGAGCAAACGGTGAAGGCGGCATTCCGGGAGGTGGCCGATGCCCTGGCCGAACGCAGCCAGTTTGAGGCCTTCGAGCACGAGCAGGCGGCGCGGGTCGCGGCGCTGAAGCGCGCCGACGAGATCGCGCTGGCCCGTTACCGGATCGGCTTCTCGTCGTATTTCGATGTCATCAACGCCGAGCGCGATCTGTTCGATTCGGAACTGGCGCTGACTGCGGCGCGGCGCAATACGCGGCTGGCGGCGGTACGCCTGTATCGGGCGCTAGGTGGCGGTTGGACGGCAGCGGCCGAGTCGTCGGAGGTCAAGCCGGGCTGAAGCGGCGCGGCTTGCGCGCCGCGCTCTGGCGCGACCGTGAGAGGCTCGTACATGATTCGCGCACGGCGTCCCTGCAAGATCTCCGCGATGAAATCCTTCCAGCTGGTGGCCGCCACCGTGCTGCTGATCGCCGCTGCCGCGGCCGATGACGCCGATCTTGGTCAGCGCCAGCGGGCCGCGCTGGCGAACGGCCGGATCGTGCCGCTGAAGGCGCTGCTCGATCGCATCGAGGCCGACTACCGCGGCCAGGTGCTGGCAGCCGAATTTGACGACAGCGAAGACGTATTGATCTACGAGATCGTTTTCCTGACGGCGGACGGCGCCAGGATCGAGTTCGAGTTCGACGCCGCCAGCGGCTATCTGCTGAAGACCAGAGGGAGCGGGCTGGAGGGAGCGCGGCGCAGGTGAGTGTCCGATGCGGCTGCTGACCGACGATCGCGGCCCCGGGCATTGCCGCCGCTGCCATCACTGCTCTGGTCGTCGAGCGCGCGGCCGTCTCGACCACCTGTGTCCGGGTTCGCCGCCGGGGGCGGGCAATGGTCCGTGGCCGAGTGGAACTGCGGTGCTGGCGCGGAAGCAAGCGGCCAGCCCGCTCGGACTCACTTCTCGACGAAAGCGCGCTCGAACACGTAGTCGCCCGGCTGGCCGATGCCGGGGCTGACGACGAAGCCTCGCTTGTCGAGCATCGCCCGGGTGTCGGCGAGCATCGACGGGCTGCCGCAGATCATGCCGCGATCGGTTTCCGGGTTCAGCGGCGGCAGGCCTATGTCCTCGAACAGCTTGCCGGACTCGATCAGATCGGTCAGGCGGCCGCGGTTCTTGTACGGCTCGCGGGTGACGGTCGGGTAGTAGATGAGCTTTTCGCGGACCATCTCGCCGATGAACTCGTCGTTCGGCAGGTCTTTGGTCAGGTAGTCCTGATAGGCCAGCTCGCTGACCAGGCGCACGCCGTGGATCAGCACCACCTTCTCGAAGGCCTCATAGGTGGCGGGGTCGCGGATGATGCTCATGAACGGCGCCAGGCCAGTGCCGGTGCCGAACAGGTACAGGTTCTTGCCCGGCTTCAGGTCGTGGATGATCAGGGTGCCGACCGGCTTGTCCGAGACCAGGATCGGATCGCCGACCTTCAGGTGCTGCAGGCGCGAGGTCAGCGGGCCGTCCTCGACCTTGATCGAGAAGAACTCCAGGTGCTCCTGGTAGTTGGCGCTGGCGATCGAATAGGCGCGCATCAGCGGCTTGCCGTCGACGACCAGGCCGATCATCACGAAATGGCCGTTCTCGAAACGCAGGCCAGAAGTCCGCGTGGTGCGGAAGCTGAACAGGCTTTCGTTCCAGTGGTGAACGGAAGTGACGGTTTCGGTGAGGAACTTGGCCATGGGTTCGGCAGCTACCAGTAACGAAAGGGGCGCTAGTTTAATCGTTCGAGCGTCGTTGGCAGGCGCTCCTGCGGAATCGGCAGGCTGCTGCAGTCCCGCAGCATCACGCAACCGCAGGACACCATGAAGCGGAAGCGCTGCAGCAGGCGGCGCAGGGTGACTTTCATGGCCACCGTTGCTGCGCTGGACATGAATCGACGGCCACAAAAAACGCCGCATGAGCGGCGTCCCGTGCCCTTCACTTGGGCTGCACTACTTGGCGCTCCTACCCGGATTCGAACCGGGGTTAAAGCCGTGAGAGGGCTCCGTCCTAGGCCTCTAGACGATAGGAGCTTTGCAGTGCGGGCGGATTATAGGGGCAAGAACTCGATACGGCCAGCACCACGTGCGATCCCGTGTGCGCGCATCGGCAAGGCCCGCCATGCGGTCATGACGCGTCCTCGCGTAAACTTCGCGCACCCGCCCGCACTGCAAAGCTCCTATCGTC
>UEXO01000068.1_pt1 | contig 80936 bp, 71 predicted proteins | sample 4301131 | NCBI WGS metagenome assembly UEXO01 (sample SAMEA4773185, study PRJEB27434) | metagenome | biome: 2259; feature: agricultural soil; material: soil | place: USA | collected 2014-09 | depth 0.25 m | reverse complement strand
CGCGCACGCAGCCCGGCAGCCAGCGCTTCTTCTGTTCCTCGTTGCCGAGAATGGTGATCGCGCGCGACGGGCCGTTGATCGCACCCTGTGCCACCAGCGCGGTGTTGAAGCAGACCCGCGCAATCTCCTCGAGCAGGAGGGTGCCCTGGATGATGGGCGCGCCGGAGCCGCCGTATTCCTCCGGAATGACAATGCCGAGGTAGCCCAGTTCGGCCAGCAGCTTGAGGTTTTCGGTCGGGTAGACCTCCTCTTCATCCCAATAGGCTGCCTTCGCCGCAAAGGCCCGTTCGGCCAGCGCGCGGGCATCCTGGCGGAAGATTTCGAGTTCAGGTTCGAGTTGAAACATGATGATTCTCCAAAATCGTAAAGAGGAAGGGCAGCGCCTCTGGGGTGTTGCTGCAGCTAACGCCCGAGAAAGACCGGCGCGCGCTTTTCGCGGAAGGCCGCAGCGCCCTCTTGGTGGTCGTGCGTCTGCGCGGCCTGGTTCTGCGCATGGGTCTCGAACTCGAGAAAATCCTCCAGGCTGCCGGGTCCCGCGGCGCGGAACATGCGCTTGCCCATGGCCAGGGCGAAGGTGGCAGACGACGCCAGTTCTTCGGTGACGGCCATTGCACGCGCGTCGAGGGCGTCGTCGTCGACGACCTCGGCGACCAGGCCCAGGGCGCGCGCTTCCTCGGCGCCGAACATCCTTGCCGACAGCATCAGTTCCTTGGCGCGACGCGCGCCGATGGACTGCGACAGGAAGTAGGCCAGCCCGCCGTCTGGAGCGAGGCCGACCTTCTTGAACACGACACCGAAGCGCGCGGTCGTCGAGGCGATCAGCAGATCGCTAGACAGCGCGAGGCTGAAACCCACGCCGAGCGCGGCCCCGCGCACCGCCGCGATCACCGGCTTGTCCAGGTTGGCCAGACCGAGAAGTGCGCGATGCGCGTGCAGGATGCGCGCTCGCGATGACAGCACGTCCGCCGCGCCCATCGTGTCGATGTCGCCGCCGGCACAGAAGGCGCGGCCTTCGGCGCACAGCAGCACGGCGCGAACCCGGTCATCGAGCTGCAACTGGCGGGTGATCTCGATCAGCCGGTCCTTCATCTCGTCGCTGAAGGCGTTGAGCCGCTCCGGCCGCGCCAGCACGACGCGCGCGATACCGCCCGAGACCTCGAGCTTGACCGTCATCAGCCGAATCCGATCACCGAGCGTGCGCCTTCGCCGCGGCCCATCTGATCGAGTGCCTCGTTGACCTGCTCCAGCTTGATGCGCCGGGTGATCATGGCGTCGAGCTTCAGTTCGCCGCTCATGAACAGGTCCACGTATTTCGGGATGTCGCGCGAGGGCACGCTGCTGCCGTAGGCCGAGCCCTTGAAATGCTTCTCGCCGAAGAAACCCAGCACCGGCAAGTCCAGCATCGTGTCCTTCTTCGGCACGCCGACGATGACCGCGGTGCCGGTGACGCGCGGCATGGCCCAGGCCTGCTCGATGGTCTCCTTGCGGCCCAGGGCCTCGAACGCGAAGTGCACGCCGCCGCCGGTCATCTTGCGCACCAGCTTGACCACGTTCTCCCCGGTGGGGTCGAGCGCATGGGTCGCGCCGACCTCCATCGCCAGCAGGCGCTTCTCCGCGATGGGGTCGATGGCGATGATGGTGGTCGCACCCGCGATTCGCGCGCCCTGGATGATCGACAGCCCCACGCCGCCGCAACCGATGACCGCGACGCTGTCGCCGGGCTTGATCTCGACCGTGTTGAGCGCGGCGCCAACACCGGTGGTCACGCCGCAGCCGATCAGGCAAGCGGACTCCAGCGGCACATTGGGCTTGACCTTGATCGCCGTGCCGGCCGGAACCACCGCACGTTCGGAGAAGGTGCCCAGCGCGAGCAACTGGCCGATGTCTTCGCCCTTGCTGTTCTTAAGGCGCTTGCTGCCATCCGGCTGCAGGCCCTTGGTCAGACCCTTGCTCATCTGCGCGCAGAGATACGGTTTGCCTTCCTTGCAGAACACGCAGACGCCGCACTGCGGGGTGAGCGAGACGATGACGTGATCGCCCGGCACGACGTGGGTCACGCCCTTGCCGACCACCTCGACGATGCCGGCGCCTTCATGGCCGAGCACCGCGGGCAGGGTCAGACCCAGGGTGCCGTCGCGCACCGAGTAGTCGCTGTGGCAGATGCCACTGGCGACGCAGCGGATCAGGATCTCGTTCTCGCGCGGGGCCTCGAGTTCCAGTTCCTCGATGACCAGGGGTTGGCCGATGGCGTACAGCACGGCTGCTTTGGTTTTCATGTCTTGCTCGTCTCCGCCGGTTTTCCACCGGCCTGAATTCGTGGGTGCAGTTCCGCGGCTGATCGCGCGCGATCAGCCGTACATGATCACGGAGCGTGCGCCTTCGCCGCGGCCCATTTCCTCGAACGCGCGGTTGATGTCGGCCAGTCCGATGCGCTGCGTGATCATCTCGTCCAGCAGCAGGTCGCCCTTCTTGTACAGCGCCACGAAGCGGGGGATGTCCACGGCGGGGGACGACGAGCCATAGCAGCTGCCCTGGATTTCGTACTCCGCGAGCAGCCCGGCCGCCGGCAGACGCAGGGACTTGTTGAGGGCGGCGATACCCACGATGACCGCGCGCCCGGTAGGCCGGATCAGGCTCCAGCACTGCTCCATGGTTTCAACGCGGCCCAGGGCTTCGAACGCGAAGTGCACGCCGAGTCCTCCGGTCAGCTTGCGCACCGTCGCCTGGACGTTCTCCTCGAACGGATGCACGGCGTGCGTTGCGCCCATGCGCATTGCCAGTTCGCGCTTTTCGGGCATCGGATCCACGGCGATGATGATGCCTGCACCCGCGATCCTTGCGCCCTGGATGATGGACAGGCCGACGCCGCCGCAGCCGACCACCGCCACCGAGTCGCAGGCCTTGATCTTCACCGTATTCAGCGCCGCGCCCGCGCCGGTGGTGACACCGCAACCGATCAGGCAGGTGGATTCGAGCGCCGTGTCATCCGGCACCTTGATGGCCGAACCCGCGGGCATGACCATGTGCGAACCGAACGAGGCCAGGCCGCACATCGCGTACACGTCCTGTCCGTCCAGCGTCTTGTGGCGCGTGGTGCCGTCGATGTAGGTGCAGTTGTTGAGCAGCGCGCCCATCTGCACGCACATGAAGTGCTTGTGCTCCTTGCACATGCCGCACTCGCCGCAGCTCGGCGTGAGCGAGCCGATCACCTTGTCGCCGGGCTTGAGGTGGGTGACGCCGGGACCGACCTGTTCGACGATGCCCGCGCCTTCATGGCCCAGCACGATCGGCATTGGCGCGCGCAGCACGCCATGCGCGATCGAATAATCGCTGTGACAGATGCCGCTGGCGACGGTACGCACCAGCACCTCGTTTTGTTTCGGCGGCGCCAGCTCCAGTTCTTCGATCTGGAACGGCTTGCCCACCTCGCGCAGTACGGCGGCAGTAATTCGCATGGCTAGTGAGTTCTCGGTTGGTTGAGTTTTGGATCGAGCGTCAGCCCGGGTTCGCCGGCCCGCGGCGGCCGGCGACCCAGTCCGCGAAGAACGGCGGCAGATCGCGCGAGGGACTTGAGGTGAACTGCGGCGCGCGCTTCTCGTGAAAGGCGCGAACCCCCTCAGTCACGTCGTGCGTGAGTGCGTGCAGCAGCGTGAGCGACTCCGCCTTGTGCGCTTCGGCCGGGTGCGCGGCCCCGCTGTTGCGCAGCAGCAGTTGGCGGGTCATGGCGACGGACACCGGCGAGCTGGTCTTGACCAGCGAGCGTGCAAAGTCGACGGCGTGCGCCAGCAGCCGGTCCGCAGGCAGCAGTTCGCGCAGCAGGCCACCGGCGAGCGCTTCCTGCGCGCTCATCACGTGGGCGCGGTAGCACCATTCCAGCGCGCGGCTCATGCCGACGATGCGCGGCAGGAACCAGCTCGAGCAGGCTTCGGGCACCAGGCCCACGCGGCCAAACACGAAGCCGATGCGCGCGTCCTCGCTGGCGAAGCGCACGTCCATCGGCAAGGTCAGCGTGGCGCCGATGCCGACACAGGCGCCGTTGATCGCGGCGATCACCGGCTTGGTGCAGTCGTAGATCGCCAGCGCGGAGCGGCCGCCGATGTCGCGCACGCCGCGCATGCTGTCGTCATCGAAGTGCGCGTCCAGCTCGGCCAGCGTGGTACGGGCCTTGGCCGAATCGGCGAACTTGCCGAGTCCGGAGGACAGGTCCGCGCCGGCACAGAACGCGCGCCCCTCGCCGGTGACGACGACGGCGCGGACCTCGTCGCGGTGGTTGACGCCGCGGAAGTAGTTTTCGAGCTCTTCCGCCATGGTCGCGTTGAAGGCGTTGAGCGCGCCCGGTCGGTGAAGGCTGAGGATGTCGATGCCGTCGTCGTGACGGACTCGCAGGGTTTCGTAGCTCATGCGGCGACTCCAGGCTTTTCGGCGGCGTTGGCGACCGGGCAGGAGGCCGCAGCGTGTGCGGCCTGCAACTCCATCATCAGGCTTGCGACCGCGAAGACCGGCTGGCCATCCTGCACGGCAGGAGGGACCGACTGGCCGTCGAGCGCGAAGCCCTCGTAGCCCTTGTCGGCCACGGCCGCGCACTGCTGCAGGTAAAGCGCCAGACCGCCCGGATAGTTGAGCATCTCGCGCGGCTTGCCCGGTACGTTGGCGCCCATGTACCAGGAGTTGGCGCGCGGGAAGAGCGTCATGCTGGCGAGGCTCTGCACGATCTGCCCCCACACCGTCTCGGCCATTTCGGTGGCCTCGATCCGGTCGATGTTCTTGTCGCGCAGATCGCTCAGGCAGCGCAGCACCCAGTCGCCCTGCAGTTCGGCGCAGCTCGGCCCGTTGCAGAACCCCGAGGGGCTTTGCGGGCCGTAGAGATAGAGCAGGTTGGGAAATCCGGCGGTGGCCAGGCCGAGATAGGTGCGCGTGCCCTCGACCCATCTCTGTTTCAGCGTCTGGCCGCGCGTGCCGCGGATGTCGATGCTGGTGAGCCCGCCGCTCACGGCGTCGAAACCGGTGGCCAGCACGATCACGTCGAATTCCAGTTCGCCGCTGCGGGTGCGGATGCCGCGCGCCGTGATTTCCTCGATGGGATCGGCGTTGAGATCGACCAGGCGCACATTGTCCTGGCCGAAGATCTCGAAGTAGCCCTGTTCCAGCGAGGGCCGCTTGGTCCCGAAGGGGTAGGGCGGCTCCTTCGGCGCGAGGAGATCGGCGATCACCGGGTCCTTGATGCGCGCCCGGGTCTTGTCGCGCCAGAAGTCGTAGGCGGTGCGATTGACCGCTTCGTCGGTGAGCACCTCCATCCAGGTGCCGATCCAGAAATGGAAGCCGCCCTCGTCCCAGAGTTCCTGGTACTTGGCCTTGCGCTCGGACGCGCTGAACGACAGTGCCGATCCTTCGAGCAGGCTGAAATCGAAGCCGCCGAACGTGCCGGAGCGCTTGGCGTAGCGCTCGGGATAGCCCTTCTTCCATTCCGCGAGTATCGCCGCGTCCAGCTTCTGCTGGCCCATGGGCAGCGCCAGGCAGGGCGTGCGCTGGAACACGGTGAGCTGCGCGGCCTCGCGGCTCGCGACCTGCGCCACCTGCACGCCGCTGGCACCGGTGCCGATCACGGCCACGCGCTTGCCCTTGAACTCCAGGCCTTGCTGCGGCCAGCGTGCGGTGTGGTGGCAGGGGCCCTCGAAGCGTTCCAGTCCCTTCATCTCGGGAATGAAGATCTTGGAGCCGAAGCCGACGCAGAGCACCAGGAATTTCGCGCGCACCGTGTCGCCGGGATCAATCTCGATCTGCCACTGGTTGCGAGCGGCATCGAAGCTCGCGCCGCTGACGCGGGTGTTGAACTGGATGTCGCGACGCAGATCGAGTTTCCGGTCGACGAACTCGAAGTAGCGGCGCAGTTCCTCCCAGCCCGGAAAGCGCTCGCTCCAGTTCCACTCCGACCAGATTTCCTCGAGGCCGTATTCGTACATCGGCACATGCGTGTCCACGCGCGCGCCGGGATAGCAGTTCCAGTACCAGATGCCGCCCAGCTCCGCGCCCGCCTCGTAAAGGTGAACGCGGAAGCCGAGTGCGCGCAGCTTGTAGAGCTGGTAGAGGCCGGCAAATCCCGCGCCGACCACCACCACGTCATATTCGCTCTGGCTCATGCTCGCCTTCCGGGAACTGCGTTTGAGGGTTTCAGCTCAGGCCCAGCTTGGGCCGCACCCACTTCGCCATGCGGGTGATCGCGTCGTCGGCCTCCGGCGCTGCGCCGGCGAGGAACTGGAACACGTGCTGCATGTCAGGGAACAGGTCAATCTTCACCTCGACGCCAGCCTGCCTGGCGCGTTCGGCGAGGCGCCGACTGTCGTCGAGCAGGGTCTCGGCCTCACCCACCTGTACGTAGATCGGCGGCATGCCTCGGTAGTCGGTGTACAGCGGGTTGGCCAGCGGCCCCTTGGGGTCGCCGTTCTCGCCCAGCGAGAGCATGCCCAGCCCCTCGGAGGTGTGGCGCGACACCAGCGCGTCGCGGGGCGCGTTGGTGTCGTAGCTTTCGCCCGAGGTATCCGCGCCCGCCCAGGGTGACATCGGCATGCTGGCCGCCGGCATCGGCAGGCCCTGTTCACGCGCGGCGGCCATGGTCGTCACCGCGAGCGCGCCACCGGCTGAGTCACCGGTGAAGGCGATATCGCCCGGTTTGCAGCCCTGGGTCTCGAGCAGCCAGCGGTAGGCCTTGACCATGTCGTTGACCGGACCCGGAAGCGGGTTCTCCGGCGAGCGACCGTAGTGGACGATCAGCGCGCGGCAGCCGACGGCCTTGGCGATGTGCCCGAACAGCTTGCGGTGCGTGTACATCGACCCGACCACATAGCCACCGCCGTGCGAGCAGAGCAGGACTTTGGCCTTCGCCGCTCCCTTGGGCACCGCCCACATCGCGGGCACGCCGCCGGCGTCGATCTCGAGGTAGTCCACGCCGCCTGGTTCGGCGGTGACGTCACCCCAGTGGTCGAACAGGCGGCGCAGATCGTCGACGCCGGCGGTCGGGTTTTCGGCCATTTCGGCGACCCAGCCGCGATACAGCTTTTCCAGTGCAAAGGATTCCTTGCTCGGCATGAATTCTCTCTCCAGTTGATGAGGTGTAGCGCAGGCCACGAAGCCCGGCACACTTTTTGTTATTTCCGGCACACTTTTTGTTATTTTGTTTTGAACAAATGTTAGGTAGACGAGAGTAACCCAAAGATTGCCTCGCGGGCACCCGGTTCCGGGCACCCGCGAGGCACGGCCTTCAGATCGAGATGCAGATGTTCTTGACCTCGGTGTACAGCTCCGCACCGTACTGGCCGCCTTCGCGCCCCTGGCCGCTCTGCTTGTAGCCACCGAACGGGGATTCTCGCCACATGGCGTTGTAGGTGTTGACCCAGACCGTGCCAGCCTTGAGCGCATGCGCCATGCGGTGTGCGCGTGCCAGATCGTTGGTCCACATGCCTGCGGCCAGGCCGTAGGTCACGTTGTTGGCCACGGCCAGCACTTCCTCTTCGGTCTTGAAGGTCGAGGTGGCTACCACCGGGCCGAAGATTTCCTCCTGCGCGATGCGGTGGTGCGGCTGCACGTCGGTGAACACGGTCGGTCGGAAGAAATAGCCCTCGCTGCCGCCCGGCTTGCCGCCCAGGGCCAGGGTCGCGCCTTCCTTCTGGCCGATCTCGACATAGCCGCTGACGCGCTCGAACTGCTCCTTCGATACCAGGGAGCCCATGCGCGATGCCTTGTCGAAGGGGTTGCCGGTTTCGATTTCCTTCACCGAGGAAAGAAAGGCGTCCATGAACTTGTTGTGGATGCTCTCGTGGACCAGCACGCGCGATCCTGCGGTGCACATCTGGCCCTGGTTGTAATAGATGCCGGTGGTGACGCCGCGGACGGCGCGCTTGATGTCGGCGTCCTCGAACACGATGTTCGGCGACTTGCCGCCCAGTTCCAGCGACACGCGCTTCAGCGTGTCGGCGCAGCCGCGCATGATCGCCTTGCCCACCGCGGTGGATCCGGTGAAGGTGATCTTGTCGATCCCCGGGTGCGCCACCATCGCCTTGCCGGTGTCGCCGAACCCGGTCAGCACGCTCAGGATGCCCTTGGGCAGTCCCGCCTCGTCGAGAATGCGCGCGAGCGCCACGGCCGTCAGCGGCGTCTGCTCAGCGGGTTTCAGGATCACCGCGTTGCCCATTGCCAGGGCCGGCGCGATCTTCATCGCCGCCATCATCAGCGGGAAATTCCAGGGGATGATGGCGCCGACCACACCCACGGCCTCGCGGCGCGTGTAGCCGAGGAACTTGGGCGGCACCGGCAGCACCTGTCCGGTGATCTTGTTGCTCCAGCCGCCGTAGTACTCGAACGCCGCCGCCGCGTTCTCCATGTCGCCGTACAGGGCTTCGACGAACAGCTTGCCGGTGTCCAGCGACTCCAGCGTGGCCAGCTCGTTGGCGCGGTCGCGGATGATCTGACCGACCTTCCACAGCAGGCGGCCGCGATCCGCTGCCGCCATTCCCGACCACTCCTTGCTCGCCAGACCGGCGTGCGCCGCCTTCACCGCAAGATCGACATCGATCTCGCCGGCAATGGCGACTTCACACAGCCCCTTGCGCAGCGCGGGGTTCTCGTTGGTGTAGGAGGCCGCGACGGCGGGTTCCTTCCAGTGGCCACCGATGAACAGCCTGGTGCAATCCGGCAGGACGATATTGTTTTCCATGGGTTCCTTATCTCTCTCTGAAGGTAACGAAGATGTCTGGTCGTCGGGGCTGCGAACAGGATGACGCGGCAGCGCATCAAGGCGCGATATCTTGCAGGACCCGCTCGCGCAGTTCGCGCTTGTTGATCTTGCCGACCCCGGTCTTGGGAATGGCGGCAACAAACAGATAGTGGTCGGGCAGCCACCATTTGACGAAACGTCGGGCGAGCCAGTTCCTCAGTTCTTCCTCGCTGACCGGCGTCGCCGCCGTGCTCCTCACCACGTAGGCCACCGGCCGTTCCTGCCAGCGTTCGTGCGGCGCGGCGATGACGGCGGCCTCGGCCACGCCGGGGCAGGCCACCAGCTCGTTTTCAAGGTCGACCGAGGAGATCCATTCGCCGCCGGACTTGATCAGATCCTTGGCCCTGTCCACGAGCCGCAGCGCGCCCTCCTGGTTGAGCGTGGCGATGTCGCCGCTCTTCCACCAGCCGTCTACGAAGCCATCCCTGCTGCGCTCGTCCTGGTAGTAGGACTCGGCAATCCAGGGGCCGCGCACGTAGACCTCGCCCGGTGTCTCGTCGTTGCGGGACACGGGCGCGCCGCTTTCGTCCAGCACCTTCATCTCCACGCCCGGCACCGGGATGCCCTGCCTGACGCGCACGTCCATGCGCGCCTCGTGTCCCGCGTCGAGCTTGTCGCGCGGCACATGGGTGATGGTGGCCAGCGGCGCGCATTCAGTGGAACCCCAGGCGGTGAAGATGGGGACGCCGTAGTGCTCCTGGAATCGCTGCATCAGGGCCCGCGGCGTGGCCGAGCCGCCGAGCATCAGTTGGCGCAGGCTGGAAATGTTGCGCGGACGTTCGCGCAGCGCGGCGTACATCTGCACGCCGACCGTAACGGCCGCAGCGCAGAAGCTCACCTGCTCCCGTTCGATCAGATCGAGGATGTCGCTGGCCGTCGGCTGCGGGCCCGGCAGGACCATCTTGGCGCCCACGGCGAGGGCCGCGTAGGGCAGGCCCCAGGTGTTGGCGTGGAACATCGGCACCACCGGAAGCAGCGTGTCGCGCTCGGCCAGGCCCATGACGTCCGCCATGCACAGCGCCATCGAGTGCAGGTAGAGGCTGCGCTGCGAATACACCACGCCCTTTGGACGGCCGGTGGTCGCCGAGGTGAAGCACATGCCGCAGAGGCTGTTCTCGTCGAGATCGGGGAAGACGAACGCCGGATCGCCGGTTTCGATCAGGCTCTCGTAGCGGAGCACCGGCAGCGAGGTCGAGACGGTGTCTTCGGCCGCACCCATGACGATGATGTGTTGCAGCGAGGGCAGGCGTGGCGCGATGCGCTCGATCAGCGGCAGGAACTCGGCGTCGACGAACAGCGCCCGGTCCTGCGCCTTGTCGATGATGAAGGCGACGTCCTCGTCCCCCAGGCGGATATTGATGGTGTGAAGAATGGCGCCGAAGCAGGGGACCGCCGAGTAGACCTCGAGATGGTGATCGGTGTTCCAGCCCAGGGTGGCTACACGATCCCCGCGCTGGATTCCCAGCCTGCCGATGGCATCGGCCATTCGACGCGCACGCCCGCAGTAGTCGGCATAGCGGTAGCGGAAGAGGGAGCCGTCCGCCCGCCGGGACACCACCTCGTTGCGAGGAAAGTACCGTTCGGTGCGTTCGAAGAAGGTCTTGAGGTTGAGCTGCATGTCGGCACCCGGGAGCGCAAGGCCTGTGCCATCGACCGGATCGACATCGCTTGGTAGAGGAGACCCCTGCAATCTCCGCATCGTGCGCTGTTCCGTGCTGCATCGGGCGCATTGCCGGCGCCTTGTGCGCAGTGGTGCAGTCCGCAACAACTGGAACAAGGACGTTTCAAATTGAACCACGCCTCGGTCAGGACGAAAGCGGTCGGGCTGGCGCGGACGGCATTCATCGCCGGATGCAAAGCCTGTCTTTTGGCGCTCGCTATGCGAGCATCCGGCATGGAAAGCTTCGTCCGCAGGTGCATGGCACGGCGGTTGCGCTGTGGCGCGGACTGTCCTTCAAGAAAATCGACGCGAATGTGAAATTCGCGCATCAAGCCCGACCAGAGCGACGAGAGAGAGATGACCCAGCGATTCCTGTTTCCCCACGAGCGCCTGCCGGAGGTGGCAGAGACGCTCAGGCACGAGGTGCGCGCCTTCCTGCGCGAGGAGCTGGCAGCGGGCAGCTTCGTGCCCGGCAGCGATTCCTGGATGAACGCCTCGCCGGAGTTCTCGCGCAAGCTCGGTCGCGCGGGCTGGCTCGGCATGACCTGGCCGAAGAAGTACGGCGGGGCGGAGCGCAGCTCGCTGGAACGCTATGTCCTCACCGAGGAACTGCTGTCCGCCGGAGCGCCAGTGGGCGCGCACTGGATCTCGGACCGGCAGACCGGCCCGATGCTGCTGCGCTACGGCACCGAGGAGCAGCGCCTGCGCTTCATGCCGGGGATCGCGCGCGGCGAATGCTATTTCGCCATCGGCATGAGCGAGCCCGATGCGGGCTCCGATCTGGCCGCCGTGCGGACCCGCGCCGATCGGGTGGACGGCGGCTGGCGTCTGAATGGCCGCAAGATCTGGAGCAGCTTCGCGCACGAGGCGCATTGCATGATCGTGCTGTGCCGCACTTCGCCCAAGGAAGAGAATCGGCACGCGGGCCTCAGCCAGCTGCTGGTGGAACTGGACTCTCCCGGCATCCAGATGCGTCCCATCCTCAATCTCGCGGGTCATCACCACTTCAACGAGGTGGTGTTCGACGATGTGTTGGTGCCGGACACTCGCGTGGTCGGTGAAATCGGCGACGGCTGGAAGCAGGTGGTCAGCGAACTTGCCTACGAGCGCAGCGGGCCGGAGCGGTTTCTCAGTTACTACCCGGTGCTCGCAAGCCTGCTCGGCCCGCTGGCGGCGCAGATCGGCCAGGCCAGCAATCTGGCCGACAGTCCGCTGACCACGGCGGTCGGTGCGCTGGTTGCGCAGCTCGCGACCCTGCGGCAGATGTCGCTGTCGATTGCCGGTCGCCTGCAGGCCGGTGCCTCGCTGGAAATCGAGGCCGCGGTGGTCAAGGACCTCGGCACGCGCTTCGAGCGCCTGCTGCCGGAACAGGCGCGCCTGATTGCCGCCAGCGCCGGCATTTCACTGCACGACGGCGAGTTCGGCCGGCTGCTCACGGAGGCCGTGTTGCGCGCGCCCTCGTCAACCCTGCGCGGCGGCACCAACGAAATCCTGCGCGGCGCGATTGCACGAGGACTGGGACTACGATGAGCGAATCAACCGAACTGCTGTTGCAGACCGCCCACCGCATCTTCACCGACCTGAGCACGGTGGAGTGCGTCAATTCGCTGGAGAAGGGCCAGTGGGCGCAGGGCCTGTGGGACGCGCTGGAGGAAAACGGGCTCGCCAACGCGCTGCTGCCGGTCGAGAGCGGCGGCAGCGAACTGGGCCTCGCGGACGGTGTGGCCCTGCTCAAGGTGGCCGGCTACCACGCCGCGCCGATTCCGCTGGCCGAGCACTGGCTTGCTGGCCTGGCGCTGGTCGATGCGGGGCAGTCCCTGCCCGGCGGTGCCTTGACCATCGCGCCGCCGGATCCCGCGAGCAGCGCGTTGCCGGGCACCCACCGGCGCGTGCCCTGGGGCCGCAGTCTGCCGGTTGTCGCGCTCAGTGGCGTCGATGGCCAGCGACGCCTGAAGCTGTATCCGCGTGCGGTGGTCATCAGGCAGGACGCCAATCTGGCGGGCGAACCCCGCGACGAGCTGGACCTTGCGCGATCCGAGTCCAGTCTGGATGCCGCCTCGTCGATCGACGCCATGCGCTGGCTTGCGCTGGGCGCGCTGATGCGCAGTGCCCAGATGGCCGGCGCCTTGCAGCGCTGCCTCGCACTGGCGTCCGCGTATGCGCTGGAGCGCAAGCAGTTCGGCCGCCCGCTCGCGGCCTTCCAGGCGATCCAGCAGGAGCTGGCCCTGCTCGCGGGGGAAGTGGCCGCCGTGGACGCTGCGGTGGACGCGGCGGCCGACGCCGCCCAGGCCGGCGACGGCCTGTTCGACATTGCGGTGGCCAAGGCGCGCGCCAGCATGGCGGTGGAATCGGCAACCCGGATTGCCCACCAGGTTCATGGCGCGATGGGCTTCACCTACGAGCACCGGCTGCACCACTACAGCAAGCGGCTGTGGAGCTGGCGCGATGATTTCGGCACCGAGGTCTACTGGAACACGCTGCTCGGCAGGAAAGCGCTGGAGGTGGGCGGCGAGGGGCTGTGGCCTTTCCTGACCCGGCTCGGCAGCAGCGCGGCCGCCTGACTCGACACACTCGCAACGGCTGCATTGGAGGAAGAAAAAATGATCCTGCATGACGAAAGGACGATTCGGGAATACACCGCCGCTGGCTACTGGGGCACGCGAACGCTGATCGACACGCTGCGCGAACAGGTTGCCGCGCACGGTGATCGCATCGCGGTGCTCGATCCCGCCGACCGCGCGGCGCTGGTCGGGACCGAGCCGCAGCAGAAGACCTGGGCGGAAGTGGGCGCGGCCGCGGAGGCCATCGCCACCCGCCTGCTGGAGCTGGGCCTGAAGAAGGACGAGGTGGTCGTCATCCACCTGCCCAATGTCTGGGAACTGGTGGTGCTGTATTTCGGCGTGAGCATGGCCGGCGGCATTCCCTCGCCGCTGGCGATGCAGTGGCGCCAGCACGAACTGGGGCATGTGGCGCAAACCACGGGCGCCCGCTTCTACATCGCTGCGGATCAGTTCAAGGGCACCGAGTATCTGGGCCTGGTGGACAAGCTGCGTGACGCGCACCGGATCGAGCACCGCATCGGTCTTGCCGAGCTGACGCGATGGGCCGGCGGCGCATCGAACCCCGCCCTGCTGTCCCGGGTGTCGATCGACGCCAATGATGTATTCACGCTGTGCTGGACCTCCGGCACCGAGTCGCTGCCCAAGGGCACGCCGATGACGCACAACAACTGGTTCTTCCAGTCCGGCCGCGTGCTGTCGCTGGTCGATGTGCGGGACGGGGATCGCATTCTCTGCGCCGCACCCATCGTCAACATGACCGGGGTCGGCGCCATGATGCTGCCCTGGCTGTTCCGCGCCGGCACCATGATCCTGCATCACCCGCTGAACCTGGAACTCTTCGTCAATCAGCTCGCCACGGCCAACGTGCAGTTCTCCAGCCTGGTGCCGGCCATGCTCAACATGATCTGCAAGCTGCCGAACGTGGACCAGATCGACCTGAGCCACATCCGCACGCTCGCGGTCGGCTCGGCACCGCCGTCGGCGTATGCGATCCAGGAATTCAAGCGGCGCTGGAACATCGAGATCGTCAATCTCTGGGGCCAGAACGAAGGCACCGCCCTGGTCGCCGGTCCGCACGACGTGCCCGACTCCTCGCAGCGTGTCGATCACCTGCCCTGGTGGGGACGCGAGGGCGTGCAGTGGGCGTCGGCGATTCCCGCCGTGCAGGTCAAGATCGTCGGCGAGGATGGCGTCGTGCTGACCGAACCGGGCAGCGTCGGCGAACTGGCCTACCGGGGGCCGAACGTGTTTCCGGGCTACCTCAATCGGCCGGACGTGAATGCCAAGTCCTTCGATGCGGACGGCTACTTCTACACCGGCGACACGTTCAAGATTCTGGAAGGCAACTTCGTCAGCTTCTTCGATCGCAAGAAGGACATCATCATCCGCGGCGGTTTCAACATCAGCGCCGCCGAAGTCGAGAACATGGCGCTGGGCCATCCCGCCATCGTCGATTGCGCCGCCATCGCGGTGCCGGACGAGATCATGGGCGAGAAGGTCTGCCTTTGCGTGGTGGCGCGCGATCCCGGCCGTCCGCCCACGCTGGGCGAAATCATCGCCTGGATGCGCGAGCAGGGCTTCGGCAGTTACAAGCTGCCGGAATCCCTGCGCGTGGTCGAAGTCATTCCGCGCAACCCGGTCGGCAAGATCCTCAAGCGGGAACTGCGCGAGGCGACGACCTCGGCCAGCTAGTCGGCATTCCGGGCCGGCCGGCCTGTGTGCGCCGCGCTGCCTGTTACTGCAAGGCGCGCGGCGCCTGCGGCATCGCAGGGCGGGCCGATTCGGCGGTGTCGAGGTCTGCGGCAGGCTCCTCGATGACGCCGTACTCGATCAATCGCCGATACAGCGTGGTGCGGGAAATGCCCAGCCGCCGCGCGGCGCGTCCGCGATGTCCACGCTCGGCGCTCAGGGCCTTGAGGATGGCCTGACGCTCGCCGTGTCGCAGGGACTGGGGGCCTTCCGTCGGCGGTATGCTGGCAGGGCCTGAGCGACCCAGTTGGCTGAACAGCGGCTCGGGGAGGTCGGACAGGTCGAGTTCGCTGCGGTCGCTCATCACCGCCATCTGTTCGACGAGATTGTGCAGTTCGCGCAGGTTGCCGGGGAATGCATGGCGCTTCAGCGCGGCGACGAGTCGGGGGCTCAGGGACCGGTGCAGCCCGTGACGCCGAGCGAGCTCCTCGAGGCAGTGCGCGATGTAGCGATCCATGTCTTCCCCGCGTTCGCGCAACGGCGGCAGGACGATGCTGACGTGGAAGCGGTAGAACAGATCGTCGCGGAACTGCCCGCATGCCATCTGCGCGCGCAGGGAGCGGTTGGTCGCGGCGATGATCCTCACGTCGATGGGCTTGCTGCTGGCACCGCCCAGGCGAACCAGCTCCTTGCACTCGATTGCCCGCAGCAGGTAGGGCTGGAGGTCCAGCGGCAGTTCGCCCAGCTCGTCCAGAAACAGGGTGCCGCCGTGCGCCTGCTCGAACTTGCCGGCGTGGCCGCCACGGCGCGCGCCGGTGAACGCGCCCTCCACGTGACCAAACAATTCGCTCGCCAGCAGTTCGCGCGGAATGGCCCCGCAGTTGACCGCGATGAAGGGCTTGCCGCGCCGGTGGCTGCGCTGGTGAATCTCCCGCGCCAGCACCTCCTTGCCGGTGCCGGTTTCGCCCTCGATCAGCACGGGGATTTCGAGCGCCGCGACCCGCTCGGCCTGCTCGATCGCGCGGCGCATGCCCAGGCTGCGATGCCCGGCCAGGCGGGCATCGCCGACGCCATGCCCGTGGTCGGTGCTGTTCCGGGACGGTGCCACAAGGCTTGCGGCCTGTTGAACCGGCACGATCACGACGGACCCGGCGCGATGACCGTCCAGAACCAGGGGGTGCACCCAGTCCGGCCTGATCCACGAGGGCAGTTCAGGGCCGCCGCGGTCCTCGATCCTGCCCCTTGCGACCAGCCCCGCTTCGAGCGCCGTGCCGCGCTTCAGCGGCACGGTGATTCCCCGGTGGGCCAGGGCCACCGGCGCATGCTCGTTCCAGCGCAGCAGTCGACCGCGGCGGTCGAGCAGCAGCAGGCTGTCGTGCGGGTAACGCGCGTGGCAATCCAGGTAGCTTTCCAGCAGGAAGTGCTGTCGCTTCAGTTCGCGGCCGTACAGGCTGGCCTCGATACGCTTTGCCGCAGAGATCACCAGGGGCAGGGCGTGCACGTCCAGCCGCGCGTCGTTGTACGACAGGTCGAGTGCGCCGAGCAGCTGTCCGTCGACGGGGTCCTTGATCAGGCTGGCCGCGCAGGTCCAGCGCTTGATGCCTTCGCAGAAATGCTCCGGTCCGGACAGCTGGATCGGCTGGTCCACCATGATGGCGGTGCCCACGGCATTGGTGCCGCATACGTTCTCGTGCCAGATGCCGCCGGGCGTGATGTTGGCGTCGAGTCCCAGGTCCAGCGCCTTGCGCGAGCCGCGCAATTCGAGAATCTGGCCGCTGGGGCTGCACAGCAGGACGATCACGCCCGCCTCGTGCAGGTGGCGCTCGGTATCCGACAGGATCGGAGCGGCCGATTCGATCAGTTCGCTGTGGGCGCTTCTTGCGCGGACCAGACGGTCGGGATCGACCGGGGCCTTGCTCAGTTTCGGGTCCACCTGCTGCGAGTGGCTGCGCTGCCAGGACGCCAGCACCAGATGACGCATGCCCGCATCCGGCACCTGCTCGCCGCTGAGCAAGGTTTCCCAGGCGCGCGTGATTCTCGTGGACTGATCACGGTCCATGGTCGGCGATGCGTTGCGGTGGTTCATGACCTGCTCCCAAGGTGATGCAGTGTGTCGAAAAGCCCTTCATCTCCGCTGGCAGCGATCGTGTGCCCGATGTTTGGGTTCGGGGTTCCGGTCATGATCGTGAAGTTCCTGTGGCTTGCCGCACATCGACCGGTGATCGCGATGACGTCCTGTGCCGCGGGTGCGGCGCGCCAGGATCTCGGCGCGTCAGCGATGCCGGAAGGGCTTGCGCTTGCGAGCCTGCGCGGGCACTCTGGCGTTGCTCAGACAGCGTCGATGTCCGTTGCCCGGACACCCCGAACGACGCGGAAAACCGGAAGGAGAATCTTGTTGATGTCCAGCGGGTCACCCTTGATCGCGGCCAGGAATTCTATCAAGCGTTTGATAGAAACAGAAATCCTGTTGCGGGTCGACGAGTGGTACGAGGGAACCGGCCCGGGCGTCCCGGGGCTGTTGCGCAAGTTTGGACAGGCGGGGCTGCTGGGCGTGCCGATGACCGCGGATCGCGGGAGTCCGGGAGCGGGCGGCGAGGGCCAGTTGGTCCTCGCCGAAGAACTGGGCCGCGTCAAATGTGTAAGCCTGGTCGGAGTGCTGGCGGTACAGGCGCAGTTTGCGACCCGAGCACTGGCCTGGCACGCGAGCGCAGAGGTGCAAAACGAGTTTCTCGCTCCGGCGATCAAGGGGCAGAGCATCGCCGGATCACTGCGTCCGGCGAGCGGCGCACGGACGCGAACAGACCCCTGCACGCTGCGCCTGCGTCGCGTCGGGGGTGACTACCTGCTCACCGGGTCCGGCTTGCGTGTGGTCAACGCCGACAATTCCGGCTGGATATCCGTGAACTGCGAGGACCCCGATGCAGGCTCCGCGGCGATGCCGATGCGCGTCGTGGTCCCCTGCAGCACTGCCGGTGTCAGCATCCTGGGCGCGGCCACCAGCGGTGGACCGCTTCCGGGCTACGTCTCTCGGGTCGAGTTCGACGCGGTGCGGGTGCCGCTGCGCTATGCAATCCGGCCCGAATCGCCGAAGTCGGATCAGGATCAGCGCGACGAGGATCGGCTGTTCGCAGCGGCGCTGTACCTGAGCCGCATCGAGGAAATCATTGCCGTCACCGGCGACTACCTCGCGTCCCGGCGCGTCCGCGGCGGTTTGGCGGTCAGCGCGCAGTTCCTCGGCATCAGGCTCGCGGAGATGCAGACGGAGGTGGCCAGCGCGCAGGCCCTGATCGGCAATGCAGCGCGCGAAAAGCAGGCCGGCAGCGGCGGAGGCACGGCGGTGCTCATGGCGCGCTGCAAGGTCGCCCAGCTCTCCCGCACCGTGCCCAGCCTGTGCCTGAAAATCTGGGGCGAGTGCGCGCCCAGAGCCGACAACCTGATCTCCAGAATGCAGGAGGACATGTGTCTTCATGCGCTGGACGGATCGACCCCCGAAGGGCTGGTGCGCGAGATCGCCCGCAAGCTCGGGTTCGACGCACCGGCAGGTCCGCGCAACCCGGCGCCTTCCTGTGGGCGCTCGGCAACCAGGGCCGGCACCTTCCACTAGCGGGCACTTCAACACCGCCGTCCTCAACGACGCCGCCAGGCGGCGAAACCATTTTCCAGGAGTTCTGAATCCGATGGCCCTGATGTCTTCCCGGGTGGCGTCCTCGACCGAGGACTTCCGCCTGAACCGCGAGGCCTACCTCGCCCGCGTGGCCGACCTGCAAAGGCGGCGTTCCGAAGCCAGCGCCGGAGGGCCCGAACGGGCCCGGCGGCTGCACAAGCAGCGCAAGCAGATGCTGCCGCGCGAGCGGGTGGCGGCGCTGATCGATCCCGGCTCGCCGTTCCTGGAGTTCTCGCACCTGGCGGGCGAGGGGATGTACGAGGGCGTGCCACCCGGTGGCAGCATCATCACCGGCGTCGGCCTGGTGTCCGGTCGTCCGTGCATGATCATGGCCAACGACGCCACCGTGAAAGGTGGCACCTACTACGGCATCACCTGCAAGAAGCACGTGCGTGCCCAGCGCTTTGCATGGCAGCACCGGCTGCCCTGCATAACCTTGGTCCAGTCCGGCGGTGCCAACCTGCCGGACCAGCCCAACGTGTTCCCTGACTGGGGCCAGTTCGGCACCATCTTCTGGAACCAGATCCGCATGTCGGGCGAGGGCATCGCGCAGATCGCGACGGTGCACGGCACGTCCACCGCCGGTGGCGCCTACATGCCGGCCCTGTGTGACCAGAACGTCATCGTGCGCAACCAGGGCCGCATGTTCCTCGGTGGGCCGCAGCTCGTGTACGCGGCGACCAAGGACGTGGTGGACGAAGAGACGCTGGGCGGCGGCGAGATGCACTCGCGCGTCAGCGGCGTCACCGACTACCTCGCCGAAAGCGACGGCCACGCCATCGCCATCGTGCGCGACCTGGTCGCCAATCTCGGCACGCCGCCAGCGCAGCGCTGGAAGACGCTGCCGCCGCGTCCGCCGGTCCACGACCCGAACGACATCTACGGCATCATCAGCCGCGACACCCGCGTGCCCACCGACAACCGCGAAATCATCGCGCGGCTGATGGACGGCAGCGAGTTCCGCGAGTTCAAGCCGCTGTACGGCGAAACCCTGATCTGCGGCTTCGGCCGCATGATGGGCTTCGAGGTCGGCATTCTCTGCAACAACGGCGTGCTGTTCGCCGAGTGCGCGATGAAGGCCACGCACTTCATCGACATCTGCTGCAAGCGCGACATCCCGCTGCTGTTCATGGCCGACGTCACCGGCTTCATGGTCGGGCGCGAAGCCGAAGAGGCCGGCATCGCCAAGCACGGCGCCAAGATGATCACCGCCATGGCCTGCGCCGAGGTGCCCAAGTACACGCTCATCATCGGCGCGTCCTACGGCGCCGGGTACCTGGCCATGTGTGGCCGCGCCTTCAAGCCCAACGCCATGCTGATGTGGCCCAGCGGTCGCGCCGCGATCATGGGCCCGGACCAGGCGGCGACCACCCTGGCCATGGTCAAGGACGACATCCACAAGCGCGAGGGCACGAGCTGGACCACCGACGAGCGCGAGGCCTACATGGCGCCGACGCGCAAGACCTTCGAGGAATTCGCCAACGCCTACAACTTCGCCCGCAACACCTGGTGCGACATGGTGATCGACCCATTGGAAACCCGAAACGTGATGGGCCTGCTGCTCGAACTCGCTGGCCGCACGCCCGCGGAGCCGACCGAGTTCGGCGTGTTCCGCATGTGAGGACGAAGACACCATGAGCGTACTGACTTCACGTGTATCAACTTCCAGCGAGGAATTCGCGCGCAACAGCGCGGCCTACCTCGCGCAGATCAGCGAGCTGAAGACGCGCCGCGCCGAGGCCAGCGTCGGCGGCTCGGCAAAAGCCCGCGCGCTGCACAAGAGCCGCGGCCAGCTGCTGCCGCGCGAGCGCATCAGCGCGCTGCTCGATCCCGGCTCGCCCTTCCTCGAATTCGGCCACCTGGCGGGCGAGGGGATGTACGAGGGCGTGCCGCCCGGCGCCACCGTCATCACCGGCGTCGGCATGGTGCAGGGCCGCGCCTGCATGCTCATCGTCAACGAGGCGACGGTGAAGGGCGGCACCATGTTCGGCATGACCACCAAGCGTCACACGCGGGCGCAACTGTTCGCCTGGCAGCATCGTCTGCCCTGCATCACCATGGTCCAGTCCGGCGGCGGCTTCCTGCCTGATCTCGCGAACATCTTCCCGGACGAGGGCCAGGCCGGATCGATCATGTACAACCAGGTGCGCATGTCCGCCGAGGGCATCGCGCAGATCGCCATCGTCCACGGGCCGTCCACCGCCGGCGGCGCCTACATCCCGGCCCTGTGCGATGAAGTCGTGATCATCCGCAACCAGGGCGCGATGTTCCTCGGCAGCCCGCAGCTGGTCTACGCGGCTACCAAGGAAGTCAGCGACATCGAATCGCTTGGCGGCGCGCTGATGCACAGCACCATCAGCGGCGTGACCGACCACATGGCCGAAAACGACAGCCATGCGCTGGCCATCACCCGCGACATCGTCGCGCGGCTGGAGCCGAGGCCGGCGCTGCGCTGGCCGCTCGCGCCGCCCCAGAAGCCGCTGTACGACCCTGCCGAAATCTATGGTCTGTTCAGCGCCGACCGCCGCGTGCCCAACAACACGCGCGAGATCCTGGCGCGGCTGCTCGATGGCAGCGAGCTGCAGGAATTCAAGCCGCTGTTCGGCGAGACCCTGATCTGCGGCTTCGCCAACATCCACGGCTACCCCATCGGCATCCTTGCCAGCAACGGCGTGATGTTCCCGGAGAGCGCGGTCAAGGGCGCGCACTTCATGGAGATGTGCTGCAAGCGCGACGTGCCGATGCTGTTCCTGGTCGACACGCCCGGCTTCATGGTGGGCACCACGGTGGAGCGCGCCGGCATCGCCAAGCATGGCGCCAAGTTCATGACCGCGATGGCCTCGGCCAACGTGCCCAAGTACACGCTCATCACCGGCGCGTCCTATGCCGCCGCCTACATGGCGATGTGCGGCCGCGGCTTCAACCCGCACTGCATGATGATGTGGCCGACCGCGCACGCCGGACTGATGGGCCCGGACCAGGCGGCAACCACGCTGTCGATGGTGCGCGAAACCATCCAGCAGCGCGAAGGCACGAGCTGGACGCCCGAAGAGCGGACGGCCTACGAGGCACCGATCCGCCAGGAGTTCACCGACTTCGTGAGCCCCTACAACTACGCGCGCAACCTCTGGTGCGACATGGTCATCGAGCCCACCGAGACCCGCGAGGTGATGGCCCTGCTGCTGGACCTCGCCGGCCGCACCAAGGCCATCCCGACCCGCATGGGCGTGTTCCGCATGTGATGCGGCCGACCCCTACCTGATACCCGACCATGTTCAAGAAAATCCTGATTGCAAACCGCGGCGAGATCGCCTGCCGCATCGCCCGCACCTGCCGCCGCCTGGGCGTGTCCGCGGCCGGTGTTCATTCCACTGCCGACCATGACAGCCTGCATGTGCGCCAGATCGGCCAGAGCATCGAGATCGGCGGCGCGCCGGCGGCGGAGAGCTATCTGCGCATGGAGCGCGTGATCGAGGCGGCGAAGAGTGTCGGTGCCGAAGCCATCCATCCGGGCTTCGGCTTTCTGGCCGAGAACGCGGCGTTCGCGCGCGCCGTGGAAGCTGCGGGTCTGGCCTTCATCGGCCCGACGCCGGAGGTCATCGACCGGCTCGGCGACAAGGCCATGGCCAAGCGCGAGGCCATCGCGGCCGGCGTGCCGGTGGTGCCGGGCAGCGAGGGCGCCAGCGACGACGCTGCGAAAATTGCACTCACCGTGCGCGGCCTGAGCCTGCCGGTGATGCTCAAGGCCGCGGCCGGCGGTGGCGGCAAGGGCATGCGTGCGCTGCACACGCTGGACACGCTGGACGCCGACATCGAGTCGGCGATGCGCGAGGCGAAGAACTCCTTCGGTTCGCCGGCGCTGATCGTCGAACAGATGATCGAGCACGCGCGCCATATCGAGGTGCAGATCGTCGGCGACGGCCGGGGCAAGGTCATCCACCTGTTCGAGCGCGAATGCACCCTGCAGCGCCGCCACCAGAAGCTGGTCGAGGAAGCCCCCGCCGCGCCGCTGGCACCGGGCGTGCGCGAGCGCCTGCTCGCCGATGCCGTGCGCCTGGGCGAGCGCCTGCACTACCGCAACGTCGGCACGGTGGAATTCATCGTGCAGGGTGATCGCTACTACTTCCTTGAGGTGAATCCGCGCCTGCAGGTCGAGCATCCCGTTACCGAGGAAGTGACCGGGCTGGACGTGGTGGAGCTGATGCTGCGCATCGCCTCCGGCGAAGGGCTGGCCCTGAACCAGAGTGATGTGAAGCTCAGAGGCCACGCGGTGGAGACGCGCATCTGCGCCGAAGACGCCGCCGCCAATTTCCTGCCCTCGACCGGCCGGCTCGCGCACGTGAGTTTCCCGGCGCGCGGCGTGCGCGTGGAGACCGGGGTGGATACCGGCAGCGAGGTCACGCCCTGGTATGACCCGATGCTGGCCAAGCTCATCACCCATGCGCCGACGCGCGATCAGGCGATGGACCGCATGCAACTCGCGCTCGACGAGATGAGCGTGTTCGGCGTCATCACCAACCGCGATTTCCTCAAGCGCCTGCTGGCCCTGCCGGAGACGCGCGATGGCAGCTTCCACACGCGCCTGATCGACGAGCGCATGGCCTCCTGGTCGCTCAAGGACGCGCTGCACGACAACGGAACGCTCGGCATCGCGGCCTATGTCTGGCTGCTGCGCAATCGCGCCGAGCCCGCGGCCGGCGTCTGGTCCGCGGCAGCACTCACCGGCTGGCAGATGGCGGATGCCGGCGACGGCCTGGCGCCGATCCCGGCGCTGCATCTGCAAAGCGGAGACATCTCCGCGGCCATCCGTTTCGCGCCGCTGGCCGCCGACGGCAGCCTGCGCCTGGCGGTCGACGATGCGCCCATGGAGCTGAACCTGCGCCCGCTCGGTGACGACCGCTATCTCGCCATCCTCGGCAGCCGGCGCCTGAACGTGCGCGCGATCCAGGACGGCAGCACCGTTCACGTCCAGGACGACGCCGGCACCCACGCCTTCGAGGCGCTGCCTTACTTGAGCTACATCAGCGCCAGCAACGAGGCCAGCGGCGAACTGCGGGCGCCGATGATGGGGATGATCCTCAAGGTCAACGTCAAGAGCGGCGATGCGGTGAAGGCCGGCGACGTGGTCGCGGTGCTGGAGTCGATGAAGATGGAAATGCGCATCTGCGCCGAGGCCGATGGCGTGGTCGAGTCCACGCACTGCACCGAAGGACAGACGGTGGAGCGGAACGCCGTGGTGGTGCGCATCGGCAAGGCTGCCTGAGAACACACCATGAACAACTTTGAAACGATCAAGCTGAGCATCGACGAGGCCGGCGTCGCGCGCCTCACGCTGTCGCGTCCGGAGATCCACAACGCGCTCAACCAGGTGATGTTCGCGGAGCTTGCAGCCGCACTCGACATCATCGAAGCCGACCCGGCCGTGCGCGTGCTCGTGCTGTCCGGCGAGGGCGAGAGCTTCTGCGCCGGCGGCGACTTCCGCTGGCAGCAGAGCCAGCGCGATCAGCCGCGCGCCGAGCGCATCCGCAACGGGCGTCCGCTGGCCGACATCCTCGCCCGGCTCGACACGTTTCCGCGCCTGGTCATCGGCCGCATCAACGGCCCGGCCTATGGCGGCGGCGTCGGCATGATCGCGATCTGCGACGTGGTCGTGGCAGTGGACAGCGCGCGCTTCGCGCTGACCGAAGTTCGCCTGGGCCTGGTGCCTGCCACGATCTCGCCGTATGTCGCCGCCAAGCTCGGCCACAGCCAGGCGCGTCGCGTGATGCTAAACGCCCGGCCGATGACCGCGACCGAGGCGCAGCGTCTGGGCCTCGTGCATGAAGTGGTTCCGGCCGACAAGCTGGACGAGGCCATCAACGCCGAGCTGGATCTGGCGCTGTCCTGCGCGCCCGGCGCCGTGGCCATGACCAAGCGCCTCGCGCAGTACGTGCTGCGCCACAACGAGGCGGACAATCTCATCTACACCGTGGACCGGCTCGCCGACTTCTGGGAAACCGAGGAGGCGAAGGAAGGCATGCAGAGCTTCTTCGACAAGCGCAAGCCTTCCTGGCACCGCAAGCACGCGCCGCGCTGAGGGACCAAAAGCCAATGAGCCTCAACCCTGCCGCAACCGACGCCCCCTTCGACTGGACGCCGACCCCCGAGCTGATCGAGGGCAGCGTGCTCACCGCCTTCCTGCGACACGTCGGCGAGAAAACCTTCGAGTCGCTCAGCGCGCGTGCCGACACCGATCCGGGCTGGCTGATGGAGCAGGTATTCCAGTTCTGCGACTTCCGCTTCTACAAGCCTTACACGCAGATGCTGGACCTGTCCGGCGGGCAGCCCTGGGCGCGCTGGTGCGTCGGCGGCACCACCAACATCGTGCTCAACTGCATCGACCGCCACCGCGGCACGCCGGTGTGGGACCAGACCTTCCTGGTGTGGGAGGGCGAGAACCCGGACGAGCAGCGCAGGCTCAGCTACGCGGAGTTCAACGCCGAAATCTGCCGGCTCGCGGGTACGCTCAGGCAACTCGGTGTCGGCAAGGGCGACGTGGTGGGCATCTACATGCCCAACCTGCCGGAAACCTTCATCGCCTTCTTCGCGATCCTGAAGATCGGCGCCATCGTCATGCCGCTGTTCTCGGGCTTCGGTCCGCAGCCGCTGATCACGCGCCTGCAGGACGGCGGCGCGCGCGCCGTCATCACGGCGGACGGCACCTGGCGCCGCGGCAGCGTGGGTGCGATGAAGCCGGTGCTGGACGAGGCGCTCGCGCAGGTGCCTTGTGTGGAGCACGTCGTCGTCGTGCAGCGTCTGGGCGACAAGCTGCCGGTGGCAATGCAGGCCGGTCGCGATCACTGGTGGCATGAGCGCGTCGCGCCGCAGCCGCCGACACTCGCGACCGAGCCGATGGACGCCGACGCCGCAGCCGTGCTGCTCTACACCTCCGGCACCACCGGCAAGCCCAAGGGCTGCGTGTGGACGCATGTGAGCTTCCTGGGTTCCATGGTCACGCGCGACATGCACATCTGCTGCGACTTCCGCGCGGGTGATCGTTACTTCTTCTTGAGCGACATGGGCTGGATGGTCGGCGCCATGTGCGCCTGCATCCCGAGCTACTTCGGCGGCAGCCTGCTGGTGGCGGAAGGCACGCCGGACTATCCCGACACCGGGCGCTTCTGGCGCCTGATCCAGAACCACAAGGTCAGCTATCTCGGCGTGGCGCCGACCTTGATCCGCAATCTGAGCCGCTACGGCAACGAGGAAGTCGAACGCTACGACCTCTCCAGCCTGCGCATGCTGCATTCCGGCGGCGAAGCCTGGACCGCCGCGCCCTGGCGCTGGATGTTCGAGCACGTCGGCAAGAGCAAGCTGCCCATTCTCAACATCGTCGGCGGCACCGAAGTGGGCGGCTGCAACCTGGTGAGCACGCTGCATCATCCGCAGCGGCCGAGTTCCTTCGCCGGGCCGGGTCTCGGCGTGGGACTGGGCATCGTCAATGAATCCGGCGAGCCGGTGGCGGACGGGCAGGTCGGCGAACTGGTGCTGCGCCAGGCCAGCATCGGCATGACCAAGAGCCTGTGGAAGGACGACGCGCGTTACCTGGACAGCTACTGGAACACGCTGCCCGGCCTGTGGGTGCACGGCGACTTCGTGCGCCACGACGCCGATGGCATGTACTACGTGCTCGGCCGCTCGGACGACACCATCAAGGTCTCCGGCAAGCGCACCGGCCCCACCGAGATCGAGAACCTGCTCACTGCGACGGGAACCGTCTCCGAGGTCGCCGTGATCGGCGTGCCGGACGAATCCAAGGGCTCGGCCCTGGTCTGCGTCTGCGTGCCGATGCCGGGCGTGGTCGCCGACGACGCGCTACGCCAGCGCCTGTCGAAGGCCGTGGTCGATGGCATGGGCACGTCCTACCGGCCGAAGTCCGTGGTGTTCGCCGAGGAACTGCCCAAGACCCGCAACCTCAAGGTGATGCGCCGCGTCGTGCGCGCCGTCTACCAGGGCGGCGATCCGGGCGACCTGTCGGCGCTGGTCAATCCGCAGGCGGTCGAGGATCTGCGCCTGCGCATGGCCGGCAGTTGAGCCGCCTGCGTTCTGATCACTTTCGAGAGCATTGCCATGTCCACCCCCGAAACCGAAGCCAACCCGCTGTTGCTGGACCAGCAAGGCGGGCGCCTGTACGTCACCTTCAACCGCCCCGAGCGCCGCAACGCGCTGAACGACGCGATGCTGCTGGCGCTGGAGAACCTCATCACGCGGCTGGAAAGCGACCACAGCGTGCGCTCGGTGATCGTTCGCGGCGCGGGCGGGCATTTCTGCGCCGGTGGCGACATCCGCGAGCGCCGCGCGCAGACCACCGATTCGCGCCCCGGCGTGGACATCGCGATGGAGCGCAACATCCGCGCCGGGCGCATGTTCCTGCGCCTGGCCAACCTGCCGCAGACGACGGTGGCGGTGGTCGAGGGGTTCGCGCTCGGTGGCGGCTTCGGCTTTGCCTGCACCTTCGACATCACGCTGGTGATGCACAACGTGCAGATCGGCATGTCGGAAACCCGCATCGGTGTTGCGCCGGCGCAGATCTCGCCGCACGTCGTGCGCCGCGTGGGCCTGTCGAATGCGCGATACCTCGGGCTCACCGGCCGCCGGCTCAACGGCGCCGAAGCGGTGCGCATGGGCGTGGCCCATGAGGTCGCGCAATCCACCGAGGAACTCGACGCCAGGCTCGCGAGCCTGCTCGACGACATCGACGCCTGCGGACCGATGGCCTGCTCGGCCACCAAGGCGATCATGAATCGTGTCGGCGAGATGCCGCTGGACGCCCTGATCGAATACGCGGGCTGCCGTTTCGGCGAACTCAATCGCGGCCCCGAAGGGGTCGAAGGTCAGCAGGCCTTTCTGGAGAAGCGCAAGCCAAGATGGCCAACCCTGGGCTGAAGCTGCCAAACAATCTTGCCGCTGCTGATTGCCAGCCGCGGCGAGATTGCTTGGCGACGACACGCTGGCTCGCTACCGGAATGCTGCTTCCGAAGCGGGTCCACCCTGCTGACGATTCCGAGGCCTGTATCGTGCCTGACCTGGCTTCCGGCCCGGTGAAAATGCCGCGTGCCCAGCCCTAGTGCAGCCGCGATAGCGCATCGGCAAATCCGCGTTGCACGGCGCAGTCGGAAAAGTCCAGCAGCATGTGTAGCACGAGCCCCAGGCCGATGAGGCGGGTGCGTGGCAGCAGGGTCAAGAAGATGTAGACGGCGATCACCGGCAGCGTGTGCAGCGGATGAAAGCCGATGCTGCAACGGTCGGGATCGTAAATGGGCGTGGTCAGTAGGTGATCGAGGTCCACCAGCATCGTCGCCAGCAGGATTATCCAGGCCCTGCGCCAGCGTGTACGGAAAAATATCCACGCGACCGGCCCGGGAACCAGAACGTGAAGCATCAGGTGCATAACGGCAGCGAGCGACATGGCGTGGGGAACCGGAATAAGAACTGAGAAGCGGCAAAACCCGAAGCTGGGCTGTGTTCAGACGCAGTTGGAGGCGAGGGCGTCGGAAAGCTCTGATCAATTCCTCTCACTCCGGGAGCCGGTTGGGTGAGGGAGTTTCCAGTTCAGGCATGTCCTTGATTGATAGTCCTTTATCCCTGTCGCCAGAAACAAGCCTTGGCCCAGAAGAGATCACGGAGCTTTTCTGAATCTCCTCGGCTGACTTCTATTGTGAACAGCTTGAAGCAAAGCCCAGCGACCACTCGAACCTCATTCGCTGCCCCACTCGGGAAAATGCAAGGCAACCCGGTAATAGAGCGGCGGCAGTACCAGCAGGGTCAGGACGGTCGAGGTCAGCGTGCCGAAGATCAGCGACGTCGCCATGCCGGAAAACAGGGGATCGCGGTACATGACCAGGGTGCCGAGGATCACGGCCGTGGAGGTCAGCAGGATCGGCCGCAGTCGAACCGCACCGGCAAGTTTCACCGCCTCGCTCAGCGGGTGTCCCTGCCGCTGGTAGTCGTGAATGAAGTCGATGATCAGCAGCGAGTTGCGGATCACCACGCCAGCCAGGGCCACGACGCCGATCATCGAGGCCATGCTGAACGGGATGCCGAGCAGCCAGTGCCCGGGGAAGATGCCGATCAGGCCGAGCGGGATCGCGGTCATGCCCAGCAGCGGGATCAGGAACGAGCGATAGCTGGCGACCAGCAGCAGGAAGATCAGCACCAGCACGACGCCGAGCACGGCCGCCATTTCGCGCATGGCATCGAGGGTCAGCCGCAGTTCGCCATCCCAGAGCAACTGGTAGCCATCCAGTGTGTTCGGCGGCACCGCGTTCAGGGTGATGTTGTCGGTCCGCAGCGGAACGCCGGCGACTTCCTGTCCGTCGAGCCGGGCATCCATCGCCAGGATGGCGTAGACCGGCGCGGTGGCGGCGCTGACATTGCCGCCGACATAGCTCACCCGTTCGTTGTCGCGGCGCAGGATCGGGTGCTCGGCGGTCGTGGTCACCACCTTCGTCAGTTCGGACAGCGGGATGGCGTCGCCATTGCGATTGCGCACCGTGATCCGGTCGAGGAACAGCGGGTCGATCTCGTGCTCCCGGGGCACTCGGAGCCGGATCGGCACCGGATTTCTTTCGCCATCGATATGGGCATCGGAAACCACCAGCCCATCCATCAGGGTGCGAACGGCCTGTTCGATGTCGGCGGCGGTGATGCCCGACAGCAGCGCCTTTTCCTTGTCGACGACGATATTGACCTGCTCGACATCGGCCGCTTCGCTGCTGAAGACATCGACGATGCCGTAGGTCTGCTCGAACTGCTGCTTCACCCGCTCTGAGATCGCCCGCAGGGTGCGTGCATCTTTGCCGTGGATGCTGGCCAGCACAATCGCGGTAGATGGTGGCCCCGGCGGTGACTCCAGGAAGCGCACTGACATTCCGGGATAGCGGCTGAGGATCTCGGTCGTCGCTGCCCGCAATTGCTCGACGATGGGCACGGACTTGGTCTGCCGCTGCGTCTTGTCGACCAGATTCACACGGATGTCGGCAACATGCGGTCCGCGCCGGTTGGCAGCACCGGTGACCAGGCCGGTGAAATCGACAACGCCGGGAATGCCGATATGGGTCTGGTAGTTGCTGACTAATGGATGCTTGCCGAGGATCTCGCCGAATTGCCGGGCGACCCGATCCGTGGTCTCGATCGGGGTGTACTCCGGCATGGTGATCGCAATGCTGAAACTGTTGCGATTTTCCTTAGGCATGATCGCCAGGCTGACCCCGCCGAACGACAGCGGCCCGCCCACACCTGAAGGCCGGATGAACTGCCAGACCGGCATCAGGAAGGATGCCAGCAGCGCCACGCCGACCATCCAGAAGAAAGCCTTGCGAAGTCGGTCGCGATCCAGCAGCGGCGTGATCAACCGGAAATAGACGCGATGAAGGGCATCGGGTTCGTGCTCAGCTTCAGCCCGCGCACCCTGTCCCTGATGCAGCCAGCGGTTGCAGGCCCAGGGCACCACCACGTAGGCCACCGCCAGCGACGCCCCGATGGCGACCGGCACGTTGAAGGCAATCGGGTGGAAGAAAGCGCCATTCATGCCGGACAGAATGTTCAGCGACGCGAACACCAGGACGATGGTGATCGTCGCGATGGTGGTCGGCTTGCCGATCTCGTTGGTGGCCAGCACGGCGGTGGCGCTGCGGTCGTCGGTACCGATCTCGTAATGGCGATGGATGTTCTCCATCACCACGATGGCGTCGTCGACCAGCATGCCCAGCGCCAGGATCAGGGCGAACAGCGAGATGCGGTTGATGGTCACGCCTAGCAGCATGTCCACGGCCACGGTCAGGCCGAGCACCAGCGGCACCACCAGGCAGACGATCATGGCCTGGCGGACGCCAAGGAACGGCACCAGCACCAGCAGCACCGAGCTGATCGCGATCCCCAGGTCGAAGATCAGGCTGTTGACCGAGTGATCGGCATCGCGGCCGTCGTCGCGGGTGGTCACCACGCTGACCTCGGCCGGGACGAACTGCGCTTGCATCTTCGCCACCATCGCCAGCACGTCCCGACTGACCGCCACGGCGTTGGTATTCGGCTTCTTGGCGACCGACAGGGTGACCGATGCCATCTCGCCGCTGGTATTCGCACTGCCGTGACGCGGATCGCCAGGCCCGAAGCTGAACCGGGTGATCCGATCCCGCTCGGCGGCCGGACCATCGACCACGTCGGCGATGTCGTCGAGGTAGATCAGCTGGCCCTTGTGTACCTGCAAGGGCAGGTGGCGAACCTCGTCCAGCGAGTTCAGCTGGCCCTTCAGATAGACCGTCTGGTTCCTGCCATCGTCAACCAGCTGGCCGACGATGGCCGAAACGTTGCTGGCCGCGATCATCGCCACGCCCTCATTCAGGGTCAGACCGTAGGCCTGCAGTCGCGCCGGATCGATGTTGACGCGGATTTCGCGCTTGCGGCCACCGTGAAGTTCGGCCACTGACACCTGTTCGATGGTGTTCAGCCGTTCGGCTATCCGCTCGGCCAGTCGCCGCAGCGCGTAGTCGTCGTAGGTGCTGGATGCCAGCGTGACAGTGACGATCGCGACATTGTCGACATCGATCTGCTGGATCACCGGTTCCAGCGTGGTCGCCGGCAGGCGATGGCGGTTGGCGGCGATCCGCTGGCTCAATCGGGTGAGCGCCAGATCCTTGTCGGCACCGACTTCGAACTGCACCTGGATCTGACCCATGCCGGCAGCGGCGATCGCCGAGGTATGGTCGACATCCTCGATCTCGCGCACCACCGCTTCCATCGGCGCAATGATCAGGTGCTCGATCTCGGTCGGCGTGGCCCCCGGCAGATAGAAGCTGATCTGCGCTCCCGGCACCAGGATCTGCGGATTTTCCTCGCGCGGCGTGACCAGGGCTGCGAACATGCCCAGCAGCAGGACGGCAATGACGAACAGGGGCGTCAGCTTGGAATTGACGAAAACCCGGGCGACCTGACCTGCCGAGTTCAGCGGGCCGTCAGACATGGGGCGCCTGCCTCGATGCTGCGCTGGGCGCGACGCTCATCGGGACGGCCCGGCAGCGACGGTGATCCGATCGCCTTCCCGCATGCCGCTGGTCGGCGCACTGACAATCCGCTCGCCTTCGTCGAGTCCGGCCAGCACGACCTGCGCGTCGCCGACCCGGTTTCCGGTCCGCAACCAGCGGAAGTGCAGGCGGCTTTCGGCATCGACAACATAGACGCCGCTCAGCCCGCCGCGATCCACCAGTGCCGCCGGCGGAATGGCGATCTCCGGACGCTTGCCGATCTGGAACTCGCTGCGGCCGAACATTCCCGGCGTCAGCCCCGGCGTCGCCGGAATCGCGATCTTGACCTCGAAGCCGCGGGTCACCGCGCTGCCGGACGACACCACGCGCAGCACTTCGCCGGTGAGCGTTCTGCCGAGTGCGTCGATGCTGATCGTCACCGGATCACCGACATGCACGCCCGCCACCCGCTGTTCGGCAACCTGGGTGGCGAACAGCAAGGCGGTATCGGATTCAACCGTGACCAGCGGTACACCGGGTGCCGCCACCGTGCCGACCCGCCCTTGCCGGGCAACCACCACGCCGGCGACCGGGCTGAGGATGCTGCTGTACTGCCGCTCGGCCTGTCCGCGAGCCAGCAAAGCTTCCGCGGCAGCCAGCGTTTCGGTGGCCGCCTGCAATTGCAGCCTCGTCTTGCGCACATGGGTGGTGGTCACCACGCCGCTGGCAAACAGGTTTTCGCTGGTTTCCAGGTCTTTTTCGGCATCCTTCTTCAGGGCAGCCGCCTGATCCCGATTCGCCAGCGCCGCGCGGATGTTGGCGTCGACATCCTTGCTGTCGAGCGTCGCCAGCAGCTGGCCCCGCTGGACCCGTTCACCTTCGCGCACCTCGATGCTGCGCACATAGGCAGCCAGACGCGAGGTGATGTCGACGCGCTCGTCCGATACCACACTGCCGGTGCTGGTGTAGGCTGCAGGCAGTTCGCGTCGCACCACCACTTCGATCGCGGCATCGAAATGCTGTTCGGCAGGGGCCGCAACGGGCTTCGGGTCCTGGCCGCATGCGGCGAGCAGCAGGGCCGCGGATACTGCGAGCAAGGCACGGCCGTGCAAGTGGGTCATCGTCGGTTCAAGGACACCGGAAAGTCGGCATTGGAGCATGGGATTGCGCATTTTCAGTCAAACGTCCATGCCAGCCCGAACTGCGACTGCCAGACGCTCAGGTAAGCGTCGATCACCTGGTCATCCGGGTCTTCGTCGACCCTGAATCCCAGCAGCGTTCCGTCCTGCAATACGGTGGGCGTGGCGTTGCTCAGGGCGTTCGTGATGCTGACGCGATTGGCCACCGAATAGATCAGCGCCCAATTCACGCTCAGGCGCTGCGACCAGCGCCAGGACAGGCCGACGCTGGCGTGCTGATCGGTGATCGCCGGCGCGAATGCCACAGGCAGCGCCTGGTCGGAACGGACCGGATTGCCGCCGAAGCTGTACCCGGCTCGATAGCTCAGTCGCCCGCTGCGGCCCTGATAGCCGAACTTGTAGACGGTCACGCTCTGCCAGCCGAAGCCGGGACCGTTGGGGCTGCCGAGACAGCCGTCCAGTGGCTGCGGATTGGGCAATGATCTGCCAATCAGCCGGGGCACGAAACAAGTGTCAGTGAACCGTTGCGGGTCAACGGTATTGGCGAGCGGTCGAATGCCGCTGTAGGCGATGTGCTCGATATCGAACAGCAGACGTTGCTCGGGAGCAACGAGTATCTGCAGTCCCACGTTGATAGTCGGCGCAAAATCCAGTGAGCCGCCGATGATCGTGCCGCGATACTGGTTGAACTCCGTGGTGTATAAACGGGATTGGTAAGCGAATCCGACGCCGACGCTCGGCATCGCTTCCCAAAGCAGCCCGACTCGAATCCCGCCACCGTAGGAAAAATCATTGCCGTTATCGGTGACGCGATCCGGCTCGTTGGAGAATGCGGCAAAGGCACCGAGGCCCTTCGTCTTGAGCAGTTGCAATGCGACCACCGGTGCCATGCCGACCGAAAGGGTCGGGCTGATGCGATACGCGCCATGCCCGGAAATCAGCACCTGCATCAATCCGACGCCCAGCTTGTCCTGAGAGCGCCCGCAAAGATTTAGCAGATCGGTGCTGGCGCTCAGCGGCTGGCCGCCACCGAAGCTTCCGTTGCAACGAGCCTCGAACGCGGGAACGCCCCTCGCTAATGTCGCTGTGCTACCGCCGGATTCGGTCGCCAGACCAGAAGCCGTCAGACCCCACCCGGCCGCGAACTGATCGTTGATCCGCCAGTTACGTGCGAACGAAGGTACTGGAAAGAAGCCGGTCACGGACGTTGATTGAGCGGGTGCGAGATCCAGCAGTCCGAAGGGCGCATTGCCCCCAAGTTCGCTGGCCCGGAATCCGCCATCAGGAATTGCGACGCCCAGATCGAAGCTCCGGCTGTTCGACAGCCAGGCCCCAGCCGCCGGATTGCGCAGGGTCGCCGATGCATCTTCCGCCATTGCTGTTCCCGCGCCGGCCATTCCGAGCTGCACGGTGCCGTTGCCAGGCGCATTCAGGCCGTTTGACGAACGGGCGGGAGCGCTGATACAGATCAACAGGATCAATGCGACAACGCGGCTCCCATTGCCCGCACCCGTTCGCGGGCGGGATTCATGCCGGTGCCGACTGCCGATGGCGTTCATGCGGCACCGTCGGCCATTGCTTCGGCCTTGTCCAGGGACGCCACGATGGCCAGCAACAGGCGCTCGAACGTCGCCTTGTCGGTGGCGGAAATGCCGGCCAGTGCGGCACTGACAATCGGCGCGAGACGACCGGCATAACCCTGCACGATCGAGGCACCAAGTTCGGTGACGAAGACGCGCCGTCGGCGGCCGTCACGGGAATCCAGCCTGATGTCGATCAGCGACTCGCGGCGCAGCACTTCCAGAATGCGCGTCATGTTGGCGGCAGCCTGCCCGACTTGCGTGCACAGCGCCGTCGGCGTGGTCCCTTCTGCACCTGCCGCCATCACGATGATCAGGGTGTGGAACGAACTTTCAGTCAGTCCTGCGGGACGAATAACCGGATCGACGCAGGCCGTGATGCCCTGACTGGCTACCCGCAGCAGGCGCATTAGCAAGACATCCTGCGCGGACAATTCGGGCACACCCAGCTGCCAACTAGGCATGCTTGAAAAGACAGCGCGCAAACGTTCATTGGTATTCATTACATTGATGCTACATTAATGCAATAAATGTTCAACCATGCACTACCTTGTACAGCCGGATTCAAGCCACCATCGCGTAGAACCCTCACCAGCGAGCATGAATGAGGAAGTACGGCCATATACGACCCGTATCGACGGCGCTTTCTGCCGACTGCGACCAGCGCCCCCTGCTTCATCAGGCGCCGAACGACCTTCTCAGAAATCCGCAGAGATCGATCGCTGAGCGAGGCATGCAGCCGGCGGTAGCCGTAGCACCGGTAGTTGCGATCGAAGATGTCGACCATGGCACCACGGACCTCTCCGTACTTGTCTTACGTGTCGAGCCGGGCCATGTGGTAGAAGAAGGAACTGCGCGGCAGCGCCGACCGCGTCGAGCAGCTCGTTCAGTGTGTAGGTCGACCTCAGGGCATCAACCAGCTCCGTCTTCTCCCGGTTCGTCAGGAGCTGCTGGCTGACGCCGAGGTCTTCCTAAGAAACACCCGCCTGAGCCGCAATGGGCTGTAATGAGAAGCCGAGCTCAGCCACTCGGCGACCAAGGCCTTTGACCAGTCTTTCACGGTACTTTTCCTCATAGGTATTGGCCCCTGGATCGCGGTATTCCATGCCGTAGCGCATCGCGTTGTAGAACAACACGGCGATCTTGCGCGCGGTGGCGGTCACCGCCTTGGCCTTGCCGATGCGCGCTGAGAGACGCCGATAAAAAGCACCCAATGCGGTCTGCGTCTTGCCGACGGTCACGGCGGCGAGGCGCAGATGTGCGACCACGCGATTAGCGGATTTCCGGCTGCGCGACGACAGCACCTTGCCGCCGGAAATCTTACTGCCCGGACATAGGGTCAGCCAGGATGCAAAATGCTTGGATGTCGGCCATCGACTCAGATCTGTGCCGCACTCACCGACCAAACGAAGGGCCAGATTCGGACCCGGGCCATGAATCTGGGTGAGATCGGTGCCGATCCATTCGTACAGCGAGGTGCGCACGTCGAAGGCCAGGGCATTGGCCGCTCGCGTCCGATGGCGCGCCGCCGGGATCGGCGCAGACGGCGTGCTGCTCTTCGATCTGAAGATCGCCATCACCCGCTCAATCTCCGCATCGCATTCCGCCACCTTGAGCTGGTAGTAGTCATGGAGATCAAGCGCTTGTCGAAGCGCGAAGAGGTGCTCCGGCTGGTAATTCCCGTGCAGCGAGCCGCGAATCTCCTCGGCCGTCGCCTTGCAGCGGACATCCCGCATCTCGGACAGCACTTCGGCATCGCGCTCGCCTTCGATGATTGCGCGGACGATGCGCAGGCCCGTCACACCGGTAACGTCGGAAACGATGTGATGCAGCTGAAGATTCATGTGGGTCAGCGCTTTCTGCAGATGCTGGATGTGAGAAGCGGTGTAATCCAGCAATCGCTCCCGCTGGCGTAGATACGCTCGTAGCGCACAGATGTCGCGACCCGGCCGGAAGCTCGCCCGCAGTAGCCCGCAGGCGTGCAGCTTCTGTAGCCACTGAGCGTCCTTGATATCGGTCTTGCGTCCGGGCACGGCTCGGACCTCGCGCGCATTGGCCAGCAATACCGTGAGACCTCGGCTTTCAAGAATCTCGTAGAGCGCGATCCAGTAAACGCCCTTCGATTCCATCGCGACGGTGGTGATCCCACACCGGATCAGCCAGTCGGCGAGCCGATGCAGATCCGTCGTGAATGCGCTGAAAGTCTGAACCGGCTCCGGGTCGAGGTCGGCGGCCACGGCCACCACGTGAAAACGCGATCCCACATCAATGCCAGCCGCCAATCGATTGATGACAGGCAGTCCTTCTGCACGCTTGATTTTGTCGGCCATCACCTTCTCCGTCGAGTAGAGGGACGACAGGACGGGGCAGCGGAATTATCAATTTCCTAAACGGGGTCGCCAGAGGCACCGCCACAGATCGATCCGCAACTACCCCTGGACTAGGTTTTGACGGGGTCAAAAGCCCTCCAAAAAGCTGTCGGCCACAGTCCTGACGCACCCCAACTCTACGCCTGTGTTTTTCGACAGAAGGAAAGCGGCGAAGCCAGAGTCGGGGGTTTTTAGGATGTCCCGCTCAGTCCGGAGCTTCTGGACTTCCTTGCGAAGCCGATCCAGCTCCGCCGCCTCGGGCTTCATCTGGCCGTGTCCCGGAAACGCCTGCTGCGGGTACGACCGCTGCTCCTTCACCCATTTCCTCAGCACGTTCTCGTGCAGCCCCAGATCCCGCGCCGCCTGCGCAACAGCGACACCCCGATCCGTCACCAGCTTCACAGCCTCAAGCTTGTACTCGCGGCTGAATACCCTTCGCGTTCCCATGGTCCACCTCCGGTCTCATCATCACACCCAAACTCGGTGTCCGTGAAACTTGCAGCAGCCCAGTCCGGAAATACCCTGAATGGCTACTCCAACGCGCCAAGCGATGAGCTGCGGTCATGATCAGCCGTATGGCCGCCTTCGATTGTGCAGGCGGCTACGAAGCGGTCGCTTGTCGACTTCAGCTTTGGGCACGACGCTGCCGGTAGTTGCTAAGAGTTAGGCTGGTAACGAATCAAGCGGCGCCGTCATGCGAAGAAAAATCACGGGTGCCGAAGAAAATCTAGGGTCAATCGATTGAAGGCGGTGGCATGCTCCCATTGCGCCCAATGCCCACAGCGCGGCAGGACGTGCAGGTGGGCATCGGGCACGCTCCAGATGATCTTCAGTCCGTGGTCCAGGGGCACGAAACGGTCGTCGCGACCCCACACCACCAGGGTCTTGGCCTTGATCTCGCCGAAGCGATGCGAAACATCCCAGGCCGACAGCGGCACCTTCTGTGCGCTGATCAGGAAGTTCTTCAGATGGTCCGGGCTGCGCTGAATGCTTTCCCAGCGGCCCTGGACCAGTTCATCGGTGATGAGCGACTGGTCGTAGATGAACACCTGGATCATCTGCTTGAGGTTTTCAAAGCTGGGTTCGGCGTAAAGCTTGAACAGCAGCTTGATCCCCTCCAGGGGCATGGGGCAGAACAGGCTCGGCCCCATACCCCCCGGCCCCATCAGCACCAGCTTGCCGAGACGATCGGGATACTCGAGGGCGAAATTCAGCGCGCTGGCTCCGCCCATCGAGTTGCCTACCAGATGGGCTTTCTTGATGCCCAGTGCATCCATGAGCCCTTTTACCGCGCGGGCATTGACCAGCCCGCGCTGCTCGTCCATCACCAGCGCATCCGACTTGTTGAAGCCCGGCGAGTCCTTGAGGATCACGCGGTAGCCCGCGTTGACGAAGGGCTCGATGTTGCGCGAGTAGTTGCTCCAGCCACCGGCACCGGGGCCGCCGCCGTGCAGCATGATCACGGCTTCGCCGGTCTCGGGGCCGGCTTCGTTGTAATGGATCAGGAAATTGCCGAGTCCCTTTTCATTGATGCGGACCTGACGGCTGGTGGCTGCTTCAGTCAAATTGCTCATGGTGGTCTCCAGAACTCGCTATGGGATGTGAAATAGGAAAACAGCCCGCCCGCATCAACCCGGCGCGCGCAGCGGCTTGTGGCCCCACATGCTCGGTACATCGTGGCGACCCACCGACCAGGCCGCATCCACCACGCGCGCACCCCAGCCGAACTCGACTTCCACGCCCGATGGCGAGGCGCAGTAGAACGACACCATCTGGTCGTTGCTGTGCCGGCCAATGGTCGTGGTCAGGCAGTTGTCGCCGCCGAGGCGGTCGAAGGCATAGCCGACGTCGTCCAGCGACTTCACTTCGAGCATGAAGTGGTGGATGCGCTTGGGCACCGGGAATGCCGCCAGCGCCAGCGTGTGGTGACGACCGTTGCAGTGCAGAAAATAGGTCGGGATGACCATGCCGGGCGCGAGCGTCATGTCGATGACGTCGGTCAGGCGGAAGCCCAGCACCTCGGTGTAGAAACGCAGCGCGACCTGGGCATCCGCCACGATCCGGACGAAATGGCCGATGCCCTGGTCGCCGGTAAGGAAGCCGCTGACACCGGCGCTGGCGACGAACGGCTGATCGCTGACTTCGCTGCCGCCGTAATAGATCTCCAGTGGCAGGCCGAAAGGATCGGCAAACTCGATCAGACCGAGCACCTTGCGCTTTCGCGCCAGCGCCTCGGAGCCGACCCGCACCTCGACACTCGCCTTGCGCAGCGTGTCGGCCATCTTGTTCATCGCGGCCTCGCTGGCCACTTCGTAGCCGGCATAGGCCAGATCGTCTTCCTGGCCTTCATGCACGGCGATGCGCCAGGCGCGCGAATCCATGCGAAAGCAACTGGCGTCCGGCTGTGCCGCCGCTTCCATCAGCCCGAGCTGCTGACCCAGGAAACGGCGCCAGGCCGGCACATCCTTGACTGCAAAACCGAGGTATCCAAGACGCTCGACGCTCATTGCGTGTCTCCTTTCAGAAGTTTCAGTTTTTCCGGCAGATCATGACCGCCGGCAGCGGAAAAGAAGCCGCGCACGCCGAGTCCGCCGTCGTAGTTCAGCAGGGAGCCGGTGGCCGGCACCGCATCGCTGCGCGATGCGAAGAACACATAGGCCCCGGTGTATTCCTCGACCGTCGGCATGCGGCCGATCGGCAGCACGTTGGCCAGCATGTCGGCCAGCGGCACCGAGGAAATGGATTGTTCGCTCAGCCCCAGCGAACTCGGCCCGCGAAGATCGGTGCCGATGCCGCCGGGGGCCACGCCATTGACGCGCACATGCGGCGCCAGTTCGAAGGCGAGTTCGCGCACCAGCCCCACCACCGCGTGCTTGGAGGCGGTGTACAGCGGACCGCCGCCATTGGGATAGAAGCCGGCGTTGGAGATCGTGAAGATCACGCTGCCACGACTTTCGACCAGGGCCGGCAGGCAGGCCTTGACCGCGAGCAGATAGCCCTTGACGTTGACATGGAAAATCTCGTCGAAGGCGGCGTCGATGCGGTCTTCCGGCAGGTCGACCAGCGGCGTCGAGTAGTCCCAGATGCCGGCATTCGGAATCACGCAATCGATGCGGCCGAAGCGCCCGATGCAGCTTGCGGCGGCCGCCTTCTGGTCGGCCATCGAACGGACGTCGCCGACACAGCCGATCACCTTGTCGCCATGCGCCGCTTCAATCGCCTCCAGGCGCTCGGCGGACTTGTCGAACACGGCCACGCGGGCACCCTCGGCAACGAAGCGGTCGACGAGCGCGCGCCCGAGGCCCGATGCTCCGCCGGTGATCAGGGCCACCTGGTCCTTGAGTCTCATGTCTCTCCCCCTCTCGATCGTTATCGTTATTGGTGTTCAGCGCGTGCCCGTCGAAGGGCGGGCACGCAGCAGGTCACGAAGGTTGGTCGCCGGATCACTCAGCGCCGGCAGGCTCACCGGGGTTCCGGCTTCCACGAGCCGGGTGGCTGTGGCGAAGTCCTTGGTCGCGTCCACCGACATTGCAGCAGCGACGGCACCGCCGTGTACGCGCAGCATCAGCAGCGGATGGCCGGACTCCGCATCGCCGCGCAGCAGCCAGCTTCCCGGGCCTTCGAAGTCGCCGATGGTCTGGATACGATGACCGGCGATCTCGGTCCACGCGCGCGGAACCTGTGGCGAGGGTTCGGCGCGGCCGAGCATGGCGGCAGCAGCCGTAGCCGCCTGGGCCTGGCTGTTCAGATAGGTTTCCAGTGAGCGCTGGCCGCCCTCGCGCAGCGGCCAGCACGCGGCATCGCCCGCTACGAACAGCTCAGGACAGGCGCTGAGGCCGGTGGCATCCACCGGCACACCGCGCACGCAGGCCAGCCCGGCCTGCTGCGCCAGCGCCGTATCCGGCTCGGCCCCGATGCTGATCAGCACCGTGTCCGCCGAAATCCGCAGGCCATCGGCGAACGCCACGGCGCGCGCTCGGCCACCCTTGCCCTCGAACGCAGTGATCCGGGCATTGCGCTGAACCACCACACCGAGCGCTTCAAGCCGTTCCCGGCACCAGGCCCCGAGCCGGCGGCCCAGCACGCGCAGCAGCAGTTCATCGGCCGATTCGAGAATCCTGACTTCGGCGCCGGCCTTGCGTGCCGTCGTGGCGACCTCACAGCCGATCAGTCCGCCACCGACGATCAGCAGCGACATCCCTGGCCCGATACGGCTGCGCAGCTTTGCGCTGTCGGCCTGATCGCGCAGGCTCAGCACGCCATCGAGTTCGGCACCCGGCAGGCTCAGCGTCCTGGCACGGGCGCCGGTGGCCAGCAGCAGGCGGTCATAGGTCAGGCTCGTGCCCGACGGCAGGTGCAGCCTGCGGTGCGCGAGATCGATCCGCCGCACGCGCTCACCGGCATGGATTTCCATGCCAGCTTCGGCATACCAGGCGGCATCGAGCAGCGGCGGGGCCTCCGCCACAGCGCCGGACAGCACCGATTTCGACAGCGATGGGCGGTCGTAAGCCGGCACCGGCTCGTCGCCGAACAGGTGGATGCGGCCGTCGTAGCCCTGGTCCCGCAGGCTGCGCGCGGCCGATGCTCCGGCCAGTCCGAAGCCGACGATGGCGATGTCCCGGATCACGGCGCTGCCGCTGCCGCGTCGAAATCTAGGAACACCTCATCGCCCTCGACCCGCACGGCGAAGGTTCGCAGCGCGCCGTTGGCCGGTGCCGAACGCACCTTGCCCGTTCTCACGCAGAACTTGCCCATGTGCAGCGAGCATTCGACGACATCGCCATCGAGGTAGCCGTCCGACAGCGACCACTCGCCGTGCGTGCAGCGATCCTGGGTGGCGAAGAACGCGCCGTCGACATTGAACAGCGCAACAGGGATCGCGAACTGATCCAGCTTCACCGCTTCACCTTCGGCCACCTCGCTGCGGCCGCAGACTCTCACGAACGCCATGGTCTGCTCCTCAGAAGAAAATGCTGAGGTTGTTCGACATCAGCGTGCCCTGGTCGATCAGGATGGTCCGCCGTGCGATCTTGAAGCGCATTCCGGTGTCGCTGCGGCGCAGCACGTCACGACGCTCGCCCGCGAAGATGTCGACCTGCCGTTCGAGACGGTTGCGGTAGACCAGGAATGCGGAACTGACCTCGTAGCTGTCGCGCTCGCTGCCGGGGCTGATCATCACGTTGGTGACCATGTGGCGCGTGCGCGAGGGCGGGTTCTCGGCCCAGCCGAACTCGCTCAGGGCCTTGCGCACGCGGCCATACATGGCGGCGTAGGTTTCGTCGAAATGGGCGAATTCGCCGTCGCCGCTGTACTCGAGCGCAGCCTCGCGCATCATGCGGGTGGTGCGCAGCGGCATGAAGTAGCGCAGGTCCGGCTCCATCAGGCCCAGCCAGGCCTCGTAGGCGCGGCTGTCGAGCAGCGCCGCCTCACGGTAGTAGAACTGCTCGATCTCCTGCTGCAGCAGCGGATCGGTGGGCTTGGTCCCCATCTGCATCAGACTGGCGAGGTCCAGTTTTTCAATCGTCATGGTTGGTGCTCCGGAATTGGCGGTCGGCAGGCAGGCATCAGGGCTTGAGCGTGTCCCAGCCCGGCTCGGACATCATCCGCGCCCAGTGCTGGTACATGCCGCGCGCCGCCTCTTCGCCGTAGACGTAGCCGATGCGGCCGGGGAAGTTCGGATCATCGGTACGCGAGCGGCCCAGCCCCATCTGCGCATTGAGCGGCCGGCTGCGCGCCTTGTGACCCCGCAGTACCTTCTGGATCTCCACCCAATTCTCGCCGTCGTCCTGCTCCAGCACGCCGCCGGCAGAGAAGGTGCGGATGTTCTGGCGGCGGAACTGTTCCTTGATCTCGGGCGGCGCGTCCGCATCGACCAGGGCAAAGGCCCAGACCTCGATTTCGTTCGGGCCACGCGGATGCCAGGTACGAATGGTGTTGATGCCCGGCAGGAACGAACAGGTCGGGAAGATGGTGGTGTGCTGCCCGAACATGCGCTTGGCCGGCATCTGATCGAGGCGAGCGTCGGCGACGTCAGCCGCCGCGCCCTCGGTCCAGTACTGCGTGACCTGCGGCCCCATGACGCCCATCAGGATGCCGGGTTCGTCCACGTACCAGCCCGCGCCGTGGCCACCCCAGGCCGCGCGGAACTGATGGCCCTTCGTGGGGATCTGGGCGTCGGCCAGGCTCATTTCCGGCGGCATTCCCGCGAGCAGGCCCGAAAGGTGCGACACCGTGCCCGCGTGGTACATGTCGCTGCAGAACTGCTCGGCCGCGAACTTCCAGTTGCAGGGGATCACCCACTTCTGGATGCCGCCGATGGCCTCGGTGCCGGCCGGCGTGCGATCAAGCATCACATCCATGTAGGGCTTGGCGTCGCCGATGTAGGTTTCCAGGTCGGGCGCTTCGGCATCCCAGTTGGCGAATACCAGGCCCTTGTAGATCTGCACGCGCGCCTGCAGCGGGCCCCAGTCGGCCTTGTCGAAGCCGCATTCGTGCTCCTTCTTCGAGCAGTACGCGGTGTCCTCGTAGGGCACGCTGACCAGATTGCCGGCGATGTCGTAGGCCCAGCCGTGATAGCTGCAGGTGAACGCCTTGGCATTGCCGGCATCCGATCGGCAGATGCGCATGCCGCGATGACGGCACTGGTTGAGGAAGACCCGGATGCTGCGGTCCTTCTGGCGCGCCATGATGACCGGGTCTTCGCCCATGTAGGTGGTCAGATAGTCACCGGTCTTGGGCACGTGGCTGACGTGTCCGAGCAGCAGCCAGGAGCGCGCGAACACCCGCTCCAGTTCCAGCTCGTAGAGGTCCGCATCGGAGTAGATGCGCGGGTCCAGCAGACCCTTGTCCTGATCCACCAGCGCGCGAATCGCGTCCGGCGTCCAGGTCCGCTTGAACCGCAGCGGTGATTCCGCGGCGGCCTTGTTCGTGTCACTCATGTCTCACTCCTCCAATGACCTGCGCCTGTGCGGCGCTATGAAATTTCTGTTCAACCGACAACAACACGACCGGCCGGCGGCAGCAGCCCGTGCTGGCGCACCGCCTCCAGCGAAGCCTCGATATGGCATTTCAGCAGCGACGCGGACAGTTCCTCGTCCCGAGCCAGCGCGGCATCGTGCAGCGCCTGGTGTTCCGCATGCACATCGCGCTCTGGCGACGGGTGATGGGCCGTCAAGCGCCGATACCGCTCCATGTGCAGGTAGAGCACGGCGCGAAAGCGCCGTGACCACGGCGAGGGGCAGGCACTCAGCAGAGCTTCGTGGAAGTCGCGATTGCAGCGCTCCCATCGCTCGAACCAGACACCAGGATTCTTGATCGTGCGCGGATGGATACGCGACAGCCGGTCAAACGTGGACGTGACCTCCGACTGCCATTGATCGCCACCCAGGCGGACGCTCTGGCGCAGGGTCTCGCACTCGATCAGCACGCGCGTGCGCGTCAGGTCTTCCATATCGGCCAGCGACATCGGTGCCACGCGAAAACCACGCTGCGCCTCGGCTTGTGCCAGGCCTTCGGCCACCAGCAGGGACAGTGCTTCGCGTATCGTTCCACCGCTTACCTCGTAGCTGTCCTTGAGATGCGCCACGGCCAGCCGAGAGCCCGAAGTCAGGTGCCCTCCCAAGATGTCGCGACGTAACCGATGCACGGTCCACTCGATCAGGCTGCGTGCAGGGCTACTGTCGCAAGCAGCATTACCAGCTTCGAAAAAATGCTGCGCGTTTCCTTCCACCTAGCATTCCCTCCAGTCTTCGGTGAACTGCGTAAAACCAGCTGCGCTGCTGAAATGTACACCCCGCTTTATCAAAATGTCGATATTTTCTAGCACGGTTTCAAATACCAAGTGCAACACTTTCAAAGGAGGTTTTGCATGAGGAGTCGATAAGAGCAGCTAAGCGCGGAAGAGCGCGCGGTGATCATGGTGATGCGCAGCACGGGAGCGAGTGTCCGGGGCGGTAGCTGAGCAGTTAGGCCATTCGGCGAGCATGATTTCACGCGAGCTTCGTCGGAATGGTGATCGGAGCGCATCGGGCCGTTCTCCGCTGGGCCGGGCATGAAAGGCAGGCGAGGTTGGCTATAACGCGACGCGGGCCGGTCATCGCGCTCGGCGACTGCGCCGAAAATCCCGGCGTCTGCGCGAGCTGAGCAAGTGGAGCCTACTCTGGCAGCCGGTGGTGGGGTTGTCGGCAAGGTGGGTGGCAGCATCGTCATGGTTGGCAAGCCGGCCTTCCTGCGCGATGAAAAAGTCGAAGGTCTGGAAGCGCTGGAATCGCAGGCCTTCGCTTTGCAGGAGGACGGCAAGACGGCGATGTTCGTCGCCATCGATGGAAAGCCCGCCGGGATTGTCGCGGTTGCCGACCCGATCAAGGCCAGCAGCGCTGAGGCCATCCAGTCGCTTCAGGCGCTCGGCCTGAAGCTGGTTAGTAAGCGTCCGGTGACTACCTATTGACGAAACCGCGCTTGAGCCGAGCGAGCCGTTTGTTCGCGGCGTCGATGTCGAAAGCGAGCGGATCGAAAGGCCCGCCGATCCAGGTGAGCATCTCGTCCTTCTCCTCGCAGTCCTGTCCGGCGAGGACGGCGATGAGGTCCTCGTAGCCGGGCACGCCACCGCAGTCTTCAGGCGGACAGGCAAATTCGCCGGCAAGGCAGACCGGGGTTTTCAGTTCCGGGGACGGTTCGAGCACCCGCTCGATCTTGACCTCGTGCTCCCAGCCATCGCCGAAGTCGTAGCGATAGATGAAGCGCATCTTGGGCCCGACGACATCGATGAGCCGGACCTTACGTTCATCGGCCGGCGGATCGTCGTCGATAGGGTCGTTGAGGACCATGCCGTAGCGCTTTCCGCGGATCTCGAATTCGTGCAGATGCGAATCGGTCCAGCCCATGGCGCGCTGGAGGACGGCATGCAGCCGGTCCAGCGTGATGCCGGCACTGATCCGGACCCGTCGCCATGGCTCGGGCTCGGTGTCCCGAAGCGTGATCTTGACCTCGCAGAGCGGAATATCTGCACGTTCGACCGGCATCGGGCACCTCTGGCGGAATCAGCTGCCGATGATAGCGGCGTGATTCCAGGGCAGCAGATCGTCGAGGCGGTTGGCGGGATGATCGGCGATGCGCCCGATGACGTCGCGCAAGTAGGCCTCGGGATTGAGGCCGTTAAGCTTGGCGGTGCCGATCAGGCTGTAAATCGCGGCGGCGCGTTCGCCGCCGGTGTCGGAGCCGCAGAAGAGGTAGTTCTTCCGGCCGAGGGCGACGACACGCAGCGCGCGTTCGGCGGCGTTGTTGTCGATCTCAAGATTTCCATCGTCGCAGTAGCGGGTCAGTGCCGGCCAGCGTGAGGCGGCGTAGCGGATAGCCCCGGCCAGCTCGGACTTGGCCGACAGTGTCGTCAGCGTGGCGGTCAGCCAGTCCTTGAGTTCGATGAGTAGCGGCCCGGCGCGGGATTGTCGGTGTGACTTCCGAACGTCCGGCGGCTGGCCCCGGATGTCTTTCTCGATGGTATAGAGCGCCGCGATCCGGTCGAGTGCTGCTTTCGCAATCGGCGATTGATTGGTCTGGTGGATATCGAAGAATTTCCGCCGGACATGCGCCCAGCAGGCGGCTTCGCGGATCCGTCCGGTCTCGTAGAGGTGGTGGAAGCCGGCATAGCCGTCGGCCTGCAGCGTGCCGGTGAAGACTTTCAGGTGCTGCCGCGGATGCTCGCCCTTGCGATCCGGGGTGTACTGGAAGAACACGGCGGGCGGCGCTTTGCTCCCCGCCGGGCGATCGTCCCGGACATACGTCCACAGCCGTCCGGTCCTGGTCTAGCCTTTCCCCGGCGACAGCACCGGTACCGGCGTGTCGTCGGCATGCAGCTTGGTGGCGTTCATCACGTAGCCGCCCAGTCGCTCGATGAGCGGGGCGAGCAAGGCGGCACTGCCGCCGACCCATTCGGCCAATGTGGAGCGTTCAATCTCGACGCCGTCGCGGGCATAGATCTCGGATTGCCGGTGCAGCGGCAGCGAATCGCAGTACTTGGCGACCAGCACATGGGCCATAGAGACCCGGTGCGGCCAGCCCGCGCGGAATCGGTCGCGAGGGGGCGTCGGCCTGGACGATCCGCTGGCAGGCATCGCAGGCGCACTTCGGCCGGACATGCCGAATCACCTTCCAATGCGCCGGCACGTAGTCGAGCATCTCGGAGATGTCTTCGCCGATGGCCCGTAGCGTGCCGCCACAGCTCGGGCAGGCGCTGGCAGGCGCATGGACCACCGACTCGCGGGGCAGATGTGCCGGTAATGGCCGGCGGGCTGGGATGGCTTTCCCGGCAGCCGCATCGGCCGGGGCACGAGACGGCAAGCTGCCGGGCGTCTGCAACTCCTCGATCAGCAATTCGAGCTGCTCGATCTCCCGGTCGAGCTTCTCCGACTTGGCCCCAAACTGCATCCGCTTGAGTCGGGCCAACTGGAGCAAGAGCTTTTCGATCTGGGCGTCGCGGTAGACCAGTGTCGAGCGCAGCCGGTGATTCTCCAGACGGCTTTCCGCCAGCAGCGCGCGGAGGCTGTCGACATCATTCGGCAGGTCGGCGGCGGCGCTTTCGAGCATGTCCTGATGATGCAAGAGACATGCAAAATCCGAATGAAATCAGGCCGCTTTCAGCGGTTTCGCAGTCCGCTCCGGATGCCGCCAGTCGATCCCCTCCAGCAGCATCGACAACTGGGCGGCAGTCAGATGGATCCGGCCCGATTCCGCCCTTGGCCAGACGAACCGGCCCCGCTCCAGACGCTTGGCCAGCAGGCACAAACCGTCACCGTCCCACCACAGCAGCTTGATCATGTCGCCGCGCCGGCCGCGGAACACGAACACATGGCCGGAAAATGGATCGTCGCGCAGCGCCTCCTGCACGATCGCCGACAGGCCATCAAAGCCCTTGCGCAGATCGGTGATCCCGGCCGCGAGCCAGACCCGTGTGCCTGCCGGCAGCCCAATCATCGTCGCGCCAGCGGGCAGTCCAGCACCGTGCCCAGCGACTGCGCATCCACCGCGCCGCGAACGTGCACCGTGACGCCTGCCACCACGATCTCGATCGACGGCGTCACCTGTGAGATGGACGATGGCACAGCTTCCGGCTCAGCCGTCACCACCGGCAGCAGCCGCGGTGACCCCGCCTGTCGCGCCAACCGGACGCTGGTGCCCTGATAGCGCCGAATCCACTTCCGCAACAGATTCGAATTCAACCCGTGGTCCAGCGCCAGACGCGACACCGACACACCAGGCGCAAGCGCCCGCTCGACCAGCGCACGCTTGTCCGACTCGCTGTACACCCGCCGGCCGTCCGCATCCGTCGAAGAAACCAGACCCGCTACCAGTACTCCTTCCGCTCCCTTCATCGGTGTCCACTCCCGAACCCAGTGGACACCATCTTTCTGACCTTCAGACCTCAGCGATAGCGGCCTTTACCGGACGCTTACGCTGGTTATGCTCACCGGTGATAACCGGCGCACGGCCGCTGCGGTGGCCAAGTCACTAGGTCTGGACGCCGTTGAGGCCGAGGTCGAACCGGCCGGCAAGGTCGCGCATGTCAAGATTTCAGCAGGGGTCTACTTGCGCTCAGATGCTGAAATCACTGGTGACCATTTTGATCGCGCGCGTCAGCAGGGGCTTGGACCAGGCGGGAACCTGGTCGAGGGTCATCTTGCTTCCCAGTTTCAGTCGACGGTCCTTGATCGTAAGCGTCCGGCGAAGGCCTATTGCCTGTGTGATCCCGCAGAATCAGGTCGTGTATGCGCAGCCTACGGCGAGGCCTGAATATCCGCCGGAAACGCGTCACGTATTTTTGACCTGGCCACGCTTGGCTCCCCGTTGCGCCCCACTGCGACCGCTTATGACCAGCCTCCCCCGAGACAAAATAAAAGGGGGCGCTAGTAGCCGTTTAAAGGGACGGATGAATGATCACTGCAACCTCTTCCAGCACACCTCATTTTGAGCAAACTTGCGGCAGCATCCGATTCACACCGGATAATCCAACATTATCCGGTATGACAAACAGCAGATTTTTTGGGGTCTTGCAAGGAGCATTTATTACGTAATATGCTGGTACGTAATAAAGTACGAAATAATCGGAGTCAGCAGGATGGCAAGAACCGGCATTTTCAAATGGGACGTGAAGGACGCCCGAGACCAACTCGTCCGGGAGGGCAAGCACCCGTCGATCGACGCCATTCGATCGGCGCTGGGTGACACCGGCTCGAAATCAACGATCCATCGCTTTCTCAAGGAGCTGGACGAGGAAGAAGCCGGGTCTTCCAAGATCGCCATCAGCGATGCCCTACAGGGACTGGTGTCCCAGCTGTCGGAACGCCTGCTGCATGAGGGTCAGGTTGAAATTGAAGCCGCAGCAGCGCGATTTGCTGCGGAGCGGGCCTCACTCAACGCTGAAATCACTGCTGCAAGTCAGAATGCGAAAGCAGTTCGAGCCGAACTTGCCGTATCGGAGGAAGCCTTGGCCGCCGAGCGAGCAGAACGGGCAACTATCGCAACCGCGCTACAAAACGAGCAGTTACAGGTGGCGCGTCTGACAGAGCAAGCAAAGGCGTACGAACAACGTCTCACCGAACTGGCCAGCCATCAGAAGTCGCTCGAAGAAAAGCATGAAAACGCTCGGCAGGCGCTGGAACATTTCCGTGCCGCTGCCAAGGAGCAGCGAGAGCAGGAACTGCGCCGGCACGATCACCAGGTTCAGCAGTTGCAGACCGAGGTCAGGGCACTTAACAGCACGCTCACCGAAAAGCTGTTACAGCTGACGCAGATCAGCAGCAATGCCGCAGCATTAAGCGCCGAGGTCGCCTCGACCCGCCAGCAACTTCGCGACAGTCAATCGGGAAGGGAGAGATTGGAGCAGGAAGCTGGTCATCTGCGTGACACGATCAGCAAGGCTGGAGCGGAGCGGATCGACCTCGACAGGCGACTTGCTGAGACTCGATCAGCCGAATCGACCCTGCGCGGGCGACTTGCAGAAGTCGAAGAGATCGCGAAGCAACGCGAAATTTCAAACGCCCGTTCGGAAGCCTTGCTGGAGAGCAAGAAAGCGCGCTGCGCTCAACTTGAGCAGGAGCTACAGGTCCTCAGGCATGAGCTGGCATCGAAGGCGGAAGCCCTGGCCGTCAGTGCAGCAGCGGCGTCACAGATGCCTGCTCCGCAGGACACCCAACATGTCGAGTGATCAGGAGCTTGAGGAAAGCCGGATCTGTGGCGACTGTGTCGCCGAAGCGTTTCTGGTCAAGCGGATCGACGACGAAGGTGAACACGCCGACTGCGATTACTGCGGCGTCGAGGGTGCAACGATCTCAATGTCAGAGCTTGCTGACTGCACCAGCAAAGCCATCTCGGAGCACTTCTACCTGACGCCGGATCAGCCTGACGCTTGGGAGGAGATGCTCATACGTGACCGGGAAAGCCATTACAGCTGGTACCGGGAAGGTCAGCCAGTTCTGGAACTGATTCAGGAGATCGTTGGAACACGTCCCGAGATCGCAGCCGATCTTCGAGAGATCCTGGACGAACGGGAAGGATTCTTTGATCCGAGTGACTCATGGGAGGAATCGCCGTTCGCTACAACCGCGCATTACGAGTTTCGGGGGCCGAACAGCGATTACTGGCAATCCGAATGGGACCGACTGAGACGCACGCTGCAATCGGAGGCGCGATTCTTCAATCAGGCAGCGGTGAAGCACTTGCGGGAAATTTTCGGGGGTGTGGCGGCCTACCGACGCGGCGACAGCAATCCTTTGATCATCGCGGCCGGTCCTGGAACGGCGCATCCTGCATTCTTCCGCGCACGCGTTTTTCAGAGCGAAAAGGAATTGTTGGCCGCGGTGAAAAGGCCTGATCTGGAACTCGGTCCGCCGCCGGAGTCTGTGGCACGTGCAGGTCGGATGAATGCCAGAGGCATCTCGGTGTTCTATGGCGCGACGAATATCGAGACGGCCATCAGCGAGGTCCGTCCGCCGGTCGGTAGCCAAGTCCTGGTCGGACGCTTCGACATAATTCGCCCGATTCAGCTACTCGACCTCAATGCGTTGAGCACAGTCAGGGTCATCGGCAGCATTTTTGACCCTGATTACGCGCATAAGCTTGGCTGGGCGCAGTTTCTCAAGACTTTTCGGGCATTGATGGTTCAGCCGGTAATGCCAGAGGCTGAACATAACGACTATTGGCAACTCAGGCCGTGGCGGATTACCTAGCGTCGTCTGACGCGCTTCAGGTCGACGGCATTCTCTTTCCGTCGGTTCAGCGGGCGGCTAATCGAGAAGATCTGAACGTCGTTTTGTTTCGAAAAGCATCGCAAGTAGAAGCCTTACAGATGCCACCGGGAACACAAATCGATTCCCGATCCGGTGAAGATACCGACGAAGGCTGGGAAATAGGCTTTTCGGTCATCGAGTCAAGGCCGGCGCCCGCAATGCGCACCGAAGGCGTGGCGACCCGAGAACTCCCGAAATTGAGTTTCGATGAAGCGATGAAGCCGTTTGACGACGGAAGGGGGTTGCAGTCCGACCGTATCGAAACTCTTCGTGTGTCCTGCGACACCTTGCAAGTACTCATCGTCAAGGCCGTCCGAGTCGAACACGAAGCGCACTCTGTCCGTCGCCAGATATGGCACGACGGCACTCCAGCCGACTTCTAGATGTGACGTCGGTCGGCAGCAAGCATTTCATTGGTGCCCGGGACCGGAATCGAACCGGCGACCCGCCGCTTATCAGGCGGAGCCGTCTTGACGACGGTTCGGTTTATAAGACCGCTGCTCTACCGCTGAGCTACCCGGGCGTGCTGATGCACGGCGGCCGGGCAGACGCTCACCCGGCTCGCGAAGCGAGAGGGGATATGCGGAAGGTCAGGTACTTAGCCATGTAGAAAGGCTATCAGAAGGAAGCGAGTTGTTGAAAATTTCCGCGAATGATCAAATTTTCGGCATGCGAAGCACCCAAGTTCAGGCCCTCAGCCACGATGAAAATTCGGACTGCTTGCATCCACGATAAATTTCAAGCTTTTCAATGATTTAAGTAATAGTTTTGATAGTTCCGTTCAGATCCCTGCCAAGCCTCGATAGCCACTGCGTGGCCGGCGGTTCCAGGAGCCATGCTGGCCGACGAACATGCCGTCGTTCATCGCTTCGGGCATCTGCTGGCCGATCGAGGCCGCCAGGCCCAGCGATGCCGTGTGCGCACCCAGGGCGTAGTCCGGAATCCGGGCACTGGCCACCAGGTCCGGCCGCTGGGGCTGTACCCGCACATCGACATGACCGCCGTAATAGCTGTACGGCCAGCCGTAGAAGCCGCCGTCGGCCACCGAGGTCAGGTAGTCCGGCACCAGATCGTTGCCGAGTTCGTCGCGTTCGTTGACGGTCGTCCACAGCGCACCGCTTTCCGGCTGCCAGGCGAGACCGTTGGGATTGCGCAGGCCGGATGCGAAAATTCGGTGCGACCCGCTGGCGATGTCCACTTCCCAGATCGTGGCGCGCTCCGCTTCGGCGGCGATGCCGTTCTCGGCGATATTGCTGTTCGAGCCAACCGTCACGTACAGCCGGGTGCCATCGGCGCTGGCGATCAGGTTCTTGGTCCAGTGATGGTTGATCGGTCCCGCCGGCAGCGCCGCGACGACGCTGGCCGTCTGGCGGTCGATGAACTGGGCGCCAGTCGTGTACGGGAAGCGCAGCACGGCGTCGGTATTCGCGACATACAGGTTGTTGCCGACCAGGGCCATCCCGAACGGCGAGTGCAGGCCGCTCAGCAGCACGCTTTTCACTTCGGCAATACCGTCGCCGTCGGCGTCACGCAGCAGGCTGATGCGGTCGGCGCTGGCGACGCCGGCGCCAGCCTTGCGCATCGCGAGGCTGGTCATCCAGGCGCGGAATCCGGTGGCATCTTTCGGGCGCTCGGGAGCATTGGTTTCGGCCACCAGCACATCGCCATTGGGCAGCACCAGCAGCCAGCGTGGATGATCCAGACCCTGGGCGAAAGCCTTCACCATCAGGCCGGGCGCAGCGCGCGGCGTGCGGCCGGCCGGCCAGCCCTTGGCTGCGGCGATCAGCACGGTCGGCAGCAGGCTCGACTTCGGCACTGGCAGGTCCGGATCAGGTCCGATGCCAGCCGCGATCGGCTGGCGGCTTTCCAGACCGCAAGCGACGATCAGGGTGGTCATCGCCATGATCGCCAGTGCGGCGAGGCTACTTGGCTTGATGCAGGACTTGCCGCTTTTCGGGCTGCGCGATGGGCGAGTACGCAGCAATTGCGGATAGGCGCACATGGATCGACTCCAATCGCCGGTACCAGCCGGCATCACAGCGTCGCAGCACGATCCGAAGAATGTCGGTGCGTTACCGAACCTCGACTGGGGCCAGCACTATGTGCCATCTCAAGGGCAAGGGTTGGCTAAGTAGCCGCGAGATGACAGTTCCGCAGGCGTTCCCGTACCGCCCGAGGCTACGGCTTCTTCGTGGTGCTGCGCAGCCTTTTAAGGCTTGCCATCGCGCCGCGTCCGGCCTGCAAGCTCTCGCTGTAGCGGATGACCATGCGCTCGGTCTTCCAGCGGCCTTGGCGCATGATCTCGGCACCGCTGAAGTTCGCAGCGATCAGGTCCTGTGCTGCTCCAACGCGGGTGCTATGCCCGGAGATCAGATTGGCGTCCAGGCCGGCCTGCAAGGCGCGCTGCTTGAAAATGCGGGCAACGTCGCGGTCGGATAGGGGAGTCGCGTAGCGGTCGGGCTTGTTCGACTTCGGGGTCGACCGGAATATCGGGCCTTCGACGAGTCCGGCGATTGCCAGCCATTCCTTGATCAAGCCCAGCGTCTCGGGAGACAGGTATTGCAGGAAGCCACTGCCTTCCTGGTCGGTCTTGCTATTCGCCAGGAAGATGCGGCCAGATCCGTCGGTTTCCTCGGACAGGTCCTCGATGCGCAGCACGATCAGCTCCGAGCGCCGGAACATAGTTTCGAAAGCTGTCGACACCAGGGCTGCGTCGCGCAGATCACGGGGAATCGATAGATCCAGCGACGAAATGATGGCTTCGATGCTGTCCATCGTCAGCCCCTTGGCCTGACGCTGCCGAGCGGTCAGGTGCTCACGTCGCAGGCCACGCCACATGAGCTTGGCTTCCATCGAATCCATTGGCGACGGCAGCTCAGCCAGTCGATGTACCACCGTCAAAGTGGCGAGATAATGCTCGATGGTCGCGCGCTTGCGGCCGGCAGCAATGCGTTCAGTGATGAAGGCACGAAGTGCCGGCAAGCAAGCCGGCAGCGGCGCATAGCCAGCCTTGGCGCAGAACTCTGTCCAGACGCGCCAGTCTGCGCGCCAACTCTTCAAAGTATTGGGCGCGTATGCGATTTGCAGGTCGTCAGCCATCGCGCGCAAGCGGTCGACAGCGCCAGATGGGGTCTGGGCGAGGATTTCCGAAATCGCGCTTGAGCGGCTTAAATCGGCATCGATGCCGTCAGCCTTTGTGTTCATGAGAAGAGTTTATCGTATTTATTATGTCCGACAAGTGCCATTGTCGGACACTTAAAAAGGCATCGATGAGGCGCAAATTTCATCATGGCCATGCTTGACGAGCATGCAGCGCGAAGCTACGCGATCGACGAGCGCGGCGTCAGCACCTTCGTTACCGGCACCATTCCCGGCTACGAACGCCTCGACTTGCACGCGTTTTACAAGGGCTTCCGAAATATCGAGCTCAATCTGGCGGTTCGCAACGTCACTAACGAGACCTACATCGAAGGTGCCGACCACCCAGGAGCTATCGCCTTCTTCGGCTCCCCGACAGCGGCGCTGTTCAGCGTCAAGTATTCGATGTAGGCGACTGACGCTGCACGCAGGCCGCGATCGAGGCCACCCGACTCTGCCGCGCCTGAATCGCTATCTGGACCGTCACGGAGTCTTCGATGCGGGTCGCCAGGACGTTCTGGACCTGGGCGTGAAGACGTGGGTGTGTGGCCTGTTCGGCTTTTGCAGCTGCAAGCTGGCCGCTACTTCTTCGTGGTGGATTGACGTCGCGCGGTCCACGCGGCGCGGTCACCGCTGCCGGCGAGGTCGCTACGGTGACGGACAACTGGGAAGCAGGAACCTGCGGTCCTGTGCCGCATATTCCCAACCGACTCTGCGCAAGCCAGAAAGCGCCCAGGGCCTGGAGCTCGCTCAGGCAGGTTGCGACCGGATAGGTCTTGTCGGCAGTTTTGGCGCAATCCACGGAACCCATCAAAGCGCGAGCAGGCAGGCGCGCAGATCGCGGCAGTCGGTCGATCAGCGATCGCTCGACGGCCGCATCTTGAGCAGAACCCAGGCACTCCTGTGCACGTCTCAGGGTGGCGTAGAAAGCCGCCGTGTCCGATGGCGGATACAAGTCCAGCACCAGTTCGCTGGCGTAGCGCAGCGTCTTGACGTCGAGGCGAAGTCGATGCAGCGCGCGCGTATCGTCCGGCGCAACACTGGAGGCTTGCCGATGAACCTTGTCCAGATGCCGGTGCAAGGCACTCAGAACCTGCGCGGCATCAACCCGGTCGGCGCGCTTCTTCAGGCGATTCTCGGTTCTCGCCAACTGTTCGCCGAGCCGTATGACGTACACGCTGCGCAGCGCGTGCCTGGCCTTGCGCGCAGCCTGCTTGCGCCGATGCGAAGCCCCATCCTGCGCCAGCCTATTGGCGACGGATGTCCGCTTCCCGACGACCTTCGCGAATTCGGCCCGAAGGACATCCCATTCGCGCACGAGGGCGAGCTTGCGCAGCAGCCAGCGCAACTCGGCGTCAATAGTTTTCCCCCGACTCTCGCCGACCGGATCGCGCAGAATGGAAAGTGCTACCTGGAGACGCCGGATCGCCACCCGCAGGTCGTGAACCTCGGCAGGCCGTTCGAGCCGGGTCCGGCACCCTCGCCTCAGGTCTTCGATCCGCTTCAGGACAACTGCGAGCAGCAGCTGCGTCGGTGCACTGGGCGTCTTGATCATCGGGAAGCTTCCCTGGAACTCAGCATCGATGCACGAGCGCAGCGCCGGTGGTGAAGGGAGCGATCTTGACGCTGCCGATCGAGCGGAGGTTCGAGTGGGCCTCGATCCGGATCTGCAGGCAAGGGGTGTCCAGCGTAAGGAAGCATCGCGGGTTCATCCCGTGCTCGACCTTCGCCGCCGCCGGATCGAAGGAATCATCGCGCTTGAGCGGCATTCCGGCCAGTGCGCCCAGGCTGTGTTCTGCGAAGAACGGGGTGTCGTTAAGGCTGGCGCCGATAAGGTCGCCATGATCTCTCGGCTCAGGTCCAGGAATTCCGGTCACCCTAGGTCGGTACATATCCTTAGCACCGCAGCGCCCTGGATGCGGCCCAGCCGCAGGTCCTGCAGTGCTTCGTTCGCACACTCCAGGGGATAAGCCCGGACCTGCGTACACACCGGATACTTTGAAACCAGGGCCAGGAATTCCGCGGCATCGCTGCGCGTCAGGTTGGCGACGCTGCGAACCGAGCGCTCGCCCCACAGCAGCGAATAGGGAAAGCTGGGGATGTCGCTCATGTGGATGCCGCCGCAGACTACCCGCCCACCTTTGCGCACCGCGGCCAGAGCCGCGGGTACCAGTTCGCCCACAGCGGCAAAAATGATGGCAGCGTCCAGCGCCTCGGGAGGGGATTCGTCGGAACCCCCGATCCAGAACGCCCCGAGGTTCCGTGCCATCGCCTGCGCGGCGGCGTCGCCTGGGCGCGTAAAAGCATAAACCCGGCGTCCCTCGGCGACCGCTATTTGGGCGAGGATGTGTGCCGCTGCGCCAAACCCGTAGAAGCCGAGACGGCGAGCGTCGCCGCAGCACTTCAGTGCCCGATAGCCGATCAGTCCGGCGCAGAGCAGTGGCGCGAAGGCGATGTCGTCCAGACCGTCCGGAAGCGCAAGCGCGTAGTCGGCGTCAGCGACGCAATGGCTGGCGTAGCCGCCGTCCAGTTGATAGCCCGTGAAGCGCGCCTCGTCGCAGAGATTTTCCTCTCCGTGTGCGCAGTAGGTACATGTTCCGCAAGTGTGGCCAAGCCAGGGCAGTCCCACTCGCTGACCGATAGCAAGATGCTCAACGTCTGCGCCGCGCGCCTGGACGCGACCGACCACCTGATGCCCGGGCACGATCGGGTAGCGGATGTCCGGAAGCTCGGAGTCGAGCAGATGCAGGTCCGTCCGGCACACGCCGCAGGCATGCACCGCGATCACGATCTGATGGGGCGCAGGTAGCGAAACGGCCCGTGGTCGCATCACCAGCGGCCCGCCTGCCCGTTCCAGCACCATCGCCCGTCCTGTCGCGGTGACCGGCTTCATGTGCAAGCCCTGTCAGTGGGCCCGCAAGGCCCTGCGAAAATCCTCGTAGGTTTCGCGCAGGGCGTCGGCCGCGAGGCTGGCAGCCGCGCCGAGTTCCGTACGCGAGTGGTCTATCGCCGTCCTGGCCGCGCGGGCTTCGTTCTGGATGTCCTGCCAGCGTGCCTCGGCTTCATGCCAGCGGTCCTTGAGTTCGGCCTTGAACAGATGCGACTGAAGGAGAAGTTCGTCGCGCACGCTGGCGAGATTATCGAGATCGCGCAGCCTGATGGGGGTGGAGGTGGTCATGTCCGGCTCCTTGCTGGGGTTGAGCCTGCACTCTTCCCCAGACCAAGCCCCCGGACATTGACCCAGGTCAAGGTGGCACCGCTGCCGGTAGGCGGACGCTACGGCCTTCGAAGGAGAACCCTATGCCAGTCACCAGCAATCGTCAGCAGTTCCTTGAACGCGAAAGCTTGCGCCTTCGCGAGCATTTGGAGCGGATCCGCCGTGATCGCAGCCATGCCGAGAACCCGCTGGACCCTGACTTCGCCGAACAGGCAGTACAGCGCCAGAACGACGAGGTACTCGATCAGATAGAGCGCGCCGTGGGTGTCGAGCTTCGGCAGATCGAGCACGCGCTCGAGCAGATAAGCCTGGGTCAGGGCGAGAATTGCGAGGCCTGCGGCGCGCCGATCGGGCCTCCTCGCCTCACTGCCCTGCCTTTCGCCACGCAGTGCGCGGTCTGCGCCCGCTACGCCGAAACGAACCCGGCGTGAGGTCCTCATGACAAGCGTTCGCCCGGTTTCTCAACGGAGTCAGCCATGAACGATTTGCAACTCAAGCAGGCTGTCCTCGACGAACTTGAATTCGACCCTGCAATCGAGGCCGCGCACGTCACTGCATTCGTGCACGACGGCGTGGTCACGCTCAGCGGGTACGTTTCCGACTACAGTCAGAAACACGCAGCGGAACAGGCCGTGCGCCGCGTCAAGGCCGTCAAGGCCATCGCGCAAGAACTGGAGGTACGCCTGCCAGGCGACAAGAAATTCGCCGACGACGAGATCGCCGCACGAGCTGCCAGGATTCTGGAATGGGATCAGCGATTGCCTCGCAGTGCCATTGCGGTGACGGTGGAAAACGGAATCGTCCGGCTGGCTGGACAGGTCGCTTGGGACTACCAACGACGCGAAGCTGAAGCCGACGTGCGCAAACTCGGTGGGGTGGTTGCCGTGAGCAACCAGATCGCCGTGCGCTCGCACGCCGATATCGGCCGGATACAGAGGAGCATACACGCCGCGTTCGAGCGCGCCGCGGACTTCGAGGCCGACCGCATCAGCCTTCGGCTCGACGACGACGGGGCGGTGGTTCTCGACGGGCGCGTCCACACCATGCTGGAGCGGGCAGCCGCCGAGAATGCGGCCTGGTCGGCTCCAGGAGTAAGCAAGGTCGTCAATCACATCGAGATTGGATACTGAGTTCCTCGCCCAGCCCCCTACCAGGCCGCTCCCTACTAGGCCACGTTGAGCAGCTTCGCGAAATGCTCGCCGGTTTCGCTGCTGTGGGCGCCCCAAACGCAAGCTCTTGATCATCAGTTCCAGGGGCGAGCTGTGCACGCTCGCGCTTGTTGGTGCGGCAGCTCCGAGTGGCCGCCAGGTGCGGCTTGCCGATGTGGCCCGACCTGACCATCGAAGCCGGTCCTTCGCAGATTCGACGCGACGACGCCGAAGGGCGGCTGCGGCCTCGGGCATCGGCTTGAAAGTACAGCGGCCGCTGGCCGCTGTTGTGGTGTCGGCCTGTTCTCGTCCATCTTGCGACCGTGATTGCGCTACCGGCTTTGCATCCGGTGTTCTCGAAGAAATTGATCGAGCGAAACCAAAGCTGATTTCCAGCCGATCGAATACGGAGAGCTGACGATGACCAAGCCCCCTGCGAGCGATATCTGCGGAAACTGCAACGCTCCCGTGCCGAATCCCAAGCTGGGGCCGACGCCGGTTGCTGCCGATCGCCGCCGGCAGCAGTTCCGGATTGCGACGATGGATTGCGCGAGCGAGGAGTCGGAGATTCGCGACGCCGTCGATGGCATCGCCGGCATCGCTTCGATGAGCTTCCAGCTCGGTGCACGGACGATGGCCATCGAGGCATCGCCCGCAATCATCGAGCAGGCACTGGCGGCCATTCGCAAGGCGGGCTTCGATCCCCAGCCACTTCCGGTTACCGTTCCGGCGGCGGGGGCGAATCCGAGCCCGGGAGAACCTCCCGCCCTGTTCACCACCCTGCGCAAGATGGTTCTGGCGCTGGTGCTGGCCGTGGCGGCGGAAGCCATTTCGTACTTTCTGTCCGAGGGGACGGCGACCACCGCTGCCGAGATGGTGCTCGCCCTCGCAGCGATCTGGCTGGCCGGCTTCGATACCTACGAGAAGGGGCTCGCGTCGCTGCGCGGTGGTCGCCTCAACATCACGGCGCTGATGACCGTCGCCGTCACCGGCGCCTTCCTGATCGGGCAATGGCCGGAAGCGGCGATGGTGATGGCGCTGTACTCGATTGCCGAGCTGATCGAGGCCCGCTCGCTGGATCGCGCGCGGAATGCGATCCAGAGCCTGATGGCGCTGACACCCGAAATGGCCGACGTGCGTCAGCCTGACGGCAGCTGGGCCTCGCTGCCGGCCTCGGAGATCCCGCTCGAAGCCATCGTACGTATCCGTCCAGGAGCACGTTTGCCGCTCGACGGCACGGTGACAGCCGGCAGCAGCGCCATCGATCAGTCGCCGGTCACCGGGGAAAGCATTCCGGTCGACAAAACCGTCGGCGATCCGGTATTCGCCGGCACCATCAACCAGTCGGCCGAACTCGAATTTCGGGTCACTGCGGCGGCCAGCAACACCACGCTGGCGCGGATCATTCACGCGGTTGAAACCGCACAAAGCTCCCGGGCGCCGACCCAGCGCTTCGTCGATCGTTTCGCTGCCATCTACACACCCGGCGTCTTCGTGCTGGCGCTCGCCGTGGCGCTGCTGTCGCCGTGGCTGGCCGGTTGGACCTGGATGGCGTCTTTCTACAAGGCCCTGGTGCTGCTGGTCATTGCCTGCCCCTGCGCGCTGGTGATCTCGACGCCGGTGACGGTGGTCAGTGCTCTGGCGGCAGCGGCGAGGCGCGGCGTTCTGATCAAGGGCGGAACCTATATCGAGGAAGCCCGGAAGATCCGCGCCATCGCTCTCGACAAGACCGGCACGATCACCGAAGGGAAGCCCAAGCTGGTCGACACCGCCATTCTCGACGGCTCCGATGGCGAAGCCTGGCTGTCTGTTGCAGCCAGCCTTTCATCTCGCTCCGATCATCCAGTGTCCAAGGCGATCGCAGCCGCCCTCAAGCGCTCGGCTGCCGAAGTCACGGGATTCACGGTGATTGCCGGACGCGGAGCGGCGGGTCAGGTGAATGGCAGTCGCTACATGTTGGGCAACCACCGCCTGATCGAGGAACTCGGGCTGTGCAGTCCAGCGCTGGAGGCCAGGCTCAAGGTTCAGGAGGAAGCCGGGCGGACGGTCACGTTGCTGGCGTCGAGCAGCACGGTACTGGTGTTGTTCGCCGTCGCCGACACGATCAAGGAAACCTCGCGAACGGCAATCGCCGAGCTGAAGACGATGGGTGTAACCCCGGTGATGCTGACCGGCGACAACCCGGCTACCGCCCGCACCGTGGCCGAGCATGCCGGGATTGCCGATGCGCGCGGCAATCTGCTGCCGGAAGACAAACTGAGAGCCATTGTCGAAATGCGCAGCCAGTATGGCCCGACGGCGATGACCGGCGACGGCATCAACGACGCGCCGGCGCTGGCCCAAGCCGACATCGGCATCGCGATGGGCGGCATGGGCACGGATACGGCGATGGAAGCTGCCGACATCGTGATCATGAACGACGACCTGCACAACATCGCCGTGGCAATCCGGTTGTCGCGGAAAACCCATGCCGTGCTCTGGCAGAACATCGCCCTCGCCCTCGGCATCAAGGCGGCGTTCCTCGTGCTGGCGATATTCGGAAACGCCTCGATGTGGATGGCGGTGTTTGCCGACATGGGCGCCAGCCTTCTGGTGGTCGGGAATGGCTTGCGCCTGCTCCGATCTTCCGGGCGATCCCAGCGATAAGGCACGGAGGAAATTCGAAAAGCACGAGTTGAAGGATCCCGTCGGAACCTGGCGACGCTGCAACCTGCCAGCCGACCGGCGCGGTGGTCATCCGGCGAAGCACCTCGGCTACCTCTTCGATGGCCATGCTCCACCAGGCCCACGTGGATCAGGCTACTTGGCCAACACTCCCTTCAACCCGCCAGCGATCAAGGCCGCCACGTCGGTCAGCACGATCAGAGGCGCGATGCCACCCGGACAAACGAGATAGCGCGGCTCCCAGACCGGGTCGAACTTTTCCTTGAACGCCCGCAGGCCCTGGAAGTTGTAGAAGTGCTCGCCATGCGCGAACAGCATGCGTCCGAAGCGATGCCAGTTCGGCGCCAGCGGATGCTCGGCCATGCCCGACAACGGCGCCATGCCCAGGCCGAAGCGCTGGTATCCCTCCGCCTGGAAATGCAGCATCAGACTGGCGAACAGAAAGTCCATGGTGCCGCGCGGCACGTCGGGCAGATGACGCATCAGGTCGACGCTGACTTCGACCTTGCGCGCCGTGCACAACAGCGTGGCGAAGGCCACTCGCTGCGGGCCCTTGCAGACCAGGGCAACCGGCTGGCGCAACACGTAGGCATCGTTGAAGGCGCCAAGCGAGAAGCTCTTTTCGGCGGTGTTGTGTTCCCCCAGCCAGGCATCGGAGATGGCCCTGATGTCGGCCAGCACTGAAGGTACCTGCTCCACAGGGACCATTTCGAAACTCAAACCCTCACGTTCGGCGCGGTTGACACCGGAGCGCAGGTTGGCTCGGGCTTTGCCCTTGAGCGAGAACTCCGGCAGCCTGACGTGCGCCTCCTCGCCCAGTTTGAGCAGTTGCAGGCCGGCATCGAGATAGATCGGCAAGGCTTGCGGACGAACCTGATAGAACGAGGCGCGCCCACCCGATTCCCTCGCGGTTTCCAGGAAGCGCCAGACCAGTTCCGGCCACTCCTCCTGAGGCCCGACCGGATCGGACAGGCTGATCCACGAGCGCCCTCGCCGGCCGAACATCACAAAGGCCCTGCCTGAATCGGAGAACAGGAAGTGCTTGTCGCCCATCAGGGCGAGACAGGCTTCCGCGAAGTCCTGATGGCTGACGATGGCAGCAGCCTTCTCCAGCGCCACGGCGTCGATTGCGGCAAGCGCGGTCTGCGGTGGTCGCAGCAGTTGCCGCAATGCCAGCGCGAACGTGATCAGCGCCACCGCCACCAGGGCGCGTAGCGAGCGCGAGGCATGGCCGTCGAATTCGAACTCCCACCAGAGTTCGTGACGGTATTCGACGTCCTGATAGGCGAAGAACAGCAGACCAGTCAGCGCCGCGAGGATCGCCAGCACCGCCAGCAGCCAACCTCCGGTCAGCGGCTGCGCGAGCAGCGAGGCCCGCCGGGTGAATTGCTTGCGCGACAGGGCCAGCGCCACGACCAGGAATGCGAGCAAGGCTGCCTCTGAAATCGCGATGCCCTTGGGCAGCGAGAACAACAGGCTCATGCCCGCCAGCACCAGTCCAGCCCACCAGGCGGCATCGAGCCGCTGCAGCATGCCGCGGGCAACGAACAGCAGCGCCAGACCGGCGACACTGCCGAGAAAGTGCGAGGCTTCAAGCACCACCAGCGGCACGTCCAGCGCCAGCAGATCGATGGTTTCGTCGCTCGCCGGGGTGACGCCGGAGACCAGCAGCATGATGCCGACCACCAGCGTGTAGGCGGCCAGCAGCAGCGGCGCCAGGCTGGCCGCCGCCCGGGTCACCGAAGCCGCCGCGCCGCCACGCAGTTCGGACAGCACCAGCATGCCCAGCGCCAGCAACAGCGGCAGCACGAAGTAGATCAGGCGATACAGCACCAGGGCGCCGGCCAGGGCTTCGGTCGGCACCCGGCCGCCGAGCGCGACCAGCATGATCGCTTCGAACACCCCCAACCCGCCGGGCACGTGGCTGATCACGCCCAGCACCACGGCGATCGCATAGAAGCCGACGAAGGCCGGGAAATCGACGGAACCGGACGGCAGCAACAACCACAGCACCGCCGCCGACGATGCGATATCGATCGCCGAATAGACCAGTTGCTGCACAGCCAAGGGTGTCGACGGCAGGCGCAGCGACCAGCCGAACAACCGTCGCGGCCGCCCATCCCGGCACAGGAACAGCAGCCAGGCCGTGGCCAGCAGGATGGCCGCGGCGATGGCCTGCAGCAGGCTGGTCGGCATATGAGCGACCGGAGCAACGGCGGTCGCTCCCCAGAGCAGCGCCGCCGCGCCGACCACGGTGATCCCGAGGCCGAAGGCCAGCGCATTGAAGGCGATGGCCCGGGTGATCAGCCCGGCTTCGACCCCGGCCGCGCCGTAGAGGCGCATGCGCACGGCGCCGCCGGTAAGCACGCCCAGTCCCACCGTGTTGGACAGGGCGTAAGCGATGAACGCGGTCCTGGCGACGATGCCATAGGGCACGCCGGCGCCGACGTAACGCAGCGAGGAGTGGTCGTAACCGGTCAGCGAGGCGTAGCTGACTGCCGCTGCCAGCACCGCCAGCACGATCGCCGAGGGCCGGGTTGCAACGACTGCGTCGACCAGCGCCGCGTAGCTGAGTTCGGCCATCAGCCCGCGCAGGGCATCGAACATCAGCACGCCGACGATCAGCACCACGGCGCCGACCAGCCAGGGTTGCCAGCGCGGCAGCAACAGCAGTAGTCGTTCTTTCAGGAGCGTGGTCAAGCGGGACTTTCCGGGCTTCGTTGGGCTGAATGGGCCGCACGCGAGCATTCGACACACCGAAAACGCTGGGCCCGCGCAAACCAATCCGCGCGCAAGGTAACTGATCCCGCGGACCGATGGCGGCTGCCGGAATCGAACGCCTTCGTGCCGGACTCAGTCGCTCGCCGTTGGAGACGACGCCGTCGGCGGATGCAGCGAATCGAGAAAGGCCTGCAGCGACGGGCCTGGCGTCGCGGTGCGCAGCCTGACCTGATAGAGGGGCCGCTGGATGCTCAGCTGCTTCACCGGCACCACGACCAGGCGCCGGGCCTCCAGCTCGGTCTGAATCGACAGCGCCGACAGGAAGGCCAAGCCGGCGCCCGCCGCCACCGTCTGCTTGATCGCCTCGGTGCTGGCCAGGGTCATCGCCGGGCGTAGCCGCACCTTGCGATTGGCCAGCGCGATTTCGGTGACCTCGCGCGTTCCCGAGCCAATTTCATGGATCAGCATCGGCAGGCCTTCCAGATCATTGACCGACAGCGGCGCCAGCGCGACGGCTGGATGTCCGGGCCTGGCGATCAGCACCAGCTCGTCCTGGGCGAAAATCTCGTAATCGAGCTGCTCATCGTTGACCATACCTTCGGTGAAGCCGAGGTCGATCTCGCCGCCGATCAGGCGTCGCTCGATGGTGCTGGTGTTCTCGACCTGCAGTTCCAGCTCGACGCCTGGATGCTGCTGGCGGAATGCCGCCAGCCGCTCCGGCAGCAGGTAGCTGCCGATGGTGCGGCTGGCGCCGATGATGATCCGGCCACGGACCAGCTGGCGCAGGTCGACCAGCGCACGCTCTGCTTCCGCTTCGATCGCGAACAGGCGGTTGGCGTAGCCGAGCAGCAGGCGTCCGGGCTCGGTCAGGCGCACGCCGCGCGGCAGGCGGTCGAACAGCTTCAGACCCAGCGACTGCTCGAAGTCGGCCAGCTGCTTGGATACCGCCGACTGGCTGATGAACAGCTGTTCGGCGCCGCGGCTGATGCTTTCGGCAACCGCCACCGCCTGGAAGATCGAGAGGTGGTTCAGATTCACGCGGCAACTCGGATGTCAGCCCATGCTGATATGAATAATATAGATACCTAACATTCGGATTTTCCATTATTTATATGAAGAGCCGATCCCTACACTCCCGCGACACCACCACCCAGTGAACCGAGCATGACCGAGCAGAAAGCGACCAATGTCCAGTGGCATGACGGCGAAGTGACGCGTGCCGAGCGCGGCCAGCTGCTCGGCCAGAAAGGCGCCACGATCTGGTTCACCGGCCTGTCCGGCTCCGGCAAGAGCACCATCGCCGTGGCCTTGGAGAAGGTGTTGCAGGGCAAGGGCCACCTGGCCTACCGCCTCGATGGCGACAACATCCGCCTCGGCATCAACAAGAATCTCGGCTTCACCGCCGAAGACCGCACCGAGAACATCCGCCGCATCGGCGAAGTGGCCAAGCTGTTCGTCGACGCCGGCGTCATCGCGCTGACCAGCTTCATCAGCCCATACAAGGCCGACCGCGAGATCGTCCGCAAGCTGCACGAAGCGGCCGGCATGGACTTCATCGAGATCTATGTCGAAGTACCGCTGGCCGAAGCCGAGAAGCGCGATCCGAAGGGCCTGTACAAGAAGGCTCGCGCTGGCGAGATCAAGAACTTCACCGGCATCAGCGATCCCTACGAAGCGCCGGAAGCGCCCGAACTGGTGCTGCACACCGCCGAGATGACGCTGACGCAGGAAGTCGAGGCCGTCCTCGCCCTGCTCGCCGAGCGCGGCATCATCAAAGCCTGAACCACTAATTCCCCGGAACGATTGCCATGATCAAGCCCCACGGCTCAGCTCAGCTGAACCCGCTGTACGTCGCCGACGACGCCAAGCGCTTAGCGCTCGTCGCCGAAGCAGCCACCCTGCCCTCGCTGCTGCTGAACTCCGCCGCCGCCGCCAACGCAGTGATGATGGGCGCCGGCTACTTCAATCCGCTGAGCGGCTACATGAACCTCGCTGACGCACTCAGCGTCGCCAAGGACATGAAGACCACGGCCGGTCTGTTCTGGCCGGTGCCGATCGTCAACCTGACCAGCGACACGTCGATCAAGGCTGGCAGCCGCGTCGCGCTGCGCGATCCGAACGTCGAAGGCCAGCCGGTGCTGGCGGTGATGGACGTCGCCGCCGTCGAAGCCGTGACGCCCGAGCAGATCAGCCTGATGGCCGAAAAGATCTTCGGCACGCTCGACCCCAAGCACCCCGGTGTCGCGACCTTCACGACCCTGGGCAACACGCTGCTGTCGGGCAACATCCAGGTGCTGAACTACAGCTACTTCCCGGCCGAGTTTCCGGACACTTTCCGCACCGCCGTCGAGATCCGCGCCGAGATCGCCAAGCGCGGCTGGAACAAGGTCGTCGCTTTCCAGACTCGCAACCCGATGCACCGCGCGCACGAAGAACTGTGCCGCATGGCCAAGGAGCGCCTGAACGCCGATGGCATCGTCATCCACATGCTGCTCGGCAAGCTGAAGGCCGGCGACATTCCGGCCGATGTCCGCGACGCGGCGATCCGCAAGATGGTCGAGCTGTACTTCGAGCCGAACACGGTGATGGTCTGCGGCTACGGTTTCGACATGCTCTACGCCGGCCCGCGCGAAGCGGTGCTGCACGCGATCTTCCGCCAGAACATGGGTACCAACTATCTGATCGTCGGCCGCGACCACGCCGGCGTCGGCAGCTATTACGGCCCCTTCGACGCACAGACGATCTTCGAATCGGTGCCGGCCGGCGCGCTGGAAATCCAGATCTTCGGCGCCGACAACACCGCCTGGAGCAAGAAGCTGAACAAGGTGGTGATGATGCGCGAAGCTCCGGAGCACACCCCGGACGACTTCATCAATCTGTCCGGCACCAAGGTCCGCGAGATGCTCGGCAAGGGCATCGCGCCGCCGCCGGAATTCTCGCGTCCGGAAGTGGCGAGGATCCTCTCCGATTACTACCAGGATCTCGATCGCGCCGCCGCCAACTAGGCGATGACGCGCTGCACCGGTCGACGCATAGTCGCGACCGGTACGGCTCGAGCTTCAGTTGTTGACCGCCCCGGCCAGTATCCAGGCCTTGAACAGCGCTCGCTGCGTGGGTTCGAGCAGACGCGGCGGATCGGACATCGGCATGGCATTGCCGCTGCCGCCGACGCTGACGTGGCTGCCGTTGGGCTTGTGCCAGAGATAGCTCGCGTCCGGTTTGCCCGGCGCCACCCGCTGCAGCGTTGCTTCGCTGCTCGCCGCGCCGACCAGATTGGCATACGAAGTCGAACGGCTCAGGTTCAGGCCGCCGTTCTCGGCACCGGTGACGTCGCAGTAGACGCACTGGGCGTTGAAGATCGGCTGGATCTGCGCCCGACAACTGACCACCAGGTCAGCCGCCGCCGGCTCCGCAATGGCCCTGGCATGGATTTCCGTCGTCTGAAAAGCGGCGGCGATAACCCGTCTGAAACGGGCGGCGAAGGCGGCCGGCAAACGGCGCTGAGCCTGCAGGCCCGGCGTCAGCCGCGCAGCGGCCCGAGCACCGCCTCGTTGTCGGCACCCAGCCTCGGCGACTTGCCGTTCACGGCGGTGGCGTTGCTGAAGAAGATCGGCAGGTTGAAGGCCGGCTTGCCGTTATCGTCGACGATCATGTTGCGGGCGATGACCTGCTCGTTGTTCAGCGCTTCGCTTGGGCTGAGGATGCCGCTGACGCAGGTTTCCTCGTGGGCAAGCAGTGCTTCCCATTCGTCGCGCGCGCGGCTCCTGAACAGGGCAACCAGTTCCCGGCGCAGAGGTTCGCCGGCCTTGCCCGGCGCGCAGGGCAGCTTGGCGAGATCGCTGCGGCCGACGAGCTTCAGCACTTCGGCGAAGAACTTCGGTTCCAGCGAGCCGACCGCCAGATGCTTGCCGTCCAGGCATTCGTAGACGCTGTAGTTGGGCAGCGCGCCGGACAGGAAGTCGCCGCCGCGCGACGGGTCGCGGCCGTGGCTGCGGATCGCCGACAGCGACAGCACCTGCATGGCCAGGGTGGCGTCCATCATGCCGACGTCGACGAAGCTGCCGACCCCGCTGGCGCGGGCACCGAGCAGCGCGGCGAGGATGCCGACCGCGCAGCTCAGCGCGCCGCCGGCGATATCGGCGACCTGCAGGTTGCCAACCACCGGGCCGGACGTGGCGTTGCCGGTCTGGTCGAGTTCGCCGGCGTAGGCGCGGTAGTTCATGTCATGACCGGGGCGGTCGCGGTACGGGCCCGTCTGGCCGTAGCCGGTGAGCGCCGCGAACACCAGGCGCGGATTGATCGCCTTCAGCGTTTCGTAGCCGCAGCCGAGGCGGTCCAGGACGCCGGGCCGGAACGATTCGACGACCACGTCGGCGTCGACGACCAGCTTCTTGAACAGCGCGACATCAGCCGCCTGGCGCAGGTCCAGGGTCACCGATTTCTTGCCGCGATTGACCGACGAGAACATATCCGCCGACATCGTGCGGGCGTAATCGCCGCCGTTCGGTTCCTCGATCTTGATCACTTCGGCACCGAGCTGGGCCAGGTACAGCGTGCAGAACGGGCCGGGCAGAAGGCGGGACAGGTCGAGCACGCGGACGCCGTGCAACAGCGGATTGGAAGTCATCGTTCGGGATCGGGTTGAGAGCGGAGGGCTGGTCAGCGGCGACAATTTTACATACAGTCTGGACGGTATCGTAATTCGAAATCACGCTGATGAGCGCCGCCTCCCCCGTAGCCAAGAAGCATCGCCGCACCCAGGCCGAGCGCAGCGACACGATGCGCAGCCGCCTGCTCGAAGCAACCCTGCAAAGCCTCGCCGAGGACGGCTACGCGGCATCGACCCTGAGTTCGATCGTCCGCCGTGCCGGTGTCTCGCGCGGCGCCCAGGTGCACCACTACCCGAACAAGCAGGCCTTGATGCTCGACGCCGCCGAGGACCTGCTGCGGCGGACCTACCGGCAGCTCGGCGAACTGCTGCTGTCGATCGGCGACGAGGACGATCGCCTGGCGAGGCTGGTCGAAGCGGCCTGGGAGCAGGTGTTCTCGACGCCGCTGTTCCACGCCTACACCGAGCTGCTGGTTGCCAGCCTGCGCGACGAGAATCTGGCCGATGCGCTGCGCGAGCGCTTGAAACGCGTGCAGGCAGTGTTCGCACCGGCCGTTGAACACTATTTCGAACCGAATCCTGCCCAGGCGCTGAAGCAGGGTGGCACCGGCAAAGTCGATCTGCACGCGCTGTTCCAGCAGCTGAGCTGCTTTCTGGTCGGCCTCGCGACTCAGGCCCACCTGATGAAAGACCGCGACCAGGTGCAAACGCATCTGGCGCTGTGGGCACGGCAGGCCAGCCTGGTGATGAAGGCACGCAAGGGTGTGCGCCTGCCGCCACCGCGACCCGAGGCCTGGTCGCGCAAGGCTTGAGGAGAGATTGGGCGGCCGCTGCGTCGCTTCGCCGAGGATCGGTAGAATCGGGGCATCCCGCTAACGAAACCCTGACGCTCAGCATGAATCCCGCAAACCGCCTGCACGCCCTCGGCCAGAGCCTCTGGCTCGACAACATCACCCGCACCCTGGTGCAGGACGGCACCCTCGCCCGCTATATCCGCGACATCGCGGTGACCGGCCTGACCTCTAATCCGACGATCTTCGAACAGGCGATCAGGAATGGCAGCGTCTACGACGCGGCGATCCGCGCCAAGACCGCTGCCGGCCTGAGCGGCGAAGCCCTGTTCTTCGAGCTGGCGATTGAGGACTTGTCTGCGGCGGCCGAGCTGTTCGCACCGGAGTTCGAGCGCACGGCTGGAGTCGACGGCTGGGTGTCGCTGGAGGTGTCACCGCTGCTCGCCGACGAGACCGAGGCGACGGTACAGGCCGCCATCGACCTGCACGCCCGCGCCGGCAAGCCGAACCTGTACATCAAGATTCCGGGCACCCCGGCCGGCATTCCGGCGATCGAGGAAGCGATCGCCGCCGGTGTGCCGGTCAACGTCACCCTGCTGTTTTCCGCCGAGCAGTACCTGGCCGCCGCCGAAGCCTGGGTGCGCGGCATCGAGCGCCGTCTCGACGCCGGCCTGCCGGCCAATGTGTCCTCGGTTGCCTCGGTGTTCGTCAGCCGTTGGGACGGCGCGGTGAAGGCGCAGTTGCCGGACACGCTGCACAACCGGCTCGGCGTGGCGATGATGGGCCGCTGCTACCGCGAGTACCGCAAGCTGCTGATCTCGCCGCGCTGGCAGAAGCTGGTCGCGGCCGGCGTGTCGCCACAGCGCCTGCTGTTCGCCAGCACCAGCGCCAAGGACCCGGCGCTGGCCGACAGCTACTACGTCGATGCGCTCGCCGCCCCGGACACCGTCGACACGATTCCCGAGAAGACCCTGCTGGCCTACGCCGAGCAGGGCAATCCAGGACCGGTGCTGCCGGTCGATGGCGGCGACTGTGAATCGGTGCTGGCGGCGATCGCCGCGGCCGGCGTCGACATCGACGCGCTGGCGACCAAGCTGCAGCGCGATGGCGCAGCCTCGTTCGTGAAGAGCTGGCAGGACCTGATCGCCTGCCTGGCCCAGAAAGCGGTCTGAACGCGGACTGAAAGCGGCCGGCCGAGGCTCACATCGTGTGCGTCGGCCGCTCGGTGCTGACCCCGGCCAGATAGGCATCGATCTTCTTCTGGGTATCGCCGTTGTCCTGGCTGCTGAACTGCACGCCGATGCCTTGCTGGCGCTTGCCCTGGGCATTGCGCGGCGTCAGCCAGACGATCCTGCCGGCGACCGGGATCCGCTCCGGGTCTTCCATCAGGGTCAGCAGGATGAACACCTCGTCGCCGAGCCGGTATTCCTTGTTGGTCGGAATGAACAGGCCGCCGTTCTTGATGAACGGCATGTAGGACGCATAGAGCGCCGCTTTGTCCTTGATGCTCAGCGTCAGGATGCCGGGCGACGGCGGCGCACCGGGACGGGTCGTGGTGTTCATGCGCGGGGATTCTGCGCAGCGCGGCCGGCCCGTGCAAGAAGGGCGATCCAGCCGATCAGCAGGGATTCGATGACCAGCTTCTTGTCGGCGGCGCCGTGGATGCGTTCCAGCGCGGTCTGCACCTCGGCGACATAACGGTCGAGCAGCTCGGCCGGCAGCCGCAGGGCCAGCGCGCGCAAGCCGCTGTCATCCGCGGCCTGCGGGTCGATCCGGCGACGCAGCAGCGCCGCCAGCCAGCCATACAGCCATTGCACCCAGCCGGCCGGATCGGCCTCATTGATCGCCGCCGCCATCGGCACCGGCTCGCCGCGGCCGGCGGCGAGATCGAGCAGGCCGCGCGCCCAGTCGGCCCGCACCGCGAGGCCGTTGCCGGCCAGCAGTTCGATCGCTTTCAGCGGCGCGCCGGAAGCCAGTTCCAATGCCTGGGCAAGTGCCGCGTCATCGAACTTGCCGGCACTGGCTTCGCGCATCCAGTTCAGTGCGACTTCGGGCGCCGGCGCGGCGATGGCGAGCCGCTGGCAGCGGCTGCGCAGGGTCGGCGCCAGCGCCTGCGGACGGCTGCTGATCAGCAGCAGGTGACTGCCCGGCGTTGGTTCCTCGATGGTTTTCAGCAGCGCGTTGACGCCGTTGACGTTCAGCGAATCGGCCGGATCGACAATCGCCACCTTGGCGCGGCCGTCGTACTGGGTAATGGTCAGCTTCTCGCTGAGTTCACGGACGGCGCTGATCGGAATGTCGCGCTTGCCGTCCTCGACCCTGAGCAGGAAATAGCCGGAATGCGCTTCGCTGTGCACCTGCAGGCAGTCCGGGCAGGCGCCGCAGGCGCTGCCATCGGCCGCTCGCTGGCGACACCAGAGCGCGGCGGTGACGCAGGCCGCGAAGTGGCGCTTGCCGGCGCCGGGTGGCCCGGCGATCAGCAGCGCGTGGCCCAAGCGATCGTCCTGCATCGAAGCGGCGACCGTCGTCCACAGCGCGCGCTGCCAGGGCAGCGGCTGGAAACTCGCGGCGCTCATGCCGATGTTTCGGTGCGGGCCGAGGCGGCCGACGACGGTCGAGGATCGCGTGATGCAGGGTGGTCACAAGGCATGGCGCGATGATACCAGCGGCCTCCCGGCGATCCCGACTCAAGGCTCCCGCAAGCGCCGGCTGGCAACCTTGTGTCGCCCGACCAGTTGCGGCACATCGACCCCGACGAGCTGGCCTTCGTCGACGACGACCCGGCCGTTGATCACCGAACACCAGGCGCGGCCCGGCGAGCAGGTCAGCAGCGCTGCCACCGGGTCACCCTGGGCGCCGGCGTGTTCGAGACCGTCGACCCGGAACGCGACCATATCGGCGGCCATGCCCGGCTGCAGACTGCCGAGGTCGTCGCGGCCGAGCATGCTGGCGCCGCCCAGGGTCGCCAGTTCCAGCGCTTCGCGTGCCGAGAAGCGATCGGCACGCGATTCGAAGCCGGGCCAGCCGACTCGCTGCAGCAACATCGCCTGCCGCGCCTCGCCGAGCATGTGGTTGCCGTCGTTGCTTGCCGAGCCGTCGACACCGAGGCCGACTCGAACCCCAGCGTCAACCATCGCCCGCACCGGCGCGATGCCGGAGGCCAGGATCATGTTGCTGCTCGCGCAATGGCAGATGCCGCTGCAGCTGTGCGCCATTTTTGCGATATCCGCCGACGATGGATGAACCATGTGCGCGAACCAGACGTCCGGCCCCAGCCATTCGACCGATTCCGCGTAATCGAGCGGCCGCATGCCGAATTTCTCGACGCAGTAGCGATCCTCGTCGGCCGTCTCGGCGAGGTGGGTATGCAGACCGACGCCGCGGTAAGAGCGCGCCAGCCGCGCGCTCTCGCGCATCAGGCTGCCGCTGACGCTGAACGGCGAGCAAGGCGCCAGGCCGATCCTGAGCATCGAATGACGCTCGGGATCGTGGAAGGCCTCGATCACTCGCTGGCTGTCGGCGAGGATCGCGTCCTCGCGCTCGACCAGCCGATCCGGCGGCAGGCCGCCGTTCGATTCGCCGACGCTCATCGAGCCTCGGGTCGGATGGAAACGCACGCCGAGTTCCCGGGCAGCGGCGATCTCGTCGTCGATGCGGGCGCCGTTCGGGTACATGTACAGGTGATCGGCGACCGTCGTTGCGCCGCTCAGCAGCAGTTCCGCGAGGCCGACCTTGGCGCTGACATAGACCGCTTCCGGGTCCATCCGGCCCCAGATCGGGTAGAGCATCTTCAGCCAGTCGAATAGCACCAGGCCGCCGCCGGTGCCGATCGCCCGAGTCAGCGTCTGGTACAGGTGGTGGTGGCCGTTGATCAGGCCGGGCAGCAGCACGCAGCCACGCAGATCGATCGTTCGCGTCAGCTTGCGCTCTGGATCGGCTGCGATCCAGGCGGCGACCTCGGTCGCGCTGCCGACGCAGGCGATGACGTTATTCTCGATGACCACACTGCCGCCGCGAGTCTCGCGGCGCGCAGCGTCCATGGTGACGACGACATCGGCGCCGCTCAGCAGCAGGATCGACTTACCCATCGCAGGAGAACCGTGGCGCTCAGGCACTCATTTCGGGATCGAGCCTTCCACACCTTCGACGTACCACTTGATCGACAGCAACTGCTCCTCGGACAGCGACTGACCAGCCTCGACCTTGACCACGCCGCCATTGTCCTTCAGCGGCCCGGCGAACGGCAGCAGCTTGCCGCCGACAATCGCCTGCTTGCGCTCCTCGAACAGCTTGGCGACCGCTGCCGGCACGGCGGGATTCAACGGTGACAGCACCACCATGCCTTCCTTGATACCCCAGCGGGTGTTGCGATTGCCGGTCCAGGTGCCTGCCAGCTGCTTGTTGACCTCGTCGATGTAGTAGACGCCCCAGTTCTCGGTGTTGGCGGTCAGGTGCGCATGCGGGCCGTACTTGCTCATGTCCGAATCCCATCCGAAGGCATGCACGCCCTTCTCCTCGGCGACTTGCACGGCGGCCGGCGAATCGGTGTTCTGGCAGAGCATGTCGGCGCCCTGGGCGATCAGCGTTTCGGCGGCCTGGCGCTCCTTGCCGGGGTCGTACCAGGTATCGACCCAGATCACCTTGGTCTTGATCTTCGGGTTCACGCTGCGCGCGCCGAGCGTGTAGGCGTCGATGTTGCGGATCACTTCCGGGATCGGGAACGAGCCGATGAAGCCCAGGGTATTGGTCTTGGTCATCGAGCCCGCGATGACGCCGAGCAGGTAGGCGCCTTCATAGAAGCGCGCCTCGTAGCCGACGACATTGGCGGCGCTCTTGTAGCCGGTGGCGTGCTCGAAGTGCACCTTCGGGAACAGCTTGGCGACCTTCAGGGTCGGCTCCATGTAGCCGAACGACGTCGTGAAGATCATGTCGTTGCCACCCGCCGCCAGCTGCCGGATCACCCGTTCGGCGTCGGCGGTTTCCGGCACGTTCTCGACGTGCACGGTCTTGACCTTGGCGCCCATCGCTTTCTCCAGCGCCTGGCGGCCGAGATCGTGCTGATAGGTCCAGCCACCGTCGCCGACCGGGCCGATGTAGACGAACGCGACCTTCAACGGCTGCTGCGCGTCCGCGGCCAGTACCGTTGCCGCCAGGCAGGCGCCCGCCAGGGCCGCGATCCAGCGGTTGATCCTTCGCTTCATTGTTTCCATGCTCCGGTGGGGCTCCTGTCGGCAGTTCGCTGATCGGTCATGCACGAAGCGTGCGAGTAGGCTGTGTCGGCAAGCTGCAGGATATCGCCCAGGGCGGTCGATTCCGAGTCGCAGAGCCTGGAGAGTTGTACATGATTGTCATGCATTTTTGTCGACAATCCTCCGGCAGGCACCCCGGCAATGGCATGTGTATTGCCTTGGTTGCCCGGCTATCAACGGCTTCAAGAAGGTCTCCATCCGCTCCCCAGCGGGTTTGCACAGAACTCGCAACGCTGGAAATTCATGGCCAAGCTGACGACACACGTACTGGACTTGCGCGACGGCCTGCCGGCGGCGGGCGTGAAGGTGGAACTGCACGCACTCGATGCAGCCGCGCCCGAGTTTTTGGCGGTGACGGTGACCAACGACGACGGCCGTTGCCCTTCCCCCTTGCTGGAAGGCGAAGCCATGAAGGCCGGCCGCTATTGCTTGAGCTTCCATGTCGCCGATTACTACCGGGCACGCGGTATCCCGCTGCCGACACCGCCGTTCGTCGATGTGGTGGTGATTCATTTCGGCATCGCCGCGCCCGGGCAGAACTACCACGTACCCCTGCTGGTTTCGCCCTGGAGCTATTCCACCTATCGCGGCAGCTGAGCCCCTGCGCCGCAGCGCGGCCGACCCAGGTGCTCGCGTCAACACCGGAGACAGATTGATGCAATCGAAACAGGCCGGCGCCTCGCTGCACGCGTTCATTGCCCGGCTGCCCAAGGCGGAACTGCACGTGCATCTCGAAGGCACGCTGGAACCCGAACTGAGCTTCACGCTTGCCGCCCGCAACGGCGTGCATCTAGGCCACGACACGCCGGAGGCCCTGATCGCCGCCTACGACTTCCACGACCTGCCGTCGTTCCTGGCGATCTACTACAAGGCGATGGAAGTGCTGCTCAGCGAGCAGGACTTCTTCGATCTCACCTGGGCCTACCTGGCCAAGACCCGCTCGCAGAACGTCCTGTACTGCGAAATGTTCTTCGACCCGCAGGCACACACCGGCCGCGGCGTCGCCTTCGATACGGTGATCCGAGGCATCCATCGTGCCCAGGTCCAGGCCGCCGCCGAGCTGGGCGTCGAATCGCAGCTGGTGATGTGCTTCCTGCGCGAGCTGTCCGCCGAATCGGCGCTGCAGACCCTGGTCGCGTCGCTGCCCTACAAGGACTGGATCGTCGGCGTCGGGCTTGATTCCGACGAGAAGAACAATCCGCCGATCAAGTTCGCCGAGGTCTTCGCCCGCGCCCGCAGTGAGGGCTACCGGCTGACCATGCACTGCGACGTCAACCAGGAGAACACCCTGGTCCACATCCGCCAGTGCCTGGACGACATCGCCGTCGACCGCATCGATCACGGCGTCAACTCGCTCGAAGATCCGGAAATCTGTGCCGAGATCGCCCGCCGTGGCATCGGCCTGACGATCTGCCCGGTGTCGAACCGCTTCGTGGTCCAGAACCTCACCGGTGACGAGATCCGCCGGATGCTGGCGCTGGGCATGAAGGCGACGATCAACTCCGACGATCCCGCCTACTTCCGCGGCTACATGAACGAGAACCTGATCGCGCTGCATGAAGACGCCGGTTTCGAGGCCGCCGAGATCGCCCGGCTGGTGCGCAACAGCTTCGAAGTCGCCTGGCTCGGCGAGGCGCGCCGCAGTCATTACCTCGGCCTGCTCGACCAGAGCCTGGCCACCCGAAGCTGAATCCCCACGGACCGCCCATGCCGATTCGACTGCTGCTGCCGCTGTTGCTGCTCGCCACGTTCGCCGCCTGCACGAGACCGGAGGGCAAGCCAGCGACGGCGATTCCAATCAAGGTCGTCGTCGTCAGCATGTTCGAGAAGGGCAAACCCACCGGCGACGAACCGGGCGAGTTCCAGTTCTGGATCGAGCGCCAGAAGCTGAAGGAGCTGCCGTTCGCGATGGGCGAGTATCCGATCTACTCAAGCGATGCCGGCCTGCTGGCGATCTGCACCGGCGGCGGCATCACCAATGCCGCGACTTCGGTGATGGCACTCGGCGTCGATCCGCGCTTCGACCTGAGCAAGGCCTACTGGCTGATCACCGGTATTGCCGGCGGCGATCCGGAGGATGTCTCGCTCGGCACCGCGGCCTGGGCGCGGCATGTCGTCGACGGCGATCTGCTCTACGAGATCGATGCCCGCGAAATCCCGAAGGACTGGCCCTACGGCCTGCTGCCGCTCGGTGCGAAGAAGCCGAACGACAAGGCCGATGGCTGGACCGTCGACACCATCCACTTCCCGCTCAACGCAGCGCTGACCGAATGGGCCTACGAGTTGACCAAGGACCATCCGGTCGCCGACAGCGCCGGCATCGCCGCGTTCCGCAAGCAGTTCGAGGGCTATCCGAATGCGTTGAAGCCGCCATTCGTGACGATCGGCGACACCATGTCGTCCAGCACCTACTTCCATGGTGATCTGCTGACAAAGTGGGCCAACGACTGGATGGAGCTTCAGGCGGGCCCGGACGCCAACTTCATGATGTCGGCGATGGAAGACAGCGGCTCGCTGACCGCGCTGCGTCGGCTGGCGCGCGAAAAACGGGTCGATCTTGACCGGGTGATGGTGCTGCGCACCGCGAGCAACTACAGCATGCAGCCGCCGGGCAAGGAAGCGGCCTGGAGCACCACGGCCGAGTACCCGGAGAACGGCGTGCCGGCGCTCGAAGCGGCGTATCAGGTCGGCAACATCGTGGTGCAGAAACTCATCACCGAATGGCCGAGCTATGCCGACCATCTGCCGGGCGTCCCCGAGAAAGCCAAGTAAGTGACCATGAGAATCCCATCCGCGCTGATCGCTGTGCTTGCCCTGCTCTGCGGCACCGCGCAGGCACTCGATGCGCCCGACCAGCCGCTGCACTACAAGCCCAGCGACACCATCCTGATCCTCGGCGCCGTACCGCAGGAAATCCCGCCGTTCGTGGCAGCGATGAAGGACGCGAAGAAGCAGGATCTGCAGGGCATTCCGTACTGGCAGGGCCATATCGAAGGCAAACCGGTGGTGGTCGCGATCACCGGCATCGGCAAGACCTACACGGCGATGACCACGACCCTGTTCATCGGGGCGTTCAAGCCACGCCTGGTGCTGATGAGCGGCACCGGTGCACGCACCAATCCCGAGTTGCGCACTGGCGACGTGATTGTCGCCACGGTGATGCACGAGCATGACTACGGCAGCCTGACGGCTAAGGACATGGTCTACCGGCCGATGAACAGCCCGATCGATGGCCACGAAGTCGAGAATGCGTTCTCGCCATCGCCCTCACTGCTGAAGCTCGCCGATCAAGCCATCGCCAGCTACAAGGGCCCGGAAGTCACTGCCAATGACGCGACCTACACGGTCAAGGTGCGGCGCGGTGTCGTCTCCTCATCGGACCTGTTCGGTGTCACCGCTGCCCGCATCGAGATCCTGCGTTCGCGCTTCCACAACGACATCATGGAAATGGAATCGGCGCCGCTGGGCCACGTCTGCGAAACCCTGGGCGTGCCGTACATCGTGGTGCGCGCCGGCAGCAATGTCGCCCAGGAAGCGCCGAACGACGACTACCTGCGCCTCGGGCCGATCGCCGCGAAGCAGGCGGCATACTTCAGCCTGCACCTGCTCAAGTACCTGTAGCCCTCAGCCGAGATTCCCATGCGCAAGTTCGTAGCCGCCCTGCTGGCTATCACCACCTTGTTCGGCGTGGCCGCCGACGCGGCCGAGCCCTGGTTCGAGAAGTTCAAGGCCGAAGCCACGCCGGAGCAGCTGTATCGCTTCCTGTATGCGCTGCCCAAGGGCGGCGACCTGCACAACCACCTGACCGGCGCCGGCCTGTCGGAATGGTGGTGGGATGCGGCCCTCGCCCAGCAGGGCAAGGGTTACGTCTATTACACGAAGACCCGCATCAACAACTGCCTGCCTTATGGCAGCAACGAGTACGGCTTCGCGCCTTACCTGATGCTGTTCCGGACGCTGCAGGCATCGAGCTACGCCAAGCTGGACGACTGCCAGAAGAGCGAATACAAGCGCCTGCAGGATCTGTCGGCGACCGAGAAGCAGGGCTGGCTCGACAGCATCCGGCTGGACAAGCCCCACGAAGGCCGCAACGAGTTCTTCGGCCGGCACTGGGAACGCCTCAACGAGCTGTGGCGCAATCCCCACGTGGTTGCCGAAATCCTCTACCGGAACATCGAAGCCTTCGGCAAGGAGGGGCTGGCCTATCTCGAAACCCAGGAAGGTGTGGAGGGCCAGCTCAAGGCCGACGGCAGCAGCTATTCCGAAGACGAGACCGTGGCGATCTACCGCAAGCGCCTGGCCGCCGCCGACGCCAAGGCCACAGGCGTGACGGTGCGCTTCCAGACTTCGATCCTGCGCTTCCTGCCGAGCGCCGAGCAGGATCTCCGCAACCTCTACGCGTTCGTCGACAAACATCGCGACCTCTGGGTCGGCGTCAACATGGTCGGCCGCGAGGACGACGACAAGGGCTACCCGCTGCGCTTCCTGCCGACCTTGCGCGAGCTGCGTGGCCGTTATCCGGACGTCCATCTGTCTATCCATGCCGGCGAGGTCGACGAGCCGAATCATCATGTGCGCGACACGCTCCTGCTCGGCGCCGAGCGCATCGGCCACGGCAACAATCTGATCACCGATGCCGACACCATGCTGCTGATGCGCAACGGGCCGTATCTGGTCGAGATCAACCTGATCAGCAACCTGCTGCTCGAATACGTGCAGGGCTTCCAGCAGCACCCGTTCCCGGAATACCTGCGCACCGGCATCCCGGTGGCGCTGTCGACCGACGATCGCGGCATGTGGGATTCCAACCTGACCGACGAGTACTTGGTCGCGGTGCGCGAGTTCAACCTGTCCTGGGAAGAGATCGTGCAGCTCGGTCGCAACTCGCTGAAGTACTCGTTCGCCGAAGAGCCGGTGAAGCAGAAGCTGCTCAAGGACTACGACGCGCGCGTAGCGCGCTACAAGGCGCAGTTCCAGAGCAGGGGATTGGATGGCTTGAAAACGGTCAGACCGGTCAGCTACTCGTTCACCTGCAAGCACTATCAGCTGTGCCTGCCGCGCGAGTAGCGCGCTTCGGCCTCAGCTGCCGAGATAGCGCTCGGGCACCGGCAGCTGATTGAGCCGGAAGAACGACAGCTGATCGAAGTAGCCGCGCTGAAAGACGATGCTGCCCTGCTGCACGTGGAAGAAACCACAGCCGCGCAGCCCGTTCGGATCACGCCATTCGAGGATCGCCCAGTCGCCATCCTCGAACAGGTTCTCGATCAGGCAGACCATCTGCGCGCGGCCGAACTCGACCTCGAACAATTTACGGATCGCCGCCCGGCCATGCAGGGGCTCGGTGACCACCTGATGGTTGACGGCAGTCTCCGCATACAGCGCGGCCAGGCCATCGATATCGGCGGCATTGAAGCGTGCCACCCAGGTCTGCACGAGCTGCCGGGGACTCATCGTGCTGGGGACGTCGGCCATCGCATCAGCCGCCGTAAGTTGCCGCGAATCGTGACTGCAGATAGTCGTAGGCGAGGATCGGCGGATACTTCGCCGTGTCGCCGGCCGGCACGCAGCTCGGGATCGCGCTGACCAGCGCTTCCGGGTTCGGGTCGAGGAAGAAGGCGATCGAGTAGCGTTCGGCGGGCGGCGGCAGGACTCGGTGCGGGGTCGACAGGTAGACATCGTTCGACCAGCGCATCAGGCAGTCGCCGATATTGCAGACGAAGGCACCGGGTAGCGCCGGCACGTCGATCCACTCGCGGCTGCCGCGTGGCTGCACCTGCAGACCGGCGACGCCGTCGGTCGCCAGCAAGGTCAGATTGCCGTAGTCGGTATGGGCGCCGGCACCGATCTCGCCGTCGGCAATGCCGTCCGGACGTCGATCCGGGTAGCGCAGCAGCCGCAGCGTGGCCATCGGCTGGTCGATCTTGTCGGCGAAGTGCTGCTCGGGCAGAGCGAGATCCAGCGCGAAAGCGCGGTGCAGATGGTGGCCCACGGCCAGCACGGCGTCGAAGTAGGCCTCGGCAGTGTCCCGCCAGCCCGGCAGCGACGGCCACAGGTTCGGCGGCCGCCGCTGGCCGTCGGTCCAGATCAGGTTGTAGGCCTCCTTGAGATCGGGCGCGGCGTGTTCATCCAGCGCTTCGTCGCCGTAGCCGGCGTAGCCGCGGTTATGGCCGTGCAGCTTCATCGCCAGTGCGCGTTTGGCGTCCGTTGGCAGCGCGAAGAAGGCATGCGCGGCGGCGAACATCGCAGCGATCTGTTCCACCGCGATGCCGTGGCCGGTGACCGCGAAAAAGCCGATGCCGCGACAGGCGGCACCGATCTCGCCGGCGACCTTGCGGCGGGCGTCGAGATCGCCCGACATCAGTGCTGCGATGTCGATCAGCGGGACAGAGCTTGGCGGTTTCATCAAGGCCTCAAGGACTGCGATAGGCCCGCGCCCGCGCCGTCTGGATCGGGTTGGCGTCGGCGACCAGATCATTGAAGCGGGCGCTGGCGATGCGGGCAATCTCGATCAGCCCGGCGGCGCGCTCAACCGCAAGAGCATTGGCCATCCGCGACCATCCTTCGAGCACGGCACGCTGGTAGCGCTCGCCGTCGCGCGCGCAGATGATCAGCGGAAAACCGAAATGCGCGCGATAGGCCTGCGCCATCTCGTGTATTTCGCCTCGCGCATCTTCGCTGCGGCCGCCGGGC